>Ga0307374_10012710_pt1 | contig 11759 bp, 12 predicted proteins | sample OX3MG_FD_202532 | JGI IMG/M metagenome (GOLD analysis project Ga0307374, IMG submission 202532) | Soil microbial communities from Risofladan, Vaasa, Finland - OX-3 | ecosystem: Environmental > Terrestrial > Soil > Coastal area > Acid sulfate soil | place: Finland: Risofladan, Vaasa | collected...
AAGGAGCGCGCGAAGCGCGAAGGCTGGCGCGTCATCAACTGCTACACCGATCACGCGATCTCCGGCGCGAGCCTCATGCGTCCCGGCATCCAGATGCTCTTGCAGGACGCGCAGGCTGAAAAATTCGACGTGATCGTTGCCGAAGCGATAGACCGTCTCTCGCGCGATCAGGAAGACATCGCCCATATCTACAAGCGCGCGCGCTTTGCCGGCGTGCGCATCGTCACGCTCTCCGAAGGCGACGTGAACGAGCTGCATATAGGCCTGAAAGGCACGATGGGCGCGCTGTTTCTCAAGGACCTCGCCGACAAGACGCGGCGCGGTCTGCGCGGGCGCGTCGAGGCGGGCAAGTCAGGTGGCGGGAATTCATTCGGCTATGACGTGGTAAGGCGGCTCGATGCCGATGGCCTGCCGGTACGCGGCGAGCGCAAGATCAATGCAAATGAAGCCGGGATCGTCCAGCGCATATTCAACGACTACGCGGCGGGCCGTTCGCCGCAGGCGATAGCCAAGCAGCTCAACAAGGAAAAAGTCCCCGGCCCTTCGGGGACGGATTGGGGACCGAGCACGATCCACGGCAACCCGGATCGCGGCACCGGCGTCCTCAACAACGAACTCTATGTCGGCAAGCTGGTCTGGAACCGGCCGCGCACTGCGCTACATCAAGGACCCGGAGTCCGGCAAGCGCGTCTCGCGCCCCAATCCGGAATCCGAGTGGATCACGCAGGACGTACCGGACCTGCGGATCATCGCCGATGACCTGTGGCAGTCAGTCAAAGTCCGGCAGAAGAACCTGCGCAGCACGCGCACGGGCAAGAAATCGTCCGGCTACTGGGACCGGCGCCGTCCGCATTATCTCTTTTCCGGCCTGATGCGCTGCGGGTGCTGCGGCGGCGGGTTCGTCGTCCTCAATGCCGAGCGGATCGGCTGCGCGAACGCCCGCAACAAAGGGACCTGCGACAACCGCTATACCATCCGGCGCGACTCTCTCGAAGCGACGGTACTGGAGGGCTTGCAGAGCCGCCTCATGGACCCGGCGCTGTGCGATGAATTCTGCAAGGAGTACACGCGCTACACGAACCGGCTGCGCGGCGAGGGTAATGCCCGGCACAAGGTTGACCGGGCCGCGCTCGTGAAGATCGAGCGCGAGCTTGACCGGCTGGTGCAGGCGCTCATGGACGGCGTGCCGGCCAGCCGCGTCAAGGACAAGATGACGGACCTTGAGAACCGCAAGGCGGAGACCGAAGCGCGGATCAGGGACGCTACGGATAACCCCGTCCTCATTCATCCCAACATGGCGAACTACTACCGCGACCAGATCGCGGCGCTCCGCGCGGCGCTGGGCGATGAGCTGGCGCGTGTGCAGGCGGCGGACCTGATCCGCAAGCTGGTCGATAAGATCGTGCTGGTGCCCGGCACGGACGATGAGGGCCATACGAGCCTGTCGATCGACCTGCACGGCCATCTGGCCGGTATCCTGTCGCTGGCCACAAAAGCCAAAAGGCCGCTCAACGAGAGCGGCCTTGAGATTGGGTATATGAAATTGGTTGCGGGGATAGGATTTGAACCTACGACCTTCAGGTTATGAGGTAGGTTGCGCACACTACTCCCGTTCGCCCCGACCCCCGCTGACCACACATAATAGGCCGGTATTGCTCACAATTATTTGAGTCTGCGAACGCTCGCCGACTCCTCTGTACGCTGGATTTCGCCGCCTGTTGCTTCCATAGTGCTTCCACGGAACCGCCGCCGCCGGGAGCATGTCATGGCGAAGATCACCAAGCGCACCATCGATAACCTGAGGCCCGGGGCAACCGACTACTTCCTTTGGGACGACGATCTCGCGGGGTTCGGTGTGCGCGTCATGCCGTCCGGGAAAGCCTCCTACGTCGTGCAATACCGGGCGGGCGGGCGCACGCGGCGGAACGCTTTCAGTGCTGTAGGGACGATGAGTCCCGACGAGGCCCGCAAGCACGCGCGCGGATTGCTCGTGGCGGTAGACAAGGGCGAGGACCCGGTAGCGGAGCTGGAAGCCCAGCGCCGCATGCCGAACGTCGCCGCGCTGTGCGAGCGCTTCCTGACCGATCACGTCGCCTTCCGCTGCAAGCCTTCCACTCAGGGCGAGTACCGGCGATCCGTCGAGCTGTTCATCAAGCCGAGCCTCGGGACCTTCAAGGTCGGGGACGTGAAGCGGGCGGACATCGCCAAGCTGCACCATGACATGAACGCCATCCCCTATCAGGCCAACCGTACCCTCGGCGTGCTTTCGAAGATGTTCAACCTTTCGGAGGTATGGGGCATTCGGCCGGACGGCTCGAACCCCTGCCGCCATGTGAGGAAATACCCGGAGCGGAAGCGCGAGCGCTACCTGACCGCCGACGAGATGGGCCGCTTGGGAGCCGTGCTGAGCGAGGCAGAGCGCGATGGCTCCGAACCGGCGCCCGTCATCGCAGCGATCCGGCTCTTGATGCTGACCGGCGCCCGACTCGGGGAAATCCAAACTCTGAAATGGGAATACGTCCGCAATGGCTATATCGCCCTCCCCGACTCCAAGACGGGCGCCAAGCGGATCGAGTTGGGCGCCGAGGCAAGGGACACGCTCGAATGCATCAAGCGCATCCCTGGCAATCCCTATGTGATCGCCGGGACGATTGAGGGGCAGCATTGGACCGATCTACAGCGCCCTTGGCGACGCATCCGCGCCAAGGCCGAGTTGCCCGATCTCCGCATCCATGACATGAGGCATTCGTTCGCATCGCTCGCCGCGAGCGACGGTGAGAGCCTGCAAATCATCGGGAAGCTGTTGGGGCATAGCCAAGTGCAGACTACGGCCCGCTACGCGCACCTCGCGCCATCGCCGGTGCAAGCGACGGCGGATCGGCTCGCCGGTTCCATCGCTCGGGCGATGAGCCCCAAGCCCTCCCGGCCCCAGGTGGCAAATGACAATGAAGCCACAACGCAAACGGCAGCGGAGTGACAACACGTAACGTTACGTGGATCATCCGGCGCGACGATGCCCGGCGCTCCGTCAAAAGCGGCCCCTTACCTAAGCAAATCGCCTGCCGAATTCGGCCTACGTCGCGTGATATCGCGCGCAGCGTTACGTTACGTCGGGGAGCGCTGAAATCCCGCTAACGCTAGCGGGGAATATGGTGCGCAGTTCGAGGCGGGCACGGCCCGCTAGCGAGGCAGGCGCCCCGCGAATAACATGGCGCTCGCTGCATTGGAGGATCCCGGCTAAAATCATCATGCTTTTTGCACGGTACGTGCCGGGCCGTTTCTCCATGAACATCCGAGTCATTTGGGAACAAGGGATACCGCTTGCGGAGGCAGACATTCGGTTTGCTCAGCCGGATTTGCGCGCTGCATATAGCGCGGTCGGCCCGACTGTCGCACCCAGTTGGCCCGAGGTTCCTTCTGCGATGGCGGCACTACAACTTATCCAACGCGACATTCATTCCATATCGGAGCGTGCGACCATTCGCGCAAAGATGCGCGATTGTCTTCTGAAATTGCTTCGGGACGGTCAGCTTTTCGCTTATGGGTTCGTTGTCCCTCGCGCCACCAATGCGGAGCCAACTCGGGTACCAACCGATCTGTTCGAAATGCGATTTCTGTGCAAGGACTCCGGCATAAAGGGTCACGGAATTGAATTCGCGGCCGTGCGCGTGCTCCATCCGCAACGGGTGCAGGAAATCGAAGCGAGTGCACCAAAGCGGCTGCCCCGGCCGGCTCCGGAAACACGGGGCCGCAAATCGGTAGGCGATCTCATCGTGCGTTCCGTGCGCTCGCTGCTCGCGGAAGGGAAGATCGATCCAGACGCGCCACACAAGCTTACGGCTGATCTTATCCGAGCGCATGTTCACGATCACTCCCCTGGCGAGGTGGCCGGCAACAAAGGGCTAAGCGACGAGACCATCCGGCGGGTATTGGTGAGAGAACGCCGGCAATTCTCCCATCGCCTCTCAAAATCTCAAAAATGAATTCTGAGATTTTGTGAACTCCCGTTTCCGCCGATCGCTGTGCAAGTTCTCTCTCGAACGCTTGACACGTTTGGGAGTGACACATGGATTCACATTCCACGCTTAGTGCAGATAATCGAGCCGATCGCGACTATCTCGACAGGTTGATTTCGGAAGGTGATGCGGCCGAGTTTCTTGGATATACCGTCCGCGCGCTCCAGAACTGGCGCGTCAGGGGTGGAGGTCCCCGCTTCGTCAAAGTCTCCAGCCGATCGGTGCGCTACCGGCGCCGCGATCTGATCGAATGGGCGGAGCAACACCTCCGTTCCCATACATCTGATCGAGGAGCGACGGAGAAAGCCCGTGGCTGACAAGCTGCTTCCCGCACGCCTCGATTACGCCAAGGTGAACCGTGCCGCGTTGGCGCGTCTCCCCGCGCTTCTGCGGCATTGGCTGCCAAGCGGTTGCCTCAAAGGTCGAGAGTGGATCGCGCTCAATCCGACGCGGGCCGATCAGAACCCCGGATCATTCAAGGTCAATGTGGTGACGGGGAGGTGGGCGGATTTTGCCACCGGCGACAGTGGCGGCGACGTGATCTCGCTCGCCGCCTACCTCGCGGGAGTTTCCCAAGCGGAGGCATGCCGACGCTTGGCCGCGGCACTGGGGGTCGCCGATGGACCGCGATGAATTTTTCAACGTCCCCGCAAACGGAAGCGGGGCGGACCGCGGCGCGGGCAGCCCCTCTCGTGACGCCGATGGATGGACTCCGCTATGCCCGATGCCCTCCGACGCACCGAAATCTCCGCATGTGGGCGACCCGCCGTTGAGCGTCGGAAGCGGCGAGAGTTTCGCCGCTCCCTCGAATAAGTTCTTTCCCTACCGTGATGCGGACGGGCGCTTGCTCGGTTATGTCGAGCGTATCGAGCGCCGCAGCGGCGGGAAGGAATTCCGGCCTTGGACCTACTGCGAGCACGCGGACGGTCGTCGCGAATGGCGGCTGAAAGCGCTGCCCGCGCCGCGGCCTCTGTATGGCCTCGACCGGCTCGCCATTGCGCCCAATGCCCCGGTTCTGATCGTGGAAGGGGAGAAAGCCGCGGATGCGGCGGCAAGTCTCTTTCCTGGCTTCATCTCGGTAACGTCGTCTGGCGGTGCGAGGGCCGCAGCGAAAGCCGATTTCTCGTCTCTCGCCGGCCGCAATGTCGTGATCTGGCCGGACCATGATGCGGATGGTCGGCGTTATGCGATGGAGGTTGCCCGCTTCGCGCGAGCGGCAGGGGCACAGCGCGTCGCCATTGTCACTGTACCCACCGAGTTTCCCGCGAAGTGGGACCTAGCCGACCCGCTTCCAGACGGATGGACGCGCGAGCGACTGTTGGAGCGTTTGCAAGCCGCAATGTGGACGGCCGACCCGTTCGCCGGGCTCGATCCGGCGGCCGGCGTCCAGCACCCGTTCCGCCTAAGTGATACGGGGGTCGAATATTACGAAGAGCGCGAGAACCACGAAGGCCGCTGGGTCCCCATATGCGTGCCGCGCTTTGAAATTCTGGCCTATACGCGAAGCGCCGAAAACGAGGATTGGGGACGCCTCGGCCGTATCACAGACCCGGACGGGCACGCACATATCTTGGCGCTGCCGATGTCACAATTGGGCGGCGACGGCGTAGCGCTTCGCGAGCGGCTGTTGGGCATGGGCCTGACGCTGCCGAACGCGCGGGCGCGAGTGCGTCTCGCCGAATACATCGCCAGCACGACGCCGCCTCTTCGCGTGCGTTGCGTTCCGCGCATTGGCTGGCACGATGATTGTTACGTGCTGCCTGATCGCACATTCGGCGATGCGGCGGAACCCGTATTCCTACAAACCGAGAGCGCCATGGATCATCGTTTTGGCGTTGTCGGCGATCTCGCCGGATGGCGCGAAGAAGTGGCGCGGCCGTGCATCGGCAACTCCCGTCTCGTGTTTGCGCTATCGCTTGCATTCGCGCCTCCCCTGCTACGGCGGTTCGGCGCCGAGGGCGGTGGCTTCCACTTCCGTGGAAGCTCCAGCATAGGCAAGAGCACGGCCCTCCGCGTCGCTGCGAGTGTATGGGGCAGCGGAACCGCAAAGGGCGTCATTCGCACTTGGCGCGCAACGTCCAACGGTCTGGAAGCCGTCGCGCTGGCGAGCAATGACGCCTTGCTCTGTCTCGACGAGCTTGGCGAACTCGATGGGCGCGAGGCGGGGCCAACGGCCTACATGCTTGCCAACGGAGAGGGCAAGACGCGCGCGCGGCGCGATGGGAGCGGAAGGCCGCCCGCGCGTTGGCTCACTCAGTTCCTCTCGACAGGCGAGGTATCGCTCGCGGACAAGATGGCGGAAGCAGGCCGCATGGTGCAGGCGGGCCAGGAAGCGCGGTTCATCGATCTGGAGGCGGACGCGAAAGCCGGCCTAGGCGCTTTCGATGCACTCAACGGATTTGCCAGCGGCGATGCGCTTGCGAGGCATCTAAATGCGGCAACGAGCTGCAATCATGGCGCTCCGATTCGAGTGTACCTCGATCGCCTATGCGCCGACCTCTCCGGTGCCATGGATGACGTGAAGCGCGACGCCAAGCGTTTCGTTACCGAGCTATGTTCGCGCGAGACAGACGGACAAGTGCAGCGCGTGGCGCATCGCTTCGGATTGATTGCAGCGGCGGGCGCACTGGCATGCAGGTTCGGTATTCTTCCGTGGCTGGAGCGCGAATGCTTCGACGCCGCGCAACTCCTCTTTGAAGAATGGCTCGATAACCGCGGCGGCGCTGGCGCGGCCGAGGCAATCCGCGTGCTGCGCCTCATCCGGCGCTTTATCGAGGAACATGGCGACGACCGCTTCGCGCGGATCGACGCGGTAGCCTCGGATCGCCCGACCTTTAACAGGGCGGGCTTCAGGAGAGAGCGCGATGAGCGAACGGAATACCTGTTCTTGCCTACCGCCTTCAACGACGTGTGTCCCGGCATCACATTACGACTTGTCAGCGAGGCGCTGAGAGAGGCCGGCTGCCTCGTCATGCACGCGGGCGGCAAGGCAAGCATCGCGGTCAAGGTCCCGACGCTCGGGACGGTACGGGTCTATTGCATCGATTACCAAGCGCTCTGCGAGGCGATCGGCGGTGCGGGAAAGCCGGAGTGACGAGTGGTAGGATCGGCCAAGGAAATCGTCGGTGTTTCCAGTGTGTCGGGTGTTTTTTGTGTGCTGTATCATTGCCTAGACGGCCACACAGCCGCGAAGGGCGGTGTTTTTTGTGTGTCGCCGAACGCCAAAAAACACCAGACGCACCACGCCTTCGGCAAGGTGTGTCAAAAAAAATCTTGGCGATCTCCGGGTTTACCGGGCGCGGAAACACCGACACGCCTGAAACACCGTTACCATCACGTTGACCTCGCTAGCACCTATGTTCCACTTTGATGCTGTGATGCAAATGGTCGGAGGTTGCGTTTTCCGGACTTTGCGCTCCTGATCACGTCTCCGGCGCTACCACCCCTATCGGGATATCAGACCCCGGCGCGAGGCTGTGACGCGGACCGTAGCAGGCTCACCTTAGCCTGATTTTAACCTCCGGTTGTGCATATATTCAACTTCTAATAGTCTACTGGAGACGGCGCGCAAGACGCCTCAAAAGGGGGATAACATGATGCTTAAGCAAGTTGTTACATGCGGAATTGCGCTTGCACTCTGCGGGTGCGCTTCGATCATCAGCGGAACAACTGAAGAAGTAACTGTAAACACGAACCCGTCTGGCGCGAACTGTGCCATAGATCGCAACGGTAAGACTATTGCCAACGTCAGTCCGACGCCGGCGGCGGCAACGATTGAAAAGACCAAATACGAAATTACAATCGTCTGCGACAAGGATGGTTATCAAGAAGCCACCTATATCGACCGCTCGGGCATCCAAGCATCGACCTGGGGCAATATCGTGCTTGGGGGCGGCATTGGTTGGGCAATTGATTCTGCCCGAGGCGCGGATAACTACTACGAAAGCCCGATCAACATTACGATGGTGCCGAAGCCCGACCAGCTATCGGCGCCAAGCGTGACGCCGCATGCATCCGGTGAGGTCTCTACGCCCAACGCGCCGGGATCATGACCGAACGCACAGCGCAATGGGCATTGGCGCGGCTGTCTTCTTCGGCTTGGTGTTCCTTGTTGCATTGGTCGCCAGTGTGATCCAACGGCGCCGCATGACCCCGCGCGAGCGGGAGGAAGAGAAAGCCGAAAGCCAGTTGTGGTGAAGCGGCGTTCGTAGCGAGCTGCCGCCGATCATTCCCCGTCGTGCTCTCCAACGAACGCTGTTATGTGTTTGCTGTACCGAAGCTTGGCCGAACTAAAGAATCCGCCACAGTTGTCCCTTTCGCGACAACCTTCGCATTCTGGCATGTATTCGTTTTTCCAGTCGCTAATTGATTTGCGCGCAAATGACCATAACCGCCGGTCGAGAACGCAGAGTTGATGATTATAGATCGAAACATTGATCCGATGATCCGCGAGCAATGTGACTGTCTGATACAATTGCGCCTGGTAATCGAGCGGATCGATCCAAAGCTGCTCGAGGTTGACGCGCGTGAATCCGGTAATCTCGAGGCCCATCAGCGCAACGTGATCCACAAATGTTAGATTGCGAGCGATAAATTCCGCGAGCGGCGGTAATCGCCCGTAGGTCTGCTGGTGGACCACGACCCGAATTTCTACCTTCTGTCCATGCCGCTTGAGATTGAGAATACCCCGGATGGTCTCGTCAAAGGCGCCGTCAGACTGCACAACGAAATCATGAACATCCGAGACATCCGAATAGATCGGAATCCCGATCATCATGTCGCGATGCTGGATTTCGGCATAGGTCCGAACAAAATTCTCGTCGGAAAACAAACGGCCATTCGACAAAATGTGGATGGCCGTCTGCGGAAGATAGCTCTTCGTTAGCCGCAAGACACGAAAGAAATCATCGCCTAACAATGTCGGCTCGCCGCCTGTGAACCCAATCTCGCGGGTGGCTGGATCGATCAAGGGTATTGTCGCAATTATGTCCTCGACGATCCACGAGTCATCGGTGTTCTTGGGCGGCTGCGAGCACATGAGGCAGTAATGATTGCACCGCTCAGTCGTAAGGAAGTGGTTGTGCGGCGACGCGCGCCTATACAGGATGCGCACGCCGTTGGTCTTTGGTGAGACCCTCATAACGTCGCCGTCGGCGAGGTAGTCAAAGCCCTCAGGCAGGACGATGGCCTTAGCACCAGGGGGCAAAGTCTCCAGGGTGGCCGAGCGCTCCTTTATCGCCAGGTAAAGTCCGAAACCTTCAGGCAGCGCTCCAGCCGACGCGAGGAAGGCTTCGCGCGCTCGCAGCGCACGTGGGCGTTCGGGCTGCTGGCTGATGCGAATAACGAATCGTGGTGTGTCGTTGGGGATACCGCGCATCTCAAGGGAGCGCCCCGCCAGCTCTAGCATCTTTGGTTCGCCCATCGCACGAAGACGCGCCGCGCCAAGTCATCCTCGCGCATGAGGGTGATGAGCCTACGGAAGATAGCCATGTTCCGCGTGCAAAAGGCCGACAGGGGTTTACGGCCGACGAAATCCCCTTGCGTTGCGTGGTGATAGACTGGGTCTGCTCCACAGAACGGTTCAAATGCGCAGTCGGAGCACATTGGCGCCGACGCGGCAAAAGACTCCTCGATCGGCGTCAACAGAGCGTCCGACAAAACGATGTCCTCGTAGCGATCGCGATGCACGTTTCCTATGCAAAAGGTCTTGTCGCCCATCTCCGCCAGCATGCGGCTCTCATCGGAGGCGTAAACGTCGCCATCGTAGTTGTAGACGATTGCTCCCATGCCGATGCCGGCAGGACTCCGAAGGTCCACAAAGCCCGGTTCAAACGGGGTCAGCATTTTGGCGAGGATCGTCGCCGCGTAGAATTCTGTGAAAGCGTAGCCTGAACGATTTAGCGCGAGGATATAGTCCAGGCCATCAAAGTAGAACTTCAGCCACTCGTCTGCGTCGTAGGCCGCGAACCATTTGGTCTTGACCGCAAAGCCATACGGCGACATGGCGCGCAAAAAAATGCCACTGAAACCTTGGGCAATATATTCGTCGATGATATCCCGCACCCGGCCGAGACTGGCCTTGGTGGTCGTCATCAGGGCGCTGACACGGTCGCGGCCAAGCGCAACCCGTACCCTGGCGATACCGGCAACAGCGCGCTCATAGCTGTCATGGCCTGGCCGCGGTCGGTTGGCATTGTGAAGGTCGGCAGGACCATCGAGTGAGGTCGATATCAGGATGTCGTGCGCGGGGCAGAATTCCAGCATTTCGTCGGTGACAAGGGCGAGATTGGTCGCGATCACAAACTGAAGGTTCCGGCGCTCGACAAGATTGATCGCTTCCGCCCGCTCGACGATGAACCGAATGAGCGCGAAATTCAGAAGCGGCTCGCCGCCCTGAAATTCGATCTTGATGGCGGGCGACGGCGAGCGAAACACGAGTGCTAGAGCTTTCTCCGCAGTCTCCGGCGACATATCGAAGGCAAGCCTGTCGTCGCTCTGGCGGGAGACCTGGCAGTAAGGGCATGAGTGCTCGCACCGTAGCGAGACGACGAAGATGTGCAAGCCGGTGAAGTCGGCGAGCCGGCGCAGCTTGGTCCGCACCTTGAGGGGCAATAGCTCCATGGCGATCGAGGAATCGCCGTCCATGAGGAATTGTTTGGACTTGAGATCGTCGTACACGGCCTCGGCGGCGGACAATCGGTGCCGGACGAAGGATTCGAGCGCGGGGCGCTCGACAACCAGGAACTCGCCCGCTTGGTTGGTGAGCACGTACTCGCGTTCATTGAGCGCGGTAAACCGGAACGGCAGGAGTTTGTAGCCTTGCGACAATGCCTGCTGGTACGCCGATAGCGCCTGAAACTTACTCACCGCTTTGCAATCCGGTTTTTGACAGCGCATAGGCCAAGATCGCGTTGCGAACGCCTTCCGTCTCCTTGGCGATGGTGGCTCTCAAATCCTGGTCGAGCACCTCGTTCTTGAAAGCGGCGATGATGGTCTCCGCCTCGTCATCGGTTTGACCTGAGCAAAAGTAGAGAACGCATTCGATGTCGAGCGCGCGTGGAATAATATCGATGGACAGAACATCGGAGAACCGATAGGCGGCCTTCTTGATCGTCTCGAGACCGTAGACCTGCGTCGAAAAGACTACCGATCTGGCCATGGCGGGTCCCATGGCAAACGCTCGTCCCTGGATCGGCCGGTTTCAGCTTCCAGAGACGCGCGATGAATGGCTGGAATGCGACTCATGCGAAGCATGAGATTCGTGATCCGCCGTCTGTATATTGCCCGACGCGCTGCGCGTCAGCACGAAGTCGGCCGTTGGCGCCGACGATGTTTCAGGTGCGGCTACGAGGGTTGTCGCCTCGATTGTGGCGCGCGCCGGCAACGCGGTGTTGGCGAAAAGTACTGCGACTGAAGCAGCCAACGGGGCCAGGAATGCTCGCTTTTTCATAGCTCAACTCCCCCAAAGCAACCCTCCCGCGAACATTAGCACCGTTTGCTATGATCCGGCAACTTCGACGCGAGACCTAGATTAATTCAAATTTCTGGTGCCGCCGCGCAGGTTCGAACTGCGGCACTTGTGATTATGAATCACCCCCGGCTGCTTCCGCCGTGCTTCCACGGCGAGCGCGTTCAAGCAAAAAGCCCGCCTAGGATGGCGGGCTTTTATGTGTTATATCAGTGCTTTATTGGCTGGTTGCGGGGGTAGGATTTGAACCTACGACCTTCAGGTTATGAGCCTGA
>Ga0307374_10012712_pt1 | contig 11758 bp, 8 predicted proteins | sample OX3MG_FD_202532 | JGI IMG/M metagenome (GOLD analysis project Ga0307374, IMG submission 202532) | Soil microbial communities from Risofladan, Vaasa, Finland - OX-3 | ecosystem: Environmental > Terrestrial > Soil > Coastal area > Acid sulfate soil | place: Finland: Risofladan, Vaasa | collected...
CTTTCCCTTCCGGAGTCAGCGAAGTAGTGCTGGCTGACGGACTTCCCGGACACCAGGGCGATGCCCTGGCCGCCTCCGGCTACGCCGGCGTGAACGGCTATGGCGTTCTCCTCACCGATAACACCAACACCGTCCCGGCCAACACCATGACGGACCTCTCGACCCTCAAGGTCAAGACCATCCAGCCTGTCGGTGGCACCGCCGCCATCAGCGCCGCCCAGCCGGCTCAGCTCAGCGCGGCCGGCTACACGGTCAAGCCCTCCCTGGCTGGTGCAACCAGCCTCGGGACCATGCAGGCCATCGACGACAGCATCCCGGCCGCTTCGGTCGGGACCTCTTCGAGCGGCCTTCCGACGGCCTTCCTGGCCTCGGTTGACGCCAACCACCTGGTCGACGCTCTGTCGGCCGGCGGCGCCGCGTTCGCCCTCAAGTTCCCAGTGATCACCACCGAGACCACGTCTTCGACCCTGTCGCCCCAGGCTCAGCAGGTCATCACGGCCCTCGGCATCAAGAAGCTGGTCGTGCTCGGTGGCACGGCGTCGATCCCGGTTGCAGAACGACGGCGCTGACGCGCTGTCCTCTGCTCCGTTCGGTGGCATCTCCAAGTCGGTCACCATCGTGACCAACGGACCGACCGACATCGGCCAGGCCGGGAACTTCGCCACCGCGAACGCCTCGACCCTGGATCCGCTGTACGTCATGACCGGCACGGCCAACCTGCCCCAGTCCCAGGTCAACACCGTCGTCACTGACGGCGGTGGCTCAGCGACCTCGACCAACGGCTACACGCTGAGCGGCGGTTCGCTGACCGCAGCCGCCTCGACCGCCTCGGCCCCAAGCCAGGGCGCCACCACCTACACCGCAAGTGGACTTCCCACAGCTGCGGGGACGGTGGCCAATATTGCGCTGTTCCCCTGCACCGGAACCTCGCAGGCGGGCAATAACACAACCAATGGTGCTCCCACCACCTCTGGGGGGACCACCACGTTCACCGCACCGGGCGGGACCTCCCCCACGGGCGGTAACGCGATCGGCCAGGGCACGAGTTCGAGCAACTCGGCACCGGCTACTGCCGGATTCTCCAATGGCAACTCGACCGGTAGCGGAGCAGGCCCGTACAGTTCGACGGCCTACGTCGCCTCGGTCAATGGAGTCCCCACGGCTAATGGCGGTGGCGCGACGAACAGTGGTCCGACCCAGGTGTATGGAGTCAGCCCCTCAAGTGGAACCTTGACCTTCGTTGTCAACAGCTTCCAGTTGGACTGCGTCGTCCCGGTTGTGTACACGGCGCCCGCGTCCGCGGGTTCGACCCCGCCGCTGCTGGTGAATGCCAACGGATCGCCCCAAAGTGGGTACACGGTGGGAGTCGGTGGCCCGACGGCCTGGTCTGCCCCGGCGGCGCCCTCCAGCCCGAGTGGCTACGTCGTTGACGTCGTCTTGACGGCCCCTCTCACCCCTGCGAACACGTTTGACGGCCTGGTTGTGAGCTGCAACGGGGCCTGCCCCGCCGGCGTGAACGCTGGGACGAGCGTTCTGGGATTCAAGTACGGGACTTCCGGTCGCACGTACTACTACACGGACGGATCCCCGCTGGCTGAGACCAGCTTCGCCTCCTACCTCAGCGCCGCTAACAGCGGTCAGACGGTGCCTGGGACCTCAACAACCCAGGCTGTCGCTGGCGACCTGGTGGCCGTAGGAACTGGAACGGCTAATGGAGGTGCGTTCACGGGATACGCCTCTGGCGCCCCGGCCTCCTTCGCCTACGACACGGTCGACGTGCCGAAGTACGGCGACGTACCCGCGGCGCCGACCAGCCCCAATGCCGCCTACAACGGATGCGCCTTTACCACCTCAGGCACCTGCCAGCCCGGCGTTGTCGTCAGCTGGACGCCCCCCGCCAACCCGGACGTCTCGGGCGGGCAGGCTATCGCGGCCACAAATGCGCAGTACAACGTCTGGCGAGCAACCAGCAGCAGCGGGACCCTCGGCGCGGCCACCAAGGTCGGGACCGTGTCCGTCATCGCTGCGGGCACGCCCGACAACATGACGACCACAAGCATCTCGTCGCAGCAGTTCATTGATACCTCGGAGACGATTGGGACCTCTTACGTGTACTACGTAACGGCCGTGGCGTCCTCGACCGGTGGATCGCAGCAAGGCCCCTTCTCGGCCGCCACGAGTCCCGTGGTAGCTGGAGCGGCCGTCGGTGCGGCCACTATCTCGGACGTGGCGATCACCCCGAGCAACTGCACCGATGCGACGGCGGCTAATTGTAAGCCGGGTCAGACCACAGCTGCGCCGGCTACAACGGGCGGATATGCGGTTGTCACGTACAACGAAGCCGTTACCTGCCTCACTGCGGCTGGAGGCGACTTCAAGTACAGCAACAGCGCGGCTGGCGGAGCGGGCGTGGCAAATGAGGTCGGTGCCAGCTGCGGCCAGGGTCCAGCGGCCAACAAGCTGATTATCCAGTTCCCCACTTACACAACTGGGTCAACGGTCATCGCAGGCACTACGACGACGACCTACACCTACCAGGCTACGGCGGCACCGGTGAGCGGCGATTCGAATTCTGTGGCCAACCCGCTGAACGTGGGACCGGTTATCGCAGCGGTGAGCAGCAACACCGGTACGAATGCCATCACACTCACCTACAACGAGAAGCTCAACTGCAGCTCTGTTGATGGCACTGCGGGCTCGGCCGATCCTGGCGCCCGTACCAACGCCAACGGCGACTACACCCTGGGCTTCGCCAAGGGGAGCGCAGCGGCGACACCGAGCGCTACACCGACGAGCTACCTCGTCACCTGCACGGTGAACACTCACTCCGGTCATGCGAGCGATGGGGTAACTGTGACGACTACGTACGACACCACGGTTGTCATCACGCCCACCCTCGCAACTCCTGCAATTTCGGGCAACACGTTCAGTGTTGTTACCCGGATCGGCACTGACGGGGACACCGTGACAGATGTCGTTGCGCCTACGGCCAATCAGGATCAGGTCGGCGACGCTGCGGCTGGGTCATACGCATAACGTCCTCTAATCGTGTAGCAACCTCACATTGAGGTCCGAAGGCCCGGCCCCGTAAGGGGTCGGGCCTTCGGTTCTTCTTGGGGCTTAGTTCTAGATGCTGGCCAGCTGGATGTTGGGGGCGTAGGTGCGGCTGAGGGTCGAGCTCGATGAGCGCGAGCGCGTCTCCATCCGTATGGCGGCCGGTCCTCAGCGCCAAAGGCTCCTCGGGGGCGAAGCGATCTGACTTCCATCGGAGCCCGGCTAGGGACGGGCGGGTCCTGAGAAGCGTGACTTTCGCTTCAAACCGGGCCAGCCGACGCTCCGCTTGTGTGACACAACCAACCTGCCCCCGTCCTATCTCTGCAATGTTTGCCTTGGACTTCCGCCATGTGCCCCGGAGTGAGTTGTCGGCGCGACCAGGTCGGCGGGTGGTGAGGGCGCTGCGCCGGGTAGTCAGCCGGCGCATGGTTCTGGGTGTCATCGTCCCCGTCGCCCTGTTGGCTGTCCTGCCTTCGTTCTCATCCCCGGCCCTGGCATCGCCCTCCGGGACCATGTTCGGGGTGCAGCTGGGAACTGGCATCTTTTCCATGACCGCCGACGGCGCTGGGCGCCAGGTGGTGGCGGCCGATCCAACCATCGACGTGATGTCCGCCGCACCGGACGGTTCGGCCATCGCCTACGCGTCCAGAGGCAGCGGGACCGTGGTGTTGGCCACTGCCTCGGGGACCGAGACGGCCAGCGTGTCCGCCGGCTACGGCCAGGTCGGTTCCATCGCCTGGTCGCCCGATTCGGCCTCGGTCGCCTTCACCGTGTGCTCATTTGCGGACGGGCCGTGCTCGTTGGACACGGCCGCGTCGGATGGGTCGGGATTGCTGACCATCGTGGCCAGCACGTCTGACGGCTCCGGCGTGGCCCCGTCGATCTCCTGGGGGGGCACCGGTCTGGTGGCCGACCTCATGGGGTCCTCCGGGGTGCCGGTCTGTGACCCGTGCGGAGGGATTCCCTACGTGCTCGGCCGGAACGGCTCGGTGGGCGGTCCGGTGCTCCCCGGCAGCGCGACCGGGGCCAACCGGGACGGAGCGCTGGCCCAGGCCGACAGTACGGGCCGGGTGGCCTACGCGATTGGGACCGCGCCCCAGGCCGGCGCCGTGCAGGTCTTCGACCCCGGAGCCACCCAGCCGGTGGCCAGCTATCCGGGGTTCACGGCTCCGGCGCTTTCTCCCGACGGGTCCGAACTGGTTGTCTCCAACGGACACCAGGTCCTCGAAGTCCAGCCTGGCTCCGGTGCGTCGCCTCAGCCGATCGCCTCGTTCGACTCCTATGGGGTGACCAGCCTGAGCTGGGCCGGACCCCCTTCGCCGGCCGGCAGCGCCGGGTCGTGCAGCGTCGCTCTCAGCCCCGGGGCGGTCCAGGGCCTGGCCGCCAATCCGGCCGGGACGGGCTACTGGATTACCGACGCCTACGGCTCGGTGTCGGCCTGCGGGGCGGTCACCGACTACGGGGGCTCCGGCCTCGTCCATCTAAACAAGCCGGTGGTGTCCATATCGGCCACGCGCGACGGGCACGGCTACCGCCTCGGCGCCTATGACGGCGGGGTGCTCAACTACGGAGACGCCACCACCGAGCACGGGCCGGGGACCACCGCCGTGAGCCTGAGCGGGGTCTCACTGTCTGCTCCGCCCTGGTCGCTGGCGTCGACCCCGGGCGGGAACGGTTACTGGATGGCCACCACCGACGGCCACGTCTATACCTTCGGTGACGCCGGATTCTTCGGTCCCACCAAGAGCCTTCACCTGCTGGCCCCGGCAGTCGACCTGGTGCCGACCCCGGACGGTGGGGGCTACTGGTTGGCGGCGGCCGACGGGGGCGTGTTCGCCTTCGGGGACGCTGTCTTCGCCGGCTCCCTGGCGGGCAAGGCTAAGCAGGCACCGATAGTCGGCATGGCCGCCGACCCGACCGGTGGTTACTGGCTGGTGGGCTCGAACGGCACCGTCTATCCCTTTGGGGGGGCCCCGTCGCTGGGCTCGGCCCCCTCGGGCCAGCTGTCGGCCCCCATCCGGGGCATGGCCGCCGCCCCCGACGGGCGGGGCTACTGGCTGGTGGACACCAACGGTCGCGTCTACGTCTTCGGGGACGCTGTCTACGCCGGTTCGGCCAGCCAGTAACTGCGGCCGCCGAACCGGCGCTCAGTCCACGGTGCCCTTCGGAACCACCCAATGCGTCCTGAGCGACGGTTCCACCGACGCCAGGTGGTCGAAGTCGGCATCGTAATGAGCGATGACCACCGGGTGTTCCTGGGTGCTGTGGTGCAGGGCTGTGGCCGCGATCTGTAGGTCACTGACGCCGACGGAGCGCCCCTTGGCCGCCTTGAACAACCCGGTCTGGAGGCCCAGGGCTATCTCCATGATCTCCGGGGCCGGTCTGAGCACCACCCAGGCGGTCACGTAGGCCTCCAGTTCCCGCTGGTGCTCGGCCTGGCTTCTGGCGCTGAAGCCGGCCTCCAACACCGTCGGCAGGCAAACGGCCAGCTCCCCGGTCTGCAAAAGGGCGTCCCGGCCCGCTCTCACCTCGGGTGATCGATGGAGGCGTTGGATCACGCTGTTGTCAACGAGGTAGACGACGCTCATCGCTGGGCAGAGCGGATCACCTCGGGGTCGTCCAGGTCGCTCAGGGCACCTCCGTCGAGTCGGTCCATCATCGTCTCCAAATTGCGCCGTCGGACCAGTTCGGCCAGGGCGACCCGCACCGTCTCCGCTTTGGTCGCCTTCGGCCCCACCACCCGGCGGGCCCGGTCCATGAGTTCGTCAGGTATGTCCACCAGCGTCCTGGTCATGGCGTGCCCTCCCCTTCTCCCTGGGTGGAGAGTATATCGGTCCTGGGGTGCAACCGATATCGGCGACTCTAGCCGAGCATTGTGGGCGTCCCGGCCGTCACTGTTCAGGATGGCGGCGTGAACAAGGCTGCACCATCGTCAGAGGCCGAACAGTTCCTACCGAGCATCCGGCTAGGGACGGGGGGTCGGCTTCGCGGTGGCGGGCGGCCTGGTCGGTCTGGCGGCCCTGGCCGGCGCGGGTCTGGCCAGAGTGTCCATATACGCAGGGACCGAGGCGACCGGCCCGGGCGGTGCCCAGCCTCCGGCCGGGGACCTCAGCCGGCGGCGGAGCAGCGCAGAAGCACCTCGTACAGACCGAACTGGGCCGCCGGACAGAACTGGCGGCTGACGACCCGGTTGGCCGCTTGGGATCCGAACTGGCCGGAGCCGTTGGTCTCGTTCCACTGGTCGAGTTGGCGATCGAGGATCACTACGTCGGCCGAGGCCACGTCCTGGGCCAACAGGGGCTCATGGGACACGGCCACGGTCGGGTTCATGTCGGGGAAGTTCATGGCGTCGCGCAGGGTCGGGAGTAGGACAGCCACCGAGTTGTCGTTATAGGCAGTGCGGGCCAGGTCGCCCGGGCCGATGAAGAGGGTCTGGCCCGGACGGGTGTGGCCCTGTACCCACTCGACCAACTGGGCCATCAGCAGTGCATCGCCGGTGGGATAGACGAAGCTGTGGCCCCGGTTGAGAACCGTGGTGGTACCCGGGCTGACGACTGTCAGGGTCGTCCCGGTATCGGTGAGATAGGGCCATATCGCCTCCCGGTAGGCACCCAGGCTCAACACGGCAAGGACGGCGGCGCCGTAGCGCAGGGCGGTCCGCGCCGGTATCCGGGGCTCCTCGGCGGGCAGGGCCAGGTCGGAGAGGGCGGCGGGCAACAGAGCCACCGCCAGCGATCCTGCCACCAGGAGGTGGCCGGGATCGGCCCGCTGAAGGAACTCCGGGACCAGGGTGAGGGCGAGGGAGGCGGCGCCCAACATGACCGGGCCCCGGGGGGAGGCAGGGCTGATGCGACGTCGCCGCCAGCCGGCGTAGAAGTCGAATCCCAGCGCTACGACCACCAGGGCCATCCACAGGTCGTCCCAGTAGCTGGAGACGGGGAAGGGGAGGTAGCGATCCCCGGGGATCCGCAGGGCCGTGACCACCAGGTTTTCGAAAGTGGCGCCGAACCCGGCCACCGCCGCGTAGGCGACCAGGAGCCCCACTCCGACCAGGAAGCCCATGGCCGCCAGGTTTCGCCTGGGGCGATCGGCCCAGAAGACGATCAGCAGGGCTAGCGCCACGCCCATCCCCCGGTCGGGCCGGAAGAGCAGCACTGTCCCCGCCGTCAGTCCGGATAGCAGCGCGTATCGGCGCAGCCGGGTGCCGCGGCCGATCAACGAGCGGTAGGCGAAGTACAGGGCCAGGATGCCGAGGCCGATGGCGGCGTATTCAGGAAGGTCGCTGGCCCGGTCGATGAGGGCCATGATCACGCCGGCGAGGATGCCGAGGCCCTCCGACCAGCGCCGCACCAGGGCGTAGGCGGCCAGCGTCGTCACCATGGCGTAGGCCAGGCCGATCATCCGGGAGACGGCCTCGGTCCAGCCGAAGACGGCGTGCACGACAGCCGGCAGCCACAGCCCGGCCGGGCCCCACAGCCAGTCGAAGTCCCGGTAGGCGACGGCGCCGTGCAGGACCCGCTGGGGAAGGAGGACCATGAAACCGTCCTCCATCAACTGGCCCTGGCGCGCCTGGTGCAACAGGCCTCCGGCCGGGGCCAGGACCATGATGAGCAGGGTCAGGACCGACAGTTCCCGCGACCAGACCCGGTGCGCCGGGCGCACCGCCGAAGAGTCCGGTTTGTCCATCGGGAGGCCGACGGGCCTCGCCAAGGTGTCTGTCACGCGCCTCCCGGTAACCGGCCCGACGCCAGTCTGGCCAGGTTATTGGCCGATGGCACTGCGTCCGTGCCAGCTGGGCCACCGGGCATACTGCCGCCCGTGGCCGAGGCGGACGGGCGAAGAAAGGGCCTGGAGCCGTGGTGGATCCTGATCCCGGCCGGCCTGGTCCTGGCCACCTTCGTGGTCCTTCGTTTCTGGACAACCTCGGACCTGTGGCTGGACGAGGCCCAGACCTTCGCCATCGCCCATCTCCCCCTGACGCGGATCCCGGCCGCGCTGCGGGAGGACGGGTCGCCTCCGCTCTATTACTTCCTGCTCCATTTCTGGATGGAGGCCTTCGGGGCCAGCAACATGGCCGTGCGTTCCCTGTCGGGAGTCATGGGGGTGGCCACCCTGCCCTTGTCATGGCGGATGGGCCGGGCTCTGGGCGGACGACCGGCAGCGTGGGGAGCACTGGCAATGATGGCGACCAGTCCCTTCGCCGTGCGCTACTCGACGGAAAACCGGATGTACATGCTGATGATCCTCCTCAGCCTGATCGGGTTCTTCGCCCTGCGCGCCTCGTTGGCCCGCCCGACGGCGCCCAGGTTGGCCGGAGTGGGGCTGGTGTCGGGGCTGTTGCTGCTGACCCACTACTGGGACTTCTATCTGGTGGCGGCGGTGGCCTGTGCCCTCCTGTGGCGCTCGGTCCGCTCCGGGCCGGGTCCGGCACGCCGAGCATCGACGTTGACCTTTGTGGCTCTGGTCGGCGGTTTCGTCCTGTTTGTCCCATGGATACCGAGCTTCGCCTACCAGCTGGGCCACACCGGAACCCCGTGGGCCCCGCGGGCCGACTTCACCGACCTCGGCATCGTGCTGGGCGACTTCGGCGGCCTGGGCTCCCGCCTGGGCGACCTGCTCGGGACTTTCTACGCCGTGCTCATTGTCCTGGGCCTCTTCGGTGCGGCCTCCGGTCGGTGGGACATCCATCTCGATCTGCGCGTTCGACCGGCGGCGCGAGCTCTGGGCTGGGTGACGCTGGCCACCCTGGTCCTGGCCATCGGGGCCTCCGAGGTGGGCGACAGCACCTATTCCCTGCGCTACACAGCGGCCGACTTCGTCCCCATCGTCGGGCTGGTGGCCCTCGGGATCGCGGCCATCGGGCATCCGGGCTTCCGGGTCGGGGCCCTACTGGGGGTCGTGCTGCTCGGAGTCCTCGGTTCCTATCCCAACATCACCACCAACCGGACCCAGGCCGGGGAGGTGGCCGCCACCCTCACCCGCCAGGGACATGCCGGTGACGTGGTCGCCTACTGCCCGGACCAGCTGGGCCCGGCGCTTGAGCGCCTGTTGCCGGCCGGCCGCTACCAGCAGGTGGCCTATCCCCGCCGGGGGAACGCGGACATGGTCGATTGGGTCGATTACGCCCGGGTCAACGAGTCCTCCCACCCGCTGTCCTTCGCCCGGTCACTGGTGGCCGAGGCCGGACCGGCCCATGCCGTGTGGCTGGTGTGGTCCCCCGACTACGCCACCTTCCAGGGCAAGTGCAACGGACTGCTCAACGATCTGGGTGCCCTGCGCTCCGGGCGCATCCTCTTCTATGAGAACCCGGTGCTGTTCTACGAGCACGAGGAACTGGTGGTGTACCCGGGCGCCTGATCGCCGCCAAGTCTCTGGAGGTCCGGGGGACACCGGTACCGTTCGGTCTGTCGTCTCGGGGGGAGCGATCCTGCTTACCGCCGGCCCGGTTCTGCCCGGCGCCACGGCGGCCTACCTGGCGTCGGTAGCTTCGCCCGTCGTCTACGCCGTCGGAGGTCCGGCGGCGGCGGCCGATCCCCGAGCCACCGCCCTGGTGGGGGCCGACCGCTACGCCACCTCGGCCCTGGTGGCCGGCCACTTCTTCCCGGGCCGGACCCTGGTGGGCGTGGCCACCGGCCTCGCCTTCCCCGACGCCCTGGCCGCCAGCCCCTACCTGGGGTCGCGCCAGGCGCCGGTTCTCCTGGTGCCTCGGACCGGCACCCTGCCGGCGGCGGATGCCTCCTACCTGACCGGGGCCCCAACTATCGGGTCGGCCGTTGTCTTCGGGGGCCTGGCCGCCGTCTCCGACCAGGTGGCCTCCGAGGTCCAGGCGGCCCTGGGGGCCTAGCCGGCGGGAGTGCCGGAGGAATTGACTCGGGGGGCGTCGGGAGGATCGGGGCTGTCTCGGGGACCCACAGCTAGGGTTGAGCGGCTCTGATCCAACCCCACTCGCCCCCGGCCTGGTCCTACGCCGCCTCCATCCTCGGGGCGGGCGCCCTCGCCACGCTGCTTACCCCGTGGGTCCTGCGCTTCGCGGAGCGGCGCGGCGTCCTGGACCACCCCGGTCCGGCCAAGATCCACCCCCGGGCCGTTCCCTACCTGGGCGGGGTGGCCATCGTGGTCGCCTTTGCCGTGGTGGTGGCGGGTATGGCCCTGGTCTGGCGCCCGTCGGGAGCCGACCTCGGAGCCCTGGGCACGACCCTGGGCCTCGGGGTGGGCCTGGCTGTCCTCGGACTGGTCGATGACCTCAAGGACCTGGCCATCTGGCCCCGCCTGCTGGTCGAGGTGGCCGCCGGGGTGGTTGTGTACTGGACCGGAACCCGGGCCGATCTGTCCGGAGCCGCGGCCGGTGCTGACGCCTTGGTGACGGTGCTGTGGATCGTCGGCATCACCAACGCCTTCAACCTGTTGGACAACGTGGACGGGCTGTCCGCCGGCGTGGCCGCCATAGCCGCCCTGTCCCTGGCCGGCATCGGGCTGGTCAACGACCAGTACTTCGTACCCCTGCTGGCCCTGGCCCTGGCCGGCTGTGCGGCCGGCTTCCTTCGCCTCAACTTCCACCCGGCCCGCATTCATATGGGTGACGCCGGCAGCCTGTTCCTCGGCTTCGTGCTGGGCGTCCTGGCCCTGCGGCTGCGGGTGCACACTGCCCACCAGGTCAGCTTTGCCGTGCCCCTGGTGGCCCTGGCCGTCCCGATCTTCGACACCGCTCTGGTGGTCTCGTCCCGGGCCTGGCAGCGGCTCAATCCCCTCCGCGGCCAACGGGACCACATCAGCCATCGTCTGGTCGCCCTGGGCTGGTCGGTGCCTCAGGCCGTGGCGGCCATCTATGTCGTGGCGGCGGCCTGCGGGGGCCTGGCCATCGGGCTCACCCGGGTGGGACGCGGGGTGGGCTTCGCCGTTGCCGGGTGCCTGGCCGGGCTGGCCGCGCTGGCCGCAGTCCGATTGGTCCGAGTGCCTCTACACACCGGGACGGACGCAGTCGAAGGAAACCGCCGGCGATAAGAGCGGCCGTCGGGGTCGGGGGTATCGACCCGGTACCTGATCGTCCCTCGGAGCACTCAGGTTCGGGAGTGAACATGCCGATGCTGGATCAGCATGCGATTTGTCCCATTCGAAGGGCTCCGGCTCCGACGGGCCCTGGCCCCGGCTGTCCTCACCTGCTGCTTGTTGGCCAGCGGGCTCGGCCAGCCGGCCCTAGCCGCAACCATCCGGCCCCGGCCGGCCGCGCCCGCGCTGTTTCACCTCCGAGCCGCCGCCCTCCCCGCCGGCTCGCGCCGCATCGGTGCCGCCGCCGGCAGTACGCCGCTGCAGCTCACCGTCATTCTGGCTTCCAAGAACCCCGCCGGCCTGGCCGCCCTGGCCTCGGAAGTGTCGAACCCGGCCAGTCCGGAGTACCGACGGTTCATCACCCCGGCCCAGTTCATCGCCCGTTTCGGGGCTTCGTCGGCCGGGGTGAGCGCGGTCCGCGCCTCGCTGCGCTCCGAGGGAGTGGCCGTGGGTCGGCTGGCCGCCAACGGCCTCTCCTTGGCCGTGTCGACCAACGTGGCGACGGCCGAGCATGCCTTCCGTACGTCACTGGCGACCGAGCGGCTGGCCACCGGCCGGCTGGCCTACGCCAACGTGAGCAGCGCCACCCTTCCGGCCGGCGTATCCGGAGTCCTGGGTCTGGATGACCTGGCCCAGGCCCATTCGGCCCGGGCCGAAG
>Ga0307374_10012713_pt1 | contig 11757 bp, 7 predicted proteins | sample OX3MG_FD_202532 | JGI IMG/M metagenome (GOLD analysis project Ga0307374, IMG submission 202532) | Soil microbial communities from Risofladan, Vaasa, Finland - OX-3 | ecosystem: Environmental > Terrestrial > Soil > Coastal area > Acid sulfate soil | place: Finland: Risofladan, Vaasa | collected...
GTATCGCCAACGTCCCCGGAAAACGCCGCGCCCTTTCACGGCTTGCCCGCCTCAACTTCGATCGTGGTGAGACTGAACGTGCCCGTGAACTGCTGAATCGCCAACTCGAATCCGGACGAGAAGACTCTGACACGCTGGAGGATGTCGAGACGGCCATCTTGCTCGGCGATCTGGCGCGAACCGAGGATGACGCCATCGGCGCGCAGGAGTATTACCAGCGAGCCGCGCGCAGCGCCCGCCGTGTTGGGCACTTCGCCGGGGTCGTAGATGCGCTGTTGCGGCAAGTCATCATCCTGCGGGAGCTTGGAGAGCTCGAAGACGCCATTCTCGTGCTCCAGCAGGCGCAGGAAGCGGCTGACCGCACCATTGATCTACGCTCTCAAGCCGAAATTGCCATTCAGACCGGTGCCATCCTCTCGGAACAGCATCAATATCAGCAGTCGCGCACCTACCTGCTCACCGCGTTGGAGCGCTCGCGCTCGATGGCAGATATCGCCGTCGAAAGCCGTTGTCTAACTGGGCTGGCGCGGGTTGAACAGCGTGGCGGGCGCTCGCTCGATGCAGCGGGGCATTTCGAGGAGTTGGCCGAGCTTGAACTCCGACTGGGAAATCGCTCAGCCGCCGTGCAAGCCCGCCTCGAATCAGCCGACATCTACCTGTCGCACCGTGATCCAAATCGAGCGCTGGTGGCGCTGCAGCAGGCACAGCCGCTCTCGGATAGCCTGGAAGATCCCGCAGTCCATCAGCAGGTTCTCGGCACCTTAGGGCTCATCTATGGCGCGCTCAACCGCCGTAACGACGCCGTCGAAACGCTGATGTCGGCGGTGCAACAGGCCCGCCGGGCCAACGACGTCGAACAGGAAGCACGCTGGTTACTCGGCATCGGCGATGTGCTGCTCGATTTCGGCGAACTCGACGATGCGCTGGCGCTTGCCAAGCATAGCCTGGAGATCTCCCAGCAACAGGGCATTGAACGGCTGCAGGCGCAAGCCCTCGGACTCATCGGCTCGATCAGTCTGGCTCGCGGCCTCTTTCGCGATGCCGAGGAAAATCTCACCCAGGCGCTCGCGATCGCGCATCACCAGCACAACGCGTCGGATCAACTCGGCTACCTCCAACTGCTCGCCCAAATTGGCCAGAAGGCGGGCCAGCCACAGACCGCAATCCGCTATCTGCGTCAGGCGCTTGATGTCGCCACGCTCTACTCAACCGCGGAATCACGCATTCGCCTGCATGGCCAGCTGGCCCGCTTGCACGGTAGTCTGAACCAGTTACGTGAAGCCGAGGATCACTACTACTCGGCGATCTCGGCCGCCGATGAGGCAGAACAGCCAGCCCTTGCAGCTCGAGCGCTGCGCGGCCTCGCCGCGACGCAAGACGCGATGGGCAACACGGTACAGGCCCTTGAGACGTATACTCGTGCGCTCGATATCGCCGATGCGACTGGAGATCTGCGCAGCGTCGCCACCTTGCGCTACAACATCGGTGCCATTCTCTACGAGAATGACGAGGTCGAGGGCTCACGACAACAATTGAATCGCGCGCTCGAAGCGGCCATGACTGTGAGCGACTATCAGACCGCCGACGCCGCACGTGAGCTGCTGCGCTGGCTGGCACCAGCCGCGACCAGCGAAGACCGCGGTTGGTCAGAAGACCTCCTGCTGAACGAATTCGCCGTCGACAACGACGCCAATCGCTGGCGCGATTCTACGCGCCCGTAGTGTTCGTACGGTTCGTACGAACACTACGCCCCAGGTCCTAGACGTACGTACAGTCATATGCTAGACTGATAGTTGCCAGGCGGTCAACAGTACGGACCCCCTTCATCTGAAGGCGTATCGTACCGTTTCGGTAGCTTCTTCGTGCTGCCGCGGGGATCCCATTGTCCGTTTTTTGGCGCAACGGCACAGTCGTTAACACGAAAGACGGAGCGCCAATGCCTCGCCTTGAAACCTCTCCCGTAGAACTTGTCGTTCGAGCTGGTCGCTTTGCTGAAGGAACCGCGTATCTTTCGCTCGATAGCATTGATGACCTCGGGGCACAGGACTCACAACATCTGTACATCTGCCTTGAACCGGTCAACGATTCTCCGCTGGCCGGAGGCGTGGCCGACGAAGTGATCCAGCGCCTGCGGTCGGCGATCGCCAACGCGGGAACGCAAGCGGCTACCACCGTCCTGCAGAACGCCATCGAAGACGTGAACCACTGGCTGATTCGTGCCAACGCGATTCGCACCCCCGATCGACGCGTGACGTTTGGTTTCACCTGCGTGCTCTCACGCGACGATGATATCTACATGGCACAGGCCGCACCGAGCCAGGTGATGATCGCCCAGGAGGGGGAGCTCTACGCCTTCCCCGAACTCGAAGATTGGCAGTGGAATCACGATTCCGACAACGGGTACGCCACGACTCCGCTCGGGCTTCAGGATAAGGTCCAACCGGAACTGTTTCACACGCGGGTCGAGGCACACGACGTAATTATCCTCTGCTCCACCTCACTCGCCCGCGTTTTACATCGCGAGCCACAGGACGTTTTTGTCCATGGCGAGGGGGACGAGATTCTCGCCTATCTCGACGAGATCTCGCGCACCTACGGTATCGAAGACGCCCATGCGGCGGCCATCGTCGTACCCCAGCACCATCGACCGCGCCGAACCCGCGAGAGCAGCGACGTCGTTAAGCGTCTTAGTAATTGGTGCTATCATTTGCTTCCGGAGGAAACGGCCGAGCGCTTCCGCCGTGGTGGAAGAACATCGGCTCCAGAGGTTGACCCACAGTCGCAGGACGTGCACAATGTTGAGTATTCAGCAGAGGCTCCCGCGACTGACCCGATCTCGCGGAACCAGCACTGGGACGAGTTTGACGAACCCGTGGCGGTCAATGTGGACCGCGGCGACCACGCGGGGTACTTCGTCGATGCTTCCAGCGAGCCAGCTTCGGATACTGCTATTGGGGACAATGAGTATTGGTATCCGGAGGGCGTGAGCCCGGTAGACCAAACCGCGGAAGAACCGCATGAACAGCAGGGAAGGGGTCGCACGCTGACCGAGCTACTGGCCGGAGTCATTCTGGCCTTTTCGGCAGCCGTTGTGGGTGTCTGGCAGCTCACCATCAATCGTGACCGTCCTATCGACGGCCCGCGAGATGATGGAACGCTCGGATTACCGCGCCTCAATCGCTACGACGATTCGATGCATATGCCGGACCTCACATCGATTCGTCGTCGACTCCCACGCACTCCCTTCAACCGGCTCACGGCAATCGTCGCGGTCGTCCTTGTTGCCATTCTGGCAACCGGGCTGGTGCTTTCGATCCGCAGCCGGCAACAAAACGCCCATAACGCCAGGATTGAAACCGCCTTCGACGCGGCGGTCGCACAACGCCAACAGGCCGAGCAGGCGACCGATCCCGCGGTCGCGAACGCCTTCTTGCTCGCTGCCCAGCAGAGCGTGCGCGACGCGGTCGCGGCCGGTCTCGATCCCATTCGCACGGCTCAGCAACAAGAGGCGATCGCGACCGACCTCGATACGACGCTCAAGATCAATCGCCTCTCGAGCATTCAGATCGTGGGCGGGGTCCCAGCTGCACCGACCGGAGTGACGCCGCACCTCTTCTTCGGCAATGGCCAGCTCTACGTCTTTACCGACGCACTCTACCGGCTCGACTCCAATGGGACGACGTTGGTGCGACTGATCGGGAGCGGCGATAAAGTCGGCAACGCGACGACCGGCACGCTCGAAGGGGCCGCATGGGGGGACGGATCGCCGATCGTTTTCGACGGCGGCGCGGTCTACACCTTCGACCCGACCACCGCAATGTGGACACGGAACGCCGTCGGCACCTTCGGCTCACCGCATATCGGGATCGTCAGTACCAGCGGTTATTCGGGCAACCTTTACCTGTTGAAACCCGACACGGCGCAGATTTTGAAGTTCACCTCCGGCTCGTTCCAGTCACAGCCTGAAGATTGGACCTCGGGTATGAGCCAGGAACCCGAACTGAAGAACGCGGTTGACATGGCAATCGACGGACACATCTTCGTGCTGCTCAAAGATGGCCGCATCCTCGATCTGTACCAGAGCGCGGTCAACGCGACCGTCACCCCGACAAATGTCACCCCGGCAATCACCGATGCCGTCGCGCTGTCGGAGCAAACTGACCGGCCCTACTTCTATATCGCGGATGGTCAGGGCCGCCTGATTCGACTCAATCGCGACGGAACCTTGGTGCAGCAGTTCGCGCCAAAAGCCGGGGAACCGTCGTTCAGCGGCATTAAAACAATCGCGGTCGACGACGGCACCAGCACCGCCTATCTCTTGACCGATAAAGGACTGCTCACCGTTCGGCTCCCAGCACCCCCGCCGACCAACCATTGATCCGAATCTAAACCAACTACGGCGTCAGCCCTCTCCCATTTCAGGGAGAGGGCAACTGTGTGCCCTCCATTCAACCGTGAAGGACTGTGGTGCAACACCAACCTCGACGACAGCTCTCCACACTATTTTCGCCATTTCTGACAGGTAGTGGCTGACGACAACCATGTTGGTTGACCGATCTGCAGGTTCACGAGCGTACGCTCAAACGATGGCGTTACGCACCGATCCTGAGCACCGCTGAACCAGAACTTATGCAGATCGCTCGACGTAGACGCGTTCGGTCAAAAGAACCCAATTTGTAATATGGGAATCGCTCTCTTCGCGACAGTGACACGCAACGGGCGTCATGCTGATGCTGGACCCGGCGGCGTGCGGGGAGTCATCTGAGTGTGCAGGTGAGTAGAAACGTTCCGCCCCAGCCGCCGCCTGACCGGGCACTATCTCGCATACGGGTTTCTGAACAACTGGCATCATAACGGCGAAGTTCAAGTCTTCGGCTATCCGATCAGCGAAGCATTCACCGAGAATGGCTTGACCGTTCAGTATTTCGAGCGGGCACGCTTTGCGTGGCACCCGGAAAATATCGGAACCCCGTACGCCGTGGAACTCGGACGGCTGGGTGCGACGAGTGCAGTCAACGATTCGGTGAACCAGTCGGCGGTGCCTCGCTCACTCGACACCGCGATCTACGATCCGAACCTCTGGTACGTGCCGCTCGCTCCGGATGCTGACGACGTGCGTGCACCACTTACGAACGCGCCGGTCAATCAAGCAAAGTGGATCGAGGTCGATCTCTCCGACCAGTACCTGCGCGAGTGGGAACACTCCACGGTAGTGTATGGTGCATACGTGTCTACCGGCGTTCCGGCTCATCCGACACCAGTTGGCATGTTCCCCATTATGGCGCAGCATCAGTCTGCCGATCCGACCGGCGGGACAACGTCGGCGGTCGACATGCAGCTGCCGAATGTGCCCAACGTGATGCACTTCTACAACGGCTTCGCACTTACCGGTACGTACTGGCACAGCGCGTTCGGCACGCCGATGACGAACGGCAGCGTCAACCTGCCGTTGCAGGCGGCGGAGTGGATCTACAACTGGGCGCCCTATGAGACCAAGGTTTGGATCCACGAGTAGTCGGCCTGGCTCGCGAAAAGACAATGTAGCAGATTACGTAGCGTAGATTCCGAATTAGTAAGACAGCGAAACAACAAGCCCGCCCAGGGTTAATCCGGGCGGGCTTGGTAATAAGAACGTTGCAGAGTCGTCGCACAGGATCAGGTCGTGAGCCGCTTCGGGAGATCGCGAACGTTCCCGTAGACTCTGGACCACCAGTGACCGAGCGGGCCAATGAGGAGGAGGAGGATATTAAGGAGCGAGAATTCGTGGCGTACACCGCTATTACGGGACGACCACCAAAAATGGGGAACACAGAGGTCCGGCGCTGATCGCGCTGATACTCAGGGCAGGTCGTTGAGTGGCAGGACCGTCTCTTCACCCGAATCGAGCCGGATCGTTGCGCTCTGGTGCCGCATTGAGATCGAGAGGAGCACGCCGAGGCCCTGCGCGGTTTCGATAACGGTGCCGAGGTGCGGAAGCTTCGGCGGCGCGGGTAGCTCGGATTCTTCCAGCCCCAGCCGAGCGCGTATCGTCACATCGAGATCCAGAGCGATCGAGCGGAGCCTGCCGACGCTGCCGTACAATGCGGACGAGCCACTGCCCCATTCGATCTCTACCGGCACGGACAACTGCTCGCTCAGCGTTCGAGCGAGGGTATCGGCGGCCGCGCCTCCACTGGAACAACGGCAGATGAGCGTTTTAGCGGCCAGGGTGAAGCGAACTCCGACGACCACGACTCCTGGGTCGACTTGCGCGACGATCGCCCGCAGCGGGGACGTGAGCGCCTGCGCCCGCTCAACACTGTCGCTCAACGAAGCGAACTCAGCTTGGATCAACCGGCGGCGAATGAGCGGCAGTTCTGCCGGTAAATCGGGGAACTCGACTTCCTCGGCGTTGAAGACAATCTGTGCCGGTTCTTCGCCGTAGGCGCCGGACAGCACAACCCAATCCTCTGCCTGCACCCCTTCAAGGTCGGTGAGGCAGAAGTGCAATCGTCCATCGCCTGGCACGAGTGCTCCAACGACGTTCAACGCGGGGCTCACCCGTTGGCGCGCGGCCATTGCGTCACCATCCGATCGAGGGCGAGTCGCGGTTGCACATTGATGGAGAGATCGAACAACACCTGATGCGTCGCACTCAGTCCATCGCGAATCTGGCCGAGGTTCCACCGTGCGGCGAGCGTGCTCAACCGCTCCGCCATATCGACGTTCACCACGTGCTCTGGGCAACCGGCTGCGATCAGCAGCAGATCACGCCAGAGTCCAATGAGCGTATCGAGGTCGGATTCGACGCGGGCCCGTTGACCGCGCCGGAAGATTTCGGTCATGCGTCGCACCGAGCCGATCGCCGAGACCGGGTTCTCGATCATCTCCAAACCCGCTTCGACAGACTCTCGGCGTGCGCTAAGTGCCGCCTGATCCCCAGCCAACTCAATCGCCTGCCCGATCCGGCCGCGCGTAATCCCGGCCAGCATCGCCGCCAATTTAGGATCGACGCCGCGTGCGAGCAATGCCGTCGTGACCGCCCCACGGCTCAGCGGCTCAAGAATTACCGGTCGGCAACGGGAGCGGATCGTCTCGGGGATCGTATCGATCTCGGTGGCGATCAGCAGCAGCACGACGTAGGGTGGTGGCTCTTCGAGCGTCTTGAGCAGTGCGTCGTAGGCAGGGAGTGAGAAGAGATCAACATCCTCAAGAATCGCGACACGCCAATTCGACTCGAGCGGGCGCAACGACAAATTTGAGCGAAACTCGCGGATTGTATCGATCGAGATCCGCGTGTTCTTGCTGTCACGCGTGTCGGCAGCCGCCTGCTGTTCGAGGCTGACGGTCATCACGTCGGGGTGTATCCCACGTGCGGTGCGGCGGCAAGCCGAGCAGACGCCACAGGGGCGCTCGTCGAGCGGTGACTGGCAGATCAGGGCCTGAGCAAAAGTTTGGGCCAGGGTACGGCGGCCGACGCCTTCCGGCCCGTAGAAGATATACGCGTGTCCAATTTGAGATGTCGCGATTGACCGGCGCAGCAGATCGACCGCCGCGTGGTGGCCAATGATCGGCCACTCTGTCATGCGTTCCGTCATCGGCCCAACCTACTTCGCAGGGGCACACAGCCACAAGCAGGGCGGTGACGAACTAGGCGGCTTTCGCACGCTTCGCTCCCGCATCCCGTGTCGTCAACGACGTCGGACCTTCGACCTCGTCACCCTCGGCCAGTGCCGCGACAATCAGTTCGCGGTCTTTCGTTGGCAGCACCGTCTCGGTGCTCAGTTCGCGAACCGCTCGCAGCAAACCATCGGTGTTGACGACGGTGATCTCACTCGATTCGACTTCAAGTTCAGCACGCGGGTTTAGAAAGACGACGATGCCGTCGATGGCGTCCCCACCGGCGAGCCCACGCTTTTCGAGGATCGAGCGGAGGATCGACTGGTCGCCTTCGTTCTCCACGGTCGGATTACCCAACTGCGGCCCCGACATGCCGATCAACATCCAGACCTTGTTGCCACCGCTGCGGCGCCAGGTTTTACCGTCAACCATGACCTTACCCGGCACCTCGCGCGTTGAAATGACGACCAATCCGCCGGGATAAACCAGGACATGCTCGGGCCGACCCTTGCCAATGGCCGGAAAGCTGATCAAGGTGAAGCGGTCGTTGAGTCGCCGCAGGGCGTCGATCAACACCTCGTCCGGCCGTGGATGACGACTCCATTTGGTCATCTGTTGCATACCCATGTTAAATGTGATGAAACCGAGGATCAGAACGGCGTAACCTGGTATGAAGAGACTGGGGATGTAGAACGTCAAGCCGACAGAGGAAATGAGCAAGATGAATCCACCGAGCGCCAGGAGGCGGGCGCGCCGTTTTCGAGACCGAATATACCCGTTATTTCGCACAAGGCGCATGTCTGACAGCTGTCCGTTCTCATGTCAAAATTGGCTGTATCGGACGACAAGCCTGGCTATGCCAATTCGCGAGCGTCGCTCAGGTATGTGCCGAGTCTAGCACGTAGGGATGCCACCATGCACGCGGCTTTGTGCGATTCGCGCAGTCATCGATGAACGAACGCGGTTTAATAGTCTGAGGACCGTCGCCTTGCGGAACCAGGCATTGCAGGCGACGATTATCCGATCCTTCGGCAGCAGTCGCGCACGAACGCGCGGGCGAATTACTGATGGAATGAGTTCCCGAACTATGGAACCGAACGAGGCGCGGAATCTCTCGGCCGTGATTGTCTCGTGGAACACGCGCGAACTGCTCAAGCGCTGCCTCGCTTCGCTTCTGGCAGACGCCGCAGCGTCCAACATCATGCTCGAGGTCATCGTGGTCGACAACGCCTCGTCCGACGGCTCGGCCACAGCGCTGGCGCAGCACTTTCCCGTCGTTGCCGTCGACGCGCTCGAAGCGAACATCGGCTTCGCCGCAGCGACCAATCGTGGAATTCGGCGGGCCAGCGGAGACGACATCCTACTGCTCAACCCGGATACCGAACTGTTGCCGGGCGCGCTCGACGCGCTGTGGCGCGCGCTCCACTCGATGCCGCATGTCGGACTCGTTGGGGGTCTGCTGCTCAACCCCGACGGCTCGCTGCAATCGTCCGGCTATCGCTTCCCTACCCTGACACAAAGCTTCCTCGATTTCTTCCCGCTTCATCCGCGACTGGTCGGGTCGAAATTGAACGGTCGCGTTCCGCCCGGTGATGGGCTCAGCCCGTACGCCGTCGATCATCCGCTTGGCGCGTGCATGCTGGTGCGCCACGCCGTCATCGAACGCATTGGGCTGCTCGACGAGAACTACTTTCTGTACAGCGAAGAGATCGACTGGTGTCGTCGCATCGTTGCCGGGGGCTGGACGGTTTTGATCGCCCCGGCGGCTCGAATCATCCATTTTGGCGGCCAGAGCACGAGCCAGGCAGCGCAGGCAATGTTTCTCCAACTACACCGAAGTCGCGCGTACTACTTTCAACGCTACCATTCGGACTCGTTCCTCCATTCGGTCGAACTGATGGCGCGCGCGGCGGCGTGGTGGGCCAAATCTCGATCAATCATTGAGGGCCCCAAGAGCCGGCCCACGCGCGCAAACGCGCTGCGGTCCGTCTCACGCATCTACCACGAGGCGCGAGGCGGCAGTGTCTGAGCGGCCGGGCAACCGTCTCCCACTTGCGCTCGTTGTTCTGACATTGAACGAGGAGCGGCACTTGCCCGAATGCCTCGGCAGCGCCGCCGGTCTGGCGGAGCGAACGCTGATCGTCGACTCGGGCAGCGACGACATGACGGTTGAGATTGCGCAGCAGATCGGGGTTGATGTCGTCTACAACGAATTTCGTGGCTATGCCAGCCAGCGGAACGCGGCCTTGCAGATGGTGACGCAGGAATGGACGCTCTTTCTCGACGCGGACGAGCGTATGACGCCCGCTTTTCGTGCTGAACTGGCGGAGACAATCCGCACAGCGCCTCCCGAGATCGCCGGATACAACGTCGCGCGCCGCAACTTCATGTTTGGCCACGAGATACGCGGCGGCGGCTGGTGGCCCGATCATCAGCTTCGCCTGCTTCGACGCGGTCACGCGCACTACACAACCGATCATGAGGTCCACGAAGTCGTCGAGGTCGATGGCGACGTGCGCACCCTCAGCGAGCCGATTCTCCATCTCAACTACGACAGCATGGAGGAGTTTCGCACGAAACAGTTGCATTATGGGCAGATGCGCGCACGCGAACTCGCAACCCAGAGACGAGCACCACGAAGTCGCGGCTTCATCGGGAGACCGGTCCGCGAATTCTGGCGGCGCTATGTCACGCTTGCCGGCTATCGCGATGGTTGGATCGGGATACGCCTGGCGTTCGCAATGGCGTGGTACGAAATCCTGGTGCTGTCGCAGACCCGCACGTTGTTGGAAGAGCGGGCCCGCACGAGTCGCGCGCACGACGATATCGAAGCGTATTACCAGCAGCACTCCGCAAGATTAGCGTCGCCCGAAATCGACCTGAGCATCATCATCGTCAGCTTCAATGTGCGTGAACTGCTGCTCGCATGCCTTGCCTCGATCGAGGCGTGGTTGGCGATCGCCAAGCAACGGGTCGAAGTGATCGTAATCGATAACGCGTCGAGCGACGCCTCGGTCGATTCGGTACGACGCCGCTTTCCCGGCGCGAAGCTGATCGAACTCCAACAGAACATCGGCTTCGCGGCGGCTAACAACCGGGCCGTCAAGGACGCGAGCGGCCGCTTTGTCGTCTTCCTGAACCCGGACACGACGGTCGTGGGCGACGCCTTCGGCCTGCTGCTCAACTACATCGAAAAACAAGAAGATGTCGGCGTCGTTGGACCACGCCTCATCTACCCCGACGGTACCACGCAGTCGACGCGGCGACGCTTTCCAACGCGACGCACTGGTTTCCTGGAAAGCACGATCGTCCAACAATACTGGCGCGACAACCGAGTGCTACGACGCTACTATGTCGCTGACCGCTCGAACGATGAGATCCAGGATGTCGATTGGCTGGTTGGCGCTTGCCTGCTGGCACGCCGGGAGACGCTCGACATGGCGGGACTCTTCGATGAGCGCTTTTTTATGTATGCCGAGGAGGTCGAGTGGTGCCATCGCGTGCGGGAATCGGGCTGGCGCATCGTCTACCTGCCGTCGGCCTCGATCGTCCATCATGAGGGTGGCAGCAGCCGATCGGACCTGCCGGTGCGTCAGATCAACTTCGACACGAGTAAGGTCTTGCTCTATGAGCGGCTCCACGGTAAAAGCACTGCACGGGTCCTGCGGACCTTCCTCCTTGGGAGCTATCTGATCAACGCCGGCATCGAGGCGGGCAAGGGCGTGCTCGGGCACAAACGTTCGCTACGGGCGGAACGTGTCAAGCTCTACCTCGGTGCCTTCAAGAGTGGCCTGCGCGGGCGGAGTGAAACCGATTGAACGGCCCGGTACTCATCGTCTCGGCTGAGTATCCTCCGATGCATGGTGGCATCGGCGATTACACCGCGCGCCTCGTTTCCGCGCTGGCCGGCAACGGCTGGCACGCCCGAATCTTGACCAGCGAAGCGGCGCGCTCCGAAGATCCGCGCGTGCTCGCGCAGGTACACCGCTGGCACTGGGATATCACCGACCAGATTCGCGAGGCGCTCGAAACGACGCAGGCAGAATTGCTACACATCCAGTACCAGACCGGCGCATACGGCATGCACCCGGCGATCAACTTCGTACCGAAGCGCCTCGGCAACCGCGACAGGGTGCTGCCGGTGGTGACGACGTTTCA
>Ga0307374_10012714_pt1 | contig 11756 bp, 10 predicted proteins | sample OX3MG_FD_202532 | JGI IMG/M metagenome (GOLD analysis project Ga0307374, IMG submission 202532) | Soil microbial communities from Risofladan, Vaasa, Finland - OX-3 | ecosystem: Environmental > Terrestrial > Soil > Coastal area > Acid sulfate soil | place: Finland: Risofladan, Vaasa | collected...
CGTCCCACTATGAGGGACAGATCGAAGGTGGCAAGACCAATTGAGCGAGCTGACTCGGACCTTCGCCTCTCACCCGGCGCTGCGACGTTACTGGTACCCGGTGGTACGGACCTTCGATCTGACCGAGACACCGCTCGCTGCGACGCTGCTCACGGTCCCGATCGTCGTCTGGCGAGCTGACGGAGGCCGGGTGTGCGCCGCCCTCGACCGCTGCCCGCACCGGGAAGCTCCGCTATCGGACGGGCGCGTCGTGGCGGGCTGCTTGGAGTGCCCCTATCACGGCTGGAGCTATGACGGCGACGGCCGCTGCGTGCTGGTGCCATCGTCGGGGCCCGGTGCTGCGATCCCGCCGCGGGCGCACCTGGAGACGGTCCGTGCGGTAGAGCGCTACGGGCACGTCTGGATCTGCTTGGAGGATCCGGTCTCCGGGATCCCCGAGATCGCCGAGGACTCCAACCCCGAGTTCCGCCTGGTCGCGTCGCCGGTCGAGCGCTGGCGGGCTTCCACTACACGCATGGTCGACAACTTCCTCGACATCTCGCACTTCCCCTACGTCCACCAGGGAACGTTCGGCGCAGGTGCCGAGCGCGAGGTCGGCAAGGTGGAGATGGAGGACCTGGGGGACTTCTTCGGCTACCGGTATTCCGTGGTTGCCGCCAACACGATGTCAGGGGCCGCTTCGAGTGGCCAGACCGCTGTGAGGATCGGCCGGAGCATGAGCACGGGCTTCAGCCTCCCCTTCGGAGTCCGCAGCACGATCGACTACGAGACTGGACTGCGCCACGTGATGCTCATGGTGTCCGTCCCCATCGACGACGACGAGTCCTATTTCGCGTTCATGTCCTGGCGCAACGACGACTTCAGCGTGCCGTCAGAGGAGGTGAACCGGTTCGACCGCCAGATCGGCGAGGAGGACCGCAGGATGCTGGAGAGCATCCACGGGAGCTTGCCGTTGGAGGCGACGGGTACCGTCAGCGTTCAGTCCGACAAGGCGTCGGTCGAGTGGCGCCGTCAACTGAGGGAACTCCTGAGCTGACCAGCGTGGACAGCAGCGACGAGCCGCGGGCCGAGGGTCAAGAGAGGCATCCCCGCGTCGAGTTCGACCATCACTCTCCCGAGTTCGCGAAGGATCCCGTGGGGTCATACCGTTCGATTGCCGGGCGGTGCCCCGTCGCATGGACCGAGGCCCACGGGGGTTACTGGGTCCCGGCCCGCTACACGGAGATCTGGTCGATAGCGCGCGACGACCAGACGTTCTCATCGGCGAGGACGCCTTACGGCGGCGAGGGCACGGCGTTCATCATCCCGAAACGCCCCGGTGCGGTGCAGCTGCCCATCGAACTCGACCCTCCGGAATCGGTCCCCTACAGGCGACTGCTGAACCCGATCCTCACCAGGGCGGCCGTGGAGGAGCTGCAGCCCGTCATCCGAGACATCACCACCGCGACGGTCGACCGGTTCATCGAAACGGGCAGCTGCGATCTCGTGCTCGACCTGGCCAACCCGGTGCCGGCACAGGTGACCCTCGAATGGCTCGGGTTCGGCACCACCGACTGGGAGCGGTTCTCGCTCCCCCTGCACGACATCTTCGCTTCTCCGCCGGGAAGCGACCGTCTTCGGCGCGGTGAGGAAGGGCTGGGCTATATCCACGAACGGATCCGCCGCCTGATCACCGAACGGAGGCGGCAGCCCGAGGCCGACATCGTCAGCTACCTCGTCACCGGCCTGATCGGCGACCGGCCGATAACCGACGAGGAGCTCCAGTCGATGATCTTCCTCGTCATCCTCGGCGGCGTTGACACCACCACCTCGCTCACCGGACAAGTGCTGGTCTACCTGGCGCAGCACCCGGATGCTCGAGCTGCGCTTGCCGCCGACGCGTCGCTGCGGGAGACGGCGACAGAGGAGTTCTTGCGAGTGTTCGCGCCGTCGCAGTCGATGGCCAGGACGGTGATGGCCGACACCGAGCTCGGCGGCTGCCACCTCCGCCGAGGCGATCGCATCCTGCTTCCTTGGGTCGCGGCCAACTTCGATCCGGACGCCTTCCCCGAACCCGACCGGGTACAGCTCGATCGCATGCCCAACCGGCACACGTCCTTCGGCGTGGGGGTGCACCGCTGCGCCGGCTCGCACCTCGCCCGGGCGATGTTCTCCGAGATGCTGGACCAGGTGCTTCGCCGGCTCCCCGACTACCGCATCGACGATGCCGCCCTGACCGCCTACCCGTCGCGCGGCAATCAGACCGGGTGGGATTCCGTCCCGGCCACCTTCACGCCCGGCCGGAGGTCGGTGGACGCCTGAAGGAGTGCGTTGGGGTGGCCCGGCTCACATCGAGAGATGCTGTCTCGCAAAGCTTGACACCCCTGGGGGCCACCGCTAGGGTTTGATCCGTTTCCGAGGACTCATCTCCTCGGAGGAACCGGTCATCCGGTTGGAGTCGGTCGTCCAAGGGGGAGACAAAGTGAACGCACCGCCATCGGCCCGGCAGGGGGCCATCGACACGGCCAGTTCGAAGCCCTTCGGCTCACGAAGGACCAAGGCGATGGGCGCCGCTCTCGCCGCCTGTGCCCTCGTAGCCGGAGCCTGCGGCAGCAGCACCAAGGCTGGAACCTCCTCGACGACGGCTAGCTCCACAACCGGCGCTTCGAGCAACGGTCCGTGGGGCTGGCCGGGCAACTCCACCCAGGGCTGGCTGGCCCCCGGGGAACCCGACGTCAACCACGACGGCAAGGTCGTCATCGGGGTGATCAGCCCCGGCGACACCCACGACCACGGGTACTACGAGAGCTTCGTCGACGAAGCAAACGCTTTCGCCAAGCAGCAGGGCTGGACGGTCATCACCGTCGACAAGGTGCCCGACTCCAACGCCGCACAGGCAGCGCGCAACATGTGCCAGCAGCACCCGGACATGGTGGCTATCGCGGCCAGCGAGCTCAAGGACGCGATACCTGTCGCTTCCGAGGCGGTGTGCAAGGACACTGTTTGGTACGTCGCCGGCGGCCAGGGAGTCAACCAGACGCCGTACTTCGTCCAGACCAATGACATCGAGAGCCAGGACGGCTACGCCGCCGGCGTCGCAGCGGGTCTGCTCATGAAGGCCAAGGGCACCACCAAGGCCGGATTCCTCACCGGCCCGCAGGCGAGCTTCACGACCGACTTCGAGAAGGCCTGGGAAGCCGGCATCAAGTCCCAGGTTCCCAACGAGACGACGGTCGTCACCTACACCGGCGACTTCAACGACTCGGCTAAGGCGGTCGAAGCCTTCCAGGCGATGAAGTCGCAGGGTGTCGGGATCGTCTACCCCTATTTGGGCGGCGCGACGTTCGCTGTAGCGGCGCAGGCCAACCAGGCGAACATCCCCGTGCTGACCCCTGGAACCGACAACTGCTCGGTTCCCAGCCCGAAGTTCGCCATCTCGGTGATCTTCAGCCCCGGTGACTACTTCGCCGCCGCCCTCACCCCGTTCAAGGATGGGAAGCTGAGGGTCGGAACCGCCCTGGTGTTCCACATGGGCGTCGACCCGGTCCCGACCGTGAAGATCTGCAGCCCGACCGGCGACCAGGCCCAGGTGCTGGCTCAGACGATCCATGAGATCGGCACGGGCCAGATCCGCACGGATCAGATCACCGGTCTCAACGATTACAGCGGCTACGTGCCGTCCGGTTCCTAAACAGATCCGGAGAGCCAGGAAGTAATGGAAGCAGGACAGCGGCCGGAGGAGCCTCGCTCCTCGGCCGCTCCCGCGCTCGAAGCGCGCTCGCTCACCAAGCGATATGGCGCAGTCCTCGCCTGCGATTCGGTCGATCTGAGCGTCCGCCGGGGCGAGATCCACGCGATCCTCGGCCAGAACGGCGCCGGCAAGACGACGCTGATGAACATGTTCCTCGGCCTGGCGCGCCCGGACTCGGGAGAGATCTTCCTGCACGGCCGCGCGGTGTCGATCGCCGACCCCGCCCGGGCTGCGTCCCTCGGGCTCGCGATGGTCCACCAGCATTTCAGCCTCGTTGGCCCGCTGCCCGTGTGGGAGAACCTCACGCTCGGCGAGGCGGGCAGGATCGACAAGCGACGGACGGTCACGCGCATCCGCGAGGTCGCCAGCCGGTACACCCTGGACGTCGATCCCCTGGCCGTCGTCGACGATCTCACGACGGGCCAGCGGCAGAGGGTCGAGATCGTCAAGTGCCTCATGAAGGACCCCGAGGTGTTCATCCTCGACGAGCCGACGTCCGTCCTGACCGCGCGTGAGTCGATCGAGCTTTTCCGGGTGCTGCGCCAGGTTGTCCGGCAGGAGGAGCGGGCCGTCATATTGATCAGCCACAAGCTGGACGAGGTCCTGCATGCGACCGACCGCGTGTCGATCATGCGCCAAGGTCGCCTTGTTGCCGAAAGACCCACCAGCGGGATGAGCGCGCAGGAACTGGCGAGACAGATGATCGGCCACGATGTGTCTCTGCGTCAGGTGGCGACGGCCGTCGGTCATCTCCAGGTGCAGCCCACCGAGGACTCCGACGCCACGGGCCCGGGCGCGTCCGCGCCTGGTGGTACCACAGAGCAGACCACCGCTGGACCGCCCGAGCGATCCGAGATCGCGCTATCGATCCGTGATGCGACGGCCCGAGGTCTCGACGGCCGCTTGCTGCTCGACGGGTTGTCGCTCGAGGTCCGGCGGGGAGAGATCCTGGGGCTCGCCGGAGTCGAAGGCAACGGCCAGAAGGCGCTCGGGGACCTACTGTCCAGCGTCCTCACCTTGGACTCGGGCAGCGTCGAGGTTGGCGGCAAGAGTGTCGACCTGAAGCAGCCGGGATCCATGGGTCGCTCAGGTGTGGGGGTCATACCCGAGGATCGCCGGCAGTCCGGTTGTGTCCTCGACATGTCCGTGGCGGAGAACCTCATGCTGTGCGACTTCGCCTCGGTGAGCTCACGAGGTTTCGTCAACCACCGCCGGATGCTCAAAGAAGCGGCCCGACTTGTGACCGACTTCGACATCGTCGCTCCGTTGCTGGACGCGCCCCTGCGATCGCTGTCGGGCGGAAACCAGCAGCGGGTCGTGCTCGCACGCGAATTGTCGCGCTCGCCCGACGTGCTCGTGGCGGCCCAACCCACCTTCGGCCTGGATGTGGCAGCCGTCGAGTACATGGGCAAGCGCTTGCGCGAAGCGGCGAGATCAGGCGTGGCAGTCCTTCTCATCTCGACCGAGTTGGAGGAGATCCTCGATCTCGCCGACCGGATCGCGGTCATCCACCGCGGGAAGATCGTCGGTGAGATGTCGAGGCGCGAGGCGGACCTGGAGAGAATCGGGATGATGATGGGCGGCCAGGCCGCATGAGTACCGTGCTCCCCGCGCCAAGGGCGACCGCTCCAGCTGGAGCCGCCGGCGACGGCTCGGGCGTACAGCCGCGCGGGCAGTGGTGGACCTCCCCGCGATTCAAGACGATTCTTCTCTACGTCGTGTCGATCGCGGTGGGCTTCGGTCTTTCCGCTGTGCTGGTGGCGGTCACGCACGGCTCGCCGTCCAAGGTCTTCACTGCGATGTTCGACGGCAGCGTCCGGAGTTGGGGCTCACTCGGGTACACGCTCGACAACATGGCCCCGTTGCTCATCGTGGCGGCGGGGACCATCGTGACGGTCAGGGCGGGCTTCTTCAACATCGGTCAGGAGGGCCAGCTCACCATCGGTGCCATGTGTGCCGCGTTCGTGGCGCTGAAGGTGCACCCGTCGGGACCATTGGTGCTGATCCTCGCCCTGCTGGCCGGAACCGCCGGCGGTGCGATCTGGGCGGGCATCGTCGCCTTGCTGAAGTTCTGGCGCGGGGTCGACGTGGTGATCAGCTCTTTGCTGCTCATCTTCGTCGCGGGGCAGCTTCTGTCGTACGCGTTGAGCTCTCCGACGTTCCTTCAGGAGCACGGCTCGGGTGGAGCGACGCTGACCGAGTCGGACCAGCTCTCCTCCAAGGTGCAGCTACCCCACATCGGCCAGTACCCGAACTTCAACTTCGGCACCGGGCTGATCATCGCCGTGGCCGTCGCAGTGCTCCTCGGGACCATCGCCACGCGCACGACCTGGGGCTACAGGCTGAAGGTGCTCGGCTTCAACCCGGTCGTCGCCCGCCGCATCGGGGTGAGCGCGGTCTTGTTCGGTGGTGCCGCGATCGTCATATCGGGAGCGTGCGCCGGTCTCGCCGGCTCGATCATGCTCACGGGGCAGGCGTACCGGATCACTCCTACCTTCTCGAACAACTTCGGGTGGAACGGCCTGCTCGTGGCTCTGGTCTCGAGGAACCGGCCGGCTGTGGCCGTCCCCGTCGCGTTCCTCTTCGGAGCCCTCCAGGCCGGCGGTGGGTTCCTCGAGACGACAGGGGTGCCGACCGACCTGGTGAACATCGTCGAGGCGCTGCTGGTGCTGGCGGCGGTGTTCCCTCCGGCGTTGATGGCTCTGAGGCGCTACCGGCTCAAGCGCTCCGAGCAGGCGGTTGCTGCGGCGGAGGCGTCATGAACCACGACATCACCACCATCCTGGCGAGCGCGATGCGCCTCACCGCGCCGCTGCTGTTCGCCGGCCTCGGCGAGTACATAGCCGAGCGCGCCGGCACGCTGAACATTTCAGTGGAGGCGATGATGCTGTCAGGCGCCTACGGCGGCGCAGTCGGCTCTTCGGTGTGCCACAGCGCCGCGATCGGCCTCCTCTGGGGAATCGGCGCGGGCCTGCTGGTCGGAATAATCCACGGCCAGTTCAGTCACCGCCTGCAGGCCAACACCTTCGTCGTCGGCCTGACCCTCAACGTGCTGGCTCTCGGCATAACCAACTATCTGCTCGAGAAGATCCAGATGACTCCCCGGCAGGTGGGCATCCTCACCATCCCGGGGCTGTCTCGCATACCGATCATCGGCAAGCCGCTCTTCTCGGAACGCTGGCCGTTCTTCCTCCTGTACGGCCTGGTCCCGCTGGTCTGGTGGGTGGTGCAGCGCAGCAGGTGGGGACTCGAGATGAGGGTGGTGGGCGAAAATCCCAAGGCCGCGGACGTGACCGGGATCCACGTGAACCGCAGGCGCCGGCAGGGCCTCGTGATCTGCGGCCTGCTGGCCGGGCTCGGAGGCGCCTACCTCTCGGTGGGAGAAGTGGGCACGTTCAACAGCGACATGACCGCCGGGCGAGGCTTCATAGTCATAGCAGCGGTCATATTCGGAGGCTGGACCCTCCGCGGGTTGGCAGCAGGGTGCTTCATCTTCGGAGGTGTCGACGCGCTGCGACTCGCGCTGCCGGCGCTCGGCTACACGATCAACCCGCAGCTGCTCATCGCCTCGCCATACCTGCTCGCTCTCATCGCCATGTGCTTCTTCGCCAAGCGTCTCAGACAGCCGGCAGCACTCGGCCAGCCATTCGAGAGAGGAGCCGCGTGAAAGCCGCCGTCCAGGTCGGCTTCGGCGGACTCGATCAACTCCAGGTCAAGGAAGTTCCCGATCCCCGGCCGGCCGCCGGTGAGGTGCTCGTCAGGGTTCGCGCGACCACGCTCAACCGCCTCGACGTGATTCAGCGCGAAGGGCCTGCGCTCCTGCCGCACTTCCAGCTTCCGCACATAGCCGGCATGGACGTCGTCGGAGAGGTGGCCGAGCTCGGGGACGGCGTCCGCTCGGTGAGCGAGGGCGACCGTGTTCTCCTCAACCCGGCTCTCCATTGCGGGACCTGCGAATGGTGCGAGCGCGGCGAGGATCCGTTCTGCCCAGCGACGCGGGTGATCGGCGGCAACCATCCGGGGGGCTACGCGGAGCTCTGTACCGTCCCCGCCAGCCACGTCCACCCGATCCCCGACCACGTGTCCTTCGAGGAAGCTGCGACAGTGCCGACGATCTGGTCGACCGCCTGGCAGGCACTGGTGGTCCGCGGCCAGGTGCGCCCAGGCGAGTGGGTGTTGATACACGCCGCTGCGAGCGGGGTCAGCACAGCGGCGATCCAGCTTGCGAAGCGCGTCGGTGCCAAGGTGCTCGCGACCGCCGGGTCGGAGCGCAAGCTGGACCTGGCTCGCAAGCTCGGCGCAGACCTTGGTGTGAACAACCGCAGCGACGACTTCGTGAAGCACGCTCGTGAGGCCACCGGCGGGCGCGGCGTCGACGTGGTGTTCGACCATGTCGGCCCGGCGTTGTTCGGCCGGTCGCTGTTCGCCCTGAAACCAAGAGGGCGGCTGGTCTTCTGCGGGTCCACCACGGGCAGGGAGGCGGCGATCGATCTTCCCTACGCCTACCACTTCGGCATCAGCCTGCTCGGCGTGGAGCCTTATTCGTACACCGGATTTGCAGAGATGCTCGACTTCTACTGGGGAGAGAGGTTCGTAGCGGTGATAGACACCGAATTCGGCCTCGACGAAGCAGCGCAGGCCCAGGCACGAATGGAATCCGGCGAGGCGATGGGCAAGATCCTCCTACGGCTGTGAAAGCGCCCCGGCCGGGAACACCGGGCGAACCCGACACGGTCCTGACTCCCGCGCCGGTGTGGGCGACGATCGCCGGTTACCAGTTCTACTGGGCGGCTGTCGCCGGCGTCGAACTCGGCGTGTTCGACGCCCTGGCCGAGTCCCCTGCGACGGTGGCAGCGCTTGCATCCCGCGCCGGCTGCGCCGTGTCTCGACTTCGATCGCTCGCCGACGTGCTGGTCGCCTCCGGGCTGCTCGAGCGAGGCCCGGACGACCGATACCGCATCAGTGACACCGCCCGGGCGTTCCTGGTCTCGGGGGCCGAACGTTCGATGACCGATCTGCTGCTTCGGTCGCCGGGACCTTGGCAGAACTGGCCGGCTCTCGCGTCAACCATGCGCGGAGCCGACCCGCCGGGTCCCGCGGACGCCGCCTTCTACGCTGCGCTAGTCCAGGCGACGTTCCCGACCCAGTACGCGGCCGCAAAGGTCCTCGCCTCGCGTCTTCCCGCTGCGAGAGCGGTTCTCGACCTCGGTGCAGGAGCCGCCCCGTGGAGCATCGCGTTGCTCGAAGCCTTCCAGGCCGCGAGAGCCGTCGCCATCGACCTGCCTGCCGTCCTGCCCGCGGCTCGTGCCGAGGTAGCGGAGCACGCACTCGGCGATCGCTTCGAACTGATCGCCGGCGACTATTGGGAAGTTCCCGTAGATCCCGAAGGGTTCGACGTCGTGGTGCTGGGTCACATCCTGCGCGCTGAAGGCGACCGTGCACCTGGTCTGGTCTCTCGAGCCGCCGCTGCACTGGCTCCCGGAGGAACGCTCGTCGTGGCGGACTACTTCGTCGACGACGATCGCAGCGGCCCCGTCAACTCCTTGCTCCTGGGCCTGACGATGATGGCGGCGACCACGGAGGGAAGGACGTCGACTCGCTCCGAGCACCGGGGCTGGTTCGAAGCGGCGGGCCTGGTCGGCGTCGAGGAACACCAGCTGATCCCCGGTCAGGAAGTCATGACCGCCCGTAAGGCACGCTCGGCGTCCGAGCCATCCATTCCGGAGGAAGCGTCATGAGCGAGGAAGTCGACTTCGTCATCGAGGCGTCCCACGTCGTCACGATGAACCCGACGAGGGACGTGCTCGTAGACGGCGCCGTCGCTGTGAGAGGACGTGACATCGTGGCGGTCGGAAAGAGAGCAGAGATAGCCGACCGCTACCAGGCGAGACAGACGATCGGTGGTCCTCGCTTCGTGTTGACCCCCGGGATGGTGAACACCCACATCCACGTAACCGGTGAGCCGATCACCCGCGGGTTCGTTCCAGACGACACACCTTTCGAGGAGAACGTGTTCGCGTGGCTTTGTCCTCTCTACGCCGCGCAGGACGAGGACGACGAGCGCGTTTCGGCGCAGCTGGCTTCGGCGGAGCTCTTGAAGTCTGGGTGCACCGCGTTCTTGGAAGCCGGCACGGTCCAGTACGTCGATGCGGTGGTCGACGCCCTTGTCGAGGTCGGCATCCGGGCGAGGGTGGGCAAGTGGATCTGGGATATCCCCCCCGAGCCGGAGGTCTACCGGCAGACCACGCAGGAGGCGATCGCCAACGTCGAGTCGACCCTCCGACGCCACCGCCACGTCGCCGGCGGCCGCATCCAGGCGTGGTCGATGATCGTGGGGCACACGACGTGCAGCGACGAGCTGTGGCGCGCGGCCGCAGACGCGGCCCGGCGCCACGGCACCGGTCTCAACTTTCACATGTCGCCCGCGGCGATGGACCCCGAGGGCTTCCTGGCGCAGTTCGGCCAGCGTCCGGTCGAGCACCTGTCCTCCATCGGTGTGCTCGGCGCCAACGCGGTGCTCGTGCATTGCGTGCACGTCGACGACTCGGAGATCTCCTTGCTCGCGCAGCACGGCTGTAGCGTCGCGCACTGCCCCACCACCGCGTTGAAGGTCTCCTACGGCGTCACCCAGATCGGGCGCATGCCCGAGATGAAGGCGGCCGGCATCAACCTCACCATCGGGACCGACGGAAACAACGCGTCCAATTACTCGGACATGATGCGCGCCACCTATCTCGTCGCCGGGCTGTTCAAGGACGCCCGGCGGGACCCCACCATGTTCCCTGCCGAGGTCGCCTACGAGATGGCGACCCTCGGAGGCGCTAAGGCGCTGCTCGCCGAGGACGAGATCGGCTCGATCGAGCCGGGAAAGCGGGCGGACCTGGTGCTACACGACCGCAACCGGCCTGAGTGGACACCGCTTCTCAACGTGGCGAACCAGCTCGTATGGGCGGCGGATGGGCGCGGCGTCCACACCGTGATGGTCGACGGCAAGGTGCTGGTCGAGGCATACCGTCTCACGACGATCGACGAGGATCGTCTCTACGACAGAGTTCAGGAGCGGGCCGAGGCGCTCGTGGCCCGCACCGGGCTGCCGGATCGCTCCAAGTGGCCGACGGTCTGAGCCTCAGCGGCCGGACCCGTTGACCTGGCGTTCGAATTCAGCGCTGTCCCAGTAGTCGACTCGTCTCGCGACGAGGCCTCCCGCGACCTCGAAACGGAACATGCCCCGGATCCGAACCGGAACCGGGTCGGTGCCCTCCCCCCGCCACCGGAAGGTCATCAGGTACGGGGCGGCCGCGCGTGAACCGTCGACGATCAGGTCCTCCAGCTCGTAGTGGAGGTTCCGGAACTGCGCGAGGAAGGTTCGCAGCCGCTCCCGGTAGCTGTCGCGGCCGGTCAAGCTGTGGCCGAGCGACGACGTGTGCTCGTTGACAAAGTCCTCGGCCACCCATGCGGCGATGGCCTCGGGTTCGCCTCCGTTGAGCGCATCTATGTACCCCTCGACAACCTCCCTGGTGCTGAGGTCGGGCATCGAGCGGAGGTCAGCTGGCAGCGGCCGTCTCGGGCTCTCCCCAGAGCTCCTGGATCTTCGTGTAGACCTTCTGGTTCCAGGAGAACTCGATCACGTTGCCGTCGGGATCCCGTGCGGCGCAGATGTATCCGATGTGCTCCGGCATCTGGCGGGGCTCCCACATCAGGACGCCCATCTGCCTCGCACGATCGGCCATGTTGTCGACGTCTTCCTTATTCGGCAGCTCGATGCCGATGTGCGCGAACGGCGCCAGGGTGGGCACCTCCTGGCCCGGCTCTATGCCGAACTGGCGCCCGACATCCGGGATGAGCTGTGAGAGCACCAGAACGAACGGCGTCTCGACCTGTTGGTCATTCGACAGCCAGGCGCCCTGCCCGTTCTCGTCTTTGTTTCTGGCGACGACCACCAGCGGCGTCAACGTCGTGTAGAACTCGATCGATCGCTCTAGATCGCTCACCGGTAGTGCCACGTGAGTCCACCGTGGCGCTGTCA
>Ga0307374_10012715_pt1 | contig 11756 bp, 14 predicted proteins | sample OX3MG_FD_202532 | JGI IMG/M metagenome (GOLD analysis project Ga0307374, IMG submission 202532) | Soil microbial communities from Risofladan, Vaasa, Finland - OX-3 | ecosystem: Environmental > Terrestrial > Soil > Coastal area > Acid sulfate soil | place: Finland: Risofladan, Vaasa | collected...
TACACCCTATCCTCCGTCCCCCGTCCTCCGTCCTCCGTCCCTCGTCCTCCGTCCTCCATCCCCCGTCCTCCATCCCCCGTCCTCCGTCCTCCGTCCTCCGTCCTTCGCGCTTCCAGCAGCACGCCCTCTCTCAGACCGGTCGGTGAAACGTCCAGTGACGGGAAGCCGGCATGATCCAGGACAGCCCAGAGTATTACTGCGGCCGCCGGCAGCGCCCTCGCCCGCGCCGGGTTAAGACCCCACTGCTGCGCCAGCGTCGATGACCGCTGGCGCGAGAATTCGCTCGCCATTGTCTGCAGCCGGGCCACCGTCAGCGTCTCATTGCTGAAACTGCGAAGCGCCCGGGCCGAACCCCCGATCGCGACGACCGACGCGCCGGCTGCGGTCGGGAGCTTTGGGAGCATCCCGGCAAGCTCCCGCCGGAGTATTTGCAGCTCTTCCTGAGACGGAGGATCATGCGGCAGAAAGCGCCCCATGATCCTCCCGGTTCCGATGGGCAGTGAAATGATCTCTTCCGGATCGCGGCCCGGCGTCCCTATCGAAAGCTGAGCGGATCCTCCGCCCAGGTCTATCACCAATGCCCGCTCCGGCGTGGGAATCCCGCCCGCAGCGAAAGCGCCCCGGAATCCCAACCGCCCCTCCTCATGCCCCGACAGAATCCTGGTCGGCAGCCCGGTGCGATCTCGAACGGCGTCGATCAGCGCGGCGCCATTCAGAGCGTCTCGCACCGCGCTCGTCGCTACAATCGCCGGCGCGGGGGATCCTTCGCTGGCCGCGATGAGCGTCATCAGCGCGGTCGTTTCGATGGCGATGGCAAATCGATGCTCATCAATTCTTCCTGTCCGATCCAGCCCCTCCCCCAGTCGCGCCGCAATCAACTCACTGCGGACCGGCCTCACCGTTCCACCCTTCACCTCCCCGACCAGCAGGTGAATCGTATTTGAACCAATATCGATAACAGAGAGTAGGTCCATAAAGAGAGCGGCGCGAAGACCATTCAAAAACGCGTTCGCATCATCCTGGGCGTGGCGAGCCAGAGAAGAGTGGCGGATCCGGGTTGGAGAGTATCAATTCGGAGCGCGGTGACGCTGCCTTTTTTCAGGTCGAATGAGACGCGGGCGCCGTCCCCGGATAGGAGATAGGAGATCAGCTCTCCCAACAGCGGCTCATGCCCGACCAGAGCGAGCGAAGCCGCGCTCGCGTGAGCGGCCAGGGCCGCGACCACCTCTTCCGGTGTTCGTCCCGGTTCCAACGCTTCGAATCGAGCCGCCGCCGGCCAGCCCGCCGCTTCCTCCAAAATCTCCGCCGTTTGCCATGCGCGGACGAGTGGGCTGCTCAGCGCCTTCTCCACCCGCGGCGCCAGCTCTTTGAGACCCCGGGCCGCGGCGTTGAACCGACTCCGGCCTTTCGAGGTGAGCGGACGATCACGGTCGTCCGGCCACTCTTTCGGGTCGCGCGCAAAGGCGATGCCGTGTCTGACCACGTATAGATCCATGTCACGACTCCTGTGAGCTGGGAGCTAAGGGCGGTCCCTCGGCTGGGGCTGGTTTCATCAGCGCCGCCAGGCTCGCCCTCTTTTCCCGGGTCATTTCGGCGTCCAGCTTCTTAAACTGCTTCTTGCTCAATGCTTTGAACACCTTTGGGAACTCGTCGCGCTTACGAGCTGCTTCCGCTGCATAACCGGCCGCAAGATCGCCCATAAGAAAGCAGGCCTCCGGCCCCATCGCCTGACCCTGCGCCTCGTTGAGGGATTTAAGCTGCTCGGCGGCGACGCAGGCGTCCTGGTGGCTGCCAAGAAGGTCTTGCAGCGTCACAAGCCGGTTGATAAACCGCCGCGCCGGTTCTCCATACAGGTCGGCGAAGAATTCCAGGGCATACCGCAGCTTCTTGGCGCGTATCCGCACCTCATGATACTCTACTGGCGGCGATTTTTTTCCAATTTCCCGCCCGGCTTTCCGCAGCTTTTGATATCTTTTCGCAATGAGATCCGGCGCGATGGCGACGGCGATAGGCGAATCGGCCGGCGCCTCGCGGGAAAGAATACGTATCAGCGAGCGCATCACGCGATCCTGCCGCCGCGAATCGAGCGCCTGAAGCATCCGCTGACGCGCCGCTTTTCGCCGCTCATTCAGCGCACCGAGAATAGCGGTTCGCGCCGCGACCTCCCTGGGGGATACTGAAGCCGCCGCGCCCTCGATCTGTTGAATCTGCACGTCCAGGTCGCGTGCGTCGCCGAGCGCGTGGGCGGCGCGGCCCAGTTCTTCATGAAGTCGCTGCATCCGCGGCGGGAGGTACTCCTCAAATAGCTTGATGGCGGCCCGGATCCGGCGCGCCGCCACGCGGAGGTCATGCAGCGACTCGGGATCCTCTCCCAGGCGGGCCATTGGCTCATGGATCATGAAGCGCGTCAGATGCTGACGCATCACGGCGAATGCCGTCTCCCCCAGTGAGAGTGATGGGAGAACAGCGGTGGACCCGAGATCCGGCGGCTTGCCAGGCGCCAGGCCCATCGCGACCAGCGCCGATTCGTACTTCGAGGCGCCGGCCGGGGTGAGGGCGCACTCCTCCCACAACTTTCCCACCCACTCCTTTAGCGCCGGATGACCGGAAGACTTCGATTCGATTTCAACGCGCTGAAGCCTCGCGGGTTCCCGCGCGCCGGCCCCCGACCGGCTGTAGGAGCGCAATTCCTTGTGCGATTTGTCTGGCGCCACAAGAAGAGTCTCATCGAGCGCAACCTCGGCGATCACTTTTCCATCCGCGCGCAGATCGAAAGCCGATCGTTGCGTTCGGATCTCAAAGAGCGGCCGTACCGGCAGGAGTCCGGCGACCGCGCGCACACGCTCTCCCACTGGCCCCTGCAGCGTCTCCACCGAGGCGCTCGCCGGCAGCGGCTCGCTGAACTCAAGACGGCGGCGGAGCGCGTCTTCCGCAGGCGCTGAGATAGACTTGAGCGTCGCTTCCGCCCGGCGCCCCTTGCGCCGGATTCGGAGGGAGCAGCCGGCCCGGCGAAAGTTCCAGTTATCGGTGTCCAGATAGGTATCCTGCTGCTCAACCGGAGGCTTCGCCTTAATAGCGATTGTCGTTCCGTCAGGCGCGGTCCACTGTTGGAGGCAGCTCTTTACGCGATCCAGGTCGGGCGTATCGAACTGCCACTCAATCTCCTCCGGAGCACGGTGAGGGGAGTTATCTGGCATAGGCCTGTGTAATTAACGGCTCAGGAGGATCAAGAACGCCGCGTGGATCAGGATGTGGCATTGCGAGCCAGCGCGCAGGCCCCGAGTGCGCCGGAATAGTCGCCCAGGGTGGAGTGCTCGATACGAATCTGGCCCGATGGGTCAGGGCGCAGGAACCGGCTTCGCGCCGTTTCACGAATCGGCGCCACAAAGCTCTCCTTAAGCCGGGAGGCGACGCCGCCGCCCAGCACCACAATCTCCGGGTCCATCGCATTGACCAGGCTGCCGGCGAGCAGTCCCAGGTAATGCTGCGCACGAGCGACGACCTCGATCATCACGGCGTCTTTCTTTTCGAGAGCTCGCTCAATGACGCTGCTGGTCATCCGGGTCTTCTGTCGCTCCTCCATCAGATCGAACACGCAGGTTTTTCGGCCCTCGTCGTGCGCCGCTCGCACGTCACGCTCCATCGAAGTGCGGCTTGAGAACGCTTCGGCGCAGCCTCGGCGGCCGCACGAGCACTCGGGACCATTTTCATCCAGGCAAATATGGCCAATCTCGCCGGCGGCGCCGCGAAAGCCGCGATCCAGCTTGCCATCGATAATCCAGCCGCCGCCAATGCCGGTTCCGACCCAGATCCCGACGGCGCGCGACGTCTTCCTGGCGGACCCAAACGCGTGCTCACCAAGAATAGCGACCTGCACGTCATTTCCGAGCACGACCTCCTGCTTGAGCCGCTTTCCAAGATGCGACGAAAGCGGTATGTCGGCCCACCGCAGATTAGGCGCCCGAACCACGATGCCCCGTTCCGGGTCCACCGCGCCGGGGGCGCCAATCCCAACGCCTTCTAACCTGTTGAGCTTGATGTCGGCCTTCTTCGCCGCCTCGATGACCTGCTCCGCGATCTGGTCAATAATTCCGTCCGCGTCGAGGCTGCGGTCGGTCACACAATCCGAGCTGCCGAGAACCTTCCCCTTTCGATCGGCGATGACGGCGATCATGCTCGTGCCTCCCAGATCAACTCCCGCGTACAACGACATACTGCCTCCTCAGATTCAGTCTGAAATGTTGTTGGTGTGCTATACAAGACGTTATTCGCAGCGAATGGTGAACCTTCCTCTTCCGATCGGGCGTTCATCTCTCAATTAACGAGTATTTATTGCAGGAAAAACGGCGCCGCAGAGGAATCTAAACGCAATGCGATCCCGGGTTCGTACATATCTTGCGTTCACCTGCGCCTCGACCCTTATGCCGGCGGCGCTGGCCCTCGCCGGCTCGCCGGCGTTCGCCGGCCGCTCAGGCGCCGCAGAAGTTGATTACGTACGGGAAATCCGGCCCATCTTAAGGCGGATTGCTAGCAGTGCCACGGTCCTGACATGCAGCAGAGGTCGCTAAGAACGCTAACACAACGTGTCATTGGGTAAGACGATGGGCGGCATTTCCTGGGAGATGCTGCCCCGGCAGATGGGCTGTTCCGGCATGACCACCTGCGGAAAGGCATCACTCTCGTGACTTACCGAGAGCCAGCTGTGGAGGAGGTCATGCGCGGCGCCAGTGGTAAGGTCGCTCTCGTGGTCGGCGTGATCGTGGCAGGAACCATGGCAATTGGCCACATACCGGCCAATGCGGGCCGCGGCGCACACTTTGCTCATGCTGCCGCAAGCCCGGGGGCATCGCGTCGGCGCCCCACACCGGAGGCGCTGGCCCTCGGGATCAAGATCGCCGGCACAGAGATTTACCTTACCGATGGAAAGAGCCGGCTGCTCCTCCTTCAGGGCTGGGGGACACCGTCCGGGCTGCGGCCTGGCGTCACCTGGGACCATGGGCACGAGGTCAGGATACGCATGGGAAGGCTGCTGGTCCTGCGCCGTGGAAAGCAGATCGGATCGATCAGCCTCAAGGATTTGCACGATCGTTGGCTGTATGACGACGCCGTCTGGACGAATCACGCGATGGCCAACGAGGCGCGCTACCTGGATCATGGCGGTGGCAATATGGGCATGGACCTGACAGAAGCCATTCCAGTACGGGGCGGCTTGCTGGGCGTCATCAACTGGCAACCCCTCGACTCGGTGGGCGAGAGCTTGTATGCGCAGCACCTCGTTCGGCTAACCTTTGCCCCGGAGCCGGATATACACGTCGTGCGCCTGCTCGCGCCGATTCGTCCCGACGTCTTCGGCGCGTATCGGGGCTACTACGGGCCTCGCCTGTTCCGCCTGCACGGCGCGCCGGCGCTCTACACGCCGGCGGGGCTCCAGCCGCTCACCACCTCGGGTAAGCCCACCGGGCGGATCATCCCACTGCCGAAAGAGCTGTATCCGTGGGGAATCGTGGCAGACAGGTGGGCGGTCGTGTAAACCGCTGACGAAGACTCCCCGCATCCGCTCCAGGTGCTGGACCTGTCGACACGCCGCGTCCGGCCCGTTCCCGGCAGTTGGAATGGCATGACGGCCATGGACCCGGGCAATGTCTTCACTCCGGCCGGATTGCGGCAGTTTCTGGCAGAGGCGCCGGGCACAAACCGCGTGGCTGTGGTCAGCGTGCCATCGCTGAAGAGCGTGCTGCTCATGAACCCGAATTATCCCCACGCCCTGTTTCTTTGGAAGGGGCTGGTGGTCATCGTAAATAACAACCGACAGCGAATCCAGTGCTTCAGCCCCGCCACCGGTCGGTTGCTGCGCACCTGGTCTATCGGTCCTGCAGTGCCGGCTGTCACGCCGGCGCTGCGTGCGGCCACCGATCGGCTGCTGCGCACCTGGTCTATGGCGCCGCGGCCGTAAAGTCCTAACAACAGACCCCGACCAGCAGCCACCCGATCGGGGCGCCGGGCCGGGTGTCGGCGACCCCGAGATTGCCATGGGATCAGCATGGCGACGCGCAGTACGATGATCTGCTCACCGGGCTTCCCCGGCTCTGCCGCGAAACCGACCAGGCGGCCTCCGCGCTGATCAAGGATCTGAAGCAGCGCGGACTGCTCGACTCAACGCTCGTGGTGTGGGGTGGAGAGTTCGGCCGCACACCCATGAACGAAGGCCGCGATGGATCCAAGTTCTTAGGACGCGACCATCATCCCCACGCCTTTAGCGTTTGGAGGGCCGGCGGAGGAATCAAGAAAGGCTTCGCCCTGGGCGCCACCGATGAGCTGGGATACACCGACGTATACGGAAACGTGGCGCACAAGGTCGTCGCCTGAAAAGCGCGTTAGTCTCCGGGCTCCGCGCCTGGTTTTTCATCGATCATAACACCCTTCCTGAACCGGACAGTTCCCTCGCGCATCCATTCGGGAAGATGCTCGCGCACCGCGTCGCCGATTTCATCGCGGATCCGCAGTTGGAACGCGCGTTTTGCGCCCGGCCTGGTCCGAAATAGAACGTGGGGTCCGGGGATCTCTTCGTCGTCCGCGCCGAGATAGTCAGCGAGAAGCGACGCCGCGACGCCAATCTCGTCGAACCCGGCCTCATCAGAAACCGGATCAAAAAAGCCGGGATCGACAGCCTCCATCTGCTCCAATCGTGCGAGCGTCCGGTTATACTGCCGGGCGCAGTTAAGCCGGCCGTTCTTCAACAACCCCATCATCCCCGCCTCCTTCGCGATGCTGAGAATCCCCCTCAGCAGGCGAGAGAGTTTTCGGATTTCGGTGTCGTTTGAGCCGCCGCTTTCCTGCTGCGGAGCTTCGCTCTGCCGCTCCGCCGTCGTCGGATCTTTTTCCATGAGTCTTCCTCCCTTGATTCTGCAACCGCTTCTGGTTTTGTAATGCCTGTTGATCTTGCAGCGTCAGCTGATCCTGCAGCAATTGCCGTCGAACGAGTTCTCGGGCCTGCCGGAGCCTCCATTTCACCGTTTCCAGGGGTAATGAAAGGAAGCCGGCAATCTCTCGCACGGTCCATTCACGGTAATAGTAAAGCTCAACCACGAGCCGGTATTTAACCGGGGTTCGCCCCAGCGCGGCGCGTATCGCAGCCTGCTCCAGGGTATTCAGGAGCTGCTCCTCCGGCCCCGGCGTAAGCGCCTCACTTTGCCGCAGGATCAATCGATCCATCTCGGCCTCTTCAGTCGGCGAGCTCCGGCTTTCCCGACTCGCCACCCGGCGCGCTCGGTGCCGGGTGATCGCGCAGAGCCAGGCGGCAAATCGGGTCGGATCCTCCAGTTGATTGAGCGCCTTGAACGCGAGCAGAAAAGCCTCCTGCGCCACGTCCTCGGCCGCATCCCTCCGCCCTATAACCTGTTCGGCGACAAGCGTCACCGCGGCGCGGTAGCGGCGTACCAGCGCGTCGAACGCCGTCATGCTTCCGAGCAGCGCCGCTACGACGAGATCTTCATCCTCCAGGCAGTCATCGCATTCAGGGGTCAATCGGCGCTCCTTAGGCAATAGAGTCGCTGGCAGACGAAAAAGGGAGGCCGATCGGTTAAGAAATCGCGCCGACGGCATACTCGATGGACCTTCAAGCAGAACCGAGGTTGCGGGGGGCGCCGTCATCAGCGCGGACAACCGTTGTCTTTCGATCGGTATCCGCGCTAAGCTGGTGAACGAGCCCACGAGCATCTCCGAGCGTGGTCGACTGGCGCGGCTTGCCGGGTTTGACGTCGGTCATGTCGCTCCCGAGCGCCCTGGAGGGCAGTTTGCTGCGCGTTAAGTGTCTACTGACGATCGCCCTGGTCGCCCTTATGGGATGCGGTCAGCCCTCTTCACGAGCCCAGCAGCCGCCGCAGAAACCGCGTCCTCCGTCGTCTCACCGGACAGGGCCGGTTCGCGTCGTCGGCCATTCGCTCGTGGACCGCCACGGCCCGTTCCTCGGGCTGGGCGTATCCTACTTCTCTGCCCTCTGGCGATGTCGCAGCGATCCGGCACGCCTGGAATCCGATCTGCAGTTCCTATCACGGCAGGGCTTCAACTACTATCGAATGCTCGCCATGGTAGGATGGAACCCGGCGTGGAAAGGCAGGGAGATTGCGCCTGTCGCGTTTACCACCCACGACGGGCGGCATATCGCGGCATGGCCGGACTATTGGAAGCAGATGCGGCGCCTCATCGACCTGGCATACGACCGGTTCGGGATGCGGACGCAGATCACGGTGTTCGCCGACGCTCAGCTCATGCCGCGCAAGCAGGATCGTTTGGACTACCTTCGTCGACTTCTGCGTGACGTGGTAGCCGGGCGGGAACAGAAGATCATTTTGATCGAGGTCGCCAACGAGGGATGGCAGAACGGATTCCCTGGAGACGAAGGTCTCGCCGAACTGCGTGAGTTCACGAGCTACCTGGCGCAGAGGACCAGCGTGCCGATTGCCACTTCGTCCAACCACGACCGTCCGTTCGCGGACACATACGCCCACAGCGACGCCGATATCGCCACCTGGCATTTCAGCCGCGATCGCAGCGTCGATGACGGCTGGAAGCCCGTCTATGACTGCTGGGAACTGGGGAAGCTGCCCGGTTACCCTCCCGTGAGCAGCAACGAGCCGATTGGTCCCGGGGCATCCGTGGCGTCGGAGACCTCAGACATTCGCCTGGTGATGGCGCCCGTTTTTGCCTATATCGCCGGACTTCCGATGTACGTGTTCCACTGCGGAGCGGGCGTCATGGGGCGCACGCGTTTCGAGGACACGCCCTGCATTCGTCTGCTCGCGCCACTCATTGCAATGCTGCCGGCTGACCTGCCGAGCTGGCAGCGCAGCGACGCGAAGGATCCCGGCGCTCCGTTCACGATCTACGCCGCGGGACTCCCCAATAAGACCTGGCCGGAGGCGCCGGCAAGCCGCGATGGCTGCGTTCGCATGGTCAGCGCATCCAGGGGACACGACTTTGTCTGCGCTGCCATCGGGATTCGGCCGGGCGGACTGAAGATACAGGCCCGCGTTTCTGTATCGTTCCGCGTTGTTGATCCGCTCACCGCCAGGGTTGTTGACCACGTCGAGATGGGCGCTGGCGAGCAGCGGACACTCCCCGCCGGATCAGGGGCATGGCTGCTGCTGGGACGCTTCCGAAAGTGAATCGCGACCGCTCGTCGGCCCCCATCCCCAATCTGGCACGGATCTGTTATTTCGGGCGATCGATCAATGCCTCGCGATCGACCAGCAGAGCCCAGTCACCTGTGTCTGGCGCCTGGAACGTCGGGGCGCTTCCGCCCCGCACGACGCTGCCGGGCAGCTTCGCGCCCGTTCGCGGGTTAAGCCATTCGGAGCGGAAGCTGGCGCGGGTTGCTGTGAGATTCAGGCTGATGCGTGCTCCATGCGCTGTATAGCACACGTAGCATACCCCCGGCCGCGCCAGGCAAAGCCCCACCCGGGATTCACCCGCTCGTGGTGCGAGGCCAGCTCGTCGTACGGCAAGGCGCTCAGGGAGCTGTGCAGGTTCTCCAGGTACGGGAGCGCCGCGAGGGGCTGGCGTAGCGCCGGTGGTTCGTTACCTGCGTCCATGACCCCGAAAGCTCCGCCGGCGAGCCGCATGGCGAAGTTGTGGTCCAGGTATGCTCTCCCCCAGCCCGTCAGTTCGCAAAAACCCTTCGTGCCGGCATGGTCTGCCACCATGTTCGCCTTGTTCCCCCGCTCCCACATCAGAACCAGCCCCTTGCGATTCGCCGGCCAATCGGCTCCGGACCGCCGCGCCTTTGACTTCGCCAGTCGAGGACTGGCCGCGACTTGCGCACCTCCTGGCACAGCCAGGAACACGTCGGGGAACCGGTCGCACCCCTTGTCAAACAGCGGACCGGAGTTCCCTGGATCTGCAGCGTGTTAGGATCGGTGCGGGCAACGAAGATGTCGTAGTCCGTCTCGAAGTGGTCGTGCACGCCCGGAGAAGCGGGGAAGGCGAAGAGGCGCTAGCAGGACCGCCGCACGGTCTTCACTGTAGGCCCGGGCGTTCTCCGCCACGATCCGGTTCCCGCGGGTGGTGAGATCGAGGATGTGCATAGGAACCTGCACGCCGGCCTTGGCGGGCGCATAGGTGTTGAGGCCTTCGGGTTAGCTCAGGTAGACGATCTTCGTCGCATCGGGTGGGATGTGTGGACAAAAATGGTCCCGGCCTTTCTCGTCGGGGCTGAGCTGGCGCAGTCCGGACCCATCCAGCGGGAGGCCGATCGGCTGGAAAATCTCATTGCCCGAGAGTTATCCGGCGAATCGCGCCCCCCTTCAAAACAGAATCATGGTCTCTATAGAAATCATCTCCCCAATGACCTCCGATGGGACTCTATAGGTTAGAGGGACGCCGCGCGCCAAGGGAGAATTTTGCACGAGAATAGATTCGCCCTGAACGGGTCGACCCTTCCCGGAAGAGCCACTTCGCTTCCAACGCTTTGAGAGGATACCCGATGAACAGAAGAACACTAATCTCCAAAATGACGTTCGCGCTGGGTGGTCTCCCCGCAATGGTGCTGGCGGATCCGCCGGCTCCCACGCCAGCTCCTGCGCCGGCGGCTGTAAAGCCCGCCACCGCCGCTGAGCAAGTGTCCCGCATTACGCTCTACCGCCAGCTTAACGCCCTCGGCCTCACTCCAGGTCAGGTTTCCGACATCGGACGGCGGCTCACCCAACTCGCGGCGGCGGATCGAGATTATAGATCGAAGCAGGTGGACGCCGGTAAGAACGTGGCGCCCGCGCTCCAACGGATTGAGAACGCCGTGTTTCTTGGCCGCGCGCCGGACGCTGCCGACGAGGCGCAGGCGGGCGCCGCTCTTAGTCCACTTGCGCCGGACGGGGAACGCGTGGCGCGGCTTAGGACGCAAACAATCGATGCCATCAGGGCGGAGCTGAGGCCGCAGCAGATGACCGCTATCCGGGGTTTCCTGGGAATTCCGCCCGAGCCGCTCCCGCTGCAGAACGGAGCCGGCTCGTTTATTAAGCCCAGGATGCTCACCGGGCCGGGCGGTCCCGGCGGACCCGCGACTCCCGCCGGCGGACCCGCGAATCCCACCGGTGGCACGTCTCGTCCGCCCGATCCGCTGAAGATGATTAAAGACCTGATGGACCGTTACCGGAGAATGCCGCAGATCGATTTCGATGATCAGAAACACCACGCCGCCAATGGTAACATCATGATGAACATGAACGGTGTGAGCCTTACCGACCCGGATTTTGCGGCCGAGAATAACGGAGTTAGCTTTTTTGATGAAATGGCCCAGCTTCGGCAGATGTCCGACGCCGAGTACCAGGCAGACCGCGCCCAGCTTGCTGTGGGTCTATCTCAGCAGTTCGATACGTACAGGGCGAGCCATCCTCAATCCGCGATCATGGCTGAGGGGCCGGGAGCGCTCATTACCGCCGGCCAATCCGCCGAGACCGCCCTCAACAACGAAGCGGTCCGGCGCTTCTTTCTGCAGCCGGATACGCTGCGCTACCTACAGGCCCGGCTGCCGCGGTAACCCAAAGCCGCGTCACTCATTGGATTCAGGCGGCGCCTGGACCACGCTGCCTCGCGCCGTCGGCCTCACCGATGATGCCGCGGTCCCGGAGCCAATCCACGAACCGCGCCGTCCAGGTAGAGCTCGGATGGGGTCCCGGGCGTACTCCCAGCCCGTGTCCACCCGCCGCGTACGCATGGAGCTCGGCGGAGACGCCGGCCCGCTTCAAACTCAGGTACATGACAAC
>Ga0307374_10012716_pt1 | contig 11754 bp, 10 predicted proteins | sample OX3MG_FD_202532 | JGI IMG/M metagenome (GOLD analysis project Ga0307374, IMG submission 202532) | Soil microbial communities from Risofladan, Vaasa, Finland - OX-3 | ecosystem: Environmental > Terrestrial > Soil > Coastal area > Acid sulfate soil | place: Finland: Risofladan, Vaasa | collected...
GAGTCGTCTCGATCTACGTCGCGATCGGCCAGCGCATGGCGACCGTCGTGGCGCTGGCGGAGACGCTGCGCGCGCACGGCGCGCTCGACAACACGATCATCGTCGCGGCCGCCGCCGACGAGGCGGCCCCGATCAAGTTCATGGCGCCCTACGCCGGCTGTGCGATGGCCGAGCACTTCCTCTACAACGGCGGTCACGCGCTGTGCGTGTACGACGACCTCACCAAGCACGCCTACGCCTACCGGCAGATGTCGCTGCTGCTGCGCCGGCCCCCGGGACGCGAGGCCTACCCCGGTGACGTGTTCTATCTGCACTCGCGCCTGCTCGAGCGCGCCGTCAAGCTCAACGACGAGCTCGGCGGCGGCTCGATGACGGCGCTGCCGGTGATCGAGACCCAGGCCGGTGACGTCTCGGCCTACATCCCGACCAACGTCATCTCGATCACCGACGGGCAGATCTTCCTCGAGCCGAAGCTGTTCAACTCCGGCGTGCGCCCGGCGATCAACGTCGGGATCTCGGTCTCGCGGGTCGGCGGCAACGCGCAGATCGTCCCGATGAAGAGGGTCGCCGGTCGCCTCAAGCTCGAGCTTTCCCAGTACCGCGACCTCGAGGCGTTCGCGCAGTTCGGCTCCGATCTCGATGCCGACACCCAGCGAACGCTGGCCCGTGGCGAGCGTCTGGTCAAGGCGCTCAACCAGGGTGAGCGCCAGCCGCTGGCGGTCGAGGATCAGGTCCTGCAGGTCTACGCGGCGACGAACGGCTTCGTCGATCGCATCAGCGTCGAGCGGGTGCCGATGTTCCTGGCCGACCTGGTCTCGGCGGCGCACGCCCGCCACCAGGAGCTGCGGGCCACGATCGCCGGGGGAGACTGGTCGCAGGAGACCCAGGACGCGGTCAAGCAGGCCGTCGGCGAGTTCGCCGAGGACTTCGGCTACGACCTCGACGAGGAAGGTCAGCCGCTCGAGGACGATACGGTCGCCGCGCCGACGCCGATTGAGCCCGAAGCCGCCGAGTCAACCGACGGCGTCAAGCCCGAGCCGGAGGATTTGGCGGCCTAGCCGCCGCGCCGCACCGATCCCCATGGCCTCCCAGCGCGAAGTCAAGAACCGCATCGCGAGCTTCAAGAACATCCAGAAGATCACGCGTGCCATGGAGGCCGTCTCGGCGGCGCGGCTGCGCCGCGCCGAGCAGCGGATCGCCGCGCTGCGCCCGTACGCGGACGCGCTGCGGCGAATGACCCGCCAGGCGGCCAAGGACGCCGGCGCCGAGGCGTCCCGGCTCCCGCTGCTGACGGCGCACGCCGACGAGCAGCGCATCGGCATCCTGCTGGTCACCGCGGATCGCGGTCTCGCCGGCGCGTTCAACTCCCAGATCATCCGCGCCGGGCTGCGGCTCGGCGCCGAGCTCGAGGCCGAGCAGCGGACGCCGGTGTGGTACGCCTCGGGCCGCCGCGGCGTGTCCTCGCTGAGCTTTCGCGGCAAGACGCTCGACGGGAGCTACACCGGCTTCACCGACCGTCCGTCCTACGCCGACGGGCGCCGCATCGCCGGCGACCTGACGACCGCCTACATCGACGGCCGCCTCGACCGCGTCGAGATCATCTACAACGGCTACGTGTCGGCGCTGACCCAGCGGGTCACGCGCGAGACGTTGCTGCCGATATCCGAGGCGACGATCCTCGGCGAGGTCGCCGATGAGACGGAGACCCCCGACGGGCCCCGGGCGCTCGTCGACTACGAGCCCGAGGCCGAGGAGATCCTGCGCGTGCTGCTGCCCGACTACATCGAGATCTCGCTCTACCGGGCGCTGCTCGAGTCGACCGCCTCGGAGCACGGGGCCCGGATGACCGCGATGCGCAGCGCCTCGGAGAACGCGGGCGAGCTGATCGAGGATCTCGCGCTCGAGATGAACCGCGCGCGTCAGGCCGAGATCACCCAGGAGATAATGGAAGTTGTCGCCGGCGCCGAGTCGCTGGTCTAGGACTCGAGCCACAAAGGAGCCACACCGATGGAAGCCTCTACCGCCACCAACCTCGGCTACATCGAGGAGATCCAGGGAGTCGTCATCGAGGCGCTCTTCCCCGACAAGCTGCCGGAGATCAACCACGCGATCACCGTTGCGCGCGCCAGCGGGGCCGAGGAGGCCGAGGGCGTGTCCAGCTCAGCCGACGAGCTGCTGGTCTGCGAGGTGCAGCAGCACCTCGGCGACAACCGCGTCCGCGCGGTCGCCATGGACTCGACCGACGGCTTGGCCCGCGGCGCGCAGATGACCGACACCGGCGGCCCGATCACGGTGCCGGTCGGGACGGCCACGCTCGGGCGCATCTTCAACGTGCTGGGCGACCCGATCGACCTCGGCGAGGCGCTACCCGCGGATGTCGAGCGTCGCGCGATCCACCAGAGCGCCCCGCGTGTGGAGGACCTCACGCCGACGACCGAGATGTTCGAGACCGGGATCAAGGTCGTCGATCTGCTGGCCCCGTATGCCAAGGGCGGCAAGGTCGGCCTGTTCGGAGGCGCCGGCGTCGGCAAGACCGTGCTGATCCAGGAGTTGATCCACAACCTCGCGAAGGAGCACGGCGGCCTGTCGGCATTCTGCGGTGTCGGCGAGCGCTCCCGCGAGGGCAACGACCTCTGGCTCGAGATGAAGGAATCGGGCGTGCTCGACAAGACGATGCTCGTCTTCGGCCAGATGAACGAGCCGCCCGGAGCGCGCATGCGGGTCGCGCTCTCAGGCCTGACGATGGCCGAGTACTTCCGCGACCAGGGCCAGGACGTGCTGCTCTTCATCGACAACATCTTCCGCTTCGTCCAGGCCGGCTCCGAGGTTTCGGCGCTGCTCGGACGGATGCCCTCACAGGTCGGCTACCAGCCGACGCTCGAAACCGAGATGGGGCAGCTGCAGGAGCGCATCGCATCGACGCGCGCCGGTTCGGTCACCTCGATCCAGGCGATCTACGTCCCCGCCGACGACCTCACCGACCCGGCACCGGCGTCGGTGTTCGCCCACCTCAACGCGACGACGACGCTTTCGCGGGCGATCTCCGAGAAGGGCATCTACCCGGCTGTCGACCCGCTCGACTCGACCTCGACGATCCTCAAGCCCGACATCGTCGGCGAGGAGCACTTCCGCGTCGCCAACCGCGTCAAGGAGATCCTCCAGCGCTACAAGGAGCTCCAGGACATCATCGCGATCCTCGGCATCGACGAGCTCTCCGACGAGGACAAGGTCATCGTGCAGCGCGCGCGGAGGATCGAGCGGTTCCTCTCCCAGCCCTTCTCCGTCGCCGAGCAGTTCACCGGGACACCGGGCGAGTACGTGCCGATCGCCGAAACGATCCGCGGCTTCGCTGAGCTGATCGAGGGCAAGCACGACGAGCTCCCCGAGAGCGCGTTCTTCCTCAAGGGGAGGATCGAGCAGGTCGTCGAGGCGGCGAAGGGCGACTGATGGCGCGCACCCGCTTCAACGTCGAGGTTCTCACGCCCGAGGGCGAGATCTTCAACGAGGAGGTCGAGATGCTCTCCACCCGCACGACGATCGGCTCGATCGGCCTGCTCGCGCATCACGAGCCGCTGCTTGCGCGCCTGGAGCCGACCGAGCTGCGGCTGTACCGCTCCGAGACCGACATCGTCCGTTACGCACAGGCCGAGGGGTACGTACAGATGGCCGAGAACCGCGTGCTGGTGCTCGTCGAGGAGGCGATCGCCCCGGAGCGCCTGAACGTGTCGGAGCTGCGTGAGCGCGTCGCCGCGGCGCGTCACGCAGTCGAGCAGGCACCGCCCGACACCGAGGAGGCGGCGCGCGCCGCGCGCGATCTGCAGCGCGCCGAGGCCTTCCTGGCGATCGCCGGCGGCGCCGATCAGTAGTCCAGAACGGCATCTGGGCTTTATCGCGTTCACTAGAGTCATTGGCGTCCGATGACGCCCACGCCGCCGCATATCCGCCGCGCGATCGCGATCGCGCTGGGTACCCTCGCCGTCGCCGGAGGCGGCGTCGCGCTGGCGAACACGATCCCGAACCAGGCCAGCTCGAACTGGGCCGGATGGGTGGCGACGGCCGTTCCGCGGTCGGCGCGCGTGGCCAGCCACTTCACCACGGTCAGCGGCTCGTGGGTTCAGCCGGCGGCCACCTGCGCGCCCCAGCAGAGGACCTTCGCCGCGTTCTGGGTCGGTCTCGGCGGCTACGCGCCGGGCTCCAAGGCGCTCGAGCAGATCGGCTCGGAGGCCGACTGCAGCTCCCAGGGCCAGCTCTTCTACTACGCCTGGTACGAGCTCGTGCCGCGCCCGCCGGTCACCATCGCGCGGCTGAAGATCACCCCGGGTGACTCGATCAGCGCCAGCGTGCATGTCAGCTCCGACCATGTGACGTTGACGCTGAGCGACAACACCACCGGGGCCCTGCGCTTCATCAAGCGCACGGCGATGCACGCGCCGGTCCCCGACACCAGCGCCGCCGAGTGGATCGCCGAGGCGCCGGCCAGCTGCTCGGGCACCGATCGCTGCCGGCCGCTGCGGCTGACCAACTTCGGGCAGATCGGTTTCACGGCAGCGTCGGCGTCCTCGATCGGGACCGCGGGCACCCACACCGGGCCGATCGACGATCCGGTCTGGGATTCCGGCGCGATCCTGCTGAGCAGCAACGGCCACGCGCGCTACTCGGTCAACGAGGCCAGCTATGCGTTGCCCAGCTCGCTGAGCCCCGGCGGCGCCGCGTTCACCGTCAACTTCGGGCCGACGGCGGTCACCGGGCCGACCGGGCTGAGTGGGCCGACCGGGCTGAGCGGGCCCACCGGGCTGAGTGGGCCGACCGGGCTGAGCGGGCCCACCGGCGCGACCGGCGCGACGTCGTGATCGCCCGCGGCGCGCGCACATTTCGGCGCCGCTGGGGCCTCCGATAGCCTTGGGCGCCGATGGACGGCCCGCGCGAACCGATCGGGGTGATCGGCACCGGTTACGTCGGCCTTGTCACGGCGGCGGGCTTTGCCGACCTCGGCAGCGAGGTCTACTGCGTCGACATCGACACGGCGAAGATCGATCTGCTGCGCCGCGGCGAGGTGCCGATCTACGAGCCGGGCCTGGCCGAGCAGATCGCTCGCAACAGCGAGCGGATGCATTTCGCGACGACGCTCGACGAGGCGATCGACCACGCGCGCCTGCTGTTCGTGTCGGTCGGGACGCCGCCGACCTTCGCGGGTGACGCCGACCTCTCGGCGGTCCATGCCGTGGTCGAGGCGATGCCCGCCTCATCCGAGCACGCGCTGGTCATGAAGTCGACCGTGCCCTGCGGCACCGGCCGGGCCATCGAGCGGAGCTTCGCCGAACAGGGCAAGGCCGGCCTGGCCTACGTCTCGTGCCCGGAGTTCCTCAAGGAGGGCTCGGCGCTCGACGATTTCAGCCACCCCGACCGGGTCGTCGTCGGCGACGACGGCGACGGCTGGGCGGGCGACGCGGTGTGTGCGCTCTACGCCCCGCTGGGGGCGCCGCTCGTGCGCACCGACGTCGCCAGCGCCGAGATGATCAAGCTCGCCGCCAACGCGTTCCTCGCGACGAAGATCTCCTTCATCAACGAGATCGCCAACGTCTGCGAGGAGACCGGCGCGAACGTGCTCGAGGTGGCCCGCGGTGTGGGGCTCGACCAGCGGATCGGCCCGAAGTTCCTCTCGGCCGGGCTGGGCTACGGCGGCTCGTGCTTCACCAAGGACGTCAGCGCCCTGAAGCTGCTCGCGGCCAACTCCGGGTACCACTTTCAGCTGCTGGGCGCGGTCATCGAGGTCAACGAGCTCCAGAAGCGCCGTGTCGTGGCCAAGCTCGCGCGGCATCTCGGCTCGCTGGCGGGCCGCCGGATCGGCGTGCTCGGGCTCGCGTTCAAGCCGAACACCGATGACATGCGGGGGGCATCGTCGCTGGTCCTCGCCGCGCGCCTCGAGGCGGAGGGGGCGCACGTGCGCGCCTACGACCCGATCGCCACCGAGGAGGCGCGCAAGATCATGCCGGAGCTGGACTACGCCGACGGCATCGAGCAGGTCGTCGCCGGCGCCGATGCCGTCGTCCTGGTCACCGAATGGCCGGAGTTCCTCGCGCTCGACTGGGGCGCCGTGGCGGCGGCGATGGCGGGCAACGTCGTGATCGACGGGCGCAACGCGCTGGACCCCGCGACGGTGCGCGCCGCCGGGCTGACCTACGACGGGATCGGGATCGGATGAGCGTGACATGCAGGCGGTGATCCTGGCCGGCGGCGCGGGCACCCGCCTGTGGCCGCTCACCGCGCGAATCGCCAAGCCGGTGGTCACCCTCGTCGACCGCCCGTTCATCGTGTTCATGCTCGACTGGCTGCGCGGGCATGGCGTCAGCGACGTGATCCTCTGCTGCGGCTTCGGCGGCGACGGCGTGCGCGAGGTGCTCGGCGACGGCGCCCGCTACGGGATCCGGCTGCGCTACGTCGCGGAGTCCGAGCCGCTCGGTACCGGCGGGCCGCTGCGCCTCGCGCAGGAGTTGCTCGACGAGCGCTTCGTGGTGTGCAACGGCGACATCCTGACCGACATCGACCTCGGCGCGCAGCTGTCCGCCCATGAGCGAACCGGGGCCGTCGCGACGCTCGCGCTGGTCACCGTCGAGGACCCGAGCGCCTACGGCCTCGTGCACTGCGCGTCAGACGGCGAGGTGCGCGAGTTCATCGAGAAGCCGGACGGGGCGGCCGCCGGCCGCGAGCTCGTCAGCGCCGGAGCGTATGTGCTCGAGCGCAGCGTGTTGGAGCTGATCGCGCCCGGGCGCCCGGTCTCGATCGAGCGCGAGGTCTGGCCGGCGCTCGTCGGCCAGGGCCTGTACGGCTACGACGCAAGCGGCTACTGGCTCGACATCGGCACCCCGGAGCGCTACCTCCAGGGCAGCTTCGACATCATCGCCGGCGCGGTCCACAGCGACGGCGGGCGGCGTGACGGCTCGGCGGCGATCGGCGTGGGGTGCGAGGTCGCGGCGGACGCGGAGATCGGCGCTCAGGTCGTCCTGGGCGACGCGGTGGTGGTCGGCTCCGGGGCGCGCATCGACCGCTCGGTCGTCCTCGCCGGCGCGCGGATCGGCGCCGGCTGCGTGCTTCGCGACAGCATCGTCGCCGAGCGTGCGAAGATCGGGCCCAACGCCGAGTTGGAGGATGGAGTGGTGGTTGGAGAGGACGCCGAGATCGACGGGGATCAGCTGATCGCAGCAGGCACGAAGGTGGCGCCGGGAGAGCGCCTGTGAGCGCGCTCGACCGTGCGAGCATCGACGCGCTCGACTCCGGGCACATGCTCGCGGACATCCTCGCGATGCCCGAGCAGCTCGGCGATGCGCTGTGGCGGGTCGAGTCGGCGGCGATCGAGGCGGTCGACACGCCGGGCGGGCTGATCGTCGCCGGGATGGGCGGCTCGGCGATCGGCGGCGCGCTGGCCCGCGCGGCGCTCGCCGACCAGGCCTCACGGCCGATCCTCGCCGCCAGCGGCTACGGGCTGCCGTCGTGGACAACGCCGGATACGACGGTGCTCTGCGCGAGCTACTCGGGCAACACCGAGGAGACGCTCGCCTGTTTCGAGTCGGCCGGGGCGCTCGGCGCGCGGCGGATCGTCGTCACCACCGGCGGCGTGCTCGCCGAGCAGGCGCGCGCCGCGTCGGTGCCGGTGATCCCGATCCCCGCCGGCTTCGAGCCGCGCGCCGCGATCGCCTACATGCTGATCAGCGCGCTCGAGGTCGCCGCGCTGTGCGGTGCCGGGCCGCGGCTGGCGGCGGAGATCGACGTCACCGCGTCGCATCTCGAGCAGCTGGTCGCCCAGTGGGGTCCCGATGCGGACGACGACTCGCTGCCGAAGGCCCTGGCGCGCGACCTGCATCACACGGTCCCGGTGATCGTCGGGGCGGCGCTGACGGCGCAGATCGCCTACCGCTGGAAGACGCAGATCAACGAGAACGCCGGGGTCCCCGCGTTCGCAGCCGAGCTTCCCGAGCTCGACCACAACGAGATCGCCGGCTGGCTGGGCGCCGGCGAGCTCGGCCCGTTCAGCGCCGTCTTCCTCGACGACTGCGACAGCCACCCGCGGCTGCGCACGCGGATCGAGCTGACCGAGCGATTCATCGGCCCGCACGCCAAGACCACGCGCGTGGTCAGCACCCATGGCGAGAGCGCGCTCGAGCGGGTCTGCTCGCTGGTGCTGCTCGGCGATCTGCTCTCGGTCTACCTGGCCGCGCTGAACGGAACCGACCCGACGCCGGCGCCGCCGCTGGAGGATCTCAAGAAGCAGCTCGCCGCGCGCGAATAGCGGGGCTGGGGGCGGGCCACGCCGCGGTGGCGGCAGGAGCGACGTGTAACGTGTCGCTCGGTCATCGTCGCCGCACCGTCCGCGCATGAGTCGACACCTCGCCATCGTCCCGGCCCTCAACGAGGCCGGGTGCATCGCGCAGACGGTGACCGAGATCCATCAGCACGCGGCGGGCTTCGACGTGCTCGTGGTGGACGACGGGTCGGTCGACGATACGGCGGCGATCGCGGCCGCGGCGGGGGCTCGCGTGATCTCGATGCCGTTCAACGTCGGCATCGGCGGTGCCGTGCAATGCGGCTACCTCTACGCCCGCGACAACGGCTATGAGGTTGCCGTCCAGGTCGACGGCGACGGACAGCACGACGCGCGCGACATCCCGCGCCTGCTCGCCGCCCTCGGCGAGGAGCCGGCCGTGGAGATGATCACCGGCTCGCGCTTTCTGACCGACGAGGGCGGTTACCGCTCCTCGCCGCTGCGCCGCGCCGGAATTCGCGTGTTCGCCGCGCTGATCTCGGCGCTGACCCATCAACGCGTCACCGACGCGACCTCGGGGTTTCGGATGAGCACGCGCCGCGGGATCGAGCTGTTCGCGCGGGACTACCCGCACGACTATCCGGAGGTTGAGGCGATCCTCCTGCTGCACGCGCACCGCCTGCGCTCGCGCGAGATCGCCGTGACGATGCGACCGCGCACGAGCGGACGCTCGACGATCGCCCGCGCCGTCCCGGCGTACTACATGGTCAAGGTGCTGCTCGCCGTGTTCGTCGGCATCCTGCGGGCACGCCCGGGCATCGAGGCCGAGGAGCCGCGGCCGTGATCGTGCTCGCCGCCGCCCGCGCCGCGCCGCCGACCTATCAGCGCGTCGCCGTGATCGCGATCGCCGTGCTCGTCGTCGTCGTGGTCGTCGAGCTGGTGCGCCGACGACGGCTGATGGAGCGCTATGCCCTGCTGTGGCTCGGCGCCGCGATCATCCTGTTCGTCCTTGCCGTGTGGCAGGGCCTGCTGACGACGCTGTCCTCGGAGGTCGGCATCCGCTCGCCGCCCAACGCGCTGTTCGCCGTCGGCTTCGCCTTCGTCGTCGTGCTGCTGCTGAGCCTGAGCCTCGTGATCTCTCGCCTGACCGAGCAGAACAAGCAGCTGGCGCAGCGCGTCGCGCTGCTCGCGGACCGCCTGAAGCAGCTCGAGCAGGAGCGCCCCGAGACGTGAACGACGCCCTCGCGGTCGTCGTCGTGACGCACAACTCGGCCGCGCAGCTGGCGGCGCTCGCGAGGTCGCTGGCCGGTCAGCTGGAGGTCGATGACGAGCTCGTGATCGTCGACAACGCCTCCGCGGACGGGACGGTGGCGCTGGCGCGGACATTGGGTGAGCGAGCCGTGGTCATCGACGCGGGATCGAACACGGGCTTTGCCGCGGCCTGCCGGCTGGGCGTTGACGCGAGCAGCGCACCGCTGCTCTGTCTGCTCAACCCCGACACGCTCGTCGCGGCGGGCGCGCTGGCGCGCCTGCGCGCCGTGGCCGCCGAACACCCCGATTGGTCGGCCTGGCAACCGGTGGTGATGCTCCCCGACGGGCGCATCAACGTCGCCGGCGGCGTGGTGCACTACCTGGGGATCGGCTGGGCCGGGCAGTGCGGCCGCAACGCCGCCGAGCTCGCCACCGGCCCCTATGAGGTGGCGTTCGCCTCGGGCGCCGCGCTGGTCGCGCGCCGCGAGGTCTGGCGGGAGCTCGACGGCCTGCGCGACGATTACTTCCTCTACGGCGAGGATCTCGATCTGGGCCTGCGCCTGTGGCTCGCCGGCCGTCGCGTCGGCGTCGAGCCGCGCGCTCGCGTGATCCACGACTACGAGTTCGACAAGGGCGCGCGAAAGTGGTACCTGCTCGAGCGAAACCGCTGGCGCACGGTGCTGGCAACCTACCCGCTGGCGCTGCTGGTCCTGGTGGCACCGGCGCTGCTGGCCGCCGAGCTGGGACTGCTCGTCGTCGCGGCGCGCGGCGGCTGGCTGGGCGCGAAGCTGCGCGCGCAGTGCGCGACGGCGGTCGGCCTGCCGCGCGCCCTGGCGCGCCGGCGGGCCGTGCAGCGGACGCGCCGCGTCGGCGCGGCCGAGTTCGCCGCGCAGCTGACGGGCTCGTTCGACAGCCCCAACCTGGCGGTCCCGGCGGTCCTCGTGACGGCGTCGAGGCTGTACTGGCGGCTGACTCGGCTGCTGCTGCGCTGAGCTAGGATCGGGCACCGGTGGCTCGCGCATGTCGATGATCCTCTCGTGGGCCCTGTTTCCGCTCGTGCTGGCGGCGCTCGGCCTCGGTTGGGGGGCGCTGGTGGAATGGGCGGGCGGAGAACGCGACGTCGGGGCGCTCGCGATCCCGCTTGGGCTGGCCGCGGCCATCGTCGTGGCGGCGCTGCTGACGATCTCCGCAGCCACCGCGCCGGCGGCGGCACCGCTGGTGGCGGCCGGCGGGCTGGCCGGGCTCGCGCGTGCCTGGCGGCGCACCAAGCTCGCGCCGGCGGTCCTCGTGGCGGCCCTGGGCGTGCTGCTGATCTACGGCGCGCCGGTGATTCTCAGCGGCCAGGCGACGTTCCTCGGCTACGTGCGCCTCGACGACACGGCAACGTGGCTCGCCTTCATCGATCAGTTCTTCGCCCACGGCCGTTCGCTCGCGACGCTCCCGGCCTCGACCTACAACCTGCTGCTCCAGACGAACCTGACGACCGCGGGCTACCCGGCTGGGGCGTTCATGCTGCCCGGCGTCGGTCACTGGATCACCGGCATCGATGCCGCGTGGATCTTCCAGCCCTACCTCGCGGTCTGCGCCGCCGCGCTGGCGATGTGCGGTTGGGAGCTCCTCGCGCCGGTCGTGCCGAGCGGCTGGTTGCGCGCGTTCGTGGCCTTCATCGCCGCGCAGTCGGCGCTGCTCTTCGGCTACGCCGCGTGGGGCGGGATCAAGGAGCTGACCGCGGCCTTCCTGCTCGCGCTGGGACTCGCGGTGAGTGCCCGAGCGCTCGCCGCCGCGAATCCGGGGCCGCGCACGAGCGTGCCGGTCGCCGTCGCCGGTGCGGCGCTGATCGTCACGCTCGGGCCCGGCGCGTTCTTCTACGCCGCGCCGGCGGCGCTCGCCGTCGTCGCCGTGCTGGCCTGGCGTTGGATACGGGGCCGCGCGCGCGCCATCGGGTTGCTCGCGGCGGTGCCGTTGACCGCCGTGCTCGCGCTGCCGGCGTGGCTCACGCTGTCCAACTACCTGCGCGTCAACAAGGTCTTCACCGCAGCGACCGCGGACCACGCCACGGCCTACGGCAACCTGACCTCGGCGCTGCGGGCGATCCAGCTCGGCGGGGTCTGGATCGACGGCGACTTCCGCGACCTGGGCATCCCGGGGCCGCCGCCGTCGTTCGTCAACCACCTGCTGGTGTACTGCGTCTTCGCCGGCGCGCTCTTCGCGCTCGCCTGGACGCTGCGGCAGCGCAGCGGCGGACT
>Ga0307374_10012717_pt1 | contig 11754 bp, 9 predicted proteins | sample OX3MG_FD_202532 | JGI IMG/M metagenome (GOLD analysis project Ga0307374, IMG submission 202532) | Soil microbial communities from Risofladan, Vaasa, Finland - OX-3 | ecosystem: Environmental > Terrestrial > Soil > Coastal area > Acid sulfate soil | place: Finland: Risofladan, Vaasa | collected...
TACCAAGGGCGCGGATCAACCCGTACGTGTCGCGCTCTGGGATGTGGACGTCTCGGGCGATTGATTTGCGTGATTCGCCTTCGGGCAGCAAGCCGTCCAGGAACGGGCGAACGATCCCTTGCGTGTATCGGCGTGAGCTGACGGGCAACGAGAGAGATAAGAGCGGGGTGCCCAATGGGTACCTCCTCAGTGCCTCCTCCGTGTACGTCAATCGAAGCCGGTCCCGCTCGCGGTCGATGACGGCCACTCGCTCGCCATTGAGCCAGACAGCGAGTTCGTTCACCACTACCAATCCGCCTTGTCCAGCGTCATGCGAACTCCAAGTTGGCGCAGTACACCGAATAGCCGTTTCACTTGCTCGGTTTCCTTGCCGCTTTCCATCTCGGACAGGTAACTACGCTGAATCCCTGTCTTCTCAGCCAACTGGGCTTGAGTCAGTCCAGCCTCCGTCCGGTAGTGACGGACGGCGTCGCCCAGGGAGGCAGGCGTATAGATCCGGAAAGGGCCCCGGGCCGGATTGGGTTGGTGTTCTGTCGGCATAATCAGACATTGTAGCAAAGATAGAATATCCCGACAAGTGCTTATTGTTGGAATATCCCTGCAACTTCACGATGCCAAGATATTCCGACACGGTAGATCGGGATGGAGGACCTCAACAACCTGGGCGATGGCGGAATCCCGAACGGCTCGCCGTTCGCACGGCTGGGGACCCACCAGACCAGCGGAGTACAGATCAAGGCATGGAGCCAACGATTGAGCGAGGGTCTCTCCTTGACCGTCCATCCTTGGAAATCCCAGGCGGAGTATCGGCAAAATAAATTTCCCGAAAATTACCCGAAGACAGGGTGTTATCCCACAAAAATCCCACAAACGTGGCCGAATCGTGTCGGCCAGTTGTCGCAGGTCAGGAGCGGTCAGCACTGCAAAGTACCTGGTTGAACGCTGATTCCAGACGACGGTGGAGGACCCCGTAAAACCGTGTGGACGAACGACATCGGTCTCATATCCCGAAGGTCGCAAGTTCAAATCTTGCCCCGCCACCAAGGGGCGTGCACGACTGCGTGCGCGCCAACGCAGAAAAGGCCCGGTTCAGTATTTCTGAACAGGGCTTTTGCTTTTAGGACTCTTCGTGGCGACCCACTAATTTCATGCTCAGACGAAGAGCGTCTGCGCGAGTACTTCGCGGCCATGCGAACGGAATGCAACTAATCGAATCCATTCGGTCGCAGGCCTTATCCAGTCGACACCGGCAGACCTGGGAAGTTGTCTTCGAGTGATGCCAGGACGTGATCCGCGTCGGCCGTCAAGAGGTCGCTCACCGAGAAATGGCCACTGGCGACCGCGACGGACACCGCCCCGGACGCCTTGGCTGCTGCCACGTCGTGGGGAGTATCTCCTACTACGTAGACGCAATTCAGGTCGAGATCTCCGTGGAGTTTTGATGCCTTCGCAATGGCGATCCGCGTCAGTTCAGTTCGATCCGGTGAATCCGAGCCGTAAGCGCCGAAGATGAAGTATCGGTTGAGGTTGGCCGGTCGAAGTTTGATTCGCGCGGCGCCTTCCATGGCGCCCGAGACCAGGCCAAGGGTCACACCCGCTTCTTGGAGTCGAATGAGCGTGGTCTCTGCTCCGGCGAGGGGCCGATAGCCCGATGAGACGTCAATGTCGTCAGCCAGATGCAAGAGGTACCGTGCGTAGAGTCGAGCGAGTTCGTCGTCGCTCGGATCGCGGCCAAGAACCGCGCGAAAGGTTGCTCGAGCCACTTGTGGGTCGGTTTCTCCCGCACCGGAGTGCTCGCCAATGTCAGCCGCAATACCGTACTGCGCGTCGAACGCGGCCGACCAACTTCTCGCCCCGGATCCGCCAGTGTGCACGAGTGTTTCGTCCACGTCGAACAGCACCACGACGGGAGCGACCGGCCTCGGTGGCGAGCTCAACGGCAACCTCGCGCCACCGTTTCGTCGTGAACGCCGGAGTCAACTCGCAACGCCGATTCCACGTAAGTGTCGCTGACCCGCGAACTGCGCCCCGCCACACTCGCGATTTTCTTAGTTTCGTGCGAGTCCATCAGGGGAACTAAGTCGTAGAGGGCAACGCCACAGTCCCTCTCCGGCGATTCCGCCAGCTTTAAATCTGTCTTCATGGTGGACGCCTGTCATTTGGGAAATCAGCCAACGTGTCATTCGAGGGCGAGCGTTAGGTCGACCTATGTCGTGACTCTTTGGAAGGGGCAGTCGCCGCTCGGGCTACTGCCCATACGCGACGGCACTTCCAGTGTAAGTGCCGTTGGAGGCTACGAACCTAAGTGGCGTGTCTCGGACCTGCGTTCTTGAATTTGATCAGAAAGCTCTCGCGACGTCACCGAACGTGTTTTTTTGCCGCCGGCACCTCCAAGGTTCTGATCTTCGATGTTTTCCTCTGCGACTAACCGAGGTTGGAGAGGAACTCGACACCAAGTTGAGCAAGACGTCCGCCTTCTGGGTCCGCCGAATGGAGCTCTGGAATCAGGGCCTCGAGCCCAAGCACTAATGCCGCGCGGGGCACTCCGCGTGATTGGAGCACGTTGTCGAGCCACGCGAGAAACTCGGTGAAGATCGACGTCTCGTCCACGTACTCAGACGCGGCCATGAACAGGACAATGTAGCGAAGGTCTTCAAGCGTACGGTCCCTTTGCCTCGGGGTGTAACGCGAGATTGGGGAGAAGAGCGTTGAAAGCCGGGCGTGCGCTGCTTGGGCAATGTCCATGCTCTGAGACTCGAACGCGGCGACGCGCGTATCGAGTGAGACGGGTGCGAGGTCCACCTCGTCGGGCGACTCGCGCCACCGTGCGAGTGTCGCTAGAACATCGTTCAGGTCTTTGGCGACCGCGTTCGAGCCGAGGCGACTCGCGCGCTGCGGCGAGTTGGCCACCGCGCGGCCCCCTACGAGGAGGGGAACACCGACGTCGTGCGCCACGTTCGCCAGTGACACCACTCCCGAGAAGAAGATGGGCAAATTGCAGGTCACGATCAGGGCGTCGGGGCGATAACGCTCAATGAAACGAGCGACCTCACCGCTTGGTGTCGACGCACCAAGAAAGGAGACCGTCACGCCCGCGGCTCGAAGCTGCTCGGAGAACATGTGACTCGCGATCGAGTGCCAGTCGCCCTCGGCACAGGCGACGACGACACGACCGAGGTTTGGCTCATCCGGTCTGCTCGGCGACAAGGCGTACAGCGCCGTTTCAGTGACACCCGTCGCGACGTGCTCGTCCGCCACCGAAATCTCATCTCGTTGCCACTGGTCACCGACTTCACGTTGCGAGCGAGCGAGTACGTCGGTAATAATCCGTTCCTGCGGTGCCCCCGAGTCGAGGAGGTCAACCGCGAAGCGCACTGCTTCGGAGGTGCGCCCGGTGAGGGCGCGTTCGTGGAACTGGTCCATCTGATCATTCAACGTATTCGGGCTCAACGTGAGACCGCTCGGTACCGGTAAAACTCGACCGGCTTGGGCCGATCGTCGCCTTTGGGAATACGGTCGTGGGAGCTTCGATGGTCCGCGGACCTCATGTAGTCCTGAAACTCCTTGGCAGTCGTCCACCACGACACCATCGAGTACTGCGTTGGACGTTTCGTATCGGCCCACACTTCGAGCGCGACGAACCCTGGCCATTTATCGACTGCGCCGAGCCGCTCTTGAAATGCCTGGTCGAACTGGTCCTGGCGTCCTTCGGGAATTTCGAGTCGGCTTTAGGCGACGAATTCAGCGGCGGTTCGATTTCCTCGAACCGAGCGAAGCAAGGGGAGCGAGTCGGGTCGTGTCGGCGAAGTTGCCCACATCCACTGATCGCGCCCCGCGCTCTTCGCGCGGTACATGGCGGCGTCACTCTCACCGAGCGCCGCGGCGACGTTGGTCCCGACGAGCGCGATACCCGCGCTAAAAGTGATCTCGTAGGGGCGAATTCGTAGCCACAACTTGCGAAGCCTTTCGAGGAGGGGCTCCGCCTCGGAGTCCGTGGGCAGCACGACGACGAACTCCTCGCCGCCATAGCGACCCGCGAAGTCTCGTCCGCGCAAGGTCGAAAGGATCGCTCGCCCGAACGTGCGAAGGACTTGGTCGCCCGCCTGGTGACCGAGCGAGTCGTTGATGGTCTTGAAATGGTCGAGATCGATGAGCAACACGCTCTCGCCTGGGAGAAGTCGGCCGAGCGCGCGCCCGGTCATTCGGCGATTGCTCAGTTGCGTGAGGCTGTCTAGGGACGCGTGTTCCTGGTGTCTTTCAATCTCGGACCGAAGTTGCAGCATTCGGCGAACGTCAACGACGAACAAGGGCAGGTACTGCTCCAACAACATTCGTGCGACGCTGCGCTCAGACGCGCTGGGCAGCATCGGCGTACCCGTGCCAAACGAGAGGTCGATGGGCATTGTGGAGGAAGTGGATTCATCAGCGCTGACGACGTTGCCACCGAAATTTTCGACCAGGCTAATTGCGAGGTCGCGAGCGTCTTCGGGGGAATGAATCCACATCAACTCTCTCATCGCGTCGAAAAGATTTTGAGGAACGGAGTCATCTCCCGGTGACACTTTCGAGATCGCGGTATCGACGTCGCCTTCCATGCGTTGCCCCCGTCTAGGGAAGAGGTCCTCCCTACTTGATGGTACGGCACATTTCTCATTGGTGGCCGGGCCCAAAATTCCTCCTGATGGTGCTACTCGTGCCAGCATGGTTCGAGCGAGAAACAAGGCCTTTTTCTGAGCGATTGCCGAACTTGGATACCCGGAACGTCCTGGCCGTTTGGCCCTGGGGCTCTCTCGCCTTGCGAAGCGATTGGGCCACGTTCAAAACGCAGAATCAGTTGCGGGCAGTTTCAACATCGAAGAGCGGTACCTCGCGACCCCGTCCGCCTCCGACATCAAAGTTACGTGGCGCACTTGATGAACACTGAAGTTAGTCGCAAAGGGATCTCTGGTGACTCCGTCGTGATCGCACGTTGAATGAGTGATTCTCGCTTCGTTCAAGTCAAATTCGTCACGTCTTCGCACGTTGGCTTGGGTGCCTCTGAGTGCTCGTCTTGGCGCGACGCGCCAGACGCCGTATCGTCGTGTTGGCGTTATTGACATTTTTTTCGCGACGCTGTCGGCGCATTATTTCCGGTCCGCTGTCTCCGGAAACAGTGATTCTGCGCGGCGCCCCACCTGCCAATCGCGTCATTCGGCCCCGTTCATTTTTCGAAGGCTCTCAATTGGCGCTCTCTTTGAGCCGTAAGAACAGGGTGACGAACTGTGCGACGAACCGGACCCTCGCCGCACGAGTACACGCGCTCGTTCCCGGAGGATGGTCATGGATAAGCAGGGCTTCGCCATTGTGATCGTTACCCGTCCGGGTTACGTACATAGTGAGGCGTTTCGAGAAATCGCCGAGACAATCTATTTCGGACTGGCAGCAAGTGGTGAGGACGTTATCTGGTCCGACACTGCCTTCGTTCCCGGCCGAATGCCCATCGTGTTTGGGGCCAATCTCGTGGCGCGTTCCGCGGAACTTCCAGCGAACGCGATCATCTTTAACCTCGAACAGACCGACAAGTCATCGACATGGCTGGTGGAGCCTTATTTGACACTTCTGCGAACACACCAGGTGTGGGACTACTCGAAGCGCAACGTCGAGGTCTTTCGGTCCCAAGGCATTAGCGATGTTCGCCTCGTGCCCGTGGGTTACGTGCCCGAACTCGAGCGGATAGTTGACGCTCCAAAGGACATTGACGTCCTATTTTACGGCTCGATGAATTCACGACGTCAGCTGGTGATCGAGCAACTTCGCTCGGCGGGAGTCAAGGTAGAGACGGTCTTTGGTGTCTACGGTGGCGAACGTGACGCGATGATTGCTCGGTCGCGCGTCGTTTTGAACGTGCACTTTTACGAATCGAAGATCTTCGAAATTGTGCGCGTGTCGTATCTTCTGGCCAACGGTGTCTGCGTTCTCTCCGAAGACGGTGATGACCCGATGGAAGAGGACTTCCGTGACGCGGTCGCTTTCTCACCGTACGACGGCCTGGTCGAGCGTTGTCTCGAACTGCTAGCCAACGACGCCGTACGCGAAGAATACGGACGAAGGGGCCGCGAGTTTATGCGTGATCGGCCCCAAGAGAAGTACCTGCGACCAGTTATCTCTGCGCAGTCATCGACGTCGTACTTCAACGCGCCTCATCCGACCATTCTCAACGTCGGCAGCGGCAAAACGTGGAAGGCTGAGTGCATCAATCTCTCCGTCTCCGACGAGGGCGATCCGGACGTCATCTTTGATCTGAACGAGGAGCTCCCCGAGTCGGGCATCTCTTGTTCGACGCAACGATTCGGCGACGTGAAGTTCGTCGATGACGTTTTCGACATCATCGACTGCAATGACGTTCTCGAACGCTTGACCCAGCTTGCGAACGCCATGACGACGTGTCTACGAATCTTGAAGCCGGGTGGAGTAATCAACATCAACGTCCCCTACGACCTCTCGTGGGGCGCGTGGCAGGACCCAAAGCACGTGCGAGCCTTCAATGAGCGAAGCTGGCTTTCCTACACCGATTGGTCCTGGTCGATGGGGTGGGATACGTGGAAGTTTGAACTCAAGTCCCTCACCTACATGCTCAGTCCGATCGGTCAACAGTTGGTGGCCCAAGGCGCGGACCAAGATGTTGTGGTGCGCACGCCGCGGGCGGTCGATTCGATGCGCGTCGAACTGGTCAAGCGCGCGCTCACCGAGGCCGAGCGACTCGAGTACCACCATCAACGCGCACAGCGCCTAGCGAGGTGATTTTCGCGAAACATCGAAGTTTAAGGCGACCATTTTCGCCCGTCGCCGCAACGATTCACGCGAGTGAAGTCGAGGCGTACGCAGAGTTCTCGTGCGAAACGCTGTGCGGTGGCCATGAGCGAATCATGAAAACCGCACGAATCGAAAGCGCCACCTCAGCCAAGTCTTTGAATTCGGCCGGAGGAGAGCCAGCACTAGGTGCTGAGTTACCGAGTGACTTCAGACACGTCGCGGAAACGTTTGACGTCACCCCATGGCACGATCGGCGTCGGCGCGAAACTCGACGCGGGTCATCGCTCTGGAGGGTCGAAGGGTTGGACCTTGCCTCCGCCAGGCGAAAATCCAGGCCGCCAAACCGAACAATTGTTACGGTGAACCGAGGTTACGCCGCACCATCTGAACTAATCGCAGGCGGCTCCGGCGACTCCGGCGGCATCTCTAGTCGCGTTTTCGGCAGCGCCGAAGGGTGGTAGTCGCGGAGGAAGGCCACTAAATGCTCGCGCACCGCGCATCGAAGATCCCACGCTTGACCCGAGGTTGCCGCGGAGACCAACGCCCGTAGTTGCACCGTGTGTTCGGTGGCCTCGACGACCTGCAGGGTCACGACGCGGTGGTCCCAGAGTGGATTGGTCTCCACGAACGCGAGGAGTTCCTTTCGTACTTCGGCCACGGGCACCGTGTAGTCGCAAAACAGCATTACCGTGCCCAGAATCTCAGAACTTGATCGGGTCCAGTTCTCGAAGGGCGTCGTCACGAAATACGATACCGGCAGCACGAGTCGGCGTTGGTCCCAAATCGCGACGACGACGTAAGTCAGCGTGATCTCTTCGATGGTTCCCCAGTCTCCGTTGACGACGACGACGTCATCGATGCGCAAGGCGTCGGAGAACGCAATCTGGACACCGGCGATGAGATTTCCGATGGTTGACTGGCCGGCGATGCCGAGCACGAGTCCCAGCACACCGGCCGAGGCCAGAACGCTAGTGGCGATGGAACGACCCTGGGAAAAGGACGTCAGCGCGGCGAGACCGGCGACGACGACGATGATGACCGCGATGACTCTTCGCATCACGCGCAACTGCGTTTGCACCCGGCGGGCTCTGGCGTTGTCGCTCACCGTGACGTCGAAACGACTCTCGGTCAAGTCGACCAGGACCCCCGACACCACGATGGCAATCCACGCCACCGAGAAGATAATGGCGATATTGGCCACCTCTTGGAAGTTTGTTCGTTGTTGCGGCTGGGCGAAGCGCACGCACGCCGCACCTACGGTGGAAACGACGAGCGCGCGAATCGATCGCTTCGCGCGGCGCAGCAGTCGTAGGAAACGATTCGATGGGGAACGCCGAATGGCCATGCGCGTCAGGAAGAACAGCGCCTCGAGCGCCACGAGGGCGCCCACGATGAGGACGAGCACCGTTCCCCAGGCGCCGAAGGGCGGGGTGTGTTTACTCAGTGCGATCATCAGAGTTCCAGGTGACGTTTCTTGGCAACTGACAAAGTCTCCCCGCAGATACGTGGACGTCGGTACCAATACGTCACGAGGCTACCGCACGAGTTTCGCCTCTCCGCGCCCAGAGGGTCCCCACAAGGTGCGCGCTTGAGGCGGAGTGTTCTCACGAGTGGTGGTGCGAAACGCCACCAGCGACTCTGGAGCGTTAGAAAGAGTTCGTCGTCCGTGCGCTGAACGCCTACCTCCATGGCTCTTTCGCCATTCGCGCGCCAATCCGCTTTCGCGACAAGGAACTTAAACGAACCACACCGTTTGAATTGAATCCGCGCTGCTCACGTCATCGCGAACGTGGGCTTGCGTGGGATCACGTCTCGTGCGCTAACGGTGTCAATCGCGCGAGCTCATGGCGACAGGAGTGACGCGCGACGTCGCCCCAGCGTGACTCGAGGGCGTCACTTCGCACGCGGTACCTCGCCGACGCTCGCCGACCCCAAAATCCTCTCGAGCGCCATAGAGATTGTTGGGCCACGCGCAAAGGACGTTTATACTTGGCTTAACAGTGTTGGTTCTGGGGTGGTATGAACCAGCGTCTCACAGACGAATGCTCGCACGCGCGGTATGCCCACGGGCATTTGCCCAGCGGGGTTTGCTTGCCCGGTGAGATTCGCCCGTAAGTTCGACTGAGTGGTTGATCAGCGGCGTTGAATTGGCGTGACCGGCGCCCAGTGGTGAGAGTGGTGACACGAATGACGAATACTGATTCTCTGTCCGTGAACACGATTCGAGGACTCTGCATGGACATGGTTCAGCAAGCAGATTCTGGACACCCCGGGACGCCGATGGACATTGCGCCCCTGGCGTACACCCTCTGGCAACGATTCTTGCGATTTGATCCCTCGGAACCGATTTGGCCCAACCGGGACCGCTTCGTGCTCTCCGAAGGACACGCCTCCGCACTCCTCTGGTCGTTGTTGCACCTCAGTCGAACGCTCTCGGTGGAACGTGACTACGAAGTACTCGGCGAACCAGCGGTGACTCTTGAGGATATAAAGACCTTTCGCGAGCTTGGCTCGCACTGTCCCGGCCACCCGGAGTATCGCTGGACGAGCGGCGTCGAGGCGACGACGGGTCCACTCGGTCAAGGTGTCGCCATGTCGGTCGGCATGGCGATGGCGCAGCGTTGGCTTGCGGCGCGATACAACCGTGACGGCTTCGCATTGTTCGACTTCAACGTGTACGCCCTCGCCGGGGATGGATGCATGATGGAGGGAGTCGCCTCCGAAGCGGCGTCACTCGCCGCGCACCAGCGGCTCTCGAACCTCTGTTGGATTTACGACTGCAATCGCGTGACCATCGAGGGGCACATCGACCTCACCTTCACCGAAGACGTGGCGGCGCGCTTCCTCGCCTACGGCTGGAACGTCGTGACGGTGGCCGACGCCAACGACGTCGAACTCATTGGTCGCGCGTTCCACAGCTTCGTCGCGGAGAGCGAGCGCCCGACGCTGATCTTGGTGCACAGCCACATCGGCTACGGCTCGCCGGTCGAGGACACGCGTGAAGCGCACGGTGAACCCTTCGGCGTCGAGGGCGTCAAATTGACGAAGCGGTTCTTCGGACTGCCCGAAGACAAGCAGTTCTACGTTCCCGATGAGGTCTATGAGTGCTTTGAAAAAGGCGTGGGTGCTCGTGGACTTGAGGCACGCACAACCTGGGAGGCGCTGTTTGCTTCGTATCGCGAGGTCTATCCGGCGCTCGCCGACGAAGTGGAACGCATCGAGCGTCGTGACCTGCCCGACCACTGGGACGCCTCGCTGCCGGTCTTTCCGGCCGACGCGAAGGGGCTGGCGAGCCGGGTCTCATCGGGACAGACGCTCAACGTTCTGGCCCAGTCGGTCCCGTGGCTGCTCGGCGGTGCTTCTGATCTCTCACCCTCGACGATGACGCGTCTGCTCTTCGAGGGGGCCGGGGACCTCCAGTCGGACTCGCCGGGTGGGCGAAACATCCACTTTGGCGTTCGTGAGCACGCCGCCGCCGCCGTGACCAACGGCATGTCTCTGGTCAAGCTTCGATCCTTCTGGTCAGGATTCTTCATCTTCTCGGACTACGCGCGTCCCGCGATTCGCCTCTCGGCGTTGATGGAAATACCGGCCCTGTACGTCTTCACGCACGACTCCATCGGCGTGGGCCAAGACGGGCCGACGCACCAGCCCGTCGAGCAGTTGGCGTCGTTTCGCGCGATGCCCGGAATACTGGTGTTTCGCCCCGCCGACGCCAACGAAGTCGTTGAAACGTGGCGGATCGTTCTCGCGCTGAAGAGGGAGCCCGCGATGTTGGTCTTGACGCGCCAAGCCCTGCCCACTCTTGATCGAACGACGATGGCCCCGGCGTCGATGGTGGAACGCGGGGCCTACGTGCTGAGCGACGTCGAGAACGGTCGACCCGATCTCTTGCTCCTCGCCACGGGTTCTGAAGTGCACCTGGCGCTCGCGGCCCGTGACGAACTCGCCGCTAAGGGCATCGGGGCTCGCGTGGTGAGCATGCCGTGTTGGGAGCTCTTTGAGCGTCAGCCTCGCGAGTACCGCGACGCGGTGCTGCCCCCAAGCGTCGTGGCCCGCGTCGCGGTCGAGCAGGCGTCGAGTTTTGGTTGGGATCGCTACGTCGGCGAGCGCGGTGCGGTGGTGGGAATGCACACCTTTGGCGCCTCGGCGCCGCTGAAAGAGTTACAGACGAAGTTCGGCTTCACCGCCGCCAGCGTCACGCACGTGGCGCTCGAGACACTTGCCGCAATTGGAGGAGAATCATGAAACCAACCGAGAAGCTCCACGACCTGGGCCAGAGCCTGTGGCTGGACAACATCACCCGCGGACTACTCGATGGCGGCGACATCGAGCGTTACATCGACACCCATAGTGTGAGCGGACTGACGTCGAATCCCTCGATTTTTGACGCCGCCATCGCGACCGGGGACTACGACGAGTCGATTCGAAGCGCCTCGGGCAAAGGTCTCTCGAACGAGGAGATCTTCTACGGTCTGGCGATTGCCGATCTGCAACGCGCCGCGGACCTCTTCGCTCCGATCCACGAGCGCACCAACGGAGTCGACGGCTGGGTCTCGCTCGAGGTCTCGCCACTACTGGCCTACGACACTGAAAAGACGGTCGAGGCGGCCAAGTCGCTGTACGCGCGTGCCCAGCGCGACAACCTGTTCATCAAGATTCCCGGAACCCCCCAGGGTCTGGCGGCCATTGAGGAGTGCATTGCCTCGGCGGTACCCGTCAACGTCACGTTGCTCTTTGACGCCAATCAGTATCGCGCCGCCGCCGACGCGTACCTGCGAGGGATTGAACGGCGCGTCGCTTCGGGCCTCGATCCGAACGTGGGCTGCGTGGCGTCGATATTTGTTTCACGTTGGGACGTGGCCGTGGCGACGTCGGTGCCCAAGGAGCTCAAGAATCAGATTGGCCTGGCCGTGAGCCAAGAGACGTACCGCGCCTATCGCGACGTCATGGAGTCCGAGC
>Ga0307374_10012718_pt1 | contig 11754 bp, 9 predicted proteins | sample OX3MG_FD_202532 | JGI IMG/M metagenome (GOLD analysis project Ga0307374, IMG submission 202532) | Soil microbial communities from Risofladan, Vaasa, Finland - OX-3 | ecosystem: Environmental > Terrestrial > Soil > Coastal area > Acid sulfate soil | place: Finland: Risofladan, Vaasa | collected...
GCTGCCGCCGTGGCGCGCGCCGGCTGCGTGGCGCCGAGGGCGCCGTCGACGCGCGCCGGAACGGCACACTCCGTCACCGGCCCCGGCTCGTGTGACGACGAGGCCTCCGCATCCGTCTACGCGCAGCACTACGACCCCGCGTTCGGCCGTCGCTTCGCAGAGCGCGCCCTCGACGCCCTCGTCGTCGTCCGCGGTGCGCGGGTGCTCGACGTCGCCTGCAGCACGGGGATCTTCGCGCGGCTCGCCGCCCATGTCGTCGGCCACACCGGCAGGGTGGTGGGCATCGACCCCTCGCCCGCGGCCATCGAGGCGGCCCGGCGCATCGACATCACCAGCATCGTCGAATGGCAGACGTGGGAGGACGCCCGGCTGGCGTTCCCCGACGCGGCCTTCGACGTCGTCGCCTGCCAGCACGCGCTCCACCGGTTCGCCGACCCGGTCGCCGCGCTCGAGGACATGCGGCGCGTCCTCGCCCCCGGCGGTCGCCTCGGCATCACGACATGGGGCCCGATCGAGGAGAACCCTGCCTTCGCGGCCCAGCTCGACGCCACCATCAAGGCCGGGCTCGACCAATCGGGCGTGGTCGAGATGCTCCTCGACGCGTTCGCCTATCACCGCATCGAGGACCTCCGGGACCTGACGCGAGCGGCCGGGTTCACCGACGTGTCGGTGCGCACCGTCAGGATGCTCACGGCGTTGCCCCGCGTGGCGCAGTGGGTGCGCGTCTACCCGTCGCTGCCACCACTGTCGCGAGCCTGGCGGGACTGCACCCAGCAGGCCCGCATCCAGTTCCTGTCCCGGGCGACGGAGCTGCTGCGCCCGTTCGAGCACGACGGCGTGCTGCGCGTCCAGGCCTCGTCGCGCCTCGTCGTGGCCCGCGCGCCGTTCCGCTGAGGAATCCCAGGCGCTCCGTGGTGCGACGGCACCCCGTGGGTGGGGCGTAGTCTGAGCGTGTGCCGGACGACACGGGTCAGACCCGAAACGGCGACGCCGGGCCCGCCCGACCCGGCGCGGCACCTGGCCTCCCGACGAGCCCGGTGCCGCCGCCGTGGGCCGCCCCTGCCTCCCTCCCCCTGACGGGGTTCCCCGAGCCGGGCGGCCCGCCCGCGGCCGCCGGACCGACCCCGCCCCCACCCCCCGGCTACGCGTCGCCGGGGGTGCCCCCCGCGCCGCTCGACCCGCCCGATCACGACCCTGCCGCCGGCACGGGCCCGGACCCCGCCCCGCTCGAGCCGTGGGCGGAGGGGGCCGACCTCGGCGACGACTTCGGTCGCTCGCTGGTCCCGGGCCGACGGCGCAGGACCCTGGTGACCGTCGTCGCCGTGGCGCTCGTGGTGGCGCTCCTCGTGGGCGGCGGCGTGGCCTTCCTCATCACGTCGGGCCCCGGGCCCATCCCCCTCGTCTCCCCCGCGGCCCGGAGCCTGCTGCACTCCTCGCTGCGGGCGGCAGAGCGCAAGGGCAGCTTCCACTACGTGTCGCGCTTCACGTCGCAGGGCGCCACGCAGACGACCGTCGGCGACGCCGGGAGGTCGTCGGGCCGACAGGTCATCACCATCGGCCCCCACACCTTCACGGTCCTCGTGGTCGGCTCGGCGTGCTACTTCCGAGGTGATGCCCGGGAGCTGGTCGACCAGCTCGGCCTGCCCACGGCGACGGCGACCGCCCAGGACGGCCAGTGGATCTTCCTCTCCCCCGGGGACGCCCCCTACCAGTCGGTGTACGCGGCGGTGACCGCCCACTCCGCCCTGGCCGACAACATCGCCTTCGTGCCACACCGCCTCCTGGACCCCACGACGCTGTCGGGACGCCGTGTCCTCGGGATCGCCGGGCCGATGACCAACGTCTCGGTCAACGGGCAGACCCAGAAGGCGAAGGGCTCCGCCACCTTCTACGTCGCCGCCTCCGACCACGTGCCGGTGCGGTACTCGGAGCAGGGCAAGATCGACAACCAGCAGAGTGCCTTCACCATGACCTTCAGCAAATGGGGCGAGCCGGTCACGGTGACCGCGCCCCAAGGAGCCGTCAGCTTCGCGTCCTTGGGAAGTACCGGACCGGGGCCCTCGGTCACGAGCCCGCAGGGGCCGCCCACCCTCGTCTCCTACCCGGCGTGAGCCGGGCGCGGCGCGCCGCGCCGGGCCACCCGGGACGGCTGTAGCGCCCCGGCGGATCAGCTGGTGCGGCGGTAGCGCCACACCGCCAAGGGCGCCAGCACCAGCAGAAGCCCCGCGCACCACGCCAGGGCCTCGACGACGTGGCCCGAGGTACTGCCGACGCCGGCCGCGGGGCCGACCATGAGCGCCCGCATGGCGTTGATCACCACCCCGACGGGCTGATGGTTGGCGAAGGCACGCAACCAGCCCGGAAGCTGCCTGGCGGGCACGAACGCCGGTGACGCGAAGATCAACGGGAAGAGGATCGGGAACGCCATCACCTGCGCGGTCTCGCTGTTCGACGCCATGAGCCCGACGAAGGCGAACCCCCACAGCAACGCGTAGGAGAACAAGAGGACCAGCGCCACGCTGGCGAGGAACCCGAGCGCTCCGTTCGGGAAGTCGAAGCCCACCGCGGCACCCACGCCGGTCATGAGCACGACGACGAAGACGTTGCGCACCAGGTCGGCCGTGGTCCGGCCGGCGAGAACGGCGGAGCGGGCCATGGGAAGGGCCCGGAACCGCTCGATCAGGCCCTCGTGCAGGTCCTCGGCGAGCCCGACGGCCGCACCGATCCCACCGAAGGCCACGCTCTGCACGAAGATGCCGGCCATCAGGTAGTCGATGTAGCTCAGGTGGTTCCCGGGGTTGATCGCCCCGCCGAACACGTAGCGGAACAGGAGCACGAACATGATCGGCTGCAGCGTGGAGAAGAACAGCGCCTCGGGTGTCCGGGTGTAGGAGATCAGGTTGCGCTTGGTGATGGTCAGGGTGTCGGCGATCACCCAGTGCACCCGCGACGCCGCCGTCGGCTTGGCCGCCGGCCCGGGCGGTCCACCCGTGCCCGGGCCGATCACCGTGGTCGTCATCGTCCACCTCCGTCGCCGGTCGTCCCCGCCGCGGCCCGGGCCCGGCGGCGGCGGCGGCGTGAACCGGGTTCCGTCGCGGGCGCGCCCTCGGGCCCGGCACCGTCCTCTTCGGCCCGTTGGCCGGTGAGCGCCAGGAACACGTCGTCGAGACTCGGTTCGCGCAGCCGGAACGTCGTGGGTGCGAGGGCGTGCTGGTCGAGCAGGCGCAGCACCTCCATGGCGACCCGGGGCCCGTCGTCCACCGGAAGCTCGACGATCGACCCCACGACCGTCGGGCTCTTGGCTCCCACCGTCTGGAGGATCACCGCGGCGCGCTGAGCCGCCTCGGCGTCGGGAAGGCCGACGTCGAGCACAGTGGCACCCAGATCGGCCTTGAGCTGTGCCGGCGTCCCCTCGGCGATGACATGGCCCCGGTCGACGACGGCGATGTGGCCGGCGAGGCGATCGGCTTCCTCCAGGTACTGCGTGGTGAGAAGCACCGAGGTGCCTTCGCCCACGAGGCCCTCGACCATCGACCACACATCCATCCGGCTCTGGGGGTCGAGGCCGGTGGTCGGCTCGTCGAGGAACAGCACCTTCGGCCGCGCCACCAGCGCGGCGGCCACGTCCAGCCGGCGTCGCATCCCCCCCGAGTAGGTCTTGAGCGGTCGGTCGCCGGCGTCGCTCAGCCCGAACTGCTCGAGGAGCTCGACCGCCCGCCGGGCCACCACGTCCCGTGCCAGGTGGTTGAGGCGCCCCACCATGGTCAGGTTCTCCCGGCCGGTGAGGTTCTCGTCCACGGCCGCGTACTGGCCCGCCAGCCCGATGAGCGGGCGCACGGTGTCGGCGTGGTGGACGACGTCGTACCCGAGGACGCGGCCCCATCCCGCGTCGGGATTGATGATCGTCGTCAGGATCCGCACCGCGGTGGTCTTGCCGGCACCGTTCGGCCCCAACAGGCCGAAGACCGTCCCCTGCTCGACGGCGAAGCTCACCCCGTCGAGGGCGACCACGGTGCCACCGAAGGTCTTGTGCAGATCGTGGGCCTCGATGGCAGGTGTGGTCGATGTCGACGCCATGGAAACGCTCATCTCCTGTCCGGACCGCTCGTGCCGGCCGTGGCGGCACCCCGGTCCTGCTGATGGAAGTCCTTCCACATCTCGATACCTTCGAGCGACCCCGCCTCGATCTCGGTGACGAGCGAGCGGGTCCACGCCAGCTCGGCCTCGAGCAGGGCGGTGGTGTATTCGTACTCCACGACGAACAGACGCGGCACGCCCTGCTCCCCGATCAGGTCGCGGACGGTGCGGCGCTGGGCGAGGTCGACCTCCAGGTGCTGGCAGCGGATGGCCAGGAGGCTCGTCGCCTCGGACGGCGACAGCACCGGCAACAGGGACAACCCCGCCTCGAACCGGAGGTATTCCTTGGCCGGCGTGCTCACGAGCTCACCCAACCAGTCCACCAGCTCGTGGGAGCCGGCATCGGTGATGCGGTAGACGGTCCGCTCCGGGCGCCGTCCCTCGCGCACGGTCTCGTGCGCCTCGATCAACCGGTGGCGCACCAGCGCCTCGACCACCGTGTACAGCGACCCGTAGTTCAGCTTGATGCTCTCGTCCTTGTGGCGGGCGCGCATCGTGGTGGCCATCTCGTAGGGGTGCATGGGCCGCTCGGAGAGACAGCCCAGCACGGCCAGGGCGAGCGGGTTCCCGACCTTGCGGCGTGCCATGTCGACCGTCAGACCTCCCCGAGGGCTATCCGTAGCCGAGTATCCTGATACAGATACTCGCTGTCAAGTGAAGGGTCTGGCGCGGCACCGGGCACAGCGGCGGCGGGCGCAGCGCACGGCAGCACAGCGGCGGCGGGCGCAGCACACGGCCCGACGCCCGTGCCCGCGGGCGACCGGGATCAGAGTGCGACGACCGACGCCTCCCGGGCGCTGCGCCGGGCGGCGTCGAGGACCTGCAGGGCCCGCACGGCGTCGGCGGGGTCGACCGGCGGTGCACCGCCGCCCCGCAGCGCCTGTGCCACCCCCTCGTAGAACGCGGGCCACCGCCCGGGCTCGCTCGGCACCGGCTCGCCGTCGTCGCCCCGCCGGAGCCGTCCCCACCGTAGCGGGGGCTCGACGCCGAACCCCGGGTCACCGGGGCGGCGGCCGGCCCGGAGCTGGTCCTCCTGGCCGTCGAGGTGCTCCACCACGTAAGCGGCCTCGCGCCCGAGGACCCGCAGGCGGGGCCCGGGAGCGGCCGCCACCGCGCTCGCCCACAGGTGCGAGATGGCGCCCGACGCGTGCCGCAGCGCCACGAACACGTCGTCGTCGGCACCGCCACGGCGCGACGCCACCTCCCCGGTGACGTGGGTCGCCGGGCCGAGCAGGACCAGCGCCTGGTCGACCAGGTGGATGCCGAGGTCGAGGAGCACCCCTCCCCCGTCGTCGGCCGGGAGCTCGTGGCGCCAGGCGCCGACGGAGGGGTCGGGGCGCCACCGCTCGAAGCGCGACTCGAAGCGCACCACGTCGCCGAGGACACCCGCGCCGACGAGCCGTCGCAGCGTCAGGAACTCGGCGTCCCAGCGTCGGTTGTGGAACACCGTGAGCATCACGCCGGCGGCGGCGGCACGGTCCACGAGGGTACGACCGGGCTCGGCGCGCGGCGCCAGCGGCTTCTCGACCACCACGGCGAGCCCGGCGTCGACAGCCGCCGTGGCGACGTCCACGTGCGAGCCGGTCGTCGTGGCCACCACCACGAGGTCGTGCGCGCCGGCATCCGCCCACAGCTCGTCGGTGCTCCCCACCACGGCGGCGCCGGGAAAGTCGAGTCGGGCCCGGGCGCGCCGCGACGGGTCGCCCGTGACGATGGTCGTGAGGGCGAGTCCCGGCGTGGCGGCGACGAGAGGCCCGTGGAAGACCGACCCCGCCAGCCCGTACCCGACGAGCGCCACCCGCAGGTCCGCGGGGTCGCTCACCGTTCCCTTGTCCGTATACCGCCGGTGGCCCTGCGACGCCGGTGCGGCGTGCACCGGACGGGCCACGCCCGAGCGGTCACCGGGCGGTGCGCCCCCGCCGAGCCAGGGCGTCGACCGTCACGGCAACCAGCAGCACGAGCGCGGTGACGATGTACTGCGACGCCGCACTGAGCCCGAGCAGTCCCATCCCGTTGTAGATGGCGGCGATGACGATGCCGCCGAGCGCGGCGTGGATCGCCTTGCCCCGACCGCCGAACAGGCTCGTCCCGCCGATCACCGCGGCGGCCACCGCGAACAGCACGAGCTGGCCGCCCTGGAGGGTGGTGGACACCGAACGCAGCTGGGACGCGTAGATGAGGCCGGCGATACCGCTCGTGAACCCCGCCAAGGTGAACGCCACGGTACGGATGAGCATCAGGTTCACACCGGCGCGACGGGCAGCCTCCGGATTGCCGCCGACGGCGTACATGTACCGGCCGAACTTGGTGCGCCCCAGGAGGAGGCTCCACATCCCGAGCACGCCGAGCACGATGAGCACCACCCACGGCATGCCGCGGATCGGAACCAGCGCGCCCCGGTTCGTATTGCAGATCGCGACCAGGACCACGCCGAAGCCGGCCACCACCACGACCTTCAGCAGGGTGATGCTCACGGGAGGCGCCACCAGTCCGCTGCGGCGGCGCCCGCCGTCGCGCGACCACGTGAGCAAGCCGTAGCCCGCCACCAGCGCGACCAGGATGATCCACCCCGCGACCACGGTCAGGTTCCCGTTGGCGAGGTCGTTGATGACGGCGTCGTTGATGGGCAGAGTGCCGCCCTGGCCGAGGATGATGAGCATGAGGCCGAGCAGGCCCAGCTGGAAGCCGAGGGTCACCACGAACGACGGCAGCCCGAGCAGCGTGATGATCAGGCCTTGGACGGCCCCGATGCCGGCCGTTGCGAGCACGGCGACGATCACCGCCGCCCACCACGGCCACCCCGTCTGCGCCTTGACCAGCTCGGCCGCGACGACGCCGCCGATTCCGGCAGTGAAGCCGATGGACAGGTCGATCTCGCCGAGCAGCAGGGCGAAGACCTCGGCCATGCCGAGCAACATGAACACCGCGGCCTGCACGAGCAGGTTCACCAGGTTCCCCGCCGAGAGGAACAAGGGTTTGGCGACCTGGAAGATGACCCCGATGAGGATGAGCCCGACGATGACGGGCAGCACGCCCGTCTCCCCGCCGCGCACCCGCGACCACCAGCCCCGGAAGTACTCGCCCAACGAGTTGGCGACGAGCTCGGGGGCGAGGGGCACGGCCACCTCGCTGGCGGTGAGGTCGGTCAGGCGCTCGACCTCACCGGCCGGCGCCGACGGCTCGCGGCCGTCACGCGTCGACTCGACGCCGCGCACGGGCTCGTCGATCCTGGCCATCAACCCACCCCTTGCTGATCGCCGGGGGCAGGAGCGGCCGACGGGCGCTCGTCGCCCACCGACCGGGTGGCGGCGCCGGTCGCCATGAGCTCCACCACGAGCTGGCGGTCGTACTCGGCGACCGGGCCGCTCGACACCAGGCGCCCGAGGTGCAGGATGGCGAGGCGGTCGGCGACCTCGAAGACGTCGTTCAGGTTGTGGGAGATCACGATCACGGCCAGGCCCTGGTCGGCGAGTCGCTTGATCAGGTCGAGCACCATCCGGGTCTGCGCCACGCCCAGGGCGGCGGTGGGCTCGTCCATGATCACGAGCTTGGAGTTCCACATGACCGCCTTCGCCACCGCCACGGACTGGCGCTGACCACCCGACAGCGAGGCCACGGGCTGGCGGATGGACCGGACGCTCGTCACCGCCAACCCCGACAGCGTCTCGGCGGCGGCCTTCTCCATGGAATCCTCGTCGAGGATGCTGCGGCGCAGCCGCTCGCGTCCCAGGAACATGTTCTGGACGATGTCGAGGTTGTCGCACAAGGCGAGGTCCTGGTACACGGTCTCGATGCCCAGAGCGGCGGCGTCCTTGGGCGTCCGGATGTGGACGGGGCGGCCCTGCCAGATGATCTGGCCGTGCTCGGGTGCGTGGATGCCGGCGATGCACTTGATGAGCACGGACTTGCCCGCACCGTTGTCGCCCACCAGGGCGGTCACCTGATCGGTGGGCACGACGAGGTCGACGGCGGTCAGCGCCTGGACGGGGCCGAAGTTCTTGCTGAGCCCCCGGAGCTCGAGGAGCGGTGCGCCGGCCGGCCGCTCCGCCCGCCCGCCACCGCCCACGCTCTCGGACGTGGTGCCCGCCTCCTCGACGGTGCTCAACCGACCTTCGCCCCCTTTGCGAGTGCCCGGCACTGGCCCGAGCGGCGACCGGGCCGCACCTGCATTCTGGCAGGTGCGGCCCGGCGACGCCGGAACCTTCACGGCGATGGTGCCACCACTGCCGAGGTTCTCCGTCTTCCCGGCGTCGGCGGCGCCTGAGCGCCACCGACGCCTACTCCTTGTGTTACGGGGTGATCCCCACCTGCGTGCAGTCACTGGCGAAGGTGCCCGCGCACAGTGTGGACGCCGGGATGAACTTGTCCTTGATGACGGTGGCGTTCATGTTCGCCGCGGTGACCCAGACCGGGGTCAGGAGCACCGAGGGGACGTTGACGTTCCCGGTGGTGTCCTTGACGGTGCCGTTCACCAGGCCCGAGGGGGGCGTCTTGCCGGCCCGCAGGTAGAGCGCCAGCGCCACGGCCGCCTGCGCCTCCAGGTAGATCGGCTTGTACACCGAGCCACACTGGTAGCCCGACAGCACGTTCTGCATGCCCTGGAGCGTGGCGTCCTGGCCGGTCACGGGGATCTTCTTGGCCGGGACGTTGGCCGTCTTCAGCGCCGAGATCACCGAGTTGCCGAGCCCGTCGTTGGCCGCCACCACCACGTTGATGTCCTTGTGGGCCGTGTACTGCTGCTGGAAGAGGGTGAGCGCCTGCTGGTTGTCCCAGTTCGGGACGGCCTGCTCACCGACCTTCGTGTACGTGCCGGCCGTGTACTTCGGCGAGAGCACCGAGTTGTAACCCTGGGCGAACAGCGTGGCGTTGTTGTCCGTCGGGGAGCCGTCGAGCTCGAACACGTGCGGGCTCGTGACGTTCCACGAGGAGATGCAGTCCACGGCACCTTGGCCGATCAGCTGACCGACCTTCACGTTGTCGAAGCTGACGTAGTAGTCGCGGCTGCCGCCGAGGCTGATGCGGTCGTAGTCGATGACCTTCACGCCGTGGGACTTGGCGTACGACTCGATGGCCGACCCGACCCCGGAGTCCAACCCGTCCATGAGCAGGACCGTCGCCCCGGCCGTGATATCGGCCTGGGCCTGGGTGAGCTCGGTGGAGTCGGAGCCCTGGGCGTTGTCGATCTTGTACTGGCTCGACGTCAGCCCGGCCTTCTGGAACGCCTGGGCCAGGTACGGGGCGTCGAACGACACGTAGCGGGCCGACGAGGCGGTGTCCGGCAACAGTGCGCCGATCATGCCGTGGCCCTGGCTGGCCAGCGACCGGAGGCTCGTCATGACCGAGAAGTCACTCGTGAACGACGTCGCCTTGATGTTCGTCGGGACGTTGCCACCCGACGTCGTCGTGGTGCCGCTCGTCGTCGAGCTACTGCACGCGGCGGCGATCATTCCCACGACGAGCACAAGGGAAACAACCCCCAGCCGCCTCACGTTGCGTTGTTTCCCCATGGTCATCCCACTTTCTCCCAAGTCTGGGTCTTGAACTCAACCGTCCGCCCAAAAGCGAAACCGGTCTGTAGCACTGAATGCGACGAGGACGCCCTCACAGCATGTGATGTGTCCGAAGCGAGGCAACAGGGTCGAAGGTCCCTGGTGATCCTTGGTTTTGCGCCACCTAGTTCCTGCCCGGGAACGCGTCGGCGCCACCGGTGTGCAGAAACCTACCCGCGATCGTCGTCACGCGCCCGCAATATGTTCGTGCATCAGATCACAAGCCGGGCGCGCACCGGGAAATGGTCGGAGCCGGGGATGGCGAGCACCTCACCACCCTCCGTACCAACGGCGTTCGTGACGAGGATGTGGTCACTCTGTGCGAGTGGCCATCTCGTCCACGCCGGCCACGTCCGGCCGCGCACGGCGCGCGACCAACCCGGGAGGAGGAGCGACAGAGGGGGTCCCCACATGTTCATGTCGCCGGCGAGCACGCACGGGTCCGACGACGCCAGCTCTCGCCGTAGGGCGGCGATGTGACGGGGGGATCCCTGGCTGAGATGGGCGAGATGCGTCCCGACGACACGGAGATCACGCGCCGCGCCGGGAACGGCGATCTCCGCCACGATCGCACCCCGGCGTGCGGGGTCACCGTCGAGCTGACCGAGACGGATCGTCGAAGTGCGGCGGACGCCCAGGCGTGACAGCACCGCGATCCGCCACTCACCGTGCTCGATCGCACGCGGCGGCGCGCCGCGGTGCGCCCGCCGTTCGCCAGGGCCGGGGTGGCGACGCTCGAGCCGCAGCCCGTACGCGTTGCGCGCCCACGGGCGAGGGCCCCATCGCGTCCCCACGTCCGCGCGGGGGGCCACGATCCGTCCCCGGGCGAGCGTGAGCTCGGTGACCGCGTAACCCAGCTCGGCCGCCACCCGCTCGGCCATCGTCGCCTGGCCGTCGGAGGCCCAGGACTCCTGGAGCACCAGGACGTCGGCGTCGATCCGGCGGCAGGTGCCCACCACGTCGAAGGGTCGGCCCCAGCCGTCGACGCCTCCGTGGACGTTGTAGCTGGCGACAACAACCGGCGGCATCGGGGGTGGAGGCTATCGACGCTTCCCGACCGACACGGCACCTCCCGGGCACGGGGCACGCAGGCAGCAGGGAGGCCCGGCGGCGACCACCACGGTGCGCGGGACGGCGGCGGCCCGGTAGGCACGCTGCGTGAGCTGCTCAACCAACCGGAGGAGGTGCCGATATCAATTGGGATGGCGTTGTGTCCCTGTCCCCCCGGCACCGGTGGGCCGCCCCTGGCGGTCGACGGGGCCGCGGCGTACCGATCGGGGACCTCGCCCTCGCACCCTGCCGCCCGCACCCGGCACGAGGCCCACGCCCGCGCCGACACGAACGGCTCGTAGGGACCGAGAAACGGGGGACTGGGCATGTCGGTACTGTGGGCGCAGCGACGCGAGGGGCCCCGAACCACCCGACGGCTGCGCGGCCTGGCGACGAGCGTGTTGGGGCGCCGGCGGCCCGCGCCGCTCCCGGCGTACCGCACGATCACGCCGTCGGCCAACGGCACCCATCATCGACCCAGCCCCGCACTCCGGTGGACCGACGCGCGCACCACGCCGGACGGGGACTTCGCGGGATCGGCGATCGCCAACGCCTCCCTGCGGGAGACCGACGTGCCGGACCGGGGCGACTGGGACGCGGTGTCGGAGTTCGCCCTGTCGTACGACGGCTACGCGTACTGGGACGACCTCCCCGAGCTCGCCAACCGCTTCGTGCAACGCTGGACGCGCGACCGCTCGCTCCCGACGACGCTCGACGAGCTGCGTGGGTGCCTCTTCTACGAGCAGCGCCGGTGGCACCACTTCGGCGAGGACCCCGCGGGGCGCTCCGCCGACTACATGCAGGCGATCGTCGACGCCGTTCGGGCGCTCGTCCTCCCCACCACCCGTGCGCCGGCCCCCATCCCCGACCCCCGTGCCGCCATCGCGCCCGAGGCCCACGTCCGGCTCGTCAGCACGACGGACGACACCCCACCGACGCTGCGCCCGGTCGGCGCCAACCAGCCGGCGCTCCGACCGGTGCCACAGGCGGACCCGGCACTGCGCCCGGTGCCACAGGC
>Ga0307374_10012719_pt1 | contig 11754 bp, 7 predicted proteins | sample OX3MG_FD_202532 | JGI IMG/M metagenome (GOLD analysis project Ga0307374, IMG submission 202532) | Soil microbial communities from Risofladan, Vaasa, Finland - OX-3 | ecosystem: Environmental > Terrestrial > Soil > Coastal area > Acid sulfate soil | place: Finland: Risofladan, Vaasa | collected...
GAACTCCTCGACCGGCGCCGACATCAGCGTAGGTCGACGACCAGCCACGGCAGCTGGGCTCCCTGCCACTGGACCGGCCTCCGCCCAACTGGACCTTCCAGGGGATCAGCCGTCGCTTCCACCGGGACTCGATGATCTTGTGTCCCAGCGCAGCTCTCAGACTGCCGCCAGGTCATGGCCGACCAGGTGGTCACCGGTTCCGTAGCTGACCATCTCCGACACGCCGCCGCCGTGCGGAAGATCCGGGAGGATCTCGCGCTCACTCCTCCACCACCGGGTGCGAACCTTCGACCTGGTCTGCAAGACCTACTGATGGAGTCTTCGCCATCGTCACCCGCCAGGCAACTACCGCAGGGACTGGTAATCGGGGCGTCGGCCCCAGAGCTCGGCCTGGCTGTGACAGGTAGAATCAGCCGGATTTCGTTCGTCGGCTGGAGGAACTTGCTTGGGATACGACCTGGTCATCGTGGGCGGTGGCCTCTGGGGCTCGTCCGCTGCCCGGGCGGCCGTGTCCGCTGGCATGCGATCAGTACTGTTGCTGGAGGCCGGGATCGGCCTGGCCCAGGAGAGTTCCGCCAAATCGGGGGGCATTCTCACCGACCTGCTCACCGACCCCGAGGATCAGGCGCTGGTCTCCCGCAGCCGTGTCCTCTATCAGGAGGCTCTGGATGCCGGCGGCGACCCCTCGATCATGCGCCCACTTGGGATGCTTACGTTGGCCGATGGCGAGTACGTCGGCGCCCTGTCCCGGCGCCGACAGGACCTCAACGACCGCGGGGTGGCGTTCGAACTGCTGGACGGGGCAGAGGTTGCGGTGCGCCATCCGCACCTGGACCGGCTGGCCGACGACGCGATGGCCCTCTGGACGCCGAGCGACTGCCACCTCAATCCGAACGCCTACGCCCAGCAGGTGGTCGCCCAGGCGCGCCCCCAGGGCCTCGACGTCCGCACCAACTGCCGGGTCGAGCGGCTCGACATCGGCTCCGGCCAGCTATCCGTCCGAACAGACTCCGGCGAGACCTACCAGGCCAGCCGGATCCTGGTCACAGCTGGGACCTGGTCCCGGCGCCTGCTGCGCACCGCGGACCTCGGTCTCCCCTTGCTCCCGTATCGAGTCCAGCTCGCTTCGCTCCAGCTTGCCGAGCCCCATCGGCTACCGATGGTCTGGCACCTGGCCAGTGATGTGTACTTGGTGCCTGATGGCGACGAGAGCCTGCTCGCGGGTGACGGCACTCGCCTCTCCGAGTTCGACCCTGACGACTATCAGCAGACTGGCGATGAGGAGTTCGAGGTCAACGTCGCCACCCAGTTGCCGCAACTCTCAAGTCTCGGAGATCGAGCCGGTCTGAGGTCCAGCTGGGCAGGTCTGGCGGGCGGGACCCCAGACCGCCGCCCGTTGCTTGGCCGCGTCGCCGAGGGTCTCTTCGTCGCCTGTGGGGACAACGGCATCGGGGTCATGCGTGGGCCGGCCATCGGCGAGCTGGCGGCGCTGGTGGCGCTCGGCCTGGCCACGGCGCCGCAGCTGCGGCCAGACCGCTATCCTCCGGGTCCATTTGAAATCCGGGCCGGCTTCACTTTGGAGTGAGCGGTGGAGCCCCGAGGATCGGGTAGATGGGCAGGGCAGGGGTGACCGCTCTCGTTAGCCGCTCCGCAATCGGCATCCGCCGGCGGCAGCTCGACAGCCGGCGGCGAGCCTCCACCCGTCCCGGCCATCCTGCTGACGGCACGCTTGTTCACCCGCCGGCAGCGATCCCGACAAGGCACGGACTCGTCATGGTCCTCCTGGGGTGACCCGCTTGAATCCGCCGCCCTCCCGAGCCCACCTCGGGCACCGACGTGACCGATACCCCCTGGCTGGGGGGGCCCAGAGCACCCGCCGCTGATCGCCCCTGGGCTTGGGCCGGGACCGATCCAGCGCGCTGGGTCAGTGCTGGTCCGGCGGCTTGGGTCATGGGCGTAGCCCCGCGGCATTAGCATGGTGCCCGCATGCAATTCGGGCTCTTCCTGCCACCGTTCGACGAGCTCTCGGAGGCGGACGCGGTGGCTGAGGTCGCGGTCGCCGCCGAGGCTGCCGGCTGGGACGGACTCTTCCTATGGGACCACATGCTGGCGGGACCACGCAGGCCGGTGGCAGATCCCTGGATCACCATGGCGGCCGTCGCCAGCGCGACCACCAGGATCCGGCTGGGTCCCATGGTGACGCCCCTGGCGCGGCGTCGGCCGTGGGTGCTCGCCCGCGAGATTGCTACCCTTGACCGCCTCTCGAGAGGGCGCCTGGTCATGGGAGTGGGCCTCGGGGACGACGGCTGGAAGGAGTTCAGCTCCTTCGGGGAAGAGTCTGATCCTGTGGTCCGCGGGCAGATGCTCGACGAGGCGCTGGAAGTACTGCAGCACCTCCTCACCGGGGCGCCCCTGGTTCACCAAGGACCCCATTTCCGCATCGACACCGAGGGGCTGACACCGGCTTCGCTGCAGCTCCCGGTGCCCATCTGGGTCGGCGGGAGGTGGCCGAAGCGGCGGCCGCTGCGACGGGCGGCGTCGGTCCAGGGCTTCTTTCCCATCTTCAAGGCCACCGCACCCTGGCCAGGGCCAGATCCCGCCACGCTGGCGACGATCCGAGCCGATCTGGCTACCGCCGGCGTGGCCGAAGACTTCGATCTGGTGGTCACCTGGGACCTGGCCGCCGCCTCGCCCTCACACCTGCGGCGACGGCTGGCCGGGTTCGAGGAGGCGGGGGTGACCTGGGTGCTTGACGGCATCTCGGTCGGCACCACTAAGGCCGACGTGTTGCGGCGCGTGGTGCGCCCAGGGCCGCCGCACCAGCCCTGAGCTGGCGCCCTTGTCAAACCGGGGACCGGGCCACCGCCGCCGGCCAGGCCCCAGCCGGACCGATCCGACCAGACCCGGAGCTCATCGCCGGTTGGCCGCCGCCTGCCATCGCAAGACAGCGGCAGCAACCGCCCCGGGTTACGGGGCCGCCAAGTCCCTGGCGGCCCCGTAACCCGGGGCCAGTCGGGAGCGTTTGCGGGTCCGATGAAGATGCGGCCAGGTCCGCCGGCGGGGGAAGGTTCGGCAATCAGTCTGCGCCACCATCGCGCCGGGGCCCCGGTTGCCCAATCGCCTGGCAGGGGACGAACCGAGTGGCCTCTGCGGAGGATCCGCGATCTCGCCGGAACCTGGCTTCCCCACACATTCCAAAGTGCCTGCACCTCCAGCCCACGACACCGGGGTCGCTCTCGGTCTCCCAGTGGCAGGGGTCGCCCTCGACCGTCGACGCCAATCAGGGCGGGCGTTGCCGCCATACTCCTGCTCCTGGCCACCGGCTGCGCCGCCGCCCCGCCCCATACCTCCGCGCCCCGTCCCCACGAGTCGGCCTCGAGCGGCGCTCCGGCCCAGCGCTCCGCCACACCCGTGCCGAGCAGCCCAGTTCCATCTGTGTTTGAGCCGGGCTCCGTGAGCTTTATCTCGGCCAGCATCGGCTGGGCACTGGGGACCGTGGGCGCCTGTGCCAGCTGCCTGGCCCTGGCCAGAACTGCCAATGGCGGCGCCTCCTGGCGGCGGATCCCCGCCCCCCATGCGCCGTGGGGGGAACAGACGGATCCAGCCCACCCAGAGGCAGGGGTCAGCCGGGTGCGCTTCGCCAACCTGGAGGATGGCTGGGCCTTCGGGCCTGGCCTGGCGGTCACCCACGACGCCGGCGCCTCCTGGCAGGAGCTGACCCTGCCGGGTGCGGTAACGGCCCTTGACGCCGTCAACGGGCGGGCGTATGCCATCGTGGCCAGGCCCTCGTCCAGCCCCGGCAGCGGCACCTTCGCGCTCTACAGTTCGCCGGTTGGTAAAAGTGACTTCCAGGCCATGCCAGGAGTTACGGTCACCGGGTTCGGCCCGACCATCCCCGGACCCACCGACCCCATCTCCCTGCACAGCAGCGGGAGCCGTGTGGCTGGGTTTGTGCTGCTGGCAACGAACGGAACCTACGGCGCCACCCCGGTGCTATACGGCACCGCGGACGGGTTGCACTGGAGCCGATTCCCAGATCCCTGCGCGGTCACCTCCGGCTACCAGCTTGAGCTCACCTCCTTCGCCATGCCTGACACCTCCACCCTCGACTCGCTCTGTTCCGGGAACGGCGCGGCGGGACATACCCAGAAGCGGGTCATGCGCACGACCCAGGGCCGGACGGTGGCGGAGGGGGCTCCGGGCTCGGTCGGCGACGGCGGCCAGATCGCGGCTCCCACCTCCCAGATCCTGCTGCTCGCCACCGCGTCAGCGGCCAGCTGGATCTACCGGTCAACTGACGGGGGCGCCACCTGGACCACGGCAACCGTCTATGACGACGGGGGCGCCGGTTTCACAGACTTCGGTTGCACCACAGCCACCCAGTGCGTCGCCGTCCGGGGCCAGCCGGCGACTCAGACGCAAGCGCAATACCAATCGGCGAACGCGCTGATCATGTCCAGCAACGGCGGGCTCACCTGGCACCAGGTGACGATCGGATAGGCGGGGGCATGGTGGTGGCGCTGCGGCATCGCCGCCCCAGCGATGGCCTGACTATCAAAGGCGGCCGTTCCCCAACAGGGCTCGATCCAGGGCCTCGGTCACCATCCCCACCTGTTCGGCCGTGACCACCAGCGGGGGGCGGATCTTGATCACGTTGCCGGCGGGACCGGTGGCTCCGACCAGGACTCCGAGGTCGCGCATGGAATTGGCGATCCCCGCCGCCGGCAGGGGCTCGCGGGTGGAGCGGTCTCGCACCAGCTCGACTCCGACCAGCAGCCCCAGCGAGCGCACCTCGCCGATGGCGGGGTGCGCTTGCTGCAACTGCGAAAGCTGCGCCAGCAAGGCTTTTCCCATCGCCCCGGCGTGGGGCAGCAGTCCCTGGTCCTCGAGCACGTCGAGAACCGCCAAGCCGGCCGCACAGGCGACCTGATTGCCCCCGAAGGTGCTGAACCAACCGGTATCCCCAGAGAACCTCTCGACTATCTCAGCCCGGGTCACCACCGCGGCGATGGGATAGCCATTGCCCATCGGTTTGCCCAGGGTCACGATGTCGGGGACCACCCGGTGGCGCTCAAAGCCCCACATCCGCTCCCCGGAGCGGCCGAATCCCAGCTGGACCTCGTCGCCCACCAGCAACCCGCCGGCGGCCCGCCAGCGCCGCGCCACCTCGACCAGGTACTCCGATGGCGGGACCAGAATGCCCTCGCTGGTGAGGCCGGTGTCGATGAAGAGGGCCGCGGGTCGGTGCCCCCGCGTAGCCAGCGTCGCGATCGCCTGGTCGATAGCGTCGACGTAGTGGGCGACCCAGTCCGGATCTTCCTGCCGGTGGCGGCCGCGGTAGCCGTCGGGAGCGAGCACGGTCTCGACCCAGTCGGGCCGGGCCTGAGCCCGCCACTCCTCCGGAGAGAGGTCGGCTATCGCGGCCGAGATCCCGTGGTAGCCGCAGCGGGTCGCGACCCCGCCGGTGCCGCCGGTGAAGCTCCGCGCCAGCCGCCAGGCCAGGTCGTTGGCCTCACTCCCAGAGTTGACGAAGAGGACTGTGTCCAACCCCGCAGGCATGGTCGCCACCAAGCGCTCGGCGAGCTCCAGGGGGGCTTCGTGCAGATAGCGCGTGTTGCTGGCCAGGGTCGCAAACTGGCGGGCGACCGCCGCCACCACTCTGGGGTGGCAGTGGCCCACGAGCGGCACATTGTTGTAGGCATCAAGATAGCGGCGCCCGTCGGCGTCATAGAGCCAGACCCCCTCGCCCCGGACCAGATGTAGGGGCGGGTCGTAAAACAGCGGCGAGAGGGCGGCCCCCAGGAGCCGGCGCCGACGCTCAACCAACGACTCGATCGGAGCGGTGACGGGGATCGGGCGGATCCGCTCGCCTCTGGCGACGGACTGGACCAGCTGCCGCCACTTCGGCAACCCGGCCGCGGCCGCCGTCTCGAACATTCCCCACAAGCCCCGCTGCCAAGAGCTCACATAGGCGGCGCTGGCCGGGCACCTGGCCAACCTCCAGCTGGAGATGATCGCCAGGGCGGCCCAGCGACCCAACAGGAAGTCTGGCAGCAGTTCCACCTCCTGGTCCTCGAGCGGAGTTATCGAGCTGAAGCCCGCGACCAAGCGGCCCAGCGCGGCCAGCCCGTCTGGGCGGGCGAGCGCGGACTCGGCACAGATCGCCAGCTCAGCGACCAGCGCCGAATGCGCGACATCCCCGAAGTCCAGGATCCCGCTCACCACCTGCTCTTGGTCGAAGACCAGATTGCTGAGGGAGAGGTCATTGTGGATCACCTGGGCCCGCAGCCCCGGGAAGGCCGCTTGAGCGTGGTCACCGAAATCCTCCAGGGCCATTGCCACCAGGGCTCGGTGCCTGGGGTCCTGGACCCCCTCCAGGAGAGGTTTGAGCTCCAGGAGGTGTCGCAAGTTCCACACCGATGGCCTGGCTGCGGCGGGGTGGAAGAAGCCGCGCAGGGATCGGGTCAGCCGGGCGGCACAGACTCCCAACCCCCACAGTGCTTCTGGCGTCAGCTCCTGGATCTCCAGATGCCGCCCCGGCATGAAGGTGAACATGCGGACCAGCTGCCGCCCACCGACCTCGTCAGCTACCTCCGCCTGGCTCCGACCGCCCGGGATCGGCCGCATGAGGGGCAGGCCTGGATCGACCTGGGCCGCGTGGAGCATCGCTCTGGCCTGGAGTTGGAGCGCATCGTCACCGTCCTTTGGATTGCTCACCTTGAGCACGAAGGCGCGACCGTCGGCGACGACGATTCGGAAGTTCTGGTCGCGCTCGCTGACCAGCGGAGTGGCTCGGCCCACGATCCCGAAATGGCTGGCTGCGATGGCCTCCGCCGCCACCAGGGTCAGCTCGGGCGCCGGCGCCTCCAGCTGTCCCAGCACCCAGCCGTCGCCAGCCATCAAACCGGACCCGAACCGAGCCGGCCGAGCGCGCGAGCACGGTCCCCCTGGGGAAGGTCGCGGTGAGGACGGGCGCCGACCTGACCGGCTCCGGGAGCGGTCAATCGGCCAATTCGGCGAGGCCGGCCAGCAGCCGGTCCACATCGGACCCATCGTTGTAATGGACCAGCCCCGCGCGCACGGCGCTCCCGGAATCCCTGATCCCGAGCGCTCCCGTCACCTCCCAGGCGTAGTTGTCGCCGCTCCACACGTTGACATGACGGCGCGCCAGGGCGGCCGCCACCTGGTCGGGAGTGCGGCCGCGAACCGTGAAGTAGGCGGTCGGCGCCCGGTCCTCCGCGCGTCCATGCAAGGTGACGTGAGCCATCTCCTCCAGTCCGCCCAAAAGCACGGCAAAGAGCCGCGACTCATAGGCCTCGACCGCGGTCATGGCGGTCAGGAGGCGCTGCCTCCTGGTCCCCACGCCACCTTGGACCAGGTTGGTCAGGTGCTCGACCGCGGCCGTAACCCCGGCCAGATCGGCAAATGCGGGCGTACCTTTTTCGAAGCGCTCCGGCACCTCCTCTGGCGAGGGGACCAACTTATCCGGGTGGATGCTCTCCAGGAGCGCCGGATCGGCCACCACCGCTCCGACATGGGGGCCGCACCACTTGTAGGCGCTGGTCGCGTAGAAGTCGGCCCCCAAGGCGGCCACGTCGATGGGCCCGTGCGGGGTGGCGTGGACCCCGTCGACATACGTGAGAGCGCCAGCCCGATGGGCCGTCGCCGTGATCCGGGCAACTTCGGGGCGGATTCCGAGCACGTTGCTGGCCGCGGTCACCGCCACCAACTTGGTGCGGGGACCCACCAACTCGGCGTACTGAGCGCTGTCCAGCTGACCGGTCCCGGGGTCCACCAGAGCCCAACGGACCCGGGCGCCCACCCTCTCGGCGGCCTGTACCCACGGTCGCACGTCGGCGTCGTGATCCAGCTGGGAGACCACCACCTCATCGCCCGGGCCCCAGGTCTTGGCGAGGGCGTAGGAGAGCCGGTAGGTGAGAGTGGTCATGTTGGGTCCCAGGATGACCCCGCCCGCCACTCCCCCCACCAGATCGGCGACCGCCTGCCTCGCCTCGGCCACGATGGCCTCACTGCGAAGGCTGGCAGGGAAGGCGCCCCCGGTGTTGCCGAGCCCACCGGTGTAGGCCCCGGCGATGGCGTCGATCACCATCTGAGGCACCTGGGTCCCGGCCGCGCCGTCCAAATACGCGTAACCATCGCGAAGGGCGGGGAACTGGGAGCGCACCTGCCCTGGTTCCAGGGTGGCTGTAGGGGTTGAGAGCGGACTCATCTGGGCATGTCTCCTGCCAAACCAGGGCCGGCCACGATGCTCAGGGCCGGCCGCCCGGCGATGTGCCTAACGGGCCGCTGGAACGAGGCGGCGCCCCTTTCCGAGCCGGGATCACGAGTGATGAACACGCCATGGAGGATACTCCAGGCCCACGGGCCCTCGGTAAGACTCCCCGGGCCTCAGGAGTAGCCGGCGCCGGCGCCGCCGTCGACCAGCAGGATGGCGCCGTCCACGAAGCTGGCCCCACCCTGGCCGAGGAACGCGATCACCTCCGCCACCTCTCTGCCTTGGGCGTACCGACCCAGGGGAGACGGCGTCCAGCGGGCCGGGTCCTCAGCACTGGACTCGGGGTCGTCCAGGGTGCCCATGTAGCGCATCCCCGGGACGGTGTCGCCAGGGCAGACCACGTTGACGCGGATTCCCTGCGGGGCGAGATCGACGGCCAGCATCCGGCCCATCATGTTCACCGCCGCCTTGGACACCGAGTAGGCGCCCAGGGGAACGTCCCCGCGCACCCCGGAGTCCGATGAGACCAGCACCACTGCGGACGGGCTCGTCTCAGCCAGCAGACGGCGAGCCGCCTGAACCTGGATCAGATAGCCCAGCACGTTGGTCGCCAGGAGCCTCTCCAGCTGAGTTGGAGGAGTGTCGATGAGCGATGCGACCACGCCCACGCCGGCATTGGCCACCAGCAGGTCCAGGCGGCCGAAGCGCTCTCGGACGGTATCCACCGCAGCCGCTGCCGCAGCTGGATCGCGGGCGTCACAGACCACAAAGTGGGCGTCCGCCCCGACCGCCCGGAGCCCGGCTGCAGCCGCCTCACCGCGGATCGAATCCCTGCCCGTGAGCACCAGGCCGAACCCGTCCTGGCCGAGTCGCTCGGCAGTCGCCAGCCCGATGCCGGAGGTGCCGCCCGTGATCAGCGCCGCTCGCCCAGAGGGCTCGGCCCCGGGCCGTATGAGTGGGCCCTGGGCTGACATGGCAGGGCATGCTACCAGAGGAGCTGGCCACCCCGGCCAGGCTTGGGGGAGCGGTCAGGCCGTCGTCGCGTCCCACCCTCCTCAACCGGGCCGGTGCTGGCGGCGCCCCTGGCCGTTGCCGTTCGGATGGGAGTTTCAGCCGGTGCCGGTGTGGGTCGGCGTCGATCCATTGGCCATCAGCAGGTCGAACCCGTCCGGGTCGTTGAGCAGGCCTGGCGTGGTCCCTGAGACGCCCCTGACACCGTACTGCCAGACGGCGGCCCCAGTGGCGGGGTCGATGGCGATCATGCGGTCATTGCTGTCATCGTTGAGCATGAAGACGCCGCTCGGCAGCAGCTCCACCAGCGAGGGCGTGTTCAGCGCGCCGGGGCCGGAGGCGACCGCATATCGGTACAGGACCTGGCCCTGACGGTTGAACTCCATGATCACACCGGGCTTGGTATAGCCGGCGATCAGGTAGCGGTTGGGCCCGATCTGCTGCGGGTCGGAGGGGTAGGTCAGGGGCAGATGGGTGGTCCAGACCAGCTTGCCGGTGGTGGTGTACTCGCTCACCCACGAGCCGTTGATCTCGGAGATCAGGATGTTCCCGTTGGGCAGGGGTGTGTCCCCGTTGGGCGAGCCCAGATGGGTTGGCGGCAGGTGCGTGCAGGAACCCGTGGTCCCGATCTGGCGGGCCAGAGTGCCGTTGGGATTGATGATCAGGACTCGACAGTTGCCAATGTCGGCGACCGAGATCTGGCCGCTCTTGAGCTGGTAGGCGTCGTCGGGGGTGTGCAGGTAGCCGGGGGCGCTGCCGGCCACGCCGGGATGCCCGTAGGTCCACAGCACCCGGCCCGACGGATAGGCGATCTTGACGATCTCCTGGTAGCTCTCCATGTTCATCACTATGGCCGTCCCGTGATCCGCAAAGAAGGCGTCGTCAGGGTAGACGAATCCCCCCGGCGGCGGCGGCGCCGTGGCGCTGGGGTACCGCCAGATGATCTGCCCCAGGGGGTTGACGAGCAGGACCTGATTGCTCCCCGCGTCCGCGATCAGAAGGTCTCCGCCGAAGAAGGGGGAGCCGGCTCCGACCGCGCCGGCGGTGCCGAAGCCCAGGTTGGGGATCAGCATCTGAACGGCGGCCACGGTGCCGGCGGCGGTCTCCCCGCCCACCAGCCAGGCTCGCGGACCGACGGTCGCGATGGCCGCATGGGACACCGGCACCCGCAGCACCCCGGCTGCGAGCGCCCGCTCAGATGTGGGGTCGAACGCCCAGATCGCCGGGTTGGGAGCCGTGCCCCCGGCGGCGGAGCTCTCGCCCCCCATCACGTACATGACTCCCTGGAGGGTGGCCGCGCTGGCGCCCGTGACCGGCTCCGGGAGGGCTCCAACCACCCTGGCGGTGTGCGTGGCGGGGTCGATCAGCTGGACTGAGGCGGTCGGCTCACCGTTGGCCGTCTGGCCGCCGAAGACGTAGATGCGGCCGCCCAGAGCGGCTACGGCTGGATAGCGAACCGGGATCGGGAGGGTTGCCACCGCCGTGAAGTTGGTCCCGTTGGTGGTAGCCAGCACGGTGGGATCGAAACTGGCGCCGTCGTACCCGCCCACGACGTAGGCGGTTCCGCCCACCACCGCAGTGGCGGAGTCGGATCGCGCCTGAGGCAGGTTGCCGCTCAAGGTAGCCGCCCCCAGGGTGCCCGGGAGCGCCTGTACCGCCGCGGAGCTGGCCACAGTGCCACCCCCAAAGACCACATCCCGGCCCCTCAGGACGGCGCCGGAAGCGTCGTGTAAGGGGCCGGTCAGGGAGCCCGAGTAGGTCAGCGCCCCACTCGTGGTGTTGAGGGTGTAGACACCCGCTGCGGACGTCCCGCCAGCTGCCAGCCCGCCGAGAATCGTCAGCTGTCCGGACGCAGGACCGGGCAGGAGCACCTCGCGGCTGAGAGGTGCCGCCAGCGACCACGGCAACACGCCTGACTCAGCGGCCGGCAACTTAGGAGCGGGCCTGCCTACGGCCGAGTGCGTCGGAGTGGCTCTGGCGGTGGCTCGGGTCACCACCCCACAGCTGGCCATCGTGACGCCAACAACGGCCACCGCCGCTACCCTGGCGAACCGGCCACGGCGGCTGGCACCCACCCACGGCACGATGCGGGTGGCAACGGGGCCCAAGCCGGAGTCAGCGGCTGACATGGGGAAGTCGACGCGGCACAATTTGGGCTCCCTCTTCAAGCAGGCTCCGACACTGCCGGAAACCCCGGCACCCAGCACAACAGCTTAGAGGAGTTGGCGGAGCAGCCCCGCGGGCATCCCGAGGCGAGCCCCGAAGTGACCACGTCATGGCGGTCCCGGCGGAGCAGCGGGGGCGCCTTTGCGACTGGGCTGGCGGTCAAGGCTGAGCGCCAGAGCCGGGCAGGCGGTCCGGGCGCGAGCGCCCTGCCGCTGGAGCCAGCGCGGCAGCGGTGTTGGCGAGATGATCGGGAAGCCCCAGTCGTCGAGGACGATCGCCTCCGGCAAGATCTCAGCGCAGAGCCCGTGGCCCACGCAGCGGGTGGGGTCCACGTTGAGGAA
>Ga0307374_10012720_pt1 | contig 11754 bp, 10 predicted proteins | sample OX3MG_FD_202532 | JGI IMG/M metagenome (GOLD analysis project Ga0307374, IMG submission 202532) | Soil microbial communities from Risofladan, Vaasa, Finland - OX-3 | ecosystem: Environmental > Terrestrial > Soil > Coastal area > Acid sulfate soil | place: Finland: Risofladan, Vaasa | collected...
AGTGCAAAACACGAGCACAAAAAGAGCACAATAGGCGTACCGCAATGGCTCTAAAAAGAAGCAGATTTGCAAGTCCAACAAAACAGAGAAAAGGCAAATTGCCCGTTTCATGCACAGCGGGTCGGCGAAGCCGGTGGGGGACTCGTTAGAAAAAGAGATTTTAAGAAGTAGGAAAGGCTCCCGATCGGGAGCCTTTTCTGTTGAGAGCCGCGCTGGTGGCCCTAGCTTGCCTTGGCAGCGGGCTGGACCACGAAAATTCCGGACACGCTGCCGAGCGCGTTGCGCTTCAACTCAGTGTTGCCGTCCTGATACACGTCGGCGGTGATCCGGCTGTTGGCGTGGCGGAGAATCTCCTGAACGGTCTTCAGATTCGCTCCCGCCTCATCCAGTAAGGCTCCCACCGAGTGCCGGAAGGTATGCCGAAAGTCTCCTCGGCGCAACCCGGAAAGTGGGCTGCCTCTGTCATGTTGAGAAGCACCTGGCTACTGACTTTCCTGATGGCACTCCAGCCATCTGGATGCTCACCTCGAACCACCAAATCAATGGTGGTCTGTCTGATTTTCTCCGCCTCCTTCAACATCCCCACGCCTGACCTAAGGGTATGTCCGCATTTGAATGAAACGGGATTTAGGGCAATCGCAATCTAGGAAGAATCGATCCAGCCGTTCCTTGCAGTCACGGAGGTGGCGTGAGTTTTCGGCAAAGGTGCCCGAATCACTGCGCGTCGCGATTTGAGCGACGAGGCGTTGCTGGTCCATATTGGTGCGGTCGCTAGTGTCCAGACTCTTTCGCGCATTCGAGCCTCCGTCCCTTTCAGGAAGGTTGTTGGGTTGGGGTTGCTTTGCTTCTGGCCCCCATGGGGGGCAGAAGCAAAGCGGTCAGGCGACGGCTCGGACTCTCCTGTCCGGACGATTCCTCATCTGAGGATTAAAAAGAATCAATTCATTGCTTCCGTTCTGTGGCCGATAGAGTGCTTGGTCTCAGTACTGTTAATCCTTCCACCGTCGCGAATGCCGGTAAGAGCAGAGAGAAAGTACTGCGTCAATCCGCTGAAGAACCACTTAGGAACCGTTTTCAGGCTTCTCGGAGAATGCCCCAATGCAAGATCAGGATGTGATTCGTGAATTCCTAGTCGAGAGTCATGAGAACCTCTCGCGCCTGGATCAAGAACTCGTTGAACTGGAGACGCGCCCGCAGGATGCTGCATTGCTGGCCAGCATCTTCCGTACCATTCACACGATCAAAGGCACCTGCGGTTTCTTTGCGTTTTCGACACTGGAGCGGATTACTCATGAGGCCGAAACCCTTCTAAGCCAGTTGCGTGATGGCAAGCGGAAACTTACGCCGTCCCTAATATCGCTCATCCTTGAAACCGTCGACGCTACCCGTAAGGTACTGGCAGCCATCGAGGCGAGTGGAGAAGAGGGTCCGGATCGCTTTGAGGAAATCGCTGGACGGCTGCGCCTCGCGGCGCAGTCGCCGGCAGATGTCGAGGACCAACGCGGCACCGATTCGGTGCCTGCTCTCCCGAGGGAACGCCAGGCCATGACTGGCTCCTCCGAGATGACCGAAGGGCCGAAGCCCGAAGAAAGCGTCGTCAAGTCGTCCGCCGTGGCCGATGCCAATATCCGGGTGGGTGTCGGGCTCCTGGACAAGCTGATGGATCTGGTCGGTGAACTCGTGCTTACCCGTAACCAGATTCTCCAATTCAACACCGAGCGGGAGGATGCTGCGCTGAACACGACTTCGCAGCGCCTGAACCTGATCACTACCGAGTTGCAAGAGGGCGTCATGAAGACGCGCATGCAACCCATCGGCATGGTCTGGAACAAGCTGCCGCGCGTTGTACGCGACATGGCAGTGTCCCTTGGAAAACATATCCGGCTGGAGATGGACGGCGCCGATACGGAACTGGACCGGACCATCATCGAGGCGATCAAAGATCCGCTCGTGCATCTGGTTCGCAATTCATGCGATCACGGCGTCGAAACGCCGGAGGCGAGGACGCGCGCCGGCAAGTCGCCGGAGGGCAGACTTACGCTTCGCGCCTATCACGAAGGCGGGCAAGTCAACATCGAGATCGGCGATGACGGTGCGGGGATCGACGTCGCGCGCGTCAAACTGAAGGCAGTGGAGAAGGGGCTTCTGCGGCCCGAACAGGCGGAAAAGCTGAGCGATCGCGAGGCGCTGAACCTGATTTTCCTGCCCGGTTTCTCGACGGCGCAAACGGTGACCAACGTTTCAGGACGCGGCGTCGGTATGGATGTGGTGAAGTCCAACATCGAGAAGATCGGCGGAGTCGTCGACATTTTCAGCCGACGCGGCGAGGGCTCCACGGTCAAGCTAAAGATCCCTCTTACCTTGGCGATCATTCCCGGCTTAGTGATTATGAGTGGAGGGGAACGGTTCGTCATTCCCCAGGTCAGCCTGCTGGAGTTGATTCGCCTGGACGGAGATTCCTCGGATAAGCGCATCGAGCAGGTGCATGGAACACCAGTTTATCGCCGGCGCGGCAGTCTGCTGCCCATCGCTTACCTGAATCAGGTGCTGGGTTTGAAATCGGCGGAACGGAGCGAGGCGGTCGAAATCGTGGTTCTGCAAGCCGAAGACCGGCAATTTGGGTTGGTGGTAGACGGCATCAACGACACCCAGGAGATCGTGGTCAAGCCCTTGGGAAAGCAGTTGAAGGGGCTGACAGAATACGCCGGCGCAACCATCATGGGCGACGGCCGCGTGGCCCTCATCCTCGATGTGCTCGGCATCGGTCAGCGCTCCGGGGTGCTTGCCGAATCCCGGGAGCAGGCGCGCGCGGCGGCGGAACAGAAGACACAAGCGGGCATCGAGCAGCAGCGGCTGCTCCTGTTCCGGGCCGGTTCCTTCGAGCGGCTCGCCGTTCCTCTCTCTCTCGTCGCCCGGCTTGAGGAGTTTGCCCGAAGCTCCATCGAGTCCGCGGGCGGATGCCAGGTGGTGCAGTACCGGAATCGTATCCTTCCCCTGGTGTCTCTGCGGGAGCTGCTCGAACCCCACGCGCCCGCCCCGGAGCAGACGCTCGATCCGGTCCAGGTGGTGGTCTTCAACGACGGCGACCGCAGTGTGGGAGTGATGGTCGACCAGATATTGGATGTCGCCGAAGAGGCCGTCTCGGTGCGCCAGAAATCGAGCCGCAAGGGCCTGCTTGGCTCGGCGGTGATCGGCAAGCGAGTCACGGATTTCCTGGATCTCAACGAAGTCATTCAGGCGGCCACCGAAAGCTGGTTTCAGGGTACACGCGGGTCCGGGACCGGCAAGACCATCCTCGTCGCTGAAGCTTCGGCGTTCTCGCGAGGCCTGATCCGCAGTTCCCTGGACATGGCCGGTTACCGGGTCCTGGAGGCCGCGAACCTGGACGAGGCGATCCGCGGGATGGAGCAGCAGCCGGCAGACGTCGTGGTCGCGGCGCTGGATCTTCCACCCCAAGGTGCGGCGTCTCTTTGCGCTGCCATGCGCGGGCGGCCGGAGTGGCGGGGAATTCCGGTCCTGGCGTTGACTGATGCGGCCGGACACATCAAGTCCTCCGCCGCCCAGGCGGCGGGTTTCGAGGATTGTCAGGATAAGTTCAACCGGGATGCCTTGCTGGAGTCGGTGGCCCGGCTGGTATCGGCGCAGGCCGCCCCTGAGGCCGCGCCAGCTTTCGCCGAGGCGGAGTTGGCCTGCGTGGCAGAGGAGAGATAACCAATGACCAGCGAAATCGCGGCTTTGAAATCGGAACTTGCGCAGGCCAGCGGGCAGGTTTCAACGTTTTTCGTGGCTGACCTGTTCTTCGGCGTGGACGTGCTTCGCGTTCAGGAGGTATTGCGCTTCCAGCAAATGACCCACGTACCCAAAGCCCCGGAGGTGATCGAGGGGCTGATCAACCTGCGCGGACAGATCGTCACCGCAATCGATCTGCGGCGGCGGCTCCGATTGCCGCCCCGTACGGGTGACCAGATGCCGACGAACGTTGTGATCCGCACCGATGACGGCGCCGTGAGTTTACTGGTCGATGAGATTGGAGACGTGTTGGATGTGGATGCGGCTACCTACGAACGCCCTCCGGAGAATCTCGATCCAGCGGCGCGGGACATCATCCATGGAGTCTACAAGCTGAAGGACCGGCTGTTGCTCGTGCTCAATACGGAGCGAACAGTGGATCTCGCGGTCGAAAGGGTGGCGTAGCGCCCGCCCGCCACTAGCCACTGCAGGGAAAGGCATTCAGGCACCAGTTCCGACGCAAAATGCAAAGAGGAAACCGGATTGGCTTTCACGTTCTTTTTTCGGGACCAACAAGTGCTGGAGCGGGTCGTGGAACACTGCCTTCCCTGCATGGCCGGCCGCAACCATCCTCGCATCTGGGATGCCGGCGTGGCCATGGGGCAGGAACCGTATACGCTTTCCATCCTGTTTGCCGAGCGGATGGGACACTTCGCCTTCAACAATCTTCGTATCGATGCCACCGACGTGGAGAACACGGGCCAGTTCGCCCAGATCATTGAGGCGGGCCTGTACCCGCAGGAGGAGTTGTCGCGGTTGCCTAAGGGAATCCTGGAAAAGTACTTCGAAGCCAACGGCAAGCCGGGGCACTTCCGCGTGATCGACAAGGTCCGGCAGCGAGTGACATATCGATGGCACGACCTTCTTTCCTTGAAGGAAATTGGCCATGATTACTCGCTGGTCCTGTGCAAGAACGTGCTGCTTCACTTCCATCCGCTGGAAAGGATCGAAGTACTGAAAATGTTTCACCGGGCGCTGGCGTCTGGCGGCTTCTTCGCCACCGAGCAGACCCAGGAGATGCCAAAGGAACTGGCGTGCCTGTTTGAGCGGGTGATTCCCGACGGTCAACTGTTTCGCAAAGTGGAGGCCGGCGCATGCGGGTCGTGACGTTAGAGAATAGCGGCCGGATGTACACCTCGCTGGCGTACCTGGTGCTCGGCGACGCAAATCGCCTGGAGGACGTGAACACCCTCGTGGATGTGGGCCAGGACCCGGCCATCCTGGCGAGTATCGGGAAGGCGGCTACCGGCGTCGGTAAATGGCCCGTGGAACAGGTGGTGCTGACGCACAGCCATTCCGATCACTGTGCGCTGCTGCCCGAAGTCCGCGCGGCGTTCCATCCCCGGGTGCTGGCATTTTCTCCGAACATCGAAGGTGTCGATGGCCTGCTCAGCGATGGCGACGCCCTGCGCATGGGTGACGCAGCGTTTGAAGTCGTCCATGTCCCCGGTCATAGCAGCGACTCAATTTGTTTGTACAACGAATCGGAAGGCGTGCTTTTCGCCGGCGACTCGCCGCTGCTGATCACCTCGCCGGGGAGCAGTTACGAGGCTGGGTTTCAAGCGGCCTTGGAGAAGCTGTGTGCCCGCGATGTGCGGTGCATCTACTTTGGGCACGGCACTCCGCTGACCGAGCGCTGCAACCAGAGGCTGCGCGAGTCGCAAAGGCTGGCTGCCTCAAGAGCGTAGGCCAGCAGAAGGCAAGAACGGATCAAGAATCGGGCGCCGGTGGCGGCGAACTAACAAACAGGAATGCAAAGGAGCAACGACAATGGCAAGACAAGGCAGCAACGGCCATGGGGTTCGTCCCGGCCGAGGAACGTCCACCGGCGCCGCCGTGTTGGATCGCGAAGAAAGCGCCCTCGATAGTCTGGGGGTCGAAAAGGCAGATCTGTTTGAGCTGATTCCGCAGCCCGTGGTCGTCATGGACCGGGACCACACCATCCTGCAGTTGAATCGTGCGGCGGCCGAAGCCGCGGGCAAGTCCGTCGAGGCGTGCGTGGGCGCAAAGTTCTGGGATCTGTTCGACAATCCCGACTGCCGAGCGGGCACCTGCGCGGCGGCCCAGGCAGTGAACAGCGGAAAGATCTGCACGGGAGAAGCGCTCCCCGTCGTGCAGGGAAAAAGGATCGCCGTGCGGACCACGGCCGCTCCGGTGTTCGACGACCGGCACCAGGTGGTTGGAGCCGTGGAATTGATCTATCCGGTCGATGCGGAAGTAAAGGCATCCGATGAGATTCAGCGCCTGGCCAAGTCCGCCAAGGATGGAAAGCTCGCAGATCGAGCCAGCCTCGACGGTTTCGACGGGCGATATCGCCTGCTACTCGACAGCGTGAACGGGATGCTGGACGCGGTCATCGGCCCGCTGAATGTTTCGGCGGAGTACGTGGACCGGATCTCGAAGGGCGACATCCCGCCCCGGATCACCGACAACTACAACGGCGACTTCAACGAGATCAAGAACAACCTGAACACCTGCATCGATGCGGTCAACGCGCTGGTTGCGGACGCCGGTGTGCTCACCAAGGCGGCGGTGGAAGGCAAGCTGGCCACCCGCGCCGACGCCAGCAAGCACCAGGGCGACTACCGCAAGATCGTCCAAGGCGTCAACGACACGCTGGACGCGGTCATCGGCCCCTTGAACGTGTCGGCGGAGTATGTGGACCGCATCTCCAAGGGCGATATCCCGCCCAAGATCACCGACACCTACCACGGCGACTTCAACGAGATCAAGAACAACCTGAACACCTGCATCGACGTGGTGAACGCGCTGGTCGCCGACACCGCTGTGCTGACCAAGGCGGCGGTGGAAGGCAAGCTGGCCACGCGTGCCGATGCCAGCAAGCACCAGGGCGACTACCGCAAGGTCGTCGAGGGTGTGAACGCCACGCTGGACGCGGTGATCGGACCGCTGAATGTTTCGGCGGAGTACGTGGACCGGATCTCGAAGGGCGACATCCCGCCCCGGATCACCGACAACTACAATGGCGACTTCAACGAGATCAAGAACAACCTCAACGCCTGCATCGACGCGGTCAACGCGCTGGTCGCCGAGACCGGCGTGCTGATCGAGGCGTCCAGGGAAGGCCACTTGGGCACACGCGCCGACGTCGCCAAGCACCAGGGCGCCTACGCGGGCATCGTGAAGGGCGTCAACGACATGCTGGACGCCATCCTGCTGCCCATCGGCGAAGGCAATCGCATTCTGGCTCAGGTCTCCAACGGCAAGATCGACGAACTGATTGCCCAGACTTACAAGGGCGACCACGAGAAGATGAAGCAGGCGGTCAACAGCGTGGCCGCGGTTCTGCAGGGGTTGCAGAAGGAACTGGCGCGGCTGACGGCGGCATCGCACGAGGGGCAACTCTCGGAACGCGGCAAACCCGATCAGTTCCAGGGCGCCTACGCGGACATCGTGAAGGGCGTCAACGACATGCTGGACGCCATCCTGCTGCCCATCGGCGAAGGCAATCGCGTGCTCACGCTGATCCGCGGCGGCAACCTGCGCGAGAAGGTTGACATCGACTGCAAAGGCGACCACGCCAAGATGAAGGACTCGATCAACGGCGTGCACGGCTGGCTCACCGATCTGATCGCTTACGTCACCAAAGTGGCGAATGGCGATATGTCCGCCACCATGGCGAAAGCTTCCGGGCAGGACCAGATTCATGAATGGCTGGCGCTTCTCAAGACCAATATCAACGGCCTCATTGCCGACACGGACACATTGGTCAAGGCTGCTGCCGAGGGAAAGCTCGGTACCCGTGCGGACGCCTCGAGACACACGGGCGATTACCGCAAGATCGTCGAAGGGATCAACAAGACTCTCGAGATGGTTGTCGAGCCGCTGAAGGTCACCGCGGAGAATGCTTCGGCGCTTGCGTCCTCGTCGGAGGAACTGACAGCGGTCAGCCAGCAGATGGCGGGCAACGCGGAGGAGACCGCAACGCAGGCCAACGTAGTTTCAGCAGCCAGCGAAGAGGTCTCGAAGAATGTGGCCTCAGTCGCTTCAGCCTCCGAGGAGATGCAGGCCTCGATCCGCGAGATTGCCAAGAATGCCAATGAATCGGCTCGAGTGGCCAAGAATGCGGTCAGTGTGGCGCATTCCACCAACGAGACCGTGAAGAAGCTGGGTGAGTCCAGCCAGGAGATTGGGAACGTGATCAAGGTGATTACCTCGATCGCGCAGCAAACCAATCTGCTGGCGCTCAATGCCACCATCGAGGCCGCGCGCGCCGGCGAGGCGGGCAAAGGCTTCGCGGTGGTCGCCAACGAGGTGAAGGAACTCGCCAAGCAGACCGCCAAGGCGACCGAAGATATCGGTCAGAAGATCGAGGCGATCCAGGGCGACACCAAGGGGGCGGTCACGGCGATCGAGGAGATCAGTACGATCATCAACCAGATCAACGACATCTCCAATAGCATCGCCACGGCAGTCGAAGAACAGACGGCGACCACCAATGAGATCGGCAAGAGCGTGACCGAAGCAGCCATAGGGGTAGGCGACATCGCCAAGAACATTGGCGGCGTGGCACTGGCGGCGAAGAACACCACGCAGGGCGCCAACGATACGCAGAAGGCTTCGCAAGAGTTGAGCCATATGGCGGCTCAACTGCAGAAAGTCGTCTCGAGGTTCACGTTCTGATCGCATCGACTCTCACGGATGCGGCCTGTTGGATGCATGGAATCCGCCAGGCCGCGCCCAACTTTTCAACGAACGATTGCGGGGAGGGACGGTGACGAAAGCACTGGTAGCGGACGACTCGAGAGCCGTTCGGATGATCCTTGTGAGGACCCTGAAGCAACTCGGGTATGAGGTCCAAGAGGCCGCCAACGGCAGAGAGGCTCTGGAAGCGATCGAAGCCGGGAACAGCGGGGTAAAGCTGCTTCTGGCGGATTGGAACATGCCGGAGATCAACGGCCTGGATCTGCTGAAGAGGTTGCGTCAGAATCCCGCACTCTCTTCGTTGGCGGTGGTCATGGTGACTACCGAGACCGAAATCGAACACATCGCGGAAGCCCTGGAGGCTGGCGCCAATGAGTATGTCATGAAGCCGTTCACTCAAGACATTCTCGTCGAGAAGCTCCAGCTTGCGGGCATCCATCCTTGAGGAGTGCGAAATGTCCGCGGTGAACAAGCGAATTCTCCAGCCTGGAGAGCGAATTCGTGTACTGGTAGTGGACGATTCAGTAGTCATCCGCCGCCTGGTCACCAACGCCCTCGAGCAGGACCCTGACCTTGAGGTGGTAGGAGTCGCGGCGAACGGCTCCATCGCACTACAACGGATACCGCAGTACCATCCCGACGTTCTCACCCTGGACATCGAGATGCCGGAGATGGACGGCCTGGAGACATTGCGGCGCCTTCGGCGCGACTATCCGCAACTGCGGGTCATCATGTTTAGTACGCTCACCGAGCGCGGGGCGGCAATTACCCTGGAAGCCTTGACACTCGGCGCCAGCGACTATGTGACTAAGGCTTCAAATGAAGGGTCACTCGATCGCTCCATGGCGCGCCTGCGGGAAGAGCTAATTCCAAAGATTAAGCAGTTCTTCTTTCTGCCGGGACGGACCCGCGCTGCGGCCGTGTCGGAACCGGCACAGGCTCAAGTGGCGCCGCTGCTCTGGAGCAGCAAGCCAGTACAGCAGAGTACGAAAGTACGGCCCAGAGTCATAGCGATCGGAGTTTCTACTGGGGGGCCGACCGCACTGGGCTCGATTTTGCCGCAACTACCGGCCGAGTTTCCTCTGCCGATTCTGATTGTGCAACACATGCCGCCGCTGTTCACGCGCTTTCTTGCGGAACGTCTTTGCTCCTCTTGCCGGCTGCCCGTCAAAGAGGCGAGCCAGGGCGACAAAGTGGATGCCGGCAAGATTCTGATTGCCCCAGGGGACTTTCATATGAAGGTGGCTGGCGACGGCGGTGAAGTGCACGTCCACTTGGACCAATCCCCGCTACAGAACTTTTGCCGTCCCGCCGTCGATGCACTTTTTCCCTCGATCGCCGAGGTGTATGGCGGTGCCGTCCTCGCCGTCATATTGACTGGCATGGGACACGATGGGTTGCGCGGGGCGGAGATCCTCAAGGCACATGGGGCAAGCATCCTCGCGCAGGATGAGGCTTCAAGTGTTGTATGGGGGATGCCCGGCGCTGTGGTGAATGCCGGCCTTGCCGACCGTGTGCTGTCACTCGACGAGATCGTGCCCGAGATAATGCGCAGGGCGGACCGGGTTTAAGGGAGAAGGCGGATGTCTAGCGAAGCCTCAACCGCGGTGATCAACCCGAAGAACTACAAGTTTCTGCAGGAGCACGTCTACACTCATGCGGGCATCGTGCTTGAAGGGGATAAGCACTACCTCTTCGAAAGCCGCCTTTCACCGATTGTCAGGCAACTCGGCTTGGAGTCCATTGACGACTTGTGTGCATTCATCCAGTCCTCTACTCAGCCGGAGATTTGCCACCGGGTGGTGGAAGCCATGACGACGAACGAGACCTACTTCTTCCGAGATCCTTCCCACTACGATGCTATACGGACTGTTCTACTGCCGCGGTTGATCGAAGATCGGCGAGATACAAGGAGGTTGCGGTTCTGGTCGGCTGCGTCCTCGACTGGGCAGGAAGCGTACAGCCTGGCCATGCTTCTCATAGAGGCTGGATTGGGCGATTGGAACATTCAGATTCTCGGTACCGACTTTTCTTCTCCGGTTGTCGAACGTGCCCGATCCGGCAAGTACCAGCAGATCGAAGTAAACAGAGGTCTGCCGGCAACCCTCCTCATCAAATATTTTGGCCGCTCAGGCACCGAATGGCACTTGAGCGAACAGGTACGCCGGATGGTACATTTTGAAACCATCGACTTGCGCAAGAGCATGCGCGCCCTTGGACCCTTCGATCTGGTTTTCTGCCGTAATGTCATGATTTATTTTGATGCAAAGACAAAGATGAACATCTTGAAAGAACTCCACGGCACCATGTTCCGAGGCAGTTGGCTGCTGCTGGGAGGCGCTGAGACGGCATTCGGAGTCGAGGAGTGTTTTGAGAAACTGACAGTGGGAAATGCAACTGTGTACGTCGCACGCTGAGAGGACACCCATGGCGACCGAATCGACCATTGAGATACATCTGGGCGAACTGGCACAAATCGTGGAATACGTGTTCAGCACCATGGTGTGCCTGGAAGTGAGCGAATCCAACCAGGCCTGGTTCCCTAGCGGGGATCGGTTGACAGCGACTATCCATTTGGCTGGCGATTGGCCGGGAGTGCTGGCGCTGGAGTGCGGCCACAAGCAGGCATGCGCATTCGCAGCCCGCTTTCTTTCGATGGAGAAGCCCGAGGTAGTAGATGATGTCGTGCGGGATGTGCTCGGCGAACTGGCCAACATGATCGGGGGCAATCTAAAGTGTGTCTTGGCGGGTGGACTTAGGCTGTCCATGCCCTCGGTCGTGGACGGCGCCGACCACAACCTGCGTGTTTGCAGGTCAGGGAACAGGGAGCGCCTCGTCTTTGAGTGCGTGGAGGGCGTCTTTTCTGTCGCTGTGCTAAGGGAAGAGAGACAGTCGGTAAGAATTCACTGATCCTATTAATGTCATGCTGCTCCATAAGGCTGTTGAACAGCGGCTCCTGCGCCGTGCGCCGCACCTGCTCCAGTTTCATCGGCTGCAGCTTACATAACGGACCTACGATAGGAGCGCCATAGATCAGCACCGGCTGTTGACGGGCTCGCCGGACGTGCGGGTTATGGCGCACATAACTGACCGGAGGCAACGCGAACTGCCCAGCACGCTCCAGCATCACCAACAGGCCCCGGCATACCAAGTCGCGCAACGCCCCGTTAGCCTGCCGCCACTGCCGGGCTTCATACAGACGGACTGACAGCTTGCGGCGGCTTTCCCAGGGGTGGCGGTCGATCAACGCACATATATATAGTAGGATGTCTTCCGCACTGATCTCCCGCCCGCGATATC
>Ga0307374_10012723_pt1 | contig 11752 bp, 14 predicted proteins | sample OX3MG_FD_202532 | JGI IMG/M metagenome (GOLD analysis project Ga0307374, IMG submission 202532) | Soil microbial communities from Risofladan, Vaasa, Finland - OX-3 | ecosystem: Environmental > Terrestrial > Soil > Coastal area > Acid sulfate soil | place: Finland: Risofladan, Vaasa | collected...
CGAGCCCGAGATTCGCGCAGACCGCGACCTCATCATTGGATAGCCGCGCCACGGACGACGGCGCGATCGCGATCGAGCCGTCAGTCGGAGCGCCGGAAGCGTCGCCGCCTCCCAGCAGCTCGAACGCCACTTGCGCGACTTGGAGAATATCCTCGTCGTCGAGCTCCGGAAGCGCCTTTTCGAGCGCGGCGACAACCTCACTGAGCGGGCGGATTTTTTTCGGCTTGGCCATCGGCTATAACCTCATCGTCGCGGTCAGTATCTCGCGGTCAGTTTTTCGGGATCGCCGAGAACTGTGCGTTCCAGACGTAGCTATTGCGGAATGTGGCCGGCCGCGCTCGCTCACGGATCATCTCGCGCGAGAGAAATTCGCCGTCGAGTTCGATGCCCGTCGCGTCGATGCGCCCCGGCTTCGCGCCGCGCTTGATCTGCTCGCCGACGAAATCGAGTTCGATGGAATGCCACTTCAATCGATCGAGTTCGGGCGCGACTTGCGGCCACGGATTCGAAGGGGCAAGCGGCTCGCGGAGCGCGAACAGCGCCCGCGAGAACTCGCCGCGCCGCGCATCGAACGCCGCGCCTGGCTCACCGCCCGCGATCATGAGTTGCAACGCACTGCCGTACTGCTCAATCAGGCTCACCGCCGCGGCTTCGCGGCCCTCTGCGATCGGCGCGTCCTGCGCCTGCGATAGCGCCGCGATCGCGCGCCCTTCCGGCCGAAGCGCCGGGTCAGATACGAGAGCCACGGCCTTGCGCACCGCCTCGCCGATTACGTTGTGATTAGCCATTCCTCTTTACCTCATTTCGTCCGTCGATCGCGGTCGCAATTCATTGTAGGCTATCCTGTTCGGCGCCCAGCCGGAACGGGCTGGAACTTGGCAATTCACAATCTGTAGGAGGGAAACCACGATGGTGCCGCGCGCAATAAGCGCGTCGAGGCGAGCGTCATCAGAAACCGCCGCGAAGGCTTCTTCGATCGACACTGATTGCGCGGCGCGCGAAACCTCCAGCGCGCCATCCCCGCAAAGGCACGCGCGGGCCATCTCGCCTAGGGCGACGTAATGGCCGATAATCGCGGCGCCCTCGCTTCGCCGGGCGCCAGAGTTGGCCGCGCGCGCCAACGAGTCAAATAGATCGCCGACCTCGGTCGCGTTGAATGTGGCGATATCTGCAATCCGCTCGCGAAGCGACTCGCACTCTGAGCATACACGAAGCCCCAGATCCTTTAGGAAGGTTGGCGGAATGCGCTCGCCCTTAGCTTCGGACTGCCACCGTTCGCAGGCGTAGAGGCTCCGGAGCGCGCGAAAGCGCTCTACCGAACAGGCCAGATTACGCACGCAGCATGCTAAGAGCTCAGTCGTGTCGCTGAGCAGAGAGATAAATTCATCCGTCGGAACAGCCCTTAAATTCGATTTCCGAGCCGCTGTCTCACGCGCCTTTTTCATTGCCAATCCTCCGCGTTAGGCCCGTGCGGTCCCCAGGCGTCGCGCGGGCGGTTATCAACCATGACCTGAGGTCCAAAACGCAACGGTACCGTTGCGGAAACGGCCCTCTGGCCGATTTTCGCCCGTGCGGGCGGATAGGCGCGCCAAACCCCTCATCGGGCTTCTCCGGGGCGTTCCGCCTCGATTGCGATGTTCATAACGGCTTGCATTAATCGTCGCCCTCGTCGCTGCGCTTCTCGCCGGAGCGCGCCAGCGTTTTCGCTCGCCGACGGGCTTCTCCGGGGCGTTCCGCCGTGAGCGCAGCGCGGATATTCTCCATCTCCGTATGCGATGGTCCCTGTATTCCGCGATAGGCGCTCAAGCCCACGATTAACTTGGCCCCGAGGCTCGCGATTATCTCTACGCGATCGGGATCGTTGACGAGGATGGCGGTGACCGCTCGAATGCGGTCCGAGATCGCACGCATTTCACTGCGGCGCGATTTGAGCGCGCGGCCGAACTTCGATAATCGGTCCAACGGAATTTCGAGGGAATATTTTTCGCGCAGGAGCGCCGCCAACTCACGGTATCGGCAGAAATTCGCCGCGATCAGGAAATCTTCTATTTCCGCCTCGATTGTAGGCGTCAGTGGCAGTGGAGATTGGTAACGGGGCAAGCGCTAATCCTCTGCACCGTGTCGATTTTTCAGGCTCGTCGAGAGCCAGTTTTTCAAACCCTCAATCACCTTGACCAAATCAGCCGCCGACATCCATCCGATCGAATCGACCCCCGTAACGCGCGCCGCGAATCGGTTCAAGCGGCGCTCGGATGAATCGCGCCCGAGCGCGCCCGAAAATTTTAGTTTGTTCCAGAGCGTGCGAATCATCAGAATTTGCGCATCGACACCGCCAACGCCCGCGAGTTGTTTCTCCAGCACCGGCGTGCGCCGGAACCCGGCCCGGCGTAATGCTTCGATGGCCTGGGTGCGCTGGCCCTGGTCTAGTTCCGCCGCGGAATAGTGGCCGGTTTGAGCGAATAGGAAATCGCGATATGTCGCGTCGTCCATGCCGAGCTTTTTCTTTGCGACGTGGATCGCAGCAAGCTCGGCGTTGCGCCGGCCGCGCTCGATCGCGGGACTTGTGAGCGCGTTTTTCATCCATCCAACCGCGCAATTTCCAAAATCGAGCCGTCACCGCGGCGTAGCGTAACCGCGCCCTGTCGTATTCCGATGATGCGATCGCCGGAAGCCATCACGGCGCGGCATCGCTCGCGAAATGACGCTTCGAGCCAGCCCGACCATCCTGCGCTCTTCAAGTTACGCTCGATCTCGCGTTCAACTTCAGGCGGCGGCAAATTTTGGTCCGCGCCGCAGCGCCAGCAAATGCTGGGCGGCGCCTCGGTCGGTCCGCGCCGGGTCGCGAGGCAGAGGTCGCGGAGCGCGTTGCGCAGCGCCGCTTCGATTAGCTCCGCTTTGTGCGAGCATCCCGCTTCCTGGACAAGCTGGCTCGCGGCGCGCTCGACCTGGCCGGCCAACTCTTCGGATATTGCCTCAAATCTGTGAGGCTCGGCCTTGATCGCCGACCAAACCGCTTCCCGGCCTTCCAGAAATTTTCCGACGATCTTTTCCACACGCTTCGCGTCGCCGTCATATTTTCCGGCGTACCAATCCACCAGCGTTTCTGGCGAAAGGCCCATCGCGAGCGCGAAGCCTTCGATGGAATAACGCCGATCGCGGAGAATCAGCCCAAAGGCCGCGCGTAGCGTTTTGCTTGTGGTGTTCACGTTCCGGTCCTCCATCATCGGCTTGCCGCCCCTATCGCGATGCGCCGCTTCCGGTTCTGTTTTCTCTCGCCTTCGACCTCTCGCCGGTCGGCGTCGCCGACTATCTTTGCGATCACGCCTTCAAGAACCCTTGGTTGATCGCTAAGCTCCCGTTTCAGCATCGCGAGCCGCGCAGTAAGGCGCCCCTCGCGCACCAGTCGCGGACGGAGAACCTTGCGTCCATAGTTCGCGAGCATGCCGTAAGAGCGTGCGATCCCGTAGTTCTCGGAAAGCAGCGCGGCCAGCTCGCGATATCCGGTAAAGCCTCGCTCCACGAGAAACTCGTCAACAAATTGCTGCGCCTCGGCGGGAAGTGGAGATAAAATCTTCATGCGACATCACTCAATCTGGCGCCCGCTTCGCGGCTCTTCTCGCCGCGGGCCGGAGTCACTACCGCGAGTGCGGGACGCCCGGCGAATTGGGCCAGTTGCTTGAATTTTGCGGCGCTGAGCAACGAAATCTTCGCTGCCCGCGCGAGAGCTTCCGCCTCCCCGAACAGGCGCATCAAGGGCCGCATCGAACCGCCCGAGACGGCGAGTAGGTCCGCGAGCAAACCATCATCGAACGAGACGGATTCGAGCAGCTCGGAAGCGAGCAGCCGCGCATCGTCGAGCGAAGCGCGCTCGAATCGTAAATGGGCGACAATGCGGCTCGATAGCGCCGCACCGTATCCGGTCGGATTCGCCAATCGCCGCGCCAGGCGCGCGATCGAAAACATTATCACCGGCGAGCGGCCGTGATCGATAAGATCGCGCACCAACTCAAGCAAGTTGACCCCATTGCGATTGCGATCGAGGCGATCAACTTCGTCGAGGAAAATCAGCGGCCAGCCGTTGCCCTCAAGTTCATCAAGAAGCCGCTGACGCAAAGTGTAACTGTGTAGCTGCTCGACGCGCCAACCGACAAGCGCGTTGAGCAATCCCGACAAAAGGGAATGCGCCGTCTCTAGCTCGCAGGCGGAAAAATAAACACCGCCGTATTGTTTCGCTAGCATCTTCGCCGATGAAGTCTTGCCGGTCCCGGCGATGCCATCGATCAGCAGGCATGGCGCGGAGTTCGTTGACTGGCAGTCGCGCAAATTCTCGATCGCTTCGGCCGCCGCGCAGAGATTTCGGGTTCCAACGAGTTTGCTTCTCATGCTACGCCACCAATCCGAGACGCTGCCGCGCGCGAAATCCCGCGCCCGCTTCATACACGCCAAGGGCTTCCCGCTCCTCTGACGATAAATTTTCCGGCGGCAAATCTCTCAATCGGACATACTCCGAAAACGCCGCCTCCGAGCGGCGTATCGTGGTCACGCGGACCGGCGGCACGCTATCGCCGGACGCGGGCGCATCGCTGGCGGCGACCGCGGCAAGAGCAGAATCGAGCCGCGAGACCTCATGGAGCATGATCGGTGTGAGAGGGGTTCCTGAATCGGCCCGCGCGATCATCTCACGGAGCGCGCGCTCAGGCGTGAATCTCGCCTTGAGGCGGCGGTCGTGCGCGCGCTGGGTTTTCTGATAGCGGCGGAAAGTGCTGCGCGCGCTGACCGCCATATCGCGGCGGCTGATCCCGGAAAGCTCCGCGTTCCGCGTGACACACAAAAACTCACCATCCGGAGCGAAGACAAAGAGCTTTCCCATTTCCTCGCAAAATGAGACCCGCAACGTCGCGCCCAAATAGGGAATGAGCGAATCATCCCAAAAATCGACCTTCCGTACCACGATTCCTTTTTTGCCGACCCGGCGCGCGCCGCCAGGGGCAAGCAGAACATCGAGTGCCCGCTCTGGAAGCCGCCGCGCCGTCCAGCCGGAAGCAACCGCCGCTGCCCAAATCTCATTTGGAGTCGCGCCGTCGAGCCCGGCGTGACGCTCGTTCGCGTAGAGGCGATCAAGCCACTCATCCAACCGCGCCTGAAGGTCCGCGGCCATCAATCGGACCTCGAATCTAGTATTTCGATCTTCACCCAATCGCCGAGCGAAGGATTTCCGCGATTCGATCGCGCGGCGTTCAGCGACATTGGCGCCGATGAAGCCCGGCAGCATCGGCGCAAAGGCGTGCATGATCGTGCCGTTCAACCGCTCGACGTGCGGTTTTTTTTCTCCGGAAAATGGTGGCGTCGGGTCCGAAGCAATTTCGCAAGAATCAAGCGCTGACTGAAAGTGGGCGGATAAAAATTCCTGCCCTCGATCGTGCCGCACCGTCGCAGGAACGCCAAACTTCAAAATGAGCTTTCGGAGGCAAAGCATCGCCGCGTCGGCACTCGCAGTTTTCTGGACGATACCGACCGCGCGCCGCGAAAAAACCTCGACGGCGAGCGTTAGATGATAACGGCCATCGAGGCAATATAAATCCATCGGAGAACCGTCGATCTCGACGCGCTCCAGCGGATGGGTGACGGCATCGCTCATGCGTCCGATCGCTGGTAGAAATCGATTTTTGTGCCGGTCCGGGTCTCTACGCCGCTCAAGAGTCTCGCGGTTGGCGCGTTTCCAGCGGCCTAGCCATCGGCGGAGATTTCCGCGCGACGGAACGCTCACCGGCAACTCGGCGAAATGCGCGTCCGCCGCTTTCCAAAGCGTGGCCGCAGAAAGTAGCGAATTATTGCCCAAAAGCCCGAGAATGAAATCACGCAACTCCGGCTGCATGTCGATCGAGCCGGACCCGGCCCGATTCCCATATCCCGACGTGAGTCCGGACAGGCCCGCGCGCTTCTGCTTCGACCGAAACCGATAGATCCAGGAAACGGAAATCGAGGGTATGAGCTTCAGCGTCGATTCGGAAATTTCGAGACGGCCAAAATTATATTTTTCGATCGCGGCGCCCAGCGCGTAGCCGAGCGCCTGAAATTGTAGAACGGCGCTCAACACTTCGGCGCGCGCATCCGCCAGTTCGCGCTGCCAGACCGGCAATCCGGCGATGCTGGATTTCGCCGACACACGCCCGCGCCGCGCTTGACGTGCTTCGCCTGAAATGGTTTGGTGTGGTTGCTCGTTCACTCTGGTTTCTACGTATTGCGCTATAGTGGGAAGCGTAGCATTCCTCGAACCCGACCGCAAGAGCAGTTTCAGCGAACCGACATGCACAGAAGAAATTGAAGATGGGCGATGCAGATAGCGACAACGGCGCCGCAGGTCATGCGGGCTTCGCCGCGCGATTAAGGGGGTTGATTGACGAGCGCGGTAGTATCCTGACTTTTGCCGCTCTCGCGCGCGTCTCAGAAGGAACGGTGCGCGGATGGCTTCGAGGAAGCGAGACGCCGCGCAATAAGCTCGCTGCGATTGCTAAGGCAACCGGCGTTTCGTTGGATTGGCTCGTCTTGGGCGTCGGGCAAAAATTCTATTCAGAGTGCCCGCCCGGACATGTTTCGGTTGCTTTTTACGATTTCGCAAAGACAGGCGGTTTCATCACTAATCTCTTAGGTCTCGGCAAACCCGACGCTCTGTATTTTTTTAGCCGCGAGTTTCTCGGGATACCAGAAGAACCCGGAGCCGCGATGATTGCGGTCACGATGCTCGATGACCATATGGAGCCATCGATCGTGAAGGGCGACCTCGTGGTCATTGGATGCCTACCTGATTTCACGATGCTTGAACTTTTGGCAATGAGTTCGTTGAATCTTCCAAAGGGCGGTCCCCTCATATACGCGATCGCCGACAGCGGCGCGCTCAAGATTCGCCTGGTGAGTCCGATCACACGGCCGCGTCCGGGCTTTTTAGTGCGAGCGCTGCGCGGCGAGAAGCCGCGGCGTATAGATGATCCAATTGAGTTGAGTAGGTTTCGCGTTCTCGGTCTTGTTTGTTGGCGAGGCGGCGCGATCGTTCCGCCTGGTTTGGTCGGCGATCCCGTGAAGAAGGAGAAACGGGATGAGTGACAGCAACAAAGAAATGCCGCGCTGCTGGAGCTCCTCGCATCCGAGTTGCGGATGCGCTCGGAGCGCCGCGCCGGGGAAATCCTGCTCGATTCGAGCAATCGGCGCCCCAGAGGTAAATCTCATATAGCCCCAGGCGATATGACCCTGCCGACCCTCGCCGAGATGGGAATCAGCCTGAGCGAGTCATTCGCGTGGCAGCGGATCGCCAAGCTTCCGGCGCGCGAGTTCGAGGCGCGGATCAAGATGACGCGCGAGCGGGGCGCGAAGGTCGGGACTCGCGGCTTTCTCGACCCGGCGTTTTCATCCGAGTACAACGTCTCTTACGGGAACTCCCGCATCTCGATAAAACCCGCGAAACCTGGTGACGACGGTTAGAAATTCTAATCTACCTCTTTACACCCGGAACACGCCGACTGACCGAATAGGGGTGATCGGTTGGTTTGACATAATTATTCTCTTTAGGATGCCAGCACGCGGTTTGTCGCGCCTACTTCGCCGTTTTGTGTCAAACCAAGCGATCACCTTACATTAACGCCAGCCTCGGCGGAGTGCCGCTGTGACCGCGCCGGTTCTCGGGATTCCCTTTATAAATCGGGTGCTTCGCCCTCCCAAATCCCAACAAGCCCCGGAAAATCCCGGCTCTTCCCGCGAGTTGCCGAAGAGTCAATCCAAGTGATCATTCACAACACCCGACATCGCGATTTGCTTGACTGTAGTGGTGAAGAGTGGGAGATTATGGGGCACTTCGGAGGAACACGGTGTTCAGCGGTCGATTCGACCATGCGATCGACGAAAAGGGACGCGTCAGTATCCCGGCGCGGTTACGTGACGTGCTTGCGCGCGAGCAGCATGATCGTCTGTTCATCACCAATAATTTTTATAATCGCGAGCGATGTCTCGACGTGTATCCTCCACTCGAATGGGATCAGTTGCTAGCGAAGGTTGCGACCCGTAATCGCTTCGAGCCCGCGATTCAGAAATTCGAAACGTTTTACATCGGCGGCGCGTACGAGGTTCCGGTCGATCGCCAGGGGCGCATCCTGATCCCGGCCCGGCTGCGCGAATTCGCCCGGCTCGCGCGCGAGGTTACCTTTTCCGCGCTGCGCGATCATTTTCAGTTGTGGGACAAGACGGTGCTTGAGGGTGTGCTGCGAGCGAACGAGACGGAGGTTCAGGATCCCGTCTTCTACGAGAAGCTTGGTCTGTAGGGCCTGATGAGTCTGGCGGTGAAACACGACGACGGCGCGGCGGTCCGGAGGCATGTGCCGGTGATGGTGGCGGAGGTGCGCGAGTTGGTTGCCGCGCACGGACCACGCGTCGGCGCGCGAGCGTCTGGCGCCATTCGGCGATCGGGTGATTTTACGTCAAGCCGATTATGCGGATCTGGTCCGGGTCGTGGCGGACTGCGGGCTTGGGCAGGTGGACGCGATCGTCGCGGACCTCGGGATGTCGAGTTTCGCGCTCGACGATCCGGCGCGGGGTTTTAGCTTTCGCCTCGACGGTCCGCTCGACATGCGGATGGATCGCACGCAGGGCTTGCGCGCCTATGATCTGGTTAACGAGGAATCGGAGTCCGACCTGGCCGATCTCATCTTCAACTTCGGCGAAGAGCGCGCCTCGCGCCGTATCGCGCGGGCGATCGTCGAGGAGCGGCGCAGCCGCCCGATCGAAACCACTGCGGAACTGCGCGCGATCGTTGAACGCGCGCTCGGACCGCAGCGCCGCGCCGGAGCGCATCCCGCGACCCGCACATTTCAGGCGCTCAGGATCGCGGTGAACCGCGAGTTGGATAGCCTGGCGGCGCTGCTGCGCGACGCGCCGGGGATGCTGGCCGAGCACGGCCGGATGATCGTGCTGGCGTACCATTCGCTCGAGGATCGCGCGGTCAAAGAGCGGTTTCGCGAACTCGCGCGCGCGGGCGATTACAGCGCCATAACCGGCAAGGTGCGCAAGCCGCAGCGCGCCGAAATTGTAAATAATCCGCGCGCGCGCAGTGCGCGCCTGCGCTGTATCGAAAGGCGCGCGCGATGAACCGCCGCGCACGTCCCGCCAATCCGCCCTCGCCGATCGTGGCCGGAATCCTGATTGTAGCGGTGGCGGCGCTCGGTTTCACCACGCTGATGATCCGGCTCGAGGCGACCCGCGAGGGCTACCGGCTCTCCGCGCTGCGCGAAGGGATCGCCAAACTCGAGGATCAGAACCGGACCCTGCGGCTCAAGAGCGCGGAATTGGCCTCGCACGATCGGCTGCGCGCGCTCGCCCCGCGCTACCATCTTGGGCCGCCGGCCAACGGACAGGTGGTGATGATCCCGTGAACAATTCGTTCAAACAGCGCCGCTCACGGGTCGGATGGCTGACGGTTACGCTGGCGGCGCTGTTCGCGATGGCGGTGCTGCGCCTGGTCGTGCTGGTCGAGTTCGACGGCCCGCGCCTGTCCTCGCTGGCGAACAGCGAGCATACCGGCGAGACCGAACTTGCCGCGGTGCGCGGACCGATTGTCGATCGCAACGGAACCCCGCTCGCGCTGTCGGCCGAGACCCGCTCGGTGTATGCGCGGCCGCATCGGGTGTTCCAGACCACTTCGGTGCGCGAGCGCGCTAAGCTGGCGGAGGCGCTCGGGATGAGCGCAGGCGCGCTTGAAGCAAAACTCGCCCGGCCCGCGCCCTTCGTATGGCTCGCGCGGCGCGTGCCGGTGGATACCGCGCAGGCGGTCGAAGCGCTCGGAATCGAGGGCGTCGGCGCGCTCAGCGAATACAAACGTTTTTACCCGGAGAGCAACCTGGCCGCGGCGGTGGTCGGGCTTGCGGGGATGGACGGCCAGGGGCTCTCCGGCCTTGAACTCGAATACAACAAGCTGATTCGCGGCGCGCCGGTCGAGCTGAGCTTCTACCACGACGCCCTCGGCCATCCGATTTTCGACAGCCCGCTCGAGCTCAAGACCCCGGAGCCGGGCGCGCAGCTTGAGCTCACCATAGATTCCTCGATCCAGTCGCTGGCGGAGACCGAGCTGGCCACCGAGGTGCGGCAAAGCGGCGCCAAGCGCGGTGCCGCGATCGTGCTCGATCCGTTCACCGGCGAGGTGCTGGCGATGGCCAACGTCGGGGCCGACCCGGCAAATGTTCACGACCGCTTGCACAACACCGCGGTCCAGGATTCGTTCGAGCCGGGTTCGACGATGAAGGGAGTCCTCGGCTCGGTCGCGCTGGCCGACGGCGCGATCACACTCGACAAGCAGATCTATTGCGAAGAGGGGCACTGGACGATCGACCGGCGGACGATCCACGATGACAGCAAGCACGGCTCGCTCGATCTGGCCGGCATCATCGAGGTTTCGTCCAATATTGGTGCGGCGAAAATCGCCCTCGCGCTCGGCGCCGACCGCTACTATCAGGGCATGCGTGCGTTCGGAATCGGGCTTCGAACCGGAATCGATCTTCCCGGAGAAGCCGGCGGATTGGTGATGAAGCCTTCGAGCTGGCGCGAGATCGATCTTGCCAATCACGGCTTTGGGCAGGGCGTCGCGGTCACGCCGATCCAGCTCGCGACCGCGTATGCCGCGATCGCCAACGGCGGCTTGGTCGTGCGCCCGTACGTGGTGAAGACCGCGTACGACGCGCAGGGCAACGTGATTCTGCGCCATACGCCGCAGGTGATGCGCCGCGCGATTCCGCCCGAGATCGCTCATCAGATGAACCTGCTCTTGCGCAACGTAGTCAACGGTCCCAACGGCACCGCGCATCGCGCCAAGGTCGATGGCTTTATCGTGGCGGGCAAGACCGGGACCGCGCAGATGGTGAACCCCGCCGGCGGCTACTATCAGAATCGGCACGTGTGCTCGTTCATCGGGTTTCTGCCCGCCGACGATCCGCGCCTGGTGATCCTGGTGGTGCTTTACGACGTCGGTCACGGCCATTTTGGCGGCCTGTACGCCGCGCCGGTGTTCAGCGAGATCGCGTCCGGCGCCGTGCGCGATCTCAATATCGGCGCGCCGGGCGGCAGTTACGATGTCGCCGGCATGATTCCGATGCCGGGTGGCTCCGCGAACGCGGCCAGCGCTCTGGCCGACGTATCCCCCCCCGACGCCGGCGACGAGATTCCCGCGCTGACCGGTAGCAGTTCTCCGCTGGCGCCGAATTTCGCGGGGATGAGCCTGCGCCGCGCACTGATGGTCGCGCGCGGAATTGGAGTGACCCTCGAAGTGAAGGGCGGCGGTTATGTGGTCGGACAAGATCCCGCGCCCGGCGCTCCGCTGAGCCACGCCGGTGTTCATCTGACGCTCGCCGCGGTGCAGGCTGATGCGCCGCAGGGGATCGCGGTGGCGGCGTCCAGGCACTCGGGTCCGGCCACGCCGGGGGGAGCGATGTGAAGCTCGCGGAGCTCCTCGCGGAACTTGATGGACGAATTGAAGGCGATGCCGCAGTGGAGATTTCAGGGCTTAGCTATGACTCGAGGACGGTGGCGCCCGGCCATCTGTTTTTTTCACTCGCGCGCGATCCGGAACATTCGCGCGCCAACTTAAGTGACGCATTAAACCGCGGCGCCCGGGCGGTGGTGGTGGGGATTGGTGGAAGTGTGGACGCCCGGCCCGCGGTGACCGTTGTCGAGAGCGCGCGGCCGCGCCTGTTGATGGGCGCGGCCGCGGCACGTTTTT
>Ga0307374_10012724_pt1 | contig 11751 bp, 9 predicted proteins | sample OX3MG_FD_202532 | JGI IMG/M metagenome (GOLD analysis project Ga0307374, IMG submission 202532) | Soil microbial communities from Risofladan, Vaasa, Finland - OX-3 | ecosystem: Environmental > Terrestrial > Soil > Coastal area > Acid sulfate soil | place: Finland: Risofladan, Vaasa | collected...
CGCCCGCCATCGCCCAGAGCGTCCCGACAACGCCTGTGATCCACGGAGTCGGATCGTAGAGATAGTCGCACACACCGATCGTGGTCTTGACTGACGCCACGACGTCGTCCATCGTGTAGTTCTCTAGGTAGCCGGGTATATCGAGCGAGCTGACCGAGCCTTCGAGACGAGCCTTGATGGTGGTGATCTTGCCATCGGGACCGTGGGCGCCACCGGAGTCAACCCAGTAGACGGCGTCGTTCTCTTGATACCAACCGGTACGCACTAGAGTTGTGCGCCGTTCGACGTCGGGAGAGTGTTTCGCGAGGTCACGCATCGCTTCAGCGATTTTGGTCTGCCCGTTTATGCCTTGTCCGCCGCGTCCTAGTGACGCGAAGAGTCCTGCCGTGCCTGCCCTCGCTATCCACGCACGCACACCTCCGAGATCTTTGTCCAGCACGTCTTTGATGAGGTAGTTGGTCGAAGATGATTTAGGGCCGATCTGGAGTTGGATGTCGTGGTAGAACGTCGACTCGGCATCGGGAGTAAGGTCGTCCTTCTCTTCGACGGTCGCGACGATTCGCGGGGCGGCACGTAGCAACGTGGATGAGCGTCGTACGTCGCGACTGATGCCGTTCTCTTCGATGGTCCCCGCGATGGTGAGGTTGATGTGTTCTTTGGCGACCGAACCATCATCGGCGATCGACTCGAACACGGCCTCAATGACTTCACCGAGTTCGTCGGAGATGAAGTCGAATTTTTCATCGCCGGTGTTGAGTGCGCTGCTCGCGCGCGGTGGCTTCTTCACCTTGTTGAAAAGTGTCGCGTCGGTGATCATTTTCGCTGAGGCGAAGGCGCGGTTATCAATGGGGCGACGGGTGATGAAGTCGTCGAGGCCGATCGTCTTGGACCCTGGCACTTTGAGGAACCGAACCGACTTGGCGCCAATCGTAGAGAGCGCGAGGGTGAGGGCCGCGGCCGCGTCGTAGACCTTCCGGTTCGATGAGATGTCCGCATCGAAGGTCACGACGACGTCACGGCCCTTGCAGAGATCGTCGAGTGCCGCAACTGCCATCTTGTCGAAGCTCCAGCCCCAGCATCCGAGAATTCCAACAACCACGACGTCGTCGGGCGCGTAGGCGGTAGCGAAGATGGCCTGTTTTGTGCCTTCGACGATTAGCACCTTGTCGGCTCGCGTTGTGTCCCCGTCGAGTCGGCTCTGCATTGATGGAGTAATGGAAATCACTGAGCCCGCGTCGTCGGGGAAGATGTACTTGGGCGCGTCTTCGTCAGGCTTGTCGGGACGGAGCTGCGGGGTCGCTTCGCCGCCGCCGAGGGGGTGGTGCCAGAAGAGGAGTCCGGGGGGCGCACTCCGGTATTTGCGGAGCGACTCGGGGAGTTGGTCGGGTGAGTCGACCGAGGTGCATCCGACCTCGACTGCGGTGGCCGTGACCAGTGGGTCGTCAGCGAACTGACTCGTGATGTGGTGGGCGTGAAGTTGGATGGGGGTGATTTCTGACATGATGTCTCCTTCGATGACTCTCTATGTGCCGGGTGTCGATTCGGTCCCACTTTTGCCAAGATCGGCGGGCTTCGTACGAGGCTCGCTCAATATCCGGCGGTTTTGGCTTGCCTGTGATGGGGGGCAAAATCGACACCGGGGCCCGTTCTTCACGTTGAAATATCTCCGTGTCGATTCTTGACCGCACCGCAGGCATCGACACGCCCACGGCCTTGCGAAACCCGGATATGGTTCGGGCGGTTCGAAATTCGCCACGCGCATCGTCGCGGCAGTTTCTGCTTGTGTGATTCTTGGCTTTCCGCGATCGTGTGACTTGCAGGCCCGATAGTGATCGGGTGTGGTTGGCGTAATTTCGGTCATGAGAATTTCCTCTTGCTGGTCTCTCTCTTCCTATGTGCCGAGCCCAAAAAGAGTCGACGTTTTTGGGTTGAAACTGCGTTTACCCGGGCCCTATTAGGTAAAACGCATTTTGGGGGTAGAATTCGAGGTCGTGAGGTTTGGTTAGGTTGTTATGGTTCGGTTATGGGAAAACTGCCACTGATCAGGGATCTCACCACATAACCAAACTAACGCGCCCGGAGAGACCCTCTATATATGGGGTCTATGTGAGAGGGGTCGATATTTGTAGGCCCCTACATATATACATAAATATGGTTAGTGGTTAGGTATATATACAGAGGCCCTCTTTTCCTTTAGATTACTGGCGTTTTCGGCCTAACCGAGTCCTAACAATTCATAACCAACTTTTCGAAAACCCTTGTTTTCAAGGAACTTGCCATACGGCGGGTGGTTAGTTTGCCAGATTGTCACCAATTCAGTTGGCCTGACTGGCCGGACCCCGTTTCCCAAGGCCAGCTTGGCCTGCGAGTCGTTGATGGTTCCTGAACTTCCAGGTCTCGGTGAACTTGACCGGTGTTTGCCGGCTAGTGCGCTGTGGGTCGCGAGGAATGTAGCGCCCGCAACGCGACGAGATACCTGGATGTTCGAGACGTCCGTTGCCCAGCCGTCCGAGTCGAACATGTATGAGCCCAACCCGACCAACGTCCTCGAAGTAAATTCCGTAAACCCCTGTAAATCAACGGCTTTCGTCCAAACTTCGGCTTTTGGGCCAGCCATAGCGACGAATTGGACGATCGGGTGCCGAAAAGGCCCCCTGTGGCGCGTCTGACGGGCATCCAATGAACCCATTGTCGTGGATTGGAGCGGGACAAGTTTCTCGTCATCGGGGCACAGGACCAGTGAGGGCGCGAAGTGTCCAGATCGAGGAAAGATGATGGAAAAGACGTTTGAGGTTGCGATCGTGTCCAGACCCGAGCACGCGAGGCTCAATTTTGAAGTGGGCCCTGCGACGATGAGCCTGGCCGATGCCGCTCAAGTTCTCGGTATTCACCGCAGCACGGCGTGGGCGCTCTACAAACGGGGCGAACTACCAGTGCCGGTGCTGAAGGTGGGGACTAGTTTGCGCATCGTGCGCGCACACGTTCAGCAATACCTGGAAACCGGCGAGAAGGTCACCTTCTCATCGTCGGATCCGATGTCGATTGCCAGTTGATCTAATGACGGTCGCCTCTTCGGCAAACAGTGTCCCGATGAGGCGTGGTAATTAGGTGCGGGTTCAGATCAGGGAGCCGGACGTCAACAATCTACGACTGGCGCTTGCTCTCGTGGCCAGACAGTAGTCCCAAGCGATTAGTCGATAGGGCCAGGTGAGTTCAGGGTCAGCCTCCCATCGCGCATCAAGATTCACGACGAAGTCGGGCTGACGAAGGCGTTCGGAATGAGCCAATCCGATTCGACCCTGTGCGTGCACGACTGTGTTATCCGGCAGAGTTACAAGCATGGTCGCATTCCTACTCTCAACTCGGCCCTCGAGTAACTGACCCGATCAGTGGATGATCGCATCGGGCGACACTCTGCAATGTTGCCTGGGCCGGATCTGAATCGTCTAATCTCGGCGACGCGCCGACAAGAATGGGCGAGTGGTAGGAATCCAATGCCCTCATTGCAAGTTAGGCGAAGTCGCTATTCTGAGGTGCGTGAACGCTAAGGATCTGGGATCATGAGACCTCAGTTGGTCCTCGTAAGGGGGACCCAAGGTTCGGGTAAAACCGTTCTTTCGAATCGACTCGGACTCCTTCTGGGGTGGCCAGTTATCCATCGAGAGGACTTCCGGCTCGCCGTTGCGGTCACTCTTGGAGCAGTCGAACTCGAACCTAAGGGCATCGAGGCTCGTCAGGCTGTCGGTGCCTTCTTTCGGGAGCTCGGCCTGTTCATAGCTCAACGAACTTCGATCGTCGCCGACAGCACATTTCCGAGTGGGGTGTGCGAAGCGGATCTTGCACCACTTCTAGAGGTGAGTGATGTAGGGGCCATTCATTGCACCCTGTCTCGGGAGCTCGCACAAGAGCGATGTGTCCGACGGCCTAACTCCTCTACGCTCGTAGATGTCCTGAGAGGGCGCGACGAATCGATGTGGCAACGGTTCGACGAGCCACTGCGCTGTTCGATACCACAACGGCGGATTGATACCTCAGACGGATACAAGCCCCCAGTCGAAGAGATGGCCTCTTGGATAGCAGGCGGTTTTCGATCCGAGACATAGCGGATTTACGACGCGGCGCGCGCGGGCGGACGTTTCCTGCGCCCCGATCATCTATCGTCACCGACAATTACGGGGTTGTTAGATAAGGCCACTAGAAATGCCGTACCCCCAGCATTCGAAACTCGGGCGCAGGAAACGTCCGCCCGGGTGCGCTCCCTGTATTACAGCGCCTGCAAACTGCATCGAAGCAAGAGGCTGATTAGAAACGCACAAAAACAACGAGTCTTAACTAGTCGGATCGTTGGTGTCGGAAACCCGACGTGCACAGTCTCCGACTGGCGCAGGGAGCCTTGGAACTCTTGAGTATCACTTGCTCGATATGAACGGGCTGGCCGAGTTTCGGCGCTCAAGGCCGCTACGCGTGCGTTGCTTCGGACCAGACGAGCCATGGACCCTTACATGCCGTGAATCCGCGTGACTCGTAGAACCTGGCGGCTTCGGACCCTTCCTCAAAGGGAACGAATCCCAGCGTGATCCCCTCGTCCCCGAGCCATTGCTGCCACGCAGACACGAGTTCGGAGCCAACACCGTGGTTGCGGGCCAGATCAGTAACCACCAGTTGCTCAATCATGCCTCCGCCTTCATGCGCTATCCCGTAGTCGACAAAACTCCCGAGCAGAAAGCCCACGATCCCAATCTCGGGGTCGTCATAGACGATTGACTTCCAACCTTGCCTTACGGTCCGAGGATCGAAATCCGCGAGTTCTCGGCCGTGGAGTTCGCTCATCATGGCTCGAACGCTCGAGAGGTCTCCCGTGGTGTACTCCCTAACTCCCATGTTCTGCCCCCTCAAGGATGCCGCTTTGTTGAGTCGACGTAGTCGCGAGGACGACGTCTGCCAGCGGCCTGAGGACTGCCCGACATTCCCGCTTCGCCCTCATCGTATCCACTTCGACTGGCCTCTCTGAGGGTGCATTCCCTGATGCTCCTATGTCTGTCAAGTCGCTGACCCGACGCTACAGAAATGCAACCTTGCACTGGCTTGACCTAGCCAAGACCTGATTGGCGCCGGAGAACCGACTTCAACAATCCGACTGGCGGATCTGGTTCTGGGAGCACGGTGGTGGACTTGGCCTGAGCAGCACTGGATACCCTCATTAGATGGCTTTATCCATCGAAGAGCGCTATCTGCGGCTCGGGCTTCAAATCGGTCGACATGTTGAGCGGGTGGTGGACGCGTACTTCGGCCCGCCGGAACTCGCGGCCGAGGTCGCGGGTGCACCGCCGCCTGATCCAAAGACACTCGTCGTTGCGTCAGACGGACTCCTCGACGAGTTGAGTGACGGGTGGCTGCGCGACCAAGTGGTCGGTCTCCGAACATACGCAGGTGTGCTAGCGGGCGAGTCGATGTCCTACGCCGACGAAGCGACTGGTTGCTACGGCGTGTGCCCGAAGTACACCGATGAGACCGTATTCGTGGCGGCGCACGAGCGCCTTGAGGAACTGCTGAGCGGGCCTGGCTCGCTGGCCGAGCGGTATCGAGGATGGGAGGAAGCGATGGTCGTGCCGAGTGCCAAGCTCGAAGAGACGATTGTGGACACCATCGAGACTGCCCGTCGCCTCACTCGTGACATTATCGTCCTGCCAGAAGGCGAACGAACAACCGTCGACACCGCCCGAGACGTTACGTGGATGGCGTACTGCAAGTACCTCGGGAACATGCGAAGTCGCATCAGTGTCAATGTCGACCGGCCGCTGTCAGCTTTCGAAGTACTGACGGTCGCGACGCACGAGGCCTACCCTGGACACCACACAGAGCGCAGCTGCAAGGAGCAGTTTCTCGTTCGAGACAGGCAACTGCTCGAGGAGACGATTGTGCTCATCCCTACGCCACAGTCGCTGATTGCCGAGGGGATCGGTCGAATGGCACCGAATCTTCTACTCGAAGGAGCCGGAGGAACTGCACTAACAACCGTCCTTCATGACGCCGGGGTCGAGTTCGATCTGCCCCATGCACTCGCCGTGCGACGCGCGCACGAGATCTGTGGATGGGCAGTCGTCAACGTTGCGCTGTTGCTCGACGAGCACAAGTTCAGCCACGCAGAGGCGTCCGAGTACCTCGAACGCTGGGGACTAGTCACGTCCGTGATCGCAACACACCTCGTCCGGTACCTATTCGATCCGACGACACGTACCTACGTGATCACCTACCTCGCCGGACAGGCGCTGTGCGAGTCCTACGTGGCGGACAACCAAACTCGATTCTCGCGCCTGCTGAAGGAACAGTTGCGCGTTCGCGATCTACTTGATTCAGGCCCAACTCCTTAAAAGGACACTGACATCATGTGTGTATCAAAGTTCCCGAAAACAGCACAATCTTGAGATCACGGGAATATGGCCGGAATTCAGGGTCGGATATTGCTGGTGTCGGAGAGCCGAAGTTCTCAATCTCCGACTGGCGGCTTGAACGGTGGAGCGGTTAAATATCGGGGACCCGACGTCAGCGATCTGGTACCAAACACTGGCGATTAGCAACTTGAACCAATTTGCTCTCGGAGGGCCGAAGGCAATACCCCCTTCGGGGATTACCTGCGAATCTCGTCGAGATCGGATCGCTTGACCGCCGCTCGCAATGCGACGCCGTGCGCGGCGAGTGCGGCGCCCCCACCTTGGTCCCGGTCGATGGCACACAATGCCAGATCGACGGTTGCGCCGGCTGCCCTGAGTTCCTCGCAACCAGCGATAAGCGCTCCGGCAGTGGTCACGACATCCTCCACGGCGACGACTCGGAGGCCGTTCACCGAGATGCCTTCGACCGCCTTGCAGGTGCCGTAGTTCTTTGGGTCTTTGCGCACGAAGACGGCGGGGAGACCGCTGACCTGCGATAAGACGGTGACGAGCGGTATGCCGCCCATCTCCATGCCAGCCAGGACGTCACACGGCACGAGCAAGTCGACCATGGCGTTCGCCACGTCGAGCAAGAGCGCCGGATCGGACTCGAAGAGGTACTTGTCAAAGTACTCCGTGCTGGTCACCCCTGAGCGGAGAATGAACTGACCCTGTAACTGGCAGGCCTTGAGTATCCGACGGGCGAGAACGGTAGACATGCGCCAAGTCTGCCAGGCGCTGCGCTGCCCAACGACGATAAGAGTGGGATCCGACGGAACGGGTCTGCTACCACACACTGGCGACTTCATATCGAGGAGTTAGGCGAAGACTTATCGGTGAAAGACAGCCGTCACACCGGGTAGATCCACGAAGGCAGTCTGATCCGCCGTCACTACCACCCGATTCGACGAGAGCGCGCTGGCCGCGATAATCAAGTCGTGCGCCCCTCGAGGTCTCCCCTGTTGTCGAACCGCTGCCAAAAGTCGGGAATGAGCGCGTGCTACGGAGAGGTCGTAATCAACAATCGGAACGGACGCCACAATTTCGTCGACAAGCCCCTGGCGGCTTGCCTTGGTTTTACCTTTTGACAACTCCACTCCGACCAAGAGTTCGGCCAAGGTAATTGCCGCCACGGCAATGTCGTCATCGTCACCGATTACGTCGTCGAGACTATCCTTCGACCGTTCCGCGTCGACCAAAAAGGTCGTGTCAAGCAGCAGTCTGCTCAGAACCGTTCCTCCGAAACGACCAATTCACGAGCATCCCTGATCACGGACATCCATCGAGCGTCGACCGGATGGCGCTTAATCAAAGACTTCACATCCGTGCCCCGTCCCTTTGCTACGGGCTCAATTTGGGCAATGACTCGACCTCGTCGCGCGATCAGAATTCGTTCACCTTTGTGTTCGACAGCGTCGAGAAGCTCGGCGAAGTTTCTCGCTGCTTCCGTGGCGCTAATTTCTGTCATGAAATCAGATTATCAGATAATTGTTGTCGGAGACCCGACGTGAACCCCCACTCATTTGCCGCGCCCCATTGGGTCCCGAGTTTGCCGAAGGTGGACGATGGATTACGCCGTTGTCGTCTCTGCCGATTTTGCCTTCGCAGTCGACTTTGACTTGGGCAACGATTGGCCCATCACATCAGCCGATTCCTGATCCCTTGCCTCCAGGAAATGCGTATAGACCGACAACGTGGTCGAGGGGTTCGCATGACCGAGACGCCCAGAGACCTGGCGGATGGGGATGCCTGCGGCCATGAGACGCGTCGCGGCGAAGTGGCGCAGATCGTGCAGGCGCATCGAATGGTAGCCAAGGTCGTCTTTGATTAATGCGAATTGTTTCGTCACGTAACCCGGCGTTAATGGGATTAAGCCGTTCGGCTCGCGTGAGAAGACGTAGGCGTCGTCGGCCAGAACCATGCCCACACATGCTGCTCGTTCGGTCATAATGGCGCGCTGGGCCTCGAAGACTTCCAGCGTTACGGGGTCGAGCTTGATTCTGCGGTTGGCGTGGGTCTTCGTGTCCTTCTCGGAAAGGCCCCCAAGGATTTCGATGATTGAACGCTCGATGGTGAGCGTTCGAACTTGCGTGTCAAGGTTGCTCCAGCGAAGAGCGCACACTTCTCCTCGACGCGCCCCGGTCGACGCGGCGATGTGGAAAAAGTGACCCAACTCGGGATCGCGCTCGGTCGCCTTGTCGATCAGCTCAGCGACCTGCTCTATGTCGGGAGGGGAGAGATCAGGTTTCGCGAGCCGGGGAGGCGTTGCGTTGGTCGCTGGATTGGTGTTGATCCAGCCCCAAAGGATGGCCTGACGGAATGCTCTGCGAATAACGGCGTGGATTTGGCGAACGGTCGCAGGAGCGAGTCCGACTCTGTTCGACAGGCCGAGGTAAAGCTGATCCAGGTCGATGGTGCGGATGTTTTTCAGCGGTCGATCACCGAGAGCGGGGAGTATACGTTTTGAGAGAAGATTCTTGTAGCGACGGAGTGTCGTTGGGCTGAGATCGTTCTCGGCCAGGGTCAGCCATTGCGTGCAAAGTTCTGCGAAGGTTGTTGACGTGCCAACAAATCGACCGACGTCGATCTCGGTAGCGAGAGCATTCAGGACTTTCTGAGCGGCTCGCTTGGAGCCGTGAACACGGCGACTCAATTGGCGTCGACGCCCGGTGACGGGATCTCGTCCGGAGTCCAGTCTCACCTCCCAGACTCCGTACCCGGCAGTTCGGATATTTCCACTCACACACTCAAGTTTACCAGAAATCGTAAGAGTGTGAGTTTTCTGTGAGTTTTCTATGGTGTTGGAGCCCTACTTGACTCTAAAGTCCTTTGTTTTACTGGTGGGCCGCCCGGGTCTCGATCCCGGCACCTTGGGATTAAAAGTCCCCTGCTCTACCCGATGAGCTAGCGGCCCAATGGTTTATGAATTCGTTGGACGAGATTCATTACCACCGACTGGCTACTTTACTCCACGGTTCTATTGAGTTAGGTGCGTCATTATTGCGAAGACAGGCGAATGACGTCGAGGGAATTGGACGTCAGCCAAGCACTTCATCGACAAAGGGTAGCCAGGTCGGCTCGTCGGCGAAATCTTGGACCACCAAATGGAGTCGTACGAAAGCCGCACCCACCGCCCGCTCGGCTCCGGTCGACGAGGGTTGGTCGCCTTGACGCAACAGACACGTCGCTTGCACGATACGCATAAGAGCCGTGAGTTGGCGACGGAAGCTGGCGTCGGAATTTACGGGGTTCTCGACGGTCTTGGCGAGTTCGGGCTCCAGTCGCTCGAGGGCTTGACGAACCTGGTCAGCGGCGGAGGCGAGCGTCGCTGAGACCGTTGCGAGCTCGCTCTTCACCCACTCGGCGACCACGTCTAAGAGACCCAGACGAACGCAGTCGCGGCGCACCTGAGCGCAGAGGACGTTGTGTGTTCCCTCCCAGCTCTCAAAGACGACGGCGTCGCGGTAGAGACGCGGCAGGGGGGAAAAGTCCTCGATGGTGCCATTGCCGCCGAGCACCTCGATGCCGCGGTGCACGACGTCCGAGGCCGCGATGGACGTCACGTACTTATTGGCGTTCACGAGGAATCGGTGCAGGCTCAGGTCCTCGCTGGTCGCGTTGCCCTCGTCGATTTTGGCGATCAGTCCGGTCAGGGCCATCGTGGAGGCAAGCGCGGCGGCCGTTTCAATTTTCATGAAGGCGAGCTGTTCACGCACCGCGTCAAAGGATTCGATTGGTGTTCCAAAGGCCTGGCGAAAGTGCGCGAAGCTTGCCGCCTCGAGGTAGGTGCGACTCATGATGCCCGTCGAGCCGACGGCGTTCAGCCAGCGTGAGGTGTTCAACAGTTCCGAGACGGCGATGTTAAACCCTTCGTCCAATTCGCCAATGGGCCACGCCAGCGCGTCGCTGAAGTCGATCTCGGCTGAGGCGAGGGCCCGCGTGCCGAGCTTGTCCTTCAGTCGACGGATTCGAAAGCCGTTCGGGGTGACCCCGTCGAGCGTGCGCGGTACGAGAAAGCAGGCCAGTCCCTTGGTCCCGCTCGGCGCGGACTCGGGACGCGCGGTCAAGGCGAAGAGATCGGCGTCGGCGACCGAGCAGAACCACTTCTCGCCGCTGATCCGCCACGCACCGGGACTCTTTGGATCGGGCGTGGCGCGCGCGACGTTGGCGCCCACGTCCGAACCGCCTTGCACCTCAGTCAGGAACTGAGAGCCCCGCAGCGCGACCGCCGCGTCGGGACTCGCCAGTCCATCAAGGTAGCGTCCCTTCAGCGCTGGGGAAGCCCGGTGCTCGAGTGCGCGGCGCAGCCCAATCGTGCAGACGATCGGACAGGCTTGGCCCCCCTCGCCCACGTGCGAGAGGAGAAAGAAGAGCCCGGCAACCTCAAAGGCACCCTCGAAGTTGAGTGGCGTCGAGAGCACGCCGGACGCCCACGCCACCCGGGCCGCTTCGTTGTGGGCCGGGTGAAACTCGATCTCCTCAACGAGCTGGCCGAACTCGTCGTAGGGATTGAGTTTGGGGAACTCACGGTTTCGCTCCAGGACCCGCACGGCCGGTTCGATGACCGTGGCGACGTCGGCCCCGAACGTGCTGAGTCGTTCGCGCAACGAAGGGGAAAACCTTTCGCCCATACGCAGTTCGAGCGCCGAGGCGAGGTCGGGAACGGCCCCATAGAAGTTCGTGGGCTTGGACTCTCGCCACCGGATGAGATCGTCGCGTCCGGGCTGATCCATTCGGGCCTTCTCTCGTCTATTCCCTACTGGCAGAGTTATCACACTGCTCACCGACACGCCAAAGCGCGAGTTACTCATCCAAACCATGGTCCCGGCGCCCGCTCTGTTCGCCGCGTTATCGCGGTGCGGGCGAGTAGATTTTCATCGTGGCGGAGTTTTCGAATGAGAGCGTGTCGGCGATCGAGGCCACGCTGAACGACGTGGACCGGGCCCTTGAGCGGCTGCGCCTGGGCACATATCGAACCTGTCAGGTCTGCTCGACCCCCATCGACGACGCCGACCTCGAGGCCAACCCTCTCTTGGCCAACTGTCTTGCTCACCCCGAACTGGCGTAGCGCGTAGAACGGTCAAACCCGGTGGCCGGAGCCACCGGGTTTCGCCATGCTTAGGAGGGCTACTTCTTGGTGGCCCAGAAGATCTCGGCGATGTCGTCGATCTCGCTCAGCAGCCGATCGCCAATGGTGACGTCGTTGCTCCTCTTCGCGTCGCCGGCGGTCTTGGTGGCCATCCAAAAGAGGTCGTGCAGGTTCGGGAACGCCTTGAGGTGCTCGACTTTGAAGTAGTCGGTCCACAACACCCACAGGTGG
>Ga0307374_10012725_pt1 | contig 11751 bp, 10 predicted proteins | sample OX3MG_FD_202532 | JGI IMG/M metagenome (GOLD analysis project Ga0307374, IMG submission 202532) | Soil microbial communities from Risofladan, Vaasa, Finland - OX-3 | ecosystem: Environmental > Terrestrial > Soil > Coastal area > Acid sulfate soil | place: Finland: Risofladan, Vaasa | collected...
GGGCGGTTTCGGGAGCGAGCGTTGGGTAACGGTCCACGGCGGGCGGCACAGCCGGCCTTACATAGAAGTCGGCCTGAAGCTCCTGGTTCAGCCAGACTTCAACGGTTTTACGGAAGCTTCCCACCATGATTCCTACGCTCACCACCATCGAGATGGCTGTAGAAAGGGCTGCCAGCAAAACGGCGGTGCGGCGAAGTGAACCGGAAAGACTTTGCATGGCGAGGTAGACCTCGGTCAACCAGCCGCGCCGGGGCAACTTGGCCGCGGCTGCGGCGACAGCGGCCACAAGCGCCGGGACAGCCAGCACACAAGCGGCGACGAGAAGTAGCGCCGCGAGATAGCCAAACAATGGCTTCCCCCCTACAGGCGGCAATCCGGAAACCCATGCCGCCGCCCCTGCGCAGCCTCCTGCTAAGGCCAAATTGCGCCGTTTGTCCACTCGCACCAGGTATTCCCGCCGCGCACGCGCCATTGCTTCCACCGGTGGAACCTGCGAAGCCTCCAGCGCCGGCAGCAAAGCCGAAATCAGCGCGACGGTCACTCCCACCGCGAAGGCCAGCAGTACGGTTGACGAGCTTAGCTCAACCGGAGCCGGACGGCTGGTGAGATAGAGGGATTGGACGGTGGAAGCGATCAGCCCAACAGCGCCTTGAGCCATCAGGCGGCCCAGGAGCAAACCCAGAGATGAACCGGCGATTCCGTACAGGGCGGCCTCGCCCAGAAACCCGGCGAGGATCAAGTTCCGGTCTGTACCGAGGGCGCGGAGCACGCCGATTTCCGTGCGCCGCCGCACCACGGCCACCGACAGGCTGTTGTATATGAGAAACGCTCCGACGATAAGTGCGATGTAACTGAGCACCCGCAGATTCCAGCGAAACGCCTCCAGCATCCTGCGATTCTCGCGCGCTTGAGCGCCGCGCGCCCGGAGCCGGACGCCTGCAGGCAGCGCGGCGCGAAGAATGGTTTTCCATTGCGCGAGCGTGCGTTTGCCGCCGTGCGGGACGCTGACGAGGACGCGATCTACCCGGTCGCCCCGGCCCAGTTGTTCAAGCGCCAGGCTGATATCCATAACCACGGCGCCGGAATCGGCTGCGCTCGATTGGGGCAAGACTCCGCACACCGTAAAACTTGTCACGTGATCGTTGATTCCCAGAGTGATCGTGCTTCCAGGTTCGTTCGAAATTCCCCGGCTCACCCAAACGCAGCGGCCTTTTTCCAGCAGGCGCAGACTTGTTAAGCCGCCTGCCATGCGGTCCGCGTCCGCAACCATGTCGATCCCGAGCAGGGGTACGAGGCGTCCGGTGCTTACCACCGTGGCGTAGTCCGCGACCTGGGGCTCAATGTGAATCGGGTAGGGAAGCGTCGCGAGCCGCGCAACGGCCTTTCCGCTGACTCCGCCAACGCCGGTGACATCAAAGTCCGCCTTGCCTGCGAGCGTCTGTACGGAAGAGAGGAATGATCCCGTGGCCGCGTTACCCGCGAGCTCGATTGCCAGGACCACGGCCACGCCGAGGGTCACCGCGATCACAGTGAGTGCGGCTCGCAGCGGTTCCCGAATCAGGGGCCGCAGAAAGAGCCGGAAGAAAAGCCGGAGGCTCGTCATCGCTTTCTTTCAATGTCTTCAACGCGCCCGTCGCTTAAGCGAATGACGGTGCTGGCAAACGCCACAGATTCCGGACTGTGCGTGGCCATCAGGATCGTCACGCCCTTTTCGTGGTTGAGCCTGCGCAGCAGCTCCAAAATGTGGCGGCCTGTGATGCTGTCCAGATTTCCGGTGGGCTCGTCCGCGAGCAGCAGTTTTGGAGATTGAACCAGGGCTCGGGCGATAGCGACGCGCTGCATCTGGCCGCCGGAAAGCTGATGCGGCAGCCGCGCTGCGAGGTCCGCCATCTCCACCCAGCGCAAGCGCTCAAGCGCAGCCTGGCGGGCGTGGTCCTTTCCTGCGAGCAGCAGAGGGAGTTCCACGTTTTCTGCGGCTGAGAGCGTGTGAAGGAGTTGGAAAGACTGAAAGACGAAACCCACCTTTTCCCGGCGCAGGCGGGTGAGGCCGTCGTCGGCAAGATTGGAAGTGGAAATCCCGTCCAGCGCCACCCGCCCCGCCGTAGGAAAGTCCATGGCGCCGGCCAGGTGCAGCAACGTGGATTTGCCGCACCCGCTGCGCCCAACGAGCGCAACGAATTCTCCCGGTTCAACCGAAAAAGAGACTTCGCTCAGCGCGCGAACCGACTCGCCGTCGTTGGTGTAATCCTTGCTGACTTGATGGAATTCGAGAACCGGCACAGCGCTCCGCGGCGGCGGGCCGGGCCTGCAAACCGCCGCACGCCCTTCAAAGAAGCAGGTTAAGGGTAGTGACTCATTTTGGTTTTGTAGCGGCGGGCTTCAGCCCGGCACAACCTTCAAAATGCCGACCTGAAGGTCGGCGCTACGGCAAACTGAGTCACTACCAGGTTAAGGCAGAACGTCGAGGTGGCATTCGCAACGCAGAGTGTTCCACTATGCGGTCCCAGAACTGGGGATGCTCTACAGGCTCGCTATCCATTCCCGGTGCTCTTCGTGAGCAATCATGCTCACACGCAGCCGCTCGCCCTCGCGGCTGGCGAATTTTCTAAGGCCAGTCTTGCGCGGCGTGGTAGATGCGTGAGATTTCAACAGCGTGCTCTTTGACCTGGTACACGACGATATAAGGCAAGGAAGGGAATACCAATTCGCGGCGCCCTTTCATTCGCCCGGCGCGTCCACGGTTGGGGAAAACTTTGAGAGCCGTACAGCCGTCATAGAGCGTTTTGACAACCTCGCGCGCCGCTGTTAGGTCATCTTTCCGGATACGCTCGAAAATGCGTTGGAGGTCTTCAGCAGCTCGTGGGGACCAGCGGATTTCCATCAGGGCTGGAGCAGCCGCTCGATGCGCGCTCCCACTTCCTCGTGCGTGAGGTATTCGCCCCGTTCCAGTTCGGCCTCACCGAGCTTGACGGCTTCGATAAAGCGGGTCTCATTCTCCAGATAGTAACCGAGGACTGCTTGCGCTAGCTCATCTGCACCGCGCCCTTTGTTCGTGGCGAGCTGCGAGAGTTTGGCTTCCTGTTCGGGCGTGAGATGTACTTCCATGGTCGAAGTCTAGGCCGAGCCTGCCCTTCTGTCAATCGCAAGCGCCCGCTGGTTGAACCCTTCGATAATCCCACCTTGTTTCCCACCGGCGCGCTTCATCGGCGTCCTGATCCAGGCTCGCGCCTCGGCGGGGCCTCTCGCCTTGCCTGATAGCCTCTTACATCCTCACTTGCCTTCGCCCTCGTCTGCGACGCCCATCGTAGAGAGCCGGTAACGCAGTACATTGCGGGAAAGGCCGAGCAGCCGGGCTGCCTGGCTCTTGTTTCCGCTGGCCCGCCGCAGAGCTTCCCGGATGATTTCGCCCTCGAACTGTTCGAGTGTCATGCCGGGCGGCAGGAACGAAACGGTTGACCCGCCGGAAGCAGCGGAAAGGCTGCCCGGAGACAGATCCAAACGGATATCCGCTTCGCCGATCTCCTCGCCGGTTGCGAGCGCCAGAGCGCGTTCGATGATGTTTTCTAGCTCGCGCACGTTACCGGGCCAGTGGAAATCCATAAGCTTCTTCAGCGCGGCGGGAGTGACTCCGGTGATCTGTTTGCCGGCCTCGCGGGCGAAGCGCTCTACGAACAGGCGCACGAGATCGGGGATATCCTCCTTGTGCTCGCGCAGCGGCGGAATGCCGATGGGCACCACGTTCAGCCGGTAATAAAGGTCCTCGCGGAACGTTCTCTCTTCGAGTGCGGCGCGCAGGTCGCGGTTGGTGGCCGCGATCAGGCGCACGTCCACCTTCAGCGTCTTCGTCCCTCCCAGGCGTTCAAACTCGCGCTCTTGCAGCACGCGCAGCAGCTTCACCTGGATGGACGGTGGCACGTCTCCAATTTCATCGAGGAAGATCGTCCCTTTGTCCGCCAGCTCAAATTTGCCGGGTTTCGCCGTTACCGCTCCAGTGAATGCGCCTTTTTCGTAACCGAACAGCTCGCTTTCGAGCAAGTTTTCGGGAATGGCGGCGCAATTAATTTTGATGAACGGTCCGGCGGCCCGGCGCGAGTGTTGGTGAATGGCGCGCGCGATCAAATCCTTCCCGGCGCCGCTTTCACCGCCCAGTAGCATCGTGGAATTGCCGGGCGCCACGCGATCCACCACCGCCAACACTTCCTGCATTTTGGGGCTGCGAGCGATGATATTCTTGAAGGCGTAACGCTGGCCGAGCGCCTCGCGCAGGTTCCGGTTTTCCTCTTGCAGGCGGCGGACGTTCAGCTCTTTCTTGACGATCAGCTTGATTTCTTCGAGCGAAAACGGCTTCAGGATGTAATCGCTCGCGCCCGCCTTCATGGCTTGCACCGCGGTTTCCACGGTGCCGAACGCCGTCATCAGCACCACCGGCGCCTGGGCGTCCGAGCGCCTTATGGATTGCAGGAACTCAAGGCCATCCATGCCGGGGAGCTTGAGGTCCGTGAGGACCAGATCGAATTTTTCCTGCCGTAGCAGCCGCAGGCCGGACTCGGCGTCCGAAGCTGTGCGCGTAGTGTAGCCTTCTTCCGCCAGGCTCAGCTCGAGCAGGCGCTGCATTTTGATTTCGTCTTCAACGATCAGTATGTGTGGCATCGTGGTGTTGCGGCGTCTGACCGCCTTTTATCGAAGATGAAGAATTGTGGCCACGGGCGCTTCTGTGCCGCCGGCGTCCTCACCGGCGTCTTCCGGCGCTGAGGACGGCGCCGCTACAACTCATGCGGGCGCTAGGGTTCAGCAGGAAAAAACAACCGGAAGCAAGCTCCCGTTCCTGGCTCGCTCGCGAGTTCGATCCTTCCGTGATGATCATCCACGATTTTGGACACGATGGAAAGGCCGAGTCCAAGCCCGCTCTTCTTGGTGGTGAAGAAAGGATTGAAAATATGCTCCCGCTGCTCAGCCGGAACGCCGGGTCCGGTGTCCTCAACCTCAATGGCCACGCCGGGTTGACCGTTTGAAGCCGAGGGTTTCACCGAGACCCGCAATCTGCCGCCTTCAGGCATCACTTCGTAGGCGTTTGAGAAAAGATTAATAAAGACGCGTTCGCAAAGCTCGGTATCGAGCGGCACGCGCAGGAGTTTTTCACCATACTGCTTTTCAACCGTCACTTGCGACTCGGGGCGCATCTCTTGCACTGATTTCAGCGCCTGTTCGATCACGGGGACTATATCCCGAGTTTCCAGTTTCAATTGCAGCGGCCGCGCGAAGTCCAGGAAGCGGCCGACCAGGTTGTTAAGCCGCTCAACTTCGCTTGAAATGTACCCAGCCAGCTCCGCCGTTAAAGCATCGGTGCGCTCAAGCCTCTGGTGCAGCATTTCGGCAGAGCCGCGAATCACGCCGAGCGGATTGCGAATCTCGTGGGCGAGGCCGGCTGAAAGCTGGCCGAGCGCTGCGAGCCGTTCGGACCGCCGCGCGTCCGCCTGCGCCTTCTCTAACTGGCGGTTGGTTTCAGCCAGCGTTTCCGCCAAATGCTGGTAGCGCGCCCCCTGCCGGCGGTTTTCCACTACGAACCGGTTCACCACCAGCGCGACAAGAAAGAAGAAGAGAATGCGGATGGCAAGCTCCGTCGCCCCGGCTACCGTGAGTTGGTAAAATTCCAGCGCCCAAATCAGGAAGGAGCAGTAAGCGGCCGAACAGGCCAACGTCCAAAGAACCGTTCCCAGCGCGTCGTAGAGCATCGCGGCGGAGACGATCGGTACGTAGTAGATGGGATAGTAGCTGCTGTTGATGCCCCCGGTATGCACCAGCAGCAGGCTTGCCAAGAGCATTTTAATGAGCACGCTGTAGGTATTACGGCGCGAAGGCGCCACTGGCTTCAGAATGCGCCCCTCGAAAATCTGAAACAGGCCGATGCCCGCGAGGATCATCTGCTTGTGGATTTCAGTCAGCGGCGGAAGGGCGGCGAGACCGGCCAGAAAGATCAGCCAGAGAACGTCCATCCATCCAAAGGTTCTGCGATAACTTTCAGCCATGTGCGTTCACCGCCTAGCTGCGAGCGAGGTCATATGATGATAACTCAAACCCGGAGAAGGGTCCGCGCAACCATCTCAGTCAATTATCCTGTGCAAGCAATTACCGTTTGACAAATAAACGCGCGAGCACTATTTCGGCCTAAGTGCCCGTTCAGAAATAACTGTTCCATCTTCCAACCGGCGCTCCTCACCCGCCGCTTCGCGTCACCCTCTCCCCGCTTGCGGGGAGAGGGCAGGGGTGAAGGGGTGTATTTGATCCGAAAGGGAACAGTTATTATCTGACAGCCCCTAAGCAAGGCAACAATTTCTTTTTAGAGCGTGCAATAGCGGCGCTTCCGTGAACAGGCCGCAGACGCGGTCTGGCGCGGCTCGCCGATACAGCAAACTGACTCATTACCGAGGTCACTATATTTTGCGATCCTCAATAGGATAAGCTACTGGTTTGTCCGGCGAGACTCGAAGAGGTTTGACCATTGTATTTTGGAAAAGGCCCGGCGGCGGTGGAGTGCGGAAAGGCTGCAACCAGTCGATGACCATTGACCCACGCCGTGGCGGGAGCCGGACCAACGTAAACCTCGCCGCGCGTTTCGCCTGCGGTGAAGGCGTAGGACGCTGCCCGTTTCTGCGTCTGAGCGCTACGCTCCTGGCGGCGGTTTTACTGAGTGGCTGCCTTCATCGCCACCGGCGCGTGGTGAAAGTTCCTGTTCCTCCCGGCGTCTACCATCCCAAGCCCCGCGAGCTTAAGGGTATTGCTTCGTGGTACGGTTATCCCTATCAGGGCCGGCCGGCAGCGGACGGAGAAATTTACAACATGTACGCCCTCACTGCCGCCCATCGAACGCTGCCTTTCAACACGATGGTCCGGGTTCACGACCTTCAAAACGGAAAATCCGTGGACGTGCGCATCAATGACCGCGGCCCGTTCATCCGGGGCCGGATCATTGACCTTTCCTATGCCGCGGCGAAGGCCATCACCATGGTAGGCCCTGGGTACGCGCCGGTGCGTTTGGAGATTCTCAATCCGTCGGTTGTTTACGGCCCTACGGCCGTCCCAGGGATTTATGGCGTGCAAGTGGGAGCATTCCGTGACCCCGGCAACGCGCAAAGGCTGAAAGCGGCTATCGAACCGCATTTTGGCCCGGTGACGATTCAGACCTACGATAGTCCCGCGCAGGGACTTCTCTATCGTGTCCGCGTGGGCCAATTGAACAATGAAGATACAGCGCGCCAACTGGCCGGTGACATCTCGCGGGCTGGCCTGGCCGCGGAAACTTATGTTGTTAGGCTGAATTAGCCGCGCCGCTCAGTCGCCTCCGGCTCCTTTGTCGAGGGAAATAGCTATGGAAGATTGTATTTTCTGCCGAATCGCTGAACGCAAAATTCCCGCCAAGATAGTCTATGAAGACGAGTCGGCGCTTGCCTTTGAGGACGTCCATCCACAGGCGCCCGTCCACCTGCTGGTGATTCCGCGCAAGCATTTGGCGTCACTTGCAGAGGTTGCGCCGGAAGACGAGGGTTTGATTGGCAAGCTGTTTGCCATTGCCGCCCGCTTGGCGCGCGAGAAAGGGATCGAATCGCAAGGTTACCGTACCGTCGTCAACAACGGCGCCTGGGGCGGGCAAACGGTGTTCCACCTCCACGTGCACGTTATGGGTGGACGGGTCTTTCATTGGCCGCCAGGGTAGGGACTGCCTGAGGAGCGCCGAAAGACGCCGGTGGGGACGCCGGCGCACCAGGAAAAGCAGCGGCTCTTCCGGCGCACTGAATAAGCCGGTTACTCGGAGGGTTGCTGCGGCGTTGTACTATAGCGTGTGGTCTTCCGGATGCTGTACAATCAGGCACGGGCTTGACCCGCCTCAGAGACGCCTGCCGGAGGGAACACAGACCGGGTGCTGCGATCCAGTGCTGGAGTGGCGGAATTGGCAGACGCACCAGACTCAAAATCTGGCGCTGTTCAACAGCGTGGGGGTTCAACTCCCCCCTCCAGCACCAAGAAGCCAAAGAGCTTATTATACGCATTCTGCCTTGCCAATCTCCCTCGAAAGCGCCACGTTTCCAATGTTAGGGCCCGTTCAGAAATAACTGTTCCATCTTCCAACCGGCGCCCCTCACCCGCCGCTTCGCGTCACCCTCTCCCCGCTTGCGGGGAGAGGGCAGGGGTGAGGGGGTGTATTTGATCCGAAATGGAACAGTTATTATCTGACAGCCCCTTAGCGCCAGTTTGATCCTTGAATTTGAGCGGGTCCAATTCTTGCCGTTGCTGTACATTCGGCGGCGCACAAAACCTGAAACCGTTCTTCCGGCTCTTCATGATTCCCGGCGCGTACCATGGCTCGTTGCCGAGGGAGGCGCGGCGCTCACAGCGCCCGAAGGATCAGGCACTTTAGATAAAGCGTTTCGGGCACGGTCAGCAAGATCGGGTGATCGCGCGACTGCGTGCGGCGCTCCACCACCACGACCGTGCGGTGCGCATCCTGAGCGGCCTCGGCGATGACGCCGAGCAGGGCTGCCTCGCTCACATGATGAGAGCATGAGCAGGTGACGAGGAAACCGCCGGGCGTCAGAATCTTCAGCGCCCGCAGGTTCAGTTCCTTGTAGGCGCGCAACGCCGCATCCCGGTTCACCTTTTGCCGGGCGAACGCAGGAGGATCAAGCACGACGGTATTGTAGCGAGCGCCTTCGTGGTCCGCGGCCTTGAGGAAGTCAAAGCAGTTCGCCTCTCGCCATTCCATGTTTTGAAAGCCATTCAGTTCCTGGTTGCCGCGCGCTGCCGCAAGCGCATCGGCGGAGCTATCCACACCCAGCGCGGATTCACACTGCGAGGCGAGCGTGAGCGCGAAGCCGCCGGTATAGCAAAAGCAGTCGAGCAGCCTTCCGCGCGCGTAACGCCGGGCGGCGGCGCGATTTTCCCGCTGGTCCAGAAATCCGCCCGTTTTCTGCCCGCCGATCAAGTCCACGCGGAACTTGACGCCGTTCTCTTCCACCACCACCTCGCGCACGTCTTCGCCTGCAAGCGAGCCCTTCTGTTCCGGCAGGCCCTCAAGCGCGCGCACCGCCACGTCATTCCGCTCCAGAATCGCGCACGGATTGAATTGTTCCGCGAGAATCTGAACGACGTCCGCCTTCAGGCGCTCCATGCCCTGGCTGAGCGTTTGAATCACCAAGACATCCGCGTAGCGATCCACCACGAGCGAAGGCAGCAGATCGCTCTCAGAGGAAACCAGGCGATAGGCCTGCGCACCGCCCGCCACGATGGCTCGATAGGCCGCTGCTTGCGTGATGCGCTCCGCGAGGAACGTGCGGCCGAAGACGCGCTGCTCGCGCGTGATCATGCGCAAAGCGATTTGCGATTGCGCGCTCCACAGCGCCTGTCCCCAGAAGCGCCCTTTGCGTTCCATCACGCGCACCACGGCGCCGGGCTCAACTCCATCGGCGCTCTTCACGTCGCTGCGATAAATCCACGGATGGCCGGCGGCGATGCGGTCAATTCCCCGGCTCGTGATGTGCACTTCAGGCTGACTCATGTTAGGACTTTATCACACGGCGGGGTTTGGCCCAGCGGACTGCGCGGCTGCTGGACGAGTGCGCCGAGGCGGAGGAGGGCAGGGCTAGGCTTGTGGGTCAGCGTTTCCTGATTTTCGCGTGGCGTGGTCAGGCCGTGAAAATGCGCGCTCGACATTCAGCAGGAAAACGGCGGGGCGGCGGCCTGAGAAGGCGTCTAGCCGGGGCAGGGGCGGGCTCGGCGTGGGTCAAATCAGGCGCTTAATTTTGGCAAGTTGGCTAGCCGGAGCCGGGCGGCTGGAGCAGGTGGTTTTTCCCTTCCGGTTATGGCCGCGCAGGCTGGTGGCAAACCGGCATCTTATTCATTTTACAAGACATAAGCGGAGAACGCCTTATCTTCTTGTGCTTCAATGTGATCCTCCGCTTCGCTCCGGTTTGAAACGCCGGTTCGGTCCGGTTCGGTCTTCTAATGTTCCTTTGTTTTCAACAAGATTCCGGTTCGGTAGGTTAAACATTCTCTTTTTTGCGCTCAGCGCCCAGTTTCAGGGGGCTTGACGCAAGTTGATTCTTCTTCCGATCCCGCCTCGTCTGACCCTTCCTCTTGGCTGTTTTGCACTGCCTTCAGCAGCCGGGTTTTTCTCTCGATCTGGCGGTCAATCTGGTTCATCTCGCGCATCAGCCATCGCTGCTCGGCCGTGGGCGCAAGGCATTCGTCCCGCATCGCCGGGGCCACTTCCACGTTTTGGCGGATGTAGAGGTGATACTGCTGCGTGATACTCGAAATCTCCGCCTCCAATTCCCGGCCAAGCGTCCGGCGGTGACCAGCGAGCGCTGCATCGCTTAAGGGCCTTGAAGGCATAAGGTTGCTCCGTGTGGATGGATTTTGAGTTCTGCGTGAGGGAAAAGTTGGATAGTGCGCCCATCCTGCGAGGGAGGACGGGCGCTACGACGGCTCACTAGTATAGTAGCCTATAAAGCGAGATGGGTCAAGGGAAATCCCGCCCTTAGAGACGCGCTGCGAAACGCCTTCCAGCAAGCTGATAGAGAGCGGCCCTTTAAGTCCTAGAACATAGTTAGATGTATCTTACCGGGCTTTTTATTAGCTAACTGAGGACTTTGCAAGCCCCGCTTCCAGTCCTACCCTAATCAGACATACCTTACACCCCACGATGGAGTGACGAGGCCGGGCTGACGAACACGGACCTCATAAACGCTGCTGAGCATTCGCCAACCCAATCCAGATGATCGCCGCAGAATACACTGGCGGTGGATAGAGGGAGGGGAATGTGAAGCTTTTAAGAATTTGTTTATTTTGCTTTGTGGTGTTTTTGGGAGGCGAGGCAGCGGCGCTTGCCACGTCGATTCCGTTTACCGGAAGTTTCGGGAACCGTTATCCCAACGGATATACCGTCGATATTACCGGCCCATCATTCTCCTTAATAGGAGATACCATTGACGGTAGCCCTGTCGGATTCTGCACGCCTGGGGATACCTGCTCTGCGGGTTTAGGGATAAGCTTATTCTATGATTCTTTCAACAATGTTGTGGGGACAATCGGCAATCAGAGCGGGTACACGTTCAATGGGTACGTCTCGTTTCAAGGCTCCTTCACAGCCCCAGCATTCGATCCGAATACTTGGTATAACGGAGGACCAAGCGAAGGCTATATAAACAATTTTGACGCTGGGCCAATGACGTTTTCAGGAAGCGCGGACGCTTGGTCGTGCGATCCAACCGGGCTTTCTGCTCCCTGCGCGCCTGTCAACTATGAGATTTTCAGCGTCAATCTGAGCGGCACGGCAGACGCGCAGTTTCTCTTGTTTCAAAACGGCAACATCTTCGATGGAAGCTACAATGTACTTAGCGGTACTGCCACGGTGACCTACTTGATCGATCCGCCCCCTAGCCCGGCTCCTGAGCCCACAACGTTATTGCTCGTGTCTTCCGGGCTGGCGGCGCTTCTTCTACTGGGCCGGAGGATGCGCCCGCAACCGCTCTTGTAGCGCTGGCGTCCCCACCGGCGTTTTTAGATCCGCGAGCCGCGGAGTTTCCAAGGCGAAAACTCCGTGCTACCTCCCTTGGCCCGCGTTCAGCGGACAGATTACCTGCTCATTCAACCGGATATTTCAAATGCTAACGGCACGCTCAATGCATGAGCTTGACGAAGTGTTTGAACATGCTATAGCGTATGCAGGGCCTGAGAGTTGGAAGTTGAGCAGGTTGC
>Ga0307374_10012726_pt1 | contig 11750 bp, 7 predicted proteins | sample OX3MG_FD_202532 | JGI IMG/M metagenome (GOLD analysis project Ga0307374, IMG submission 202532) | Soil microbial communities from Risofladan, Vaasa, Finland - OX-3 | ecosystem: Environmental > Terrestrial > Soil > Coastal area > Acid sulfate soil | place: Finland: Risofladan, Vaasa | collected...
CTTGCCCGCGGGCCGCCGCACAGCGCGAAGTGAGAAGGCGCCGAGCACGTCGTCGAGGCTGCGTGACAAGGTCGTAGCGCTGCGCAAGCAGAACCTGTCGGTCTACGACATCTCAGCTGTGCTCGCCGAGGCCGGTGAGGCGCTGTCACCGCCGGCGATCTGGGGAATGCTCTCAGCAGAAGGCTTCGCCCGCCTGCCGCGGCGCGCTGACGAGGAGCGGCCGGGACGAGCTGGCGTGACCCGCGGCGCTGTGGCCGACGTGCGGGCGGTCGATCTCTCCTCGCGTCAGTTCCGCACCGAGGTCGGCGGGCTGTTCCTGTTCGTCCCGATGCTGGCGGGCATCGGCTTCGACGAGCTGATGGAACACGCCGGCCTTCCCGGGTCGAAGATGGTCCCCGCCGGGCAGGCGATGCGCTCGCTTCTCGCCCTCAAGCTGTTCGGGGCCGCCCGGACGAGCCACGCGATGGCGGCGGTCCTTGACGAGGGGCTGGCGCTGTTCGCAGGGCTCAGCGCGATCCCGAAGCGCTCGTTTCTCACCGAGTACAGCTGTCGGATCGAGCCCAGCTGCTACCCGAGGCTCATGAGCGGCTGGTTCGAGAAGATGGGCGCGCTCGGCCTCGAGCGGGGGGTGAGCTTCCACCTCGACTTCCACACCATCCCCTTCCACGGTGAGGACGCTTTGGTCGAGAAGCACTACGTGTCCAAGCGCAGCCGGCGCCAGAAGGGTCTCTTGGCGTTCCTCGCCCAAGATTCTGGTCAGCGGGTGTTCTGCTACGCCAACGCCGAGATCAGAAAGTCCGACCAGAACGACGAGATCCTGGCGTTCGTCGAGTTCTGGCGCGCCCGCACCGGAAAGCTCCCCGAAGAGCTCGTCTTTGACTCCAAGCTCACGACCTATGCCAACCTCGACGCGCTGAACAAGATGGGCATCGCCTTCATCACCCTTCGGCGCCGTGGCCCGAAGCTGCTCGAAGAGATCGAGGCCGCGCCGCCATCGGCCTGGCGGCGCGTCGAGCTGAAGAGCTTGAGCCGCGCCTACCGCAGCCCGAGGGTCCTTGACCGCCGCATCGAGCTTCGCGACTACGAGGGCCCGATCCGTCAGCTGGCGATCACCGATCTCGGCCACGAGGAGCCGACGCTTCTTGTCACCAACCAGCTGCGCCGCAGCGCCGCCGGGCTCATCGACACCTACGCCAGGCGCATGTTGATCGAGAACTCCATCTCCGACGGCGTCGACTTCTTCCACATGGACGCGCTGTCCTCGACGGTCGCGATGAAGGTCAACTGCGACCTCCAGCTCACCCTCATGGGATCGAGCCTGTACCGCCTCCTCGGCGCTCGCATCGGCGGCGGCTACGCAACTGCTGAGTCCCGCCACATCTACCGGGACTTCGTCCAGGCCTCAGCCCAGGTCACCATCACCGATGACGCCGTCGAGGTGCGCTTCGGCAAGCGAGCCCACAACCCCTACCTCCTCGCCGCCGGCTTCCCCGACACCGACGTTGCGGTTCCCTGGTGGCAGGGACGCAGGCTGAGGCTCGTGTTCGGCTGAGCCCGGGCGCCCGTGGTGTTAGGTCCAGAACCTAACGTGGGAGTCCAGGCTAGCAATGTTGATTGGCATGCTTACCGGAGATCCGCGACAGGCGTGAGCTCGACCCGACGATCACCCGGCCGAACAGCCCCGGGCGGCGTTTCGCACAGTCGGCGAGCAGGTCCTGCAGCCCACCGTCACGGGGAATGGCGATGTCGAAGCCTGCGAGCCCACCCGAGCCGCGCTCGGCGTGGGCGCGGGTCCCCGACTCCTCGACGTCCCCGCGTTGCCTCGGATGGTTGCCACCCGCGTCGCGGCCGCGACGAATTCCGGCGCTGGAGAGTGAGGCGATGGCTGGGTCGAAGTCGTGTCGTACGAGGTCACGGGCCGCGCCGCCCAGAAGCTAGGCAGGAAGGGGCGTTGCTCGCCTTTCGGCGGGTCAATCCGCCCACGGATTGCTCAGGAGAGCCGAGATTGAAGAATGGCCACCACGGCTAGGAAGGTACCGCTCCGGGTCCGAGCAAGAACCGGCCGCTCAGCGCGTTCTGCTCGACAGGCTTGCCCTCGATGACGACTTCGCGACCCCGCAGGAGCGTAGTGACGACACGGCCCTGCAGCTGCCGACCAGCGAACGGCGTCCACCCGGCTTTTGAAATGACAGCTTCGTTGGTCAGCGTCCAGCGCTCAGTCGGGTCGACGATCGCCAGATCGGCGTCCGAGCCCACTGCCAGCCGGCCCTTACCGTTCAGCCGGTAACAGCGGGCCGGTGCCTCGGCGTAGGCGGCCACGACCCGTTCGAGACTCGTGCGCCCGGTCAACGCTGCGTCGATCATCAACGGCAACGTGCTGTCGAGTCCCGGGAGGCCGAAATGCGCGCCCCACATTCCCCCTTCGGCTTTATGAGCCAGGGTGCTGGGAGCGTGGTCCGTGGACAGGTGGTTGACGGTTCCGTCGTTGAACGCCGCCCACATCGCCGACTCATCTGCCCGCGAGCGAATCCGCGCGGGAGGAGTGAACTTGCGGAGTGTTCCGTGCTCGAGCACCTCGTCCTCGTGGAGGAACAGGTATTGCGGGCAGGTCTCTGCGACCGCAGTGGAGCCGCTGCGCTGTTCGCCTGCCAATACGTCCAGGGCCGCAGGGTGGCTGACGTGCGCGATGGTTGCCCGCGCTCCTGTCAGCCGGGCGAGGAGCGCGGTAGCTCCCGTCGCCACCAGCTCGGCCTCTCGGGAACGCCACTCGTACAGCACGGCGGGGTCGTCGCGTAGCTGGAGACGTAAGCGGCGCTCGGCGCGGCCGGTGATGAGGTCGTCCTCGCAGTGCACGAGGCAGGCTGCGTCCACAGCAGCGAGCTCATCGAAGACGTCGAGCATCAGGTCGGGGCGCACCGGCGGCACGCCGTGCGTTTCGCAGGTGAACACCTTGAAGAAGGCGACACCGGCACGCCATAGCTCGCCAAGGCGTCCCACCTGATCCGGCCAGACGTGAGCCGCTAGAGCGAAGTCGACGTGCGAGCGTCCCCGCAGATGGTCCCGTTTCTCCGCCAGTCGTTCTGGCGTGGTCACCGGCCAACCATGTGTGTGCTCGACGATCGTGGTGACTCCCGAGCGCGCCGCAGCCAGCGTCCCAGTGGGGAAGTCCTCGCGCTCGGGATCGCCGGGCTCCATGAGGTGGACGTGGGTGTCGACCATCCCCGGCAGCACGAGCATGCCTGAAGCGTCGATGGTCCGGTCGGCATCGGAATCGTGGCCCTGTGCCGCCAACGCGGCTATCCGGCCGTCGCGGACGAGTACGTCCAGCGGCGCCCGGCCGTGCGGTCGCACCACAAGTCCACCGCGGATAGCGACATCGAAACGATCAGCCATGGCACTCGTTCCTTCCGTGAGGCCGTACAATGTAGAGCAGCTGCTTCAGGTCCGGACGAAACTCCATCTTGTTCCCGTGTCGCAGCGCGGGTGTCGACGGCGCCCGTGACGTAGCCGTCCGCATGGTCGTAGGCGCCGGTGACCTGCATGAACGACGGACAACTACGCGGACCGCTCAACCGATCCTCCAGCCTGTGGGCGCCGAGACCAAGGTCATCCGAAGCAAGCGAACTGAACTCCAACGCCAAAGAGCCGGTCACGAGGTGGGCGCATGGGATCATCGCACCCACACGTACGATGTGCGGTCGCCGGCGCGACTGCACCGACGCTGAGACGGGGGCGTGATGACGGTTGGGGTAGAGAACCCACGGCCGCCGAGGATCGGTCTGCTCTGGCGGGGAGAGCGCGCGGCAGACCCCTACGCGACGCCAGGCGCGACGCGGCTCGCCCCGCTGATGGCGGCGCTCCGCGAGCTCGGCGCAACAGTCGAGCCGGTCGTCTACGAGGACAACTCGCCCGATGCCGTGCGCGACCAGCTCCTCGGCCTCGACGGCGTACTCGTCTGGGTGAACCCGATACAGGACGGTGCGAGTCGCGAATACCTCGACGCGCTCTTGCGCGAGGTCGCCGCCAAGGGGGTCTGGATCTCAGCGCACCCCGACGTGATCCTGCGGCTCGGGACGAAAACGGTGCTCTTCGAGACCCGCGACGTCGGCTGGGGCAGCGACACCGACTGCTATCGGGACGTCGCGGAGTTCCGCGCACGCTTCCCCGACGCGCTTGTGCGGGACGGTGTCCGCGTCCTCAAACAGGCTCGGGGCAATGGCGGCAATGGGGTCTGGAAGGTCACGCTCGTCGAACCCAGCGCCGGCTCGGCAGTGCCTGGTCCGGACGCCCTCGTCGAGGTGCAGCACGCGCTGGCGCGAGGAGACGCCGTCCCCGAGCAGCTCCGCCTCGGCGACTTCATCGAGCGCTGCTCGACCTACTTCGCCTGGTCCAGATGCCTCGTAGACCAGCCGTTCCAGCCCCGGCTTGCTGACGGCCTGGTGCGCTGCTACTTCGTACAGGCCGAGGTCGTCGGATTCTGCCACCAGTGGCCGAAGGGTCTACTCGATCCGTCATCTGATGCCGCGCTGCGACCGGCGAGCGACTCCGTCTTCGAGGGGCCAGATACACCGGCCTACCAGTCGCTCCGGCTTCTCGCCGAGCGCGAGTGGGTGCCGAAGATGCAGCAGGTGCTCGACCTCGACACTGAGGTACTGCCGGCAATCTGGGACGCGGACTTCCTCTATGGCCCGCAGAGCGAGCAGGGCGAAGACACCTACGTGCTCTGCGAGATCAACGTGAGCGCGGTCTGGCCGTTCCCCGTCCATGCCATCGAGAAGCTCGCGAGAGTGGCCGCCGCCCACGTCACCTCGCGCGAGTTTCCGGGATCTCCGTGAGAACCACCACGTTCCTCCAGCTCAACTGCTGAGTCGCGCCTTTCTCCGCGTACTACCTAGGTCGACTCAGTCCCTCGGCGCGTAGCTCGCACGTCCGAACAGCTCGGCCTCGAGCTCGCTCCGCCACGCGGGGTCGACCTCGATCTCGAGGGAGGGCGCGCCGGGTCCCACACGCGGTGGCGCCGTGGCGACACGGCGCCGCACCCCGCGGGCCTTTGCCGTCGTCTGGTCGAAGCTCCGGGACTGGCTCGCGTGGAGCCCGTCACAGTGGGTGACGACGGCCCTGATCGTCGGCAACCGACCGCCTCGTCGCGCAACCCTCGGGCGGTAAGCCCGGAGGTCACGATGCCGAAGACCTCGACGGCGCGCCGTGCGATCACGTCCTGTGTCTCGGTGAACTGCTCGGGAGCGATCTCGTCCGTCGCGGCCTCGACGTCGGAGGTCCTGGCGAGGTGGCCCTCGGAGACGATCGATGCGATGCCTTGGGCAATACACCCTCGCACGCACAATCGCGAGTACCTGAACAGGGAAAACGCGTTGGCCACGCGCGTATTCGAACCTATCCCTTTGAGCTCGGCTGACTCGCTCCCGGCACGAGAGCCCGGACACCCGAGCTAGTCGCGGTTCCTCGGTCCCTCCGAGCGCGCTGTCGTTGCACGCTCAGAGCATGACGCGTCCGCCGGCGACGTCGAGAGTCACGCCCGTGAGCCACGACGATGCGTCGGAGGCGAGAAAGCAGGTCGCCGCAGCCGTGTCCTCGGGCAGGCCGATCCGCCGCAAGGGCGACATCGAGGCGACGTCCTCGAGTGCCTCGGGCGACAGGTTCTTGGCGACCCGCTCGCTGACGGTTGTGCCGGGTGCCACCGCGTTGCAGCGGACGTTGTGCGGGCCGACCTCGATCGCGACGTGCCTAGTGAGCATCGCAATGCCTGCCTTGGCCGCCGCATACGAGGCTGTCACGGGCAGGTCGATGAACCGGCCGCTGATGGAGGACATGGTCACGATCGCCCCCGAGCGACGCTCGACCATCCCCGGGAGCACCGCCTTCATCGTGAGGAAGGTCGCCGTGAGGTTCGAGTCGACCACCGCGCGCCACTCGACCTCGGAGATGTCGAGGATCGGTGTCCGCCCGAGGAACCCGCCCGCGAAGGCGACGAGGACCCCGGGGGGACCGAGCCGGTCCTCGACGATCCCCACCATCTCCTCGAGCGCGGCGAGATCGGTGCAGTCGGTCGGGACGCCGACCGCCGTCGCGCCCGAGGCGCGCAGCTCCTCGACCACCTTGTCCACGCCCGCCGTTCCCCGCGCGACGACAGCGACCTTGACGTTGTTGTGGGCGAGCTCCCGGCAAGTCGCTGCGCCGATGCCCAACGAGCCGCCGGTCACGATGGCGACCTTGCCCTCGAGGTCGGCATAGGTCCCGAGCGGCGCCTGAGGGTGCGCCCGGTCACTCACGAGAGACCCCGAATCGAGCCAGCCGCACCGGATCGCGCGCCTCCTGCCTGCAGACCGCAACCCACCCGGCAGGACTCTGTTCCAACGTCATTGGCCATCTCGGCTCACCTTTCTCGAGGTTCTCCCGATCAGATATACGCGACGACGCCCGCGGAACCGTCGACCGCCGCGACGACGTGCTCGAGCGCGCTCCACTCGGGGTGCTCGCTCCCGGCCACCGCGGGCACGCCGAGCGACCGGGCGACGTCGAACAGGTGGGCGCTCGGGTCCCCGCCCGCGGCCACGAGGGCCGCCGCCCCCCACAGCAGTGGCGCGTACCCGGGATGAGGTAAGTCCACGTAGAGCACGTAGCGCTGCAACGACCCGGTGAGACGACGAGGTGCGTCGATGCACAGCACCCGCCCGGCCCCTTCGCCGTCGGACGCAGGAGCCCCCGCTCGCCAGGTGCCATTGGCCCAGATGGTCTCGAGGAGAAACGGCTCCCATGGATCCGGGGCGACCGGTCCCGACCGGGGCCGCGCCAGGGTGCCGCGACCCTCGAGGTGCGCGGCGAGGTCCGCGAGGCCGAGTCGCCAGACGTCGCTCGGGTCCGCCAGGCACCCGCTCGCGACGAGCCGGGACCCGAGTGCCTCGACGCCCGCGATCAGCCGCTCACCGTCGGAGGAGTCGACGGCGTCGAGCCCGGCCAGCTCCTCGAGGGCCGAGGCGACGAGCGGCGTCCGCAGCACCTCGAGCACGCGTCGCGCCTCGGCGATCGCCTCCGGACCCCCGCGGCGCCACGCACGTGCTGCGAGTCGCTCGGCAACCGCGACGGCCGGCGCGAGCGCCACTGGTGAGGCTGCCGAGCGCCCAGGATCATGGCGGGTCCCCGACGCGTGGGGCGCCAACGCCCACGAGAGCACGAGCGCTTCACCCGCCGCGCCGCCGTACCGGGAGACGAGACGCCCCGCACGTGCCGCGACCGCCCCAGCGAAGGTCGTATCGGCGGGGCGCCTATCGGCGCCGACCTCCCTCGATGCCACGGCGACCCTCCGGCACTGCAGGATCAGTACCTCGCCGTCTACGCAGGCCCATTCGAGGTGGTTGTCACCGGTCGCCGCCGCGCAGTCACGCGCGACCCGAGCGACCGAGGCGACGAGGGTCGGGGCGAAGCGCTCCAACGCTGGTCCGCGGATGGTCCCGCCGCGTTCCTCGAACGCCACGACGCCCTTCTCCCAGCCGAGCAGCATTCCCGACAGCGACCGCTCGGCGATCGTGACCTCGACTCCGCGCTCGTCGACCACGGCCACGCCACCGGGCTCGGGCACTATGCGGGGCTGGACGAGCACCGCCATCCCCGCGTCCGACGGCACGAGGTCCAGTACGTCGAAACGCTCGCTCGCGTCCCGGGAGAACATCGAGGCCCAGCATCCCCGAACCGCCGTCACGAGCTCGCCCGCGGCGATGTCGATATAGGAGGTGAAGGCACCCGACCATCCCCCGTCGGCCTCGAGCGGGCTCGAGGAACGCGCCACGAGCGGGTCGGAGCCGAAGGCTGCGCTTGCCCTGTCCTCGAGCTCTGCCCCGACCAGCTCGCTCGACAAGGCGAGGCGCGCCGACGCGGTACCTGAGCTCGCGGCCACTGCCTCCGCCCGCCGCAGCGGTCCGAAGGAGGCGTCGGCGGTGAGCACGACGCCGGGGAGCGTGGGCAGCCCGGCGCGTCGCGCGGCGGCGAGCCGGGCCGCCTTGGCTCCGGCGATCCCGGGCGAGGTCGCCTCGGGGTCGTCCAGGTCGATCACCCCCGCAGGGCGCGCGCCTTCATCCCGCACACGTGATCTCCTGGACGGGGAAGGTCGTGATCAGCTCGGTCCGGTCCTCGTGGACGATGATCATCTCCTCGATGCGGACGCCGAACTCATGGACCTTGCCGTGCTGGGTCTCGAGCGCGAAGACCATCCCCGGGAGAATCTCCTGGGGGTAGTCGAGCGACCAGATCCTCGAGATCACGGGCATGTCGTACTGGGCGAGGCCGAGGCCGTGTCCCCACAGGTTCGCGGCGGCCTGGTCCTCGTTGTCGTAGCCCCAGATGTCCTTGGCGGCCGGCCACTTCGAGGCGATGTCGGCCGAGGTCGCTCCTGCGTGGACCGCGTCGATCGAGTCGTAGAGCCACTTCAGCGCGAGGTCGTAGTACTGGCGCTGCTCGGCGTTCGGCTTGCCGCCGACGCAGTAGGTCCGGTAGTAGCAGGACTTGAAGCCGTTCCAGGTGAGCGCCGCGAGGTCGATGATGACGATCTCGCCGGGCCGGATGATGCGGTCCGAGAAGTTGCGCCAGTTGGGCCACGCATTCGGGCCGGACGAGACGATGATGTCCTCGACGTCTTCCATCCCGGCGATGTTGTAGAGGTACTGCATGCCGAAGGCGGTCACCTGGTTCTCGGTCAGACCGGGCTTGAGCATCTGGGAGAACTCATAATGCAGGGCGTCGCCGATCGCTCCGACGATGCGCATCGCCTCCTGCTCGTCGACGTTCTTCACCGACCGGGCTTCTTGCATGGCTGTTGCGCCATCGGTCCAGGTGACACCCGCGCGCGCGAAGGCGTTGATCATGTTGATGTCCACGAAGTCGACGCCGAGCGGCTCGCTGCGCACGCCCGCCTCCTCGAGGTTGTCGACGATACTGGCGGTGAACTTGTCCACCTGCATCGTCGAGGCGGGGCCGGCCGCCCCCTTGATCCAGGCGAACGAGGTGCGGACGTTCTCCGGCTTCAGCCAGGGCGCGTGGCGCTTGACGTGGATCCCGATGTCGCCTTGCTCGAAGAGCACCGGCTCACGGCCGCGCACAAGGAGGGCGTAGCGCAGGCCGGGCTTGAGCTTGTTCCACCCCGGGGTGAGGGTCGAGGTGACGTAACGGATGTTCTCGTCGTACATCAGCAGCATCGCGCCGAGGCCGTGGCGGTCCATGGCCTCGCGAGCGCGGACCAGCCGGTACTCCCGCATGCGGGACCAGTTGATCCGTTCCTGCCAGTCCATCCCCACGGTACCGAAAGACGCCATCCCCCAACCTCCTGCTCGAACTAGCGGTGATCATATAAACTCACAATCGATCATGCAATCGACACGACAGCGTGCCGCTCCCCGAGCCGGACCCCCGTGGCACCGGCTCCCGCCCAGGACGCGACGCCATGGAACGGAGACCTGAATGACCGGAACCCCCCCTGCGATCGGCGTCGTCGGACTCGGCAACATGGGAGGGCCGATGGCACGCCACCTGCTCTCCGCAGGATTCCCGGTGCGCGGCTACGACGTCCGCGCCGAGGCGATGGAGCAGCTCGAGATCGCCGGTGGCGAGGCCGCGACCTCGCCGATGGACGCCGCGATGCGCTCGTCGGTCGTGCTCACTTCGTTGCCATCGGAAGCGGCGCTGAGCGACGCCATCTCGGGTCCGGTCGGTATCTCCCACGGTGCCCACGACTCGCTCGTGGTCGTCGAGACGAGCACGCTCCCGATTCCCGCGAAGCAACAGGCGCGCGAGCTTCTCGAGGAGCGGGGCGCCATCATGCTCGACTGCCCCCTCAGCGGCACCGCGAGCCAGATGCGAGCGATGGACGCCGTGATCTACGCGAGCGGCGACAGCGGGGCGATCGCCCGCCTGCAGCCGGTGTTCTCCGCCTTCACGCGTGCGACCTACGAGATCGGCGCGTTCGGCAACGGCATGAAGCTCAAGCTCCTGGCCAACCACCTCGTTACCGTCCACACTGCCGCGGCCGCCGAGGCGCTCGTGCTCGCGGGCCGCTCGGGACTCGACCTCGAGCTCGCCCACCAGGCCCTCACGGACGGGGCAGGAACCTCCCGAATGCTCGAGGTCCGAGGCCCACTTATGCTGAAGGAGGACTTCTCCGAGGCGAACATGCCGATCCGCAACTACCTGAAGGACGTCGACCTCATCTCCGCGTTCGCACGGGAGACATCGAGCCCCCTTCTGCTGTTCCCGATCTGTGCGCAGCTGTGCATCGCGGCGATGGCACAGGGCCGAGGAGAGGAGGACCCGGCTGCGATGTTCGCGGTGCTGAAGGCGATGGCCGAGGGCTAGCTTTGCGAGAGCTCCGGTTCGTCTCGAGTTCTCACGCAAGCCACTCCGCGACGCCGAACAGCAGGGCGGGCGCTTGGCTCGCGACCTCCGCGAGGCCCTCCTCACCGATCGCCTCGCGGATCTCGCCGACGGGGTCGCGAGGGGCCATGTCGAACGGGATGTCGGTCCCGAGCACGACGTGGCCCTGCCCTGCCCACTCGACCAGGTGGCGCAGCGAGCGACGGTCGTGGGTGAGCGAGTCGAAGTAGATCTGAGACAGCGCCGCGAGGATGTCCGCGGGCGTGGCGGCAAGCTCGGGACGCACGCTGCGCGCGTGGCGCAGCCGACCCGCCTGATAGGGGAAGAAGCCCCCGCCGTGAAGGAGCAACAGGCGCAGTCGCGGGTGGCGCTCGAGCACGCCCGCGCAGATCATCCGCTCGACCATGAGGGTTGTCTCGAGCGGATTGCCAATGACGTTCTGGAGATAGAAGTCCCCGAGAGCCGCATGCGGTTCGTTGAACGCGGGATGAATCAACACGGGATGGCCGAGCTCCGCGGCAGTTGCCCAGAACTCCTCGAATTCGGGCGCGTCGAGGCGGCGGCCGGCGACCGAGGTGCCGAGGGAGGCGCCTACGCAGCCATCGGCCGCTGCCGCCCGGTACATCGCGGCCGAGCGCGCCGGATCCTGGATCGGGAGGTTCGCGAGCCAGCGGAGCCTCTCAGGGGCGTGTTGGCATAACCTGATCATGCCCGTGTTCGAGGCGTCGCACAGCCCGGCTGCGAGGTCGGAGGAGACCTCGTAGAAGAACAGTGTCGGCGAGACCGAGACGACCGCCGCGTCGATCGACGCCCGGTCGAGAGAGGCGATCTTGGCGGCCGGGTCGTGAAATGAGGGATCGATCCGGAACGGCACGTGGTGCGCGCCGCTCCATTCGTCGGCGTTGATCGTCACGCCGAAGCTCGGGTCGCGGCGAAGCACGTCGAGCGCTTCGTCGGGCATGACGTGATTGTGGGTGTCGATGATCACCGGGGGTGCTCCTTCGTCGTGGGCAGTGGCGGACTCAGTTGGCCGATCCGGTCGCGGCGGCGTACATGCCGGGCTCGGGCGTGTGGCTTGTCGCTACAAGGCTCTTGCGTGCCGGTGCCCCTCGAAGACGGCCTCGTAGGTGCTCCTCGGCGCGACCGCGTCCCCGATGACCTCGACGGTGGCTCCGAGCCCCTTCGCGGTAGCAGCGAGGTCGTTGACCGACTGGCGCGCCGTCGACATCACGACGGTGTCGGCGACGAGCTCCACGACCTGATCGGGCGCGTAGACGTTGTAGAGCGTCGCCGCACCGCGACGGAGGCTGCGGACGAAGTGGTCCGGATAGAGCGTGACGTTGCTCGCGTACACCTGCGGCATGATCCACTCG
>Ga0307374_10012728_pt1 | contig 11749 bp, 9 predicted proteins | sample OX3MG_FD_202532 | JGI IMG/M metagenome (GOLD analysis project Ga0307374, IMG submission 202532) | Soil microbial communities from Risofladan, Vaasa, Finland - OX-3 | ecosystem: Environmental > Terrestrial > Soil > Coastal area > Acid sulfate soil | place: Finland: Risofladan, Vaasa | collected...
ACCACGCTGTCCGATGAAGGCGATGCGCGCGGGTCTCATGCCGCGCGGCGCTGCAGGACCCTGCCGGCCTCGGTATACATCGCGCCGATGCGCTCCAGGTGTCGCCGCGGTGAGAATTCCATCTCGATGATCGCTCGTGCCCTCGTACGCATGCCGAACGCGCCCTCAGGATCGGTCAGATAGCGCGAGAGTGCGCCCGCCAGAGCGTCCGGATCATTGGCGGGCACGAGATCGCCCGTGACCCCGGGCTCGATCAGCTCGGGCATGCCGCCGAGCGCGCTGCCGACCACGGGAACTCCTCGGGCGAGCGCCTCAAGCACGACCATCGGCTGATTCTCGTACCAACGTGAGGGCACCGCGACCACCGAGGCCGCGAGCATCAGCCGCTCCACCGCCTCCTTGTCGAGCAGACCGTGAAAGCGCACTCTGCCGGGCGCGACCGAGTCCGCGAGGCGCCGCAGTGGCTCCTCATCGGGACCGGTGCCTGCCACGTCGAGCATCGCGCCATCCAGATGCCCCACGGCGCGAATCGCCACGTCGATGCCCTTCTCGGACGACAGGCGCCCTGCGACCAGCACTCCGCCACCCGCCGCGGATTTCATCCGCACCCCCGCGGTCTCGATGAAGTGCGGGACATGGCGCAGACGCCTTGGAAAGACGCCGGCCGCTCGCATCCGACCCGCCAGGAATTCACTGGGACAGATGAAAACACCGATCGGGGAGTATGCGCGCGTGATCGTGTGCAGGAACAGCTCGCCTGCCATGACCGCGCTCGAGGTCAGCGAGCCGTCCTTGCAACGGCGCAGGACGGCGTGCTGGAAGTGACCGCCCAGACATGCCTGGCAGAGGTTGCCGTGGTCAAGGAAGCGGTATGTTGGACACGCGAGCTTGTAGTCGTGCAGCGTCATGACGGCCGGGATCCGTCTGCGCGCGACGGGCCGAAGCACCGACGGCGAGAGCTGATGGTAGATGTTGTGCAGGTGGACGACGTCCGGCCGGAACTCCGACAGCACCGCATCCATCCCCCGGCTGGCCGACGTCGAGTAGAGCATGCGCGCCACGCCGCGGACGCGTTCGGTCAGCCCGGGCGGAGGTGGCTCGAACTCGACGTCCGCGGGGTAATGCGCCGCGTACTCGAGGTGCGTGTTGAGGGGATGCGCCATGCCGAAGAACGACACCGTGTGCCCGGCCGCAACCTGCAGGTCCGCCAGGTCCTCCATGTACGCTTCCGCTCCGCCGCGCCGGTAGAGGAACTTGTTGACGTGGAGTATCCGCATCAGCGGCCTGCGTGCAAGCTCTGTGGTGTCGCTGCGGCCACTCGGGCCGCTACGCGCCAACCAGAGCGGGGTCGGGTTCCTCGACAGGCGCGGGGAGACCGCGGAGCGCGGCGTTCTCGTGGTAACGCGTGACGGCGTACGCCGCCGCGGCGAAGGCGACGTAGTACCAGAGCACGACCACCTGGGTGATCACGTTCGATACAAGGCTGATGAGCATGAAGGCGATCACACACGAGGCGAACCCGACCGCGATTGACCGTTCATAGGTCCACATTCGCCGCCGCGTGAATCTCATCGCCTGGCGCGCCACGAGCCCCATGCTGATCAGGAGCGCGAAATACGCGAGAGTCCCGATGACACCGGTCTCCACGTAGGCACGCAGGAAGTCGTTGTGAGGCTCCTTCTGCTGGCTGGTCGCCAGCGAGCTCATATTGAGCCCGATGCCGGTGATGGGATCCTTGTTCGCGAGCGGGAGCACCTGGTTCCAGTAGTCGAAACGCCACGCAAGCGAGTTGGATGCGTACCCGGTCGCGCTCGTGGAGCTGCCCAGGTCGGCGAATCGCTGCAGGATCGTGGGGACGGCGAGCAGGGAGATCATCACCGTGCCGATCAGCACCGCGAGCATGATGCGGCGGCGTCCCATGATGGCCACCGCGAACACTCCAACGAGGGCCGCGATCCACGCACTCCGCGTGAAGGTGAAATAGAGGCAGATGGTGCAGCCCACGAGAAGGATCGTCATGCCGATCTTCTTCTTCTGCGTCAGGTGAGGAAGCAGCGCCACTCCCATGATGATGAGCATGGTCAGATAGATCGCGAAGGGGTTCGGCTGCGAGAACGTCCCTTCAAATCGGGCGAACCCACCGCTCGTGAACTGCGAGTGATGAATGAGCACGTTGAAAAGCGTGTAGCCGACCGGCACAAGTGCGGACACGTAGATGGATCCGATCAGCCGCTTGATCATCTCGCGATCGACGAGCATGACCTCGAGCACGGCCAGCATCACCACGACCGCGGTGACCCGCAAGGCCTCCAGGAGGCTGACCGTCGGACTCGCGGAATCGATGACGCTGAGAAAGCCGGCGATCGCGAAGAGGATCAGACACACCCGATGGATGGACATCGGTGGCGACTTCCGACCCTCGCGCATTCGTGTGAGCATCCAGAAGAACGCGGCGAGAATGAACAGGATCGCCAGCGCTCCGGTTGGGTCGAGCCCCGCGGCCGAGGAGGTCGCGGTGTTGACGCCGGCAGCCCCGCCATTGCCCGCCCCGGGCTTGGTGATGTCGAGACTGGCGCGAATCGCGATCGTCGTGAACACGAAGTTCTCGAAGTTGACAAGGCCCAGCACGAAGAGGCCCAAGCCGATGAACGCGCCGATGGGAATGATGAGCAGCAGTTTGTTGCCGCCAAGCGCCGCCTCGACGCTTGTCTCGACGGCCAGCGCCAGGATGACCAACGCACCCAGCAGAAAGCCGGCCCTGGTACGCCGGGTCATCGGCCCGAGACCGCTCGGCCGACGGACGGTGACCATCGCCATCAGTGGATTCCCCTTTTCCCGAGATGGCTCGCACCGCGTTCGATGCGGGGAGCCTCCTTCCGTTCCGCGATACCGGCAGTCCCCAACTGATCCACCCGAATGCCGGTCGCATCTCTAGTGTACGGACGCCGCCCGCTCATGGCAAGTTTGTCGTGATTGCGGTGCTTTCCAGGTCGACGATCGCCTCGACGTCGACCCCGTCCTCGACCATGGGCGCAACATCCGCGTCGGCCGGCTCGGGCGCCACCGCGTGCGCGGGGAACGCCGGCCGAGGACGGCGCCGGAGTACGGCGCGCCAGCTCGCGATCTCCTGTCCGTTGAAGAGGAGCATCGCGGCGGCGAGCACTCCCAGGCCGACGAGTCCGGCAATTGGTGTGCGGATCAGGAGCTGGGTGCGATCAAGCGATCCATTGAGATCGAGAGCAAACGACGCCGCGATCATGGCGGCGCCGCTGAGGACTGACGCGCCCACGATCTTGAGTGTGAACGGCACCAGGTCGCGGCCGGGTGCTCCACCGAGACGCGACAACCGGTACCACGCGTGCCCCACATTGACGAACTGCGAGACGGAGTACGCGAGGGCCACGCCGATGATGGCCCGCTCGGTCCCGAACCCGAACACGAGCATGAGCAGCGGCAGCATGACCAGGTTGGCGACCACCCCGTACACGGTGTTGCGCAGGGGAACTCGAGTGTCGAGCCGGGCGAAGAACGGCGCAAGCAGTGCTCGCTGCACGGCGGACGGGACCAGGCTGATCGAGTAGACCGCCAGCACCGTCCCGAGCAGCACCGCGCTGGTGCGGGCGAATTGGCCACGCTGAAAGACAGCAAGGACGGCGGGACTGGCGAGGACCGCCATGAATGCGGTGAGCGGCAGGCTGATGGCGAGCATGATCCGCATGCCCAGCGCGGTGAAACGGCGCACCTCGTCCTGTTCGTCGCGAGCGTGGGCATCGGTGAGCCGGGGAATCAAGGCGACGATGACCGAGCGGAAGAAGACCGTGCCGCCGACGGCTGACACGATCAGATAGCCGTAGTTGAGGATGCTGATCGAACCTCCCGGCAGGGGCGACACCAACGCCTGCTCGGCGAGTCGGGCGATCGGGTTCAGCCCTGCCGAACCCAGAGGGCGGATGCAGAGCTTTCCGATGCCTCGGAGATGCTCATCGCGGAGATCGAGCGCCGGGCGGACTCTCATACCCTGACGTCCTGCCATCAGCGCCATGAAGACAGCCTGCGCGACCGCTCCTGCAAGGAATGCGAAGGCGACGACGTGGATGTCATGCACCAGTCCGGTGTTGATGAGCGGCCCCGCAAGGATGACCGCGGCGGCGAGTCCGTTGAGCACCACGGTCATCAGTGCCGGGGCCACGAACGCGTATCGGGCGTTGAGATATGCGCGCAGCACTTCCGCGATCGCCACCAGGGGGACCGTCGCAAACATGATTGGGACCATGAAGGCAGCGAGTTGAACCTCGGATGGGGAGAAGCCCGGTGCGGTGACGTGCACCAGCGGCGCGGCGACGAGCGCCGACACGACCACCAGGAACGCACCCACAACGATCACGGTGCACAGGACCATCGAGATGAGGCGATCCGTCGGCCGCTCTCCACGTCGAGTGGCCGATGTGCGGAATGCGGGAACGAGCGCCTGGTTCGCGGCGACCATGACCACCGCGACGAGCCCCAGTGGGATTCGCGCTGCCACAAAGAATTCGTCGGTCGGCGCGCTCGCGCCGAAGCGGATCGCGATGCTGAAATCGAGCACCAAGCCCGCCAGAATCCCGGCGGCTGCTGCGATTCCAGTCAGGCTCGACTGACGAACGACGGTGCGGTTCGACTGGCTGTGCGAGCTCGGACCGCTCCCTTGGACGTTCACCGTGCCGGTTAGGCGGCCCGGCCCTCCGCCTGGAGACGCAACGACTCATCAAGGCGGTTGTGGAGCTGATCGCAGAGCGCGCGAGCGCGGGGATCGATCTCGAGCTGGCGAATCCCACTCGGGGAGCGTGGCGCGATGTGCTCGATGAGCTCTGGGCGGAACGGGAAGCCGAGGAACTGGCAGATGCGCCGCATCGAGCGCTCCGGCGACGCGAGCACGTCCTGGTATGAGGTGAGCAGCACGTCGTCACGACGATCCAGCCCGAGCTCGAAGTAGAGACCGTTGCGGACCCACCAGAAGAGCGCCGCGGCGGTCTCCGGCGTCATCGTTGCGTAGTCGAAACTGCGTATCTGCTCGAGCGTGGAGGCGGAAAGCCTCTGGGCCTGCCACATCCCCGGGCGGTCGCCTTTCGCGATGTCACCGAGGACGAGCAGATTGTTGCGACCGAACTTCGAGATCGCCGAGCGCGCCCGGCCGTCGACATCCCGGTACGCCCAGATCGCCCGACCAGAACTGGGAGTTGCGATCGAGTCGAGGAGGTGATCGATCCGATGCGAATCGCAGAGCGGCTTGAAAAGCACGAACTGGTGCTTGCTCGCCAGCACGATCCGTCGAATCACTTCGTCATCCCGGAGGAGATAGCGCTCGAACGCGGCGCGGTCGTTCTCGTTGTGGATATCGAACTCGGGCGCAGTGTCAAGGCCACGAGCGAGCATGTTCGTCCCTGATCGCTGCAGACCAACCAGGTAGACGGGGGTCGCCGCGCCAGGCACCTGCGGATGCGACCTCCGCCAGCGCCACTTTGCCGAGGCGACCTGGATGCGTGTGAACGGGTTGAGCTCGTCCTCTTCGACCACTCGAGCGAGGCCCTCGGTCCGAACCCAGCGAACATGCCGGCGAACCCGTCGCGCGACTCGTCCGGCAGAACGCTCCCCGTGCGGAGCCCGATCGAAGATCGTCTCGGCCGCCGGCGCGTTTGTGGTTCTCTGCCGCAGCGTGTAGCCGTAATGCAGGAGGAGGGGCAGCGTGAGCGCCCCGACGAGACGTTGGTCGCGCCGCGCCATCGAGGTTCGCCACCGGTCGTCCTGGCGTATGCGTATCACGCCGTTCTTGAGACGGTCGGGATTCCCGGCGACACTGTGATTCGGCGTCGTGAGCGCTTCGTCGCCAGCGACGAAAGGCAGCCGGGCGTCCTCCATCCCCACCATCGCGAGAATCCGGCGCAGCGACGCCTGGGGATCCGACATGAAGTCCTCATAGCGGACTCGAACGTACCGATCCGGCGGGCCGCCGAAGAGGAGCCCACCTGCGAGGTTCCAGACGTCCCAGAGGACCGCGCTCTTCGCCGGCCCGATCTGCTCCATGTGCGAACGTGAGGCCCCGTCCAGGAGGGGCTTGCGACTCGACCATGAATGGGCGGCGCCGCGCGGATCCCGGATCAGGTGGACCACCCGAAGATCGACGCCCGGGGTGGCAGCCAGCACGTTCGCATACGCCGGAAGCTTCGACGAGTCGACGATGACCCGGCTTCCGGTCACGTGGGCTATCGCGGCGTAGACATCGCCGAGCGCGGCGCGGTCGCGCGCGGCCGACGTGCGCCGTGCCGGGTCGAGCCCCGGTCGGACGCTGCCGGCGAGGATGGCCGGGAGGCTGCGAATACGGCCGGTGCGCTTGAGGAGCGAGACCACACCTCGAGCAGGCTCGGGGTCATCGAGGTGGCCCGACTCTGTAAGCACGCGGCTCCAGACCGGACAATCGCGTACCGGCACGCCGCAGCCGCAGAGGCGGCTCTCGGCAAGACCGCGCTGCCACAGGTAGCGCACTTCTCCTGCCGCGAAAACACCGTCGACCTCGCCGAGCAGACTGGCGAGGAGCGTACTTCCGCTCCTGCCAGTCCCGGCGATGTAGATGACAGTCGTAGACATCGGTTTAGCGCGTCCCGCCGCCGCCAACGCATGGCGGCTTCACGCTATCTGCGCCGAACAGCCTGCCGAGGGTCGGGATCCTGCTCGACCACGGAACCGACATCGGCATGGCCGTTGCCATTCCCGTTGGTGTGGCCGTTGCCGTTGCCATTCCCATAGGGCGTGGTGGACGGAACACCCACTGCCGCCGGAGCGGTGGCCGTGGAGCTTGCACGCCACGGATCCCGCGAGGCCGACTCGGCTCGCGCCGAAGCGTCAGCCAAAGCGGGCGCCGAAGCCGCCGTAGCGGGCGTCGACACCACACCGATCTGCGGTGCAGGCTCGCGGTCCCATGCGAACGCTCCCTGCGCGGGCTGAGCCTTGACGGCCGACCCCTTGCCCGACCGCATCAGCTCGAGCACGAGGATGAGACCAAGCATCATGAGCAGGCCGAGAGCGAAGGCGATCCCGGCGAACTTGATCGTGTTCGAAAGCTTCGACAGGCGCACGACGGCGGAGGTGGTGACGGCGGCTGGGTTCGCGTCCGCCGCAATCAGGGCCTGAGCGTCGACAAGCCGCTGGGTGGCGTGGTCGTACGCGCTGATCGCGGCCGCACGTGCGTTGGAGAGCGCCTGGTATTGCTCCAGCTCGGCGCCGAGGCTTGCCACCTGCTTTGTATAGAGGGTGATCAGAGCCTGCGCGCCAAGCGCGGACTTCGCGTCGTGATTTGCATTGGCCCTAGCGAGATTCGCCACCTGAATGTTCAGTTGCGACTGCGCATTGTTGTACGCATTCAGCGGCGATACGGTCCCATACGTTGCGTCAAACTTCGCAATGTTGGTGTCCGCAAGGGTGAGAAGCGCCTGTCCACTGGCTTGTGCGCTCTGCGCCTCGACGAGGCTGGGCTGGGCGATCGCATTCAGCGCGTCAACGGTGGCTTCGCGCACCGCACCCACCAGGTTCTCGGTCGTCGAAGTGCGCTTCAACTGGAGGGCAACGTGAATGATGTTGCTCGAGGCCGTGGTGGTGCTGGCGCTGAGGCCGGCGGCCAGATCACTGACCGGGATGCGGTACTTCTGCGACACCTCCGTCAGGACCGGCTGGGAGACAAGGACGTCCTTGAAGCCTGCGACGTATTGCGTCGCGGCGCTCGAGGACGAACCGTTCGCGCTGATTGCGGGCACTACGACAGTCGCGTCCGCCTCGTACACCGAGGGCTGCAACTCCATGAAGCCTCCGGTGAGCAGCCCCGCAACGATTGGCACGGCGATGACCAGCCACAACACGCGGCGGATTGCCCGCAGGTAGTCGCGAATCTCCATGGCCTGTTCAAACCCCCTTCAAGTCAGATGTTGACGCGGCGACCCCGCGCTGCAATGACAAGCATACCGGCACCGGCGATGAGAAGTAACGCTCCGAGTGTGAGCAACCCGCCTCCGGCGCCCGTCGACGGCGTCGAAGTTGTCGCCGCGAGCACGCCACCGTCAGGGGTCGGCGTGGCGCCGCCCACACCGCCGGTTGGGGACGGCGTCGGGGTGAGCTTCGGGGTCGGCGTCGGAGTCGCGTCGCAGCCCAGGACGCGGATGAACCCTGAGGCCAGCGTGGCGCGATCTCTGCCCTCCGCCTTGAAGGGCGCCCACACATCCAGCTGGTAGTACCCGCAGGCATCGAACGTGTAGGTCAGCGAGAGCGTCTGGCTCCCGTGCGCCCCCCAGGTCTCGTTGAAGGACTGAGTACCGGCCATCAGCGCCTGCGTGGTTCCACCCGGCCCGTTGAAGGTGATCCCGGGTTGACCAGGCTGACCGTCGGAGACGTTCGCACCGTTGTAGGTGAGGATGTGGTGGGCGGAAAAGTTGAGCGCAACCGTGTGCGCGGTGCCGGTGAGATTCGTCGCAACGACGTTGAAGTCGACCGTGACCGGTCCACCGGAGATGTCATATGACGCGGGGCTGCTCATGAAGCCCGTGGGCGCCGCCGCAGAAAGGATCCCCTCGAAATTCGGGTTCCCGGCCGCGGCCACGGTCTGCGAGGTGAGCATCGCAGCGGCGATGGTCACGGTGCCGGCGATCCCGCAAAGACCACCCAGGCGCCTCAGCGCGAATCCTGTCCTATCCATGCCTCTCCCTCTCTCCGAGAGTCTCCTCGACCTCATACATGCTCATTATTCATCAATTCGCGAGGAGGGCAAGAATCGCGTTCGCGTCCGCCTTCGCCTCGCCGAGCTTCCCGAGAGGGGAGCGCATCTGGATGAACGCATTCCGGACCGAGGTGATCGTCGTCTTGTTGGACGGAAAGCCGCTCGCGGTGAGGCTCAGGACCGCCCCGATGCCCGAGTCCACGATCTGCCGGGCGCTGGCGATCGACGCCGCGAGGTCGCTGAGCCTGGCGACCTCCTGGCTGCGGTTGGGATCGGTGCTGGGGACACCGGCGACGCTGGTCTGGAGCTGCTGATACTGGCTCGCCAGATAGTTCAGCTCACGAAGCTCGTCCCCTCCGGCGATGGCGAGGTGTGTCATCGGCTCGATCAAGCCGGCGACGCGTGTCGACGGGCCGATGCTGAGCACGTCGCTCCGCAGCACGTCAGGAAGCGAATCGGATTGGATCGTCACAGCCAGCGCCTGGAGCTGGGCGTTGACGCCTTCGAGCATGGACAGCAGGGTCGCCGAAAGCGCGCGACCCGACAGGGTGATTCCGGGCAGGTACTGGTCCCGTTGGACGTCCGCGATCAGCGCGTTAACATACCCTTCACGCTTGGAGATCTCGTTCGCCCCCGTCACCAGAAGACTGCTGAACGCTTCAGCGCGGATGAGCGCGTTGACCCCGGTCAGCGCATTGATCTCGACAAGGACACCCGGAGGCGCGCCGTCGCTCTGGATGCTGTTCGCCGCAGCCAGCTCAGCCTGCACGGCCTGGTCGATACCGCTCTCGAGGGTGCCGGCCACCGGGGTGGTCGCCGGCGGAGCGCTCACAGGGACACCCACGACCGGGTCGTTGACACCGGCTGAGCAGCCGGCGAGGAGGAAGCCGATGGCGGACGCGCTCGCAATCAGCGTCGACAGCCTCCCAATCGGTCGTTCCATGTTCCCCCTAACCACCCGCTCATCACCTCTCGGCAGGCCCGCTGACGGCATGCCGTCGCCCTTCCGAGAGCCTGATCTGTCCGAACGCATCATGACGGAATCGGCCACAACTTGTCAAAAAATCGGGGCTGCCGGTGATCGCCGATGGGCGCTTCAGTGGCGGTCGGAACGCCGGAACGTCGGCGCACAATCCCCCTTGATGGAATCGGGTCAAGCGCATCGATAGCGCCATTTGACTACTGGACCCGGCACGGGTAAACTCGCCGAGGGAACGGAATCCGGGGGCGGTGCCAGGCACCCGATTCGCCGTTCGGCGGCTGGTATCGACAAGGGGGAACGGTCGTGGAACTTGCGGAGGATGCACATCTAGGGTCATCTCTGTCGCCGGACGCCGGTTGGGCCCCGCATGAGGCGGCGGAAATCGAACTGGTCGGCGAACATCAGGGAGGCCGTCGCGCCACCGCGCCTGTCGCGGCTGAGAACGCATCGAGACAGATCCAATGGCCGCTGGTGCTCGCCATGGCCACGTTCGCCGTGGATGTGATCATGGTGTTCGCGGGTTACTTCCTCGCCAAAACCATCCTGCAGCTGTACTTCGCGGGCTCCAAGCCGGACACGACGTCGGTGCGTGGGGCCGTTCTGGCAACGGTTGCGGTCTGGCCGGTTGTCTTCGCGATCTACGGTCTCTACGATCTCCGCCGGCCCACCCACGTCGCCGCGGAGCTGCGCCGGCTCTTCAATGCGGTCGTCATGTCGGTGCTCCTCGTGGTGCTGATCACCTTCGAGGCCGAGGCCGATCCACGGCGCGAGCTGATCCCGGTCCTGCTCGTGACCTGCCTTCTGACGGTCGTCGCCGGGAGGATGTCGATCCGGAGGCTGACCCACGGCCTCAACACCCACGCGATCACGAGCCAGACCACGCTGATCGCCGGCACCAACGATGAGGCTCGCGCGCTTGCTCGGACGCTGCAGCGACGCCCGTGGATGGGCTACCGCGTCTGCGGCTTCATCGAGGTGACCAGGTCCGGGCTCGACGTCATGGACGGGATCCCCGTTCTGGGCACGGTGGAAGACATCACGCAGATCACCGCCGCGCACAAGGTCGGGGCGGTGATCATCGCGGGGAGTGCTGTCGGTGGCGCCACATTGCAACTCATCGATTCCGCGCTCTCCGCCGATGTGAGCGTGCGGGTTTCGCCTGGGCTGCCCAATCTCGGCGCCGCACGAGTCATTCTCGAGCCTCTCGACGGCATGGCGCTGTTCTCCCTTCGCCGGCACCGGTTCTCGCGTCGCCAGCGAGTGCAGAAGCGTTGCCTCGACCTCTTCGTGACCTCGATCGCCCTCGTGATCGGCGCGCCGATCATGCTCGGGATCGCGCTGCTGGTACGCCTCAGCAGCCCGGGTCCGGTGCTGTTCCGTCAGCGACGGGTCGGCGCACAGGAACGCGCCTTCACGATCTTCAAGTTCCGCACGATGGTCGTGAATGCCGACGCCCAACGCGATGGGCTCGCGGGCTTGAATGAAGCTGATGGTCTCCTGTTCAAGATGCGCAACGATCCACGGGTGACCCGGGTGGGGCGCGTGCTCCGCCGCACCTCGCTCGACGAGCTGCCGCAGCTCTTCAACGTCCTGCGCGGCGAGATGAGCCTGGTGGGACCGAGGCCCGCCCTGCCCGAGGAGGCCACACGCTACGCCGAGCTGCAGCGTGGACGTCTGCGGGTCAAGCCGGGTGTCACGGGACTGTGGCAGGTGAACGGGCGGCATGACCTCGCCTTCGAGGACTACGTGCGCTACGACCTCTTCTACGTTGAGAACTGGTCGTTGACGATGGACCTGTACATCCTCGCCAAGACGATCCCCGCGTTGCTCACCGCTCGCGGCTCGTACTGATTCACGCTGCCGAGCGTGGTTTGCGCGCGAAGCAGCGATTTCGAACATGCGCTGACGGCGAACGTCAGGCGTAACCACGCCTGCTGAGCTCCTCAGCCTGCACGTCCTCGATGCGCGAGACCACCGCCGGCGGCAGACCCTTGCGCCACTCGTCATTCCGATTGCTGAACTGGATCCGC
>Ga0307374_10012729_pt1 | contig 11749 bp, 9 predicted proteins | sample OX3MG_FD_202532 | JGI IMG/M metagenome (GOLD analysis project Ga0307374, IMG submission 202532) | Soil microbial communities from Risofladan, Vaasa, Finland - OX-3 | ecosystem: Environmental > Terrestrial > Soil > Coastal area > Acid sulfate soil | place: Finland: Risofladan, Vaasa | collected...
GCGGCCATCCTCGCGAAACGCGAAGTTGCCCGGATGCGGATCCGCGTGCAGCGCGTGATTCTGGTAGATACCCCGGCACAACCACGCCAACAGTCGCGTGCCCAAGGTATCGCACAGCGCCTGATCCCAGCCGCGCGCCGTCTCCAGCGACGCGCCTGATTCCTCGCTCATCACTAACACGCCTGGGCCACACAACGAGCGCACCGGCTTCGGGTAGACGATGCCCGGGCGTGGCTGCCGACGCAGCTCCAACAGATTTTTCAGCTCGTTTCCATAATCCGTCTCCTCGCGGAAACGCGCACGCACCTCGGTCAACACCGCGTCGATGGCAGCGCTGTCCACCGGCAGGATGCGCGACAGACCCAGCATGCGCCGCAACTGGCTGACATCCGCCTCCACCGCCTCGTGCACGCCCGGATAGCGCAGTTTCACCACCACCGTGCTGCCGTCGTCCAGCGTCGCTCGATGCACCTGACCGATGCTCGCCGCCGCCAGCGCCCGGCGCTCGATGTGGACCACCCGCGCCCGCTGTTTGGCCGTCCACTCCTGCTCCATCAGCGGCTCCAGTTCCTCGAATGGCAACGGTTCCACGTCGCGCTGCAGGCGCTTGAGCTTGTCGGTGAATTCGGGCGGAAACAGGTCGGAATACTGGGCCACCATCTGCCCCATCTTCATCGCCGCGCCGCGCAACTCACCCAGCGTATTGGCCCAGTCCTCGCCCACCTCAGCCCAGTAACGCGCCTGCCGCTCGACCTTGTCACCGCCCGGCAAACGCTTGAGCAGATTGCGCCCCAGCGTGCGCGCACCCACGCCCAGTAAACGGGTGGTACGACCGGAAGCGGTGGTGCGGCGAATCGGCATGTGTCTTATGACAGTCGCAATACTCAGGCACTGCGGTGGAACGAGCTGACATAAAGATACGCGATGCGGCGGTCCCGGCGTGTAGGTGGGCGTACGATCCGGATTTGAAAGCAAGACTCGGAGTGTGTCGCGATCAGCGTCCCCGCAAACTGGGCATCTGATCGAACACACAGGAATGCTACGGCAATGAAAACGCCAGCAAATGATTTGAAACGCAGTGCAAAGTGCACCACCGAGCGCGACCCGCGCTGGGTGTCTGTCCTCAAGCGGGATCGTTCGGCTGACGGGACATTCTGGTATTCGGTATCCACCACCAGCGTTTACTGCCGCCCGTCCTGTCCATCCCGCACCGCCAGACCGGAGCACGTCCGTCTGCACACCACGCTCGAAGATGCGCGTGCAACCGGCGCCCGACCCTGCAAGCGCTGCAAACCCGATGGCCTGTCGCAAAACGCCGAACACGCCGCGATCGTCACCCGCGCCTGCCAGTTGATCGAACGCAGCGAGGAACTGCCGTCACTCACCGCACTCGCCCAGGCTTCGGGTTTGAGTCCCGGTTATTTTCACCGCCTGTTCAAAGCCGTTGCCGGCCTCACGCCCAAGAATTACGCCAGCGCACATCGGACCAGCCGGGTACGCAAAGAACTGACCCGCGGCCAGAAAGTCACCGATGCGATCTACGACGCCGGCTTCAATTCAAACGGCCGGTTCTACGACAAATCCACCCAATTGCTTGGCATGACACCCACCCGCTACCGCGCCGGCGGCATCAACGAAGACATCCGCTTTGCCGTAGGCCAGTGCTCCCTCGGCGCCATTCTGGTGGCATCCAGCGCCAAGGGTGTGGCGTCCATCCTGATCGGCGACGATCCGGAGATGCTGGTGCGTGACCTGCAGGATCAATTCCCCCACGCACGTCTGGTCGGCGGAGAAAAAGCCTACGAATCCCTGGTCGCCCGCGTCGTCGGATTCGTCGAAGCGCCGCGGCTCGGTCTCGACCTGCCACTCGATGTCCGCGGCACCGCCTTTCAACAACGCGTCTGGCAGGCCCTGCGTGAAATCCCAGCCGGCCAGACCGCCAGCTACAGCGACATCGCCCAACAGATCGGCTCGCCGAAATCCGTGCGTGCCGTCGCCGGCGCCTGCGCCGCCAACCACATCGCCGTCGCCATTCCCTGCCATCGCGTCGTGCGTCACGACGGCTCACTTTCCGGTTACCGATGGGGTGTCGAACGCAAACGCGTCTTGCTGGATCGGGAAGCGGCCGAGATGCCGGTGTGATTCCGGACGGCCGTCTAATGCTTGCGGCAAGCCGATACGATTCGATCAGTTGTGATATATGTACGTTTGTCATACAGTAACGCATGCGGATCGAATGGGACGAGTCCAAGCGCACCGACAATCTGCGTAAGCATCGCGTGGACTTTGCCGATGCGGTAGGCGCCCTGGTTGATCCCTGTAACCTCACACGCGAAGACCCTGATGCACGCAGTGAACCGCGTTTCGTCACCCTCGGTCGCGGGTATAGCGATCGGTTGCTGCTGGTGGTCTGGACCGAGCGTGATGAGGATGTGATTCGGATTATTTCGGCGCGCAAGGCCAGTTCCGGCGAAGCGCGCGCCTATGAGGATTGACCCATGCGCAAGGAATATGACTTCGACAACGCCAAGCGGGCAAAAGATGTGCCGGCACTAGCCAAACTCCAAGCCGAGTACGTTTGCAAGGAGCGAATCACCATCCGGCTAGACGCGGACGTGATGGCGTGGTTCCGCGCCCAGGTGAAGAGCGGCGGCAACTATCAGACGCTCATCAATGAAGCGCTGCATGATCACATCGCCGAGCAGGAGGGCGCGCTCGAACGAACACTTCGTCGTGTGCTTCGCGAAGAGCTTGGGACAAAAGCGGGCTAGACCGGTTGAGACTGCCGAAAGAATTACAGTGATGTAATACGGAGCACGGAGGGTCCGCACGCATCGCAGTGAAAGACCTGTTCACGCCGATTGTCCACGTTGCGTCACGCAATGTGAGATGTCAGGGATGGCGATGCGAGGGAGACAGGACACGGCGATTAACCATCAATATTGTGTTTAGTATGATGTCATCGTAATCTCGGCGGCTTAACTAGGCGTTATGCACTCATCAAAATAGTCACCCTCACCAAATTATCCAGGACTCTAGATGGCTGACGACGAACTAGACATCGAAGACGAACAGGAAGAGGAGACGGCATCCATAACCTACGACATAGCCAGTTACCCATCCGATTTCACACTGTGGGGTATATCCCAAATGTGGAAGGACAACGACATCCTTATCCCAGACTACCAACGGGAATTTGTATGGTCGATGCGTCAGTCATCTCTTCTCATCGACTCGTTCCTTTGCGGTCTTCCGGTGCCGCCGGTGTTCTTCTATATCGATGAAGAAAACAAAAATCTTGTTATAGACGGCCAACAACGAATCCTCAGCGTTGTATTTTTCTTCGATGGCTACTTTGGAAGGGAAAGCACGCAAGGTAAGCGCCAGGTCTTTCGTCTGTCGGGCTTGGACCAGAAGAGCCCTCATCATGGCAAGCGGTTCACTGACTTAGATGAAGCGGACCAGCGAAAACTGAAACAAGCCGTACTGAGGGCGGTGAATATTCGCCAACTCAATCCAGTCGGCGAAAGCACTAGCGCTTATCACATATTCGAGCGATTGAATACAGGCGGCACGCCGTTGAAGCCGCAAGAGATACGGAACTGCGTCTTTCGTGGCGGTTTCAACAAACGCCTTAGAGAAGCCAACAAGGACAAGAATTGGCGCAAAATTCTCGGCAAATCCTACCTGGACAAGCATCAAAAGGATGTTGAGCTGTTGCTGAGAGTGTTTGCCTTGGTTGGATCAGAACCAGAGTATGAGAAGCCAATGAAAGAGCACTTGAATCGTGCGATGAAGCACCACGATTCTGGCGCAACAAAGAAGGCAACCAGGTTTTTTGATGTGTTTCCGTCAGTTACTAAGATCGTTGTGGAAGCTCTTGGGCCCCGCCCTTTCCATCTACGCGGGCCGCTCAATGTTTCGGCGCTGGACTCTGTGATGAGCGTACTAGTTAGTAACCACAAGAAGCTCGCCTCAATAGACGTCAAGAGGAGGTTCGCAGAGTTACGAGCTGATCCCGAGTTCGATGAGTACAGCCGTATAAACACAACTGACACGAAGACAGTTTTAGCTCGTATTGAGAAGGTGGAGGAGCATCTTCTTTCATAGGCGCCTGTTAATGCCCTACGCAACTAAATTTCAGCATGCGGACGATGTTGTCGCGCACCTGAACACTGTAATACCAGCGCTTTCTGATCCACTACTTACAGCCAAGTACGTGGGGTTCGTATCTGTAGCAGCGGTTACAGTATTTGAGATGGCGATTAAAGATATCTTCGTTGACTTTGCGAGTAAGAAGCATCCTGTACTAGGAGCTTTTGTTGAGTCACGCTTTAAGAGAATAAACGGCAGAATAAAGCTGAGCATTGTCAAGGAAGAATATGTCAGTCGGTTCGGCGAACGATATGCTAAAAGGTTTGCGCGGCGTCTAGATGCAACTGCCAAAGCGCACCTACTAACGCATCGTCGAGATATTAAGAACTCGTACAACAATTTGATTGTGTGGCGAAATGATTTTGCCCATGAGGGCAGAATCAACTCGACGACGGCTTACAGCGAAGTCGTTCAAGCCTATAAGGACGGCAAGGAAATAATCCACTGTTTGGCAGAAACGATGGTGCGATGAGGGAATAGTCTGGAGTGAACCCGCGCTATCCGATCTTGATGCCATTGCATATTAAATCGCGCTCGATACACAACTTCGATTCAAGCCCGGTAAATAAGCTATAGTTTCAACCTGAAATCCTCTTCAACCGCAGACATGCACGGTCAATCGAATCTGCGGGGGCCAATCCGTTCGGATACGGCTTCCCCGCAACTCTGGTGGCGATGGCGCTGACAGCGTCCTGACGGCGGGCGCGCCGTCCATACCCACCTTAGATTTCACACGATTGGATTGACCATGACTGCCCTCTCTAACCCGATGACTCACGTCGCGCTGACGCGCGAGCTGCCGGGTGACCTCGACACGCCTGTCGGCGCCTATCTCAAGCTGGCCAACCGGCCTTATTCTTTCCTGTTCGAGTCGATGCAGGGCGGCGAGCGTTGGGGCCGTTACTCGTTCGTCGGCCTGCCGTGCCGCGAGGTGCTGCGGGTGCGCGGCACGCAGATCGAACGGCGGGTGGATGGCGAGATCGTCGAGTCGCTGCAACACGAACATCCGATCGTCTGGCTGAAGGAATACGCGGCGCGCTGCCAGGTGGCGGAGACGCCGGGGCTGCCGCGTTTTGCCGGCGGGCTGGTGGGTTATTTCGGCTATGACTGCGTGCGTTATGTGGAGCCGCGCATCAACCGCGACAAGCCGGACCCGCTGGGTACGCCGGACATCCTGCTGATGCGTGCGGATGAACTGGTGGTGTTCGACAGTCTGCGGGCGACGCTGACCTTGGTGGTGCACGCGGTTATCGACGACGCGGCCGATCAGGCTCGCGCGGAACGGCGGCTGGATGAGATCGAGGCGCAGTTGGCACAGCCGTTGCCGGCGCGGCCGAAGATGCCGGCGCCAGCGCAGACGGCGGAGTTTGTCTCCGGCTTCACGCCCGAGACTTACGGCGCGGCCATCGGCAAAATCAAGGATTACATCACCGCCGGTGATGTGATGCAGGTGGTGCCGTCGCAGCGCTTGAGCGCGCCATTCACCGCCGAGCCGCTGGCGTTGTACCGCGCGCTGCGGCGGATCAATCCCTCGCCGTATCTGTATTGCCTGCACATGGACGATCACCACGTGGTCGGCTCGTCGCCGGAGGTGCTGGTGCGGGTGGAGGACGAGACGATGACGGTGCGGCCGCTGGCCGGCACGCGACCGCGCGGCAAAACGACCGAGGACGACGCGCGGCTGGAGACGGAGCTGCTGGCCGATCCCAAGGAGATTGCCGAGCATCTGATGCTGATCGACTTGGGCCGCAACGATGTCGGTCGCGTGGCCGAGACCGGCAGCGTGCGCCTGACCGAGAAGATGGCGGTGGAACGCTACAGCCACGTCATGCACATCGTCAGCAACGTCACCGGACGGCTCAAGCCGAACACGCATCCGCTGGACGCGCTGATGGCGGCGTTCCCCGCCGGCACTTTGAGCGGCGCGCCCAAGGTGCGGGCGATGGAGATCATCGACGAACTGGAGCCGGTCAAACGCGGTGTTTACGGCGGCGCGGTGGGCTATCTGTCCTACTCGGGCAATCTGGACATGGCCATCGCCATCCGCACCGCAGTGATCAAGGACGGTCGTGTGCACGTGCAGGCCGGCGGCGGCATCGTGGCCGACTCCAATCCGCAGACCGAATGGGAAGAAACCATGAACAAGGCCGGCGCCATGCTGCGTGCTGCGGCGAGTCTGTAAAAATCGGCACGACCGACCGATACGGTCACGCAGAATGCGCACACTGATCCGCAACGACACCGGATGTTAGACCTCGTCGGGGACGAGGGCTAGAATTGCTCCATGAACACTTCCCGCATTGAATCTGAAGACGTTTCCATGCAACATTTTCTCCGAAATAATGTTGCACTTGGAGTTTGAGCGCGGCCTCTTCACCAGCCGCCGAAGTGGGCAACGCAGATTTCATTGGGCGGCAAACTGATCCGCCAGGCCCGCCAACGTCATGTTCCCCGCAATGGCGTCGTGGGGAATCAACACGTAGCTCCACGGCTTGCCGCCGCAACTGGCCAGATAGGTGGAGGCATTCGCGCACCACTGCACGGCCACGTCTTTCTTGGCCAGAACCACGGGGTCGTCGAGCTCTTTGCGCATCTTCGGTTCCAGCATATAGACCGCGTCATCGGCCTCGGCAACGAAGTCCGGCTGGTATTCCTGCGGCTCGCCGCCCTGGCGATAGAACAACTGGAACTGACCTCTGGCTGGCCTGAACCACTTCAGTGCGTCGCGTTCCAGGATGACCGCCAGCTTGCGCTCGGCGTCCGAGTCGAACTTCTGCACCGTGTACAGGCAGCGTCCAAAACCACTGAACAGGTACTTCGCGATGTTGGCCCTGTCATTGGGCGAAACCCGGTAGTCGGCAGGCGACTCGTTCACCGATTGTGTGTACGCGCTGGGCTTCAATTCGGTGAAGCCCTTGCTGATCTTGACTTCGTAACCCGCCGTGGTTTCCTCGAAGTAATGCTTCTGCATCTGCGCGTGGACGAACTTCGCGATATTCTTCTGGTAGCAACGCAACACCTTGCGCACATCTCCCTCGGAGAGATACGTCTTGAAGTGCGCGACAACTTGCGCAGCCAGCTGATAGAGCAGATCGGCGTGTTCGTCGTAAGACACATCGTCGAAATCGACCAGGCCGCTGACCACGTAGTCTTCCAGCTTCGATTCCTCGACTCCGCCACGGCCCAATGCAACGGTATCGCGCAGACCGGTGCGCAGATGTTGGACCCACAACTCGTCCGAAACGGCCGGATACTTCAGGGTCGACAAATCGAGCGTAAAGGGATGGAATCCCGACGTAACCTCGCCTCTGGGCACCACCAGGATGCGTGGAATATCGATGCTCTGCTGTGTGACCAGAGCCACCGTCCTTGCCACGATGCCGGCAATGTCCGACTTCCCGCCGACGCCCTCAAGCTCCATCTGCGCAGGCGCGCATTGCTGCTCGACGGCCTTGACGATCTCGGCCTGGATTTCCGGCCGGCCCAGGTGCCTCAACGTGGGCAATTTCTGCGGTTGATTGCCGAGCCCGCGGATAACGCCATACGCCATCTGCGCGATCTTCTGTTCTTCCGAGTTGGTGAACGCAGGGTGTTCTTCCTGGCCCGCCAGCACCGTCGTATTTGTCATCGCCGACGGCACGAGACCCAGCTTGCTGGCGAGCGTTGATTGCGATACCACCGTCACCGTCCGCTGGCCCAATTGCGAGGGATCGATCACTCGCGTCTGCAGGCGGATTGGCGAATCGGGCCGGTTCGCTTCTTCGACGATTTCCTGAAACTTGTCGTGGGCGACGATGTTGAGCCGGTCCACCGCCATCACCCCGGTGCGCTTGCCGTACGGAAGACGCAGCCCACGGCCGATGGACTGCTCGATCAGGGTGCGCGCATTGGCCGCGCGCAGCGGCACGATGGTGTACAGGTTGGTGACGTCCCAGCCTTCCTTGAGCATGTTGACGTGGATGACGATTTCGGTGGGCTCGTCGGTGCGCTCAACCTTGAGCAGCCGCTCGATCATCTCCTCTTCCTTGGCGCCGGTCTGGCTGGAATCGACCTGGATCGCCTTGTCCTTGTAACGTCCATCGAAAAACGCATCGGACTGGACCAGCTCGAGCAGTTGCCGCGCATGCGTGGTATCGCGCGCAATCACCAGCACAAACGGCTTGACGATGTCCCGGTCCGTTTCGCGCGCATAGGTTTCCAGGTCCACCTTCACGCTCTCGTGCAGGCGGATGCCGTCCTCCAGCTTCAGATGCTCGATCTCTGCGGCAGACATGCCCTTCGGGTCGAAGTCTTTGCGCGTGACGACGGCGGGCTCCTTGACGAAGCCGTCAGCCATCGCCTGGCCGAGCGGGTAGTCGTAGATCACATTCTTGAACGACACTGTGCCCTTGCTGCTCTCGACGAACGGCGTGGCGGTCAATTCCAGACCCAGGATCGGTTTCAACTCGTTGATCGCCCGCACGCCCGCACTGGCGCGGTAGCGGTGCGACTCGTCCATCAGCAGCACCAGGTCCGGCAGGCTGGCCAGGTAGTCGAAATAGCTCTGACCGATGTACTCGGACAAGCGCTTGATGCGTGGCGCCTTGCCGCCGCGCACCTCGGAATTGATCTTGGAAATGTTGAATATATTGACCCGGCAACGGATCAGTTCATCGAACAGGGTGCCTGCGCGCGTCTCGTAGGTATCCCCGGTGATGATCTCCGGCGGGTCGGTGGCGAACTCGGCGATGCCCTTGAACACGTACTTGGGCGTGTTCGGTGTGAAATCCGCAATCAGCTTGTTGTAGATGGTCAGGTTCGGCGCCAACACGAAGAAATTGTTGATGCCGTGTGCCAGATGCAGGTAGCTGACGAACGCGCCCATCAGGCGCGTCTTGCCGACGCCGGTCGCCAGCGCAAAACACAGCGAGACGAACTCACGCTCGAAGTCGGTCACCGAGGGAAATTCGCTGCCGATGACGTCCAGCGCGGCGGACACGTCAACGTCCTTGCGCGGCGGCGCGATCTCGCAAACGCGATCCAGGATCTCCAGCGACCGTCGTTGTGGCGGACGCAGGCTCAAACGTCCTGCAATGGCGTTAACGTGCCGATTCATGGATTTCCCACCTTCGTCCCCTGCTGCTGGTGATAGAATTGCATCATGAGTTCCAAGCTCTCCAGCACCAATCCGCATCTGCGCGATCCGCTGCAGCGCCAGCGCAGCGTGCTCCGCTCGGTGGCTACGTCGTCCGCCATCGAAGGCATCCGCGCGCCGTTCAAGCGCGCCACGTCCAAAGCAACTCCAACGGCGTCGGCGGTCAAGACGCGTCCCTCCGCCAAGCGCTAGTCCGCGCTTTCATCGTTCGCGCGACAACGCGGTCGAATACCGCCGTCATCGGCGCATAGTCCCGGCCCAGCGCTGCCTGCACCGCGGCAAAGTAACGCTGTTTCTCCTCGCCGCGAATCCCGCCGAAATCCAGCGCCGGCAGTCCGGCTTGCAAGCCCATCAACACCGCCAGTAGACGGGCGCAGCGGCCGTTTCCTTCGCGGAACGGATGGATCAGAATCAACTCTGCGTGAACAATCGCCATCGCCCGCGCCTGATCTGCGGCATGCGCAAACCGGCAGGGCGTGAATTCCCGTAGCGGCCCCTGCTCGAACGCCAGCATCAACCGTGGCACCTGATCCGCCGCCGCAAATGGAAAGTTATCCTTGGCAAGATTAACCTGCCGATGCTCTCCGGCCCACGGATAAATGCGGCCCAGCCACAACCGGTGCATGCGGTAGATATCATCGCTGGTGAAGCGATGGTCCTGATCGGTTTCATCAATCAGCCGCTCGGTCGCGGCAAGCAGCGCCTCGGATTCGCGTCGCGCTATTTCCCGTACCGACTTGATCCCCGGCAGATTGCGCAGCACGCGCCCGCGCGAACCCGGCTCGGACTCGGCTGCTGCACCCTGCGCACGATAGCGGTCGCCTGCCGCTGGCCGACCCCTGCTCACAAATCTATTTCTTCTTGGCAGGGCTCGACCTGCTCGGGCGGCGCCTTCGGCAGGTTCTCCACCTGCAGCGAGTAATCGTCGTGGCCCCACTCGCAGCGCGACAACACCTGCCGCGGGATCTTGCGCACGGTAAGGTTCTCGTAGCGGTCGGCCCGGGCGCGAAACGCCGTGCACAGCACCAGCAGCGAGCGCTGCGGCCCCACCTCGTCGTTCAACTGCTGCAACTGCTCGTGCGTGAGGCTGGCGGTGGTGACGTAGAGGAAATCGCGCTCTGTGGAATGACCGTGCTGCCAGTACACCGAATCCGAGGGCGCGTAGGTGAAGCCTTCCAGCTTGCACAGCGCTTCGGCCAGCATCGCTGCGTTGTAGTCGCGGTTGATGACCCAGTTGCCCCAGTGATCCTTTTCGAGCAGCGACGGCGCCAACCGGTAGTAGCGAAACCCGCCGCCGCCCTTCCAGTCCACCGCCTTGGTGATGCCGCCCGCATCCTCGCCATCGATGACTTTCTTCAGGCGCGGAATGATGTGGGTATGGCAGTGCTCGCCCAGTTCGACCATGATCCAGCGGCGGCCCATCTTCTGCGCCACCGCGCCGGTGGTGCCGGAGCCGGCGAAGGAGTCGAGGACGAGATCGCCGGGCTTTGTAGCTATCCGTAGAACGCGCTCCAATAACCTTTCAGGTTTCTTGCCTCGTCGGAACTCAACTCCACCCTCGTTTGCCAGATCTGCCTTGGGGATGTCGCCGTGCGGCCAGAAGTCTGACAATTTCCCGGTTCGAACGATCTCGTGATCCTCGACTTTGGATGAATCCTTCAGCCACACAAACACGCTTTCGTTCTGGTAGTACGCAGTGATACGTTCTCCCTCATTTCTTCCGCGGCTGACAAGGTAGTCAGCGGAGTAGAGCCCATCTCGACAGTAGGAAAGGATGCGATTCTGAAATTCGTTCTCCTTCTGTACGCTTGTAATTCTGAAAACACGGTCGAAATTATCAATGTATTGAGATCTTATTTCCTCAGATCTTGTATCGAAATTGCGCAGCGAAATTGATTTGACGACTGGTCCTGTATGTCGGTAGATCACAACGTCAGTGTTGGTAGACGGTGCAACAAACCTTACGACCTCAGTTCGTCGCCCTGGATCGACAAGAACTTTGTTGTACCGTTTCATGTCCTTGGGCTCCAGAGGCCCGGCGCCAGATAGATCGACTGCGGAAAACACCCTCCTGTCCTTGGCGTACCACAGCACATATTCATGTGTGTTGACAACGAACGAGCCGCCTTGGCCAAGGCCCGAAACGCCCGATCGCTCATATGCAATTTCACCGAGAAAGTTCTCTCGTCCAAAGAGTTGATCCAAGGCAACCTTTAGGTAATGCACCTCCTCTTGGTCGAGGTGCACCACCAGCACGCCTGTTTGATCGAGTAGACGCCAGATGATTTCCGCGCGCTTGATCATTAGGTCGATCCAAAGACTATGCTCTACGCTGTCATCGTAGTGTTCAAAAGCCTGACCTGTATTGAACGGCGGATCGATATAGACGCACTTCACCTTGCCCGCGAACTCCTGCTCCAGCGCCTTCAACGCCAGCAGGTTGTCCCCGAAGATCAACCG
>Ga0307374_10012730_pt1 | contig 11748 bp, 10 predicted proteins | sample OX3MG_FD_202532 | JGI IMG/M metagenome (GOLD analysis project Ga0307374, IMG submission 202532) | Soil microbial communities from Risofladan, Vaasa, Finland - OX-3 | ecosystem: Environmental > Terrestrial > Soil > Coastal area > Acid sulfate soil | place: Finland: Risofladan, Vaasa | collected...
CGGTGGCGTTGGCGCAGTCGGCCCGGTGCACGCTCACGCCGCGCCCGCGGGTGACGAACCCCACGATCTGGTCGCCGGGCACCGGGGTGCAACAACGCGACAGCCGCACCATGACGTCGTCGAGGCCCTCGACATAGACGCCCACCGGCGAACCACGCCGGGTCCGGGTCCGCAGACCGGGCCCGACGGTCGTCGGGAGCTGCTCCTCGCCGCCTCCGCCCCGCAGGTCGCGGACCAGGCGCTGGGCCACCGATCGGGCCGAGACATGGCCGTCGCCGATCGAGGCGTGCAGGGAGTCGAGGTCCACGTAGTTCATGGCCGCGGCGAGACGCTCGAGCGAGTTCGACGCGGCCAGCTTCTGCACGGGCAGGCCTTCGCGCCGAAGCGCCTTCATGAGCTCCTCGCGCCCGGTCTCCATGGCGTCTTCCCGACGCTCGCGGCTGAACCACTGCCGGATCTTGTTGCGGGCCCGGGGCGACGCCACGATCTGGAGCCAGTCGCGCGAAGGGCCGGCGGAGGGGACCTTGGACGTGATGATCTCGACGGTGTCCGCCGACTGCAGCGGCGTGTCGAGGGGGATGAGGCGCCCGTTCACCTTGGCGCCGATGCAACGGTGGCCCACCTCGGTGTGGATGGAGTAGGCGAAGTCGATGGGCGTCGCGCCCGCCGCCAGGGCGATGACCTTGCCCTTGGGTGTGAAGACATAGACCTCGTCCTGTTCGAGGTCGAGCTTCAGGCCCTCGAGGAACTCCAGAGGGTCGATGGTCTCCTGCTGCCAGTCCACGATGCGCTGGAGCCAGGCCATCTCGGCGGTGGTGGTGGCCGCCCCGTCCTTGGACTGCTCCTTGTATCCCCAGTGCGCGGCGATGCCGTACTCGGCCCGCCGGTGCATCTCGTTGGTCCGGATCTGGACCTCGATGGGCTTGCCATCGAGGCCGATCACGGTGGTGTGCAGCGACTGGTACAGGTTGAACTTCGGGCTGTTGATGTAGTCCTTGAACCGGCCCTGAACGGGGCTCCAGATGGCGTGGATCGACCCCAGTGCGGCCCAACAGTCCTTTTCGGACTCGACGATGACGCGCAGGCCGACGAGGTCGTGGATCTCGGCGAACTCCTTGCCGCGCACCACCATTTTCTCGTAGATGCTCCAGAGGTGCTTGGGACGACCCGTGACGTCGGCCTTCACCCCTGAGGCCCCCAGCCGGTCGCGCACCGCCACGAGGACCCGGGCCAGGTACTCGTCGCGCTCGGGAGCGCGCGTGGCGACCATCTGCTCGATCTCGGCGTAGCGTTTGGGGTGAAGCGTGGCGAAGGCCAGGTCCTCGAGCTGCCACTTGAGCTCCTGGATGCCGAGCCGGTGCGCCAGCGGCGCGTAGATGTCGAGGGTCTCCTGGGCGGTGCGGCGCTGCTTCCACTCCGGCATCACCGCCACGGTCCGCATGTTGTGGAGCCGGTCGGCGAGCTTGATGACGAGCACCCGCCAGTCCGTGGCCATGGCCACGAGCATCTTGCGCACCGTGGCGGCCTGCTGGGCCTCTTTGGAGTCGAACTGGAGTCGGTCGAGCTTGGTGACCCCGTCGACGATGGCGCCCACCTCGGGGCCGAACTCCTCGGTGACGAGCTCGAGGGTGAGCCCGGTGTCCTCCACCGCATCGTGGAGCAGGGCCGAGGCGACCGACCGGGCGTCGAGGCCCAGCTCGGCCACGATGGTGGCCACGGCCACAGGGTGGGTGATGTAGGGCTCGCCGGTCTGGCGAAGCTGACCCTCGTGGGACTGCTCGGCGACCTTGCCGGCCCGGACGATCAGTTTGCGGTCGGCTGCGGTGGACCGGGGCCGACGGGCGTCGTAGGCCGCCAGGACACCCCCCACCAGGTCGTCGAGCATCGCCGGCCGGCGGAACGGAGCAGCCAGACGCTCGACGGTGACCACCTACTCACCGTACCTGGCCGACCGACCCACAGGGCACCCAACAACGCCTAGGACGGGCCCCGAGCGACACTCAGCGGCGCTTGCCGCCCTTCTTCGCACCCTTGCCCTTGCGGGGCCGAGGCGGCGGGCGACGCGGGCTCGACGCCGAGGACGACGGCGCGCGCCCGGCCCCGTTGGACCGACTCGACCCACTCTTGGCCTTGGCGGCGGGCCTGGTCTCGGCCTCGCCGTCGTCGTCGTCGATGGCGTCGTCGTCGACCGTCACCGCCGGACGCGTGGCCGCGCCGGGGCGCAGGACCCCGGACTGGCGTCGCCCCACCGGGCGGCCGGAACTGCTCGACCCGCCTCGGGTCCCGCCGGGCGACGATGCCTGGGACAGCATGGCGGCCTGTCGAGGCGTCAGCAGGCCCGCACCTTCGGGGCGACTCTCGAGCTTGCGTCGGATGTTGATGTAGCGCGCCTCGCGCTCTTTGAAGGCCGACAACACCGGAGCGGCGATGAAGATCGAGGAGTACGCCCCGGAGGTCAGCCCGATCACCAGCGCCAAGCCGAAGTACTGCAAGGTGGTCGCCCCGAGCAGTTGCGCCCCGATGACGAGCACGGCCAGCACGGGCAGGATGGCGACCAGCGAGGTGTTGATGGACCGGGCCAGGGTCTGGTTCATCGACAGGTTGACGATGTCCTCGTAGGTCATCCGGCCCGCGCCGAACTGGCCTCGGCTGTTCTCCTTCACGCGGTCGAACACCACCACGGTGTCATAGAGCGAATACCCGAGGATGGTGAGCAAGGCGATCACCGTGTCCGGGGTCACCTGGAATCCGGCCAATGAATAGATCCCGGCCGTAATGAGCAGGTCGTGGATCACGGCGATCAACGCCGCCATGGCCATCTTCCACTCGAATCGGAACGAGATGTAGACCACGACCACGATGAAGAAGACGAACACCGCGATGATGGCCTTCTCGCTGATCTGGCTCCCCCAGGTGGGCCCGACATCGGTGAGAGACACCCGGTTCGCCGAGATGTGGCTCGTGCGGGCCAAGGCGTTGGTGACCGCCGTCTTGTTGGCCACCTGCTGGGCGCTCGACTCCTTGGTCAGGTCGGCCTGGACCTGGACGGTGGCGGAGGAGCCGTGGCCGAGGATCTGCACCGTGGCGCCCGACACACCGGCGTTCTGGACCGCGTTCTGGATGTCGCTCACACTGGCCCCGTGAGCGGGGACCTCCCACGAGGTCCCACCTTTGAAGTCGATGCCCCAGTTGAAGCCCCTGACCCCGAACGACACCAGGCCCAGGACGATGATGAGACCCGACACCGCGAACCACCACCGGCGTCTGCCCACGAAGTCGAACTTGGTCTCGCCCCGGTAGACCCGGACAAAGGGGTTGGGACGGTGCTCGGCGGAATGCTCCTCGGGGGCCAGGGTGGTCGTGGTCATGCTTGGGTCTCGCTTCCCAGCGCAAGGCCCCGAGCCACCCCGATGAATCGGGCCTCGGTGATGCGGGTACTACGACCGAGGAGGATGACCAGAGGCCGGGTGAAGAAGAAGGTCGTGAACACGTCGAGGAGGGTCGACAGCCCCAGGAAGAAGGCGAAGCCTCGCACCGTGCCCACGGCCAGGATGTAGAGGACCACGGCTGCGGCCAGCGACACCAAGTCGGCGGCCAGGACGGTGCGGAACGCTCCCCGGAAGCTCCGGTCCACGCTGGTGCGCACGGACCGGCCCGAGCGTGCCTCGTCTTTGAGTCTCTCGAAATAGACGATGTAGGAGTCGACGGTGATCCCCACTGACACGATGACGCCCGTGACGCCCGATAAGTCCAAGGTCAGGTTCATCGACGAGTGGCCGAGGGCCGAGACAATGGCCCACAACAACGCCGCGGTGGTCAGCAGCCCGGTCACCACCACCACCCCGAGGACCCTGTAGTAGAGGATGGTGTAGACGAGCACCAGGAGCAGCCCCCCGATGCCCGCCAGGAGCCCGGCCTTGAGCGACGACTTGCCCAATGTCGGTGACACCGTCTGTTGGGTGAGGACAGTCAACTTCACCGGCAGCGAGCCGTAGTTGAGCTGCAGGGCGAGGGTCTTGGCCGATGCCTGGGTGAAGCTCCCGCTGATCTGCCCCTTGCCCCCGAAGGAGCTGAACGTGGAGTCGTTGGGTTGGATGAGCGGTGCCGACTCCACGAACCCGTCGAGGTCGATGGCCACGTACTGGTGGAAGTTCGCCGAGGCCACGTTGTCCCACGGGGTCACCTGCTTGAGGGTGTAGCTCACCACCCACTGGCTGTTTTGGGTGTCGAACTGAGCCACCGACGACGCGATGGCCGTACCCTTGAGCTGCGACGGACCCAAGACGAAACGGGGGTACTGCTGCACGCCACTCTGAGGATCAGAGGGGAGCAGGACCGTCTTGGTGGGATCGTCGTTCTTGGTGTCGGGGTAGGGCGCGAAAGCGGGGTTGGCGGGGATGTTGTTCCCCGGCAGTCCCGAGGTCGTGTTCACGTTCAGGCTCGCCGCCGTGGTGGCGTACTGGCCGCACGAGGGCAATGCTCCCGTGGGCGGGGACTTGCCCTTGGCGGGCTTCGTATAGGCGGGCGCCCCGCACAACACGGGCCTGAAGTAGAGCTGGGCTGTGGTGCCGATGAGCTTGATCAGCGCTTGCGGGTTCTTCACGCCGGGGAACTGCACCACAACGTTGCCGCCCTGGGAGTCCACGGTGGCACCCGACACCCCGGCGCCGTCGATCCGGTTCCGGATGACATTGACCGTGGTGTCCATCTCGGCGCTCGAGATGGCGTGCGCGGGCTTGTAGACGACCTCTGACCCGCCGGCCAGGTCCAGACCCAGCTTGGGGGCCCACCCCGCCCCGAGCGTGGCCGCGAACACGATGATCGTGAGGGCGACGGTGACCGCCAAGCTGACGACGAGCGACCGCTTCATGACTTCTTTTTGTCGTCGGCGCCGTCGGTGTGGGCGTCGCCGTCCTCATCGTCGACGTCGGTCTCTGCCGTCTCCGCGTGCTCGGCGGCGCCAGGGGCTTCATCGTGCTCGGCCGCGCCGGCATCTTCCGCGTCGTCGTGCCCGGCGTCGTCGTGCCCGGCGGCGTCGTCATCGTGGCCGTGTTCGTACTCCTGGTACGCCCCATGGGCCTCGTCGTCGTCGTGCTCGTCCCAGCTCGGCCTGTCCGCGGTGGCCTCGGGGATGCGCCGGGCGATGGTCGAACGCAGCACGGTGATCCGGGTTCCCGGAGCGGTCTCGAGGGTGACGCGGTCGGACTCGACGTCGAGCACGGTGCCGAAGATCCCCGCGCCGGTGAGGACCTCGTCCCCCGCCGAGAGCTCCATGAGCGTGTCGCGCTGGCGGCGCGCCGCCTGGGACCGGGGACGGATGAAGAACATGTACCCGACGCCGAAGATGACCACCAAGAAGATCAGCGAGAACGCAGAGCTCCCGCTGGTCGGGGTGGCCTTCGAGCCCGACGATGCAGCCAGGACGGTCAGGGCGGCGTGGAGGCTGAGACTGGAGAGTGGAATGGCGGGCTCCGGCTTAGAGAACGGCTGATGTTACTCCAGGGGTCCCCGGCGACCGGGGCGGCCCGCGCCTGGCCTCACCACAATGTCGGGGCCGCTCCTTGGAGCTCGGCGCTGGGGGCGACCTCGCCGAGGTGGGCGAAGGCCCGAGGTGTGGCCATCCGCCCCCGGGGGGTGCGCTGGAGGAGCCCTTGTTGGAGGAGGTAGGGCTCGTAGGCGTCTTCGACGGTATCGGGCTCCTCCCCCACGCAGTGCGCGAGGGTCACGAGGCCGACGGGGCGACCGTCGAAGCGACGACACAGCGCATCGAGGATGGCCCGGTCCACCTTGTCGAGGCCGAGCTCGTCCACCCCGAAGAGCTCGAGGCCCTCGAGAGCCAGTGCGGCCGTGATGGCGCCCTGCGCCCGCACCTCGACGAAGTCGCGCACCCGGCGCAGGAGCCGGTTGGCGATGCGCGGGGTGCCTCGGGCCCGCGAGGCGATGTGGCGGGCCCCTTCGAGCTCCACCTCGACGCCGAGGATGCCCGCCGAGCGCACCACGATGCCCTCGAGGTCCTCCGCCGCATAGAGGTCCAACCGCCCCACGAAGCCGAACCGGTCTCGCAGCGGGCTCGTGAGCAGCCCTGTCCGCGTGGTCGCACCCACGAGAGTGAAGCGCGGCAGGTCCAACCGGATCGAGCGCGCCGTGGGCCCCTTGCCGATCAGGATGTCGAGTTGGAAGTCCTCCATGGCCGGGTACAGGACCTCTTCGACGGGGCGCGGCAGACGGTGGATCTCGTCGATGAACAAGACGTCACCGTGTTGGAGATCGGTGAGCAACGCGGCGAGGTCGCCGGCGCGCACGAGGGCGGGCCCCGACGTGATCCGCAGTCCGACGCCCATCTCCGCCGCCACGATGCCCGCCAGCGACGTCTTGCCGAGACCGGGAGGCCCCGCGAACAACAGATGGTCGACGGGCTGCTGGCGACGCCGGGCTGCTTCGAGAACGATCTCGAGGTGTTCGGTCAGCTGGGGTTGTCCGTGGAACTCCTCGAGGTGCCGAGGCCGGAGCCGGGCCTCGTCGGCGAGCTCGGACGGATCGGGCAGAGGATTGACCGGCCGGGCCAAGACTTCGTCTGTCCCCGCCGCCGCCGGACCGGTCGCCGCCGAACCGCCCACCGTCGGTGCGCCTGGTTCTTGCGAAGGTGCCGACAGCACTTCGCGTCGACCGTTCACCGTGCCCCCGCCAACTCCCGGAGCGCTTGTCGCAGCAGCTCTTCGACGCTGGCGTCGTCCTGGCCTGCTTCGAGGGCCCGCCGGATCTCGTCGGGCCCGTAGCCGAGCTCGGCCAGCGCCGCTCGTACCTCGCCGCGCGCTTCAGAGGGAGACCCCTGACCACCCGGGACACCGTCACCGGCAAAGGCGGGCAGCTCGAGGCGCGATCGCAGGTCCAAGACGAGACGCGCCGCGGTCTTGCGACCGACGCCCGGGACCGTGCACAGCGCGCCGAGATCCTCGTCCAGCACGGCCCGGATCAGGTCGGCCGGACGAAGGGCGCTGAGCACGGCCAGGGCCAGTGCCGGGCCCACCCCGTGGGCCCCGAGCAACGCTTCGAAGCACCGTCGTTCCTCGGTGGTGGCGAACCCGTACAGGACGATGGCGTCCTCTCGGACATGGGTGTGGACGTGCAGTTCGACGGGCTTGCCCCGATCGCCCACCGCAGCGAGCAGCGTGGGCGACACCGTGAGGCGATACCCGACACCGCCCACGTCGACGATGAGCTCTCCTTCGGCGCTGCGGGCCACGAGCTCGCCGCGCAGCCAGCCGATCACGACCGCCTCCCGGTTCCGGCGGCTTCGATGGCACGTCGCAGTGGTTGCGCGGTGAGGTGACAGACCGCCAAGGCCAGCGCGTCGGCCACATCAGGAGGCTTGGGCGGCTCGGCCAATCCGAGCAGGGCGGCGACCATCCGCTGGACCTGGTCCTTGGTGGCACCGCCGAATCCGACGACCGCCTGCTTGACCTCGTTGGCGCTGTACTGGGCCACCTCACACCCGGCCTGGGCCGCCACGAGGAGAGCCACACCGCCCGCCTGGCCCGTCGCCATGGCGGTGCGAACGTTGGTCTGGAAGAACACACGCTCGACGACCACGGCGTCGGGCCGCGTCTCGACCACGAGGGCCCGGAGCTCGGTGAACAGCACCCGGAGCCGTTCCTGGAGCGGGAGGTCGGGCTCGGTGGTAACGACCCCGCCGGCCATGGCGGTCAGGTCGCTGCCGTACTGCCGCACCACCCCGTACCCGCACCGGGACAGCCCGGGGTCAATACCCAGGACGAACACGCGTTCGACTCTAGCCAGGGCGCGTCCGACGGAGGTGGATGTGACCTCACTCCGCGGCGGCCGCCGCCAGCACGTCGTCGGGCGTGTCGAAGTTGGACCACACGTTTTGGACGTCGTCGTCGTCGTCGAGGGCCTCGAGGAGTGCCAGGACCCGGCGGACCTGACCTTCCTCGGTCACCGGCACCGTGGTCGAAGGCACCATGGCCATCTCGGCAGACTCGGGCTCCATCCCCGCCGAGGCGAGCGCATCGCGCACCGCCCCCAGATCCTGGGGGGCGCAGGTGACAACGAACTGGTCCCCCTCACCGGCCAGGTCCTCGGCGCCGGCCTCGACCGCCACCTCCATGATCTCGTCCTCGTCGAACGAGGCGGGGAGCACGATCACGCCCTTGCGCGCGAATTGCCATCCCACCGCGCCCGGCTCGGCCATCGAGCCTCCGTTGCGGGTGAAGACGTTCCGGATCTCAGCCCCGGTCCGGTTCCGGTTGTCGGTGAGGCAGTCGACGATGATGGCCACGCCGCTCGGCGCATACCCCTCGTAGGACACCTCCTCGTAGTGCACGCCCTCGAGCTCACCGGTCCCCCGCTTGATGGCGCGCTCGATCTTGTCCATCGGCAGCGAGGCGGCGCGCGCCTTCTCGAACATGGTGCGCAAGGTGGCGTTGGTGGTGACGTCCCCGCCACCCTCGCGTGCTGCCACCTCGAGCTGCCGGATCAGTTTGGCGAACACCTTGGCCCGGACCTTGTCGACCGCCGCCTTGCGATGCTTGGTCGTCGCCCATTTCGAGTGCCCTGACATCTCCTACCGTCCTTCTTCGGTTCTGCTCGATTCGGTTCTGGGTAATTCGGTTCTCTTCATTCGGTCGTCTTCGACCATCGACGCGAACAACCGGTGGAGGCGTCGGTCGGCCGTGAGCTCGGGATGAAACGCCGCTACAAGCACCGCTCCCTTCCGACACAGCACCGGAACCATCCGGCCCGCGCCCAACGAGGTGTCACCAACGCCAGCCTGGGCCCCGCCGGGCTGTTCCACGGTGGCGAGCACCTCCACGGCCGGGCCGCTCGTCTCGACCAGGGGGGCACGGATGAACACCGCCCGCAACGGGCCACCGGGCAGGGCGCTGACATCGAGATCACACTCGAAGGATTCGAGCTGACGGCCGAAGCCGTTCCGACGCACGGTGATGTCGATGGCGCCGAAACAACGTTGGTCGGAACGCCCGTCGACGGCGTGGGTGCCGAGGAGGATCATCCCCGCGCACGTCCCCATGGCCGGGAGCCCTGCCGCGAGCTCCTTCCCGAGCGGGTCGGCCAACCCCGAAGACTCGAGGAGCATCGACATCGTCGTCGACTCACCCCCGGGGAGGATGATGCCGTCGAGCCCGGAGAGATCCTCGGGTCGGCGCACCCGCCGGGGCGCGACCCCGATCTCGCTCAGTGCCGCGCTGTGCTCAGCGACGTCGCCTTGTAGAGCCAGGATGCCGATGTCCACCTGGAGGCACCTCGGCGGTGTGATGCGACACCGGGATCACCAGCCGCGGTCGGCCAGGCGCTGTTCGAGCCCGGCCATTTCCAGGCCCGGCATCGACGCACCGAGGCCCCGACTCACCTTGGCCACGATCTGGGCGTCGTCGAAATGCGTCGTGGCCTCCACGATGGCCCGGGCCCGGCGGGCCGGGTCCTCGCTCTTGAAGATCCCCGAGCCCACGAAGACGGCCTGTGCGCCCAGCTGCATCACGAGTGCCGAGTCGGCCGGCGTGGCGATGCCCCCCGCGCAGAACAACGGCACGGGAAGCTTTCCGGTGTCGGCCACCTCGTTGACGAGATCGATCGGAGCGCTGAGCTGCTTGGCCCACGCGTAGCGCTCGGCGGCATCTGCTTGGGTGAGCTTGCCGATGTCTCCCAGGATCGACCGCAGGTGACGCACAGCCTCGACGATGTTGCCCGTGCCGGCCTCACCTTTGGAGCGGATCAGCGCTGCACCCTCGGAGATCCGTCGAAGTGCTTCGCCCAGGTTGGTGGCACCACACACGAAGGGGACCCGAAAGGCCCGCTTGTCGATGTGGTGGGCCTCGTCAGCCGGCGTCAAGACTTCGCTCTCGTCGATGTAGTCGACGTCCAGGGCCTCGAGAATCTGGGCCTCGGCAAAATGTCCTATCCGCGCCTTGGCCATGACCGGGATCGTCACGACGCGTTGGATCGCTTCGATCAAGGCCGGGTCACTCATGCGCGCTACGCCACCTTGGGCACGGATGTCCGACGGCACCCGCTCGAGTGCCATCACCGAAACCGCACCGGCGTCCTCGGCGATCCGAGCGTGCTCGGCAGTGACCACGTCCATGATCACGCCGCCGCGCAGCATGTCGGCGAGCCCGCGCTTTACCAGGAATGTTCCGGTGTGCCTGGTCCCGGCCGGTGTCTCCGAAACGGAGCCTTCCGGATTCAGTCCCGACGCGGACGATGCGATCGGCGCCTCTTGCATGAGACCGAGTCTACTCCCGGGCATCGACCGCCCCGCCGGGCCCTACCGAGCCCCGTTCGCCCTCACCACTCGGCCAGCGTGGCCACCCGCACCGCCGGTGCGTCGAGCTCGTCGACGAGCTCCCGGCGCATGACGTCGCCGCCGGGCGTCTCGGGCAGGGCCACGGTCCACAACCAACGGGTGGTGCGCGATACCCCCCGCCGCGCCAGCGCGGAGGGCACCCGAGGCGCGGGACCTTCGGCCATCACCACGAGCGCGTCACGGAGCCCTGGGGGGAACCGAGTCACGGCGACCGCCAGGCGGTCGGTCCGGAACTCACGACCTCGCCCTGCGAGGGCATGCACGAGCCCCGACACCGGAAGGAGGCTGGCCACGGGGAGCACCATGGCGGCGGCCATGGTGGCCGGGGCGATGTCAGCTCGCTTCACGTGCACGAGCTCGTGCGCAAGCACCCCTTCGAGACACACGGGGTCCAGCGAGTTCAACAGGCCCGAGGTCACGACGATCACCGCCGCCCCGCTCTTACGACCGAGCGCCAACGCCTGGCGGGACCATTCGTCGATGATGTAGATCTCAGGCGGCTCGACCCCCATGGTGGCGCACAATCCGTCGACGAGGTTCTCGGCACGCGCCAATTCCTCTTCGCCACCCGGGCGCGCCCCCAAGGCGCGCAACACGAACCGCGTGGCGCCGCGCCACGCCGTCAACCACACCACGAGCCCCGCGACCGCTCCGGCGACGAGGCCCACGATGTCGAGACCCAGCCCGACACACACCGCCGCCACGATGACGAACACGACGATCCCCGGTGTGGCTGCAATCAACAGGGCACGGCGACGATTGTGGTGGAACTCGCCACTGTCTCCCCGGGTGCCCGCTGGTGTCGGCACCACGACGGCCTCGGTCTCCGGCGCGACGACGGCGACCTGTCGGTTCCGGTCCCGAGGGGCCGAGCTGCGGGAATGTCCGGCACCCGAGCGGTTCCCCTCGCGGTTGTGCGAACCGGAGCGGGTGCCCCCCCCGCTGCCGCTACGACCCGCTTGACCGCTGCCTCCACCCGGGCCTCTCCCCGAGCCGCCCCGCAGGCGTCCGCCACCCGAGCCACCGGCTCCTGAACCACCGGCTCCTGAACCACCGGCTCCTGAACCACCGGCTCCTGAGCCACCGGCTCCTGAACCACCACCGCTTGAACCGGCCCGACCCGAACCGGAGCGACCGCCGGCGGCGTTGGACCCCGAACCCCCGGCGCGGTTCCCGCCGGAGTTCCGACCTACGCCCGGACCACCGTTGGCGCTGCGCCCCGCTCCGGTCCCGCCTCCGGAACCCGACCCGTTGCCCGACCCACCCTGCGACGGGCGACGCGACCGGGAACGGCGCCGACCTCCCGAAGAGCCAGACCCCGAAGAGCCAGACCCCGAGGAGCCAGACCCCGGGGAGCCTGACGAGGGAGGTGTGTCGGCCATAGGCCTCGAAGTGTACGGCCGGGG
>Ga0307374_10012734_pt1 | contig 11746 bp, 8 predicted proteins | sample OX3MG_FD_202532 | JGI IMG/M metagenome (GOLD analysis project Ga0307374, IMG submission 202532) | Soil microbial communities from Risofladan, Vaasa, Finland - OX-3 | ecosystem: Environmental > Terrestrial > Soil > Coastal area > Acid sulfate soil | place: Finland: Risofladan, Vaasa | collected...
GACATACTCCTTCATCCTTCATTATAAATTACGTGGTTAATAGACGCAAGTGAGAAAAAACGTCTTTTCTATGGTCTGTACTCCATTACCTCTCTGAGCAATGGACACAGATGGTTGCCTTTCACTGTACGTGACGAGAGTAAGACTGTCAGTGAACGAGAAAGATCGTAGATTCACTGCGATATGAGAAGGTTTTGAAACCTGTGGTAATAGTAACGGTTAACCTGGCAATGTTCAATCGTCGTTTTTCAATATGGTTCACGCATTTTGAGGAGGCATTTGAACCGGCTTGAGAAGGGGATCGAATTGTGTATTCCACAGCGAAGGGAGAGAAATCCACAGCGAGGGAAGACTTTTTTTCTCAGCGAAGGGTGCGTTTTCCACAGCGAAGGAAGTACTTTCCACAGCAAGGGCCGTAAGTTTTCCACAGCGAAGGAAGGAAAATCCACAGCGAAGGAAGGAAAATCCACAGCGAAGGAAGGAAAATCCACAGCGAAGGAAGTACTTTTTCCATACCATTGTAAAATTCCGTAAATATCTTGTAAAATTCCGTAAATATCTGGCCCTGTACCATAAATATCTGGTGTAGGATCTCAAAGATAGTGGGATTATGATCAAAGATAGTGGGATTGTCATCAGAGTTACTGGGAACCAGTTTTCAAATATAGTGGGACTAGCCTGAAATAGAAGTAGGACCGCTCACTTAGTAGGACTAACCTTCGTAGTCATCGAAAGTGCCGTCTTTTGCAAGAGCCGATACATCAAGATTAACAAATATCCTAATGTATCACTTTTATATTAAGTTTTGGAAGATACAGGTCAGTATCGATGAGGCTGGTAATTAACGTCCGAGCTGCTGACGGGAGCGGTAAATATGGTGAAGGGAATCATCCAAGATGAGTACCAATAATGAGACTTTTAAGATTTACCAGCAGGATGATGTGCTTTCTATTGCTGACGCTGCGTCAAATGTTGTTATTAAGCCTGAAGAAGAGTACGCCTATGGCTTCATTATAGAAGTTTTAACAAGTGGTCTCTTTTATCTTACTTCAAGATCTGTGGTCAGTAGTTAAAAGTCTCGAGACTATTGAGACATTGAAGAAAGCACATCCTTCCCATGTCATTGTACATCGTAGTGATGAAGGTAATGATTATTACCTCTTTACTCTGGAAGAGATACTTGAACTTTTGAAACGTTACCCTAATGCATCATCTCTGCGCATTACGCTCAACCTCCAAAGGGCAGATGTAGTTCAAGCACTGGCGGGTACAACGAATGCAGAAAGTGCGCCAGATCGCTGTATCATACTAGCAGATGATCGTGTGGTTGGATTCTTCGATGCAAGTATCCCTCCTTCATTGAACATAAGGCGAGGGAGCAGTAGGCCAACGAACACAATGGGGGAGCCGGTTACAAATCGAACTTTGCTTGCAGAGTTTCCCGAACAAGTAACCTTGGGCGATACTGTCTCGTTGCTAGTAGCCCTCTCGGCTGCACCAACAGAAGACAGAGCTATACCGCTTACACTGCCCCTAAATGCTACAGTAGATATTGTTGTTCAGGTCCGCAGTGGCTTTATCCTAGAGGGTAAGACTGAGGGAAGCATAGTGGTGACTGACATACAGGGGACGTTACCCATTCAGTTCAAACTCCGGGGGACAGCCCTAGGACCCGGACAAATCCGCGTATTGGCTCTCCATAATGGAATTGCTCTTGGGATGTTGACACTCACCCCAATGGTGATCGAAGTACCGACCAGTTTCATGACCACTAGATCAAATAGCCACGAACAGATTCTTGCTCCAGTAAGTGTTCGACTACCCGACCTCTCCTTGCTTATTGTCGAAACGCAGGTCAATGGACTACCCGGTTTCACACTCTGGCTCAATTCGCAGGACCCTGTTTTGGCCATCACTTGGAAGAAATTCGGGCCGATTATCTTGCGTACTGATCCTCGTCCCTATTTCCAAGAGTTTTACAAAGACATCGAAGGCTATCCTGTGGGAACTCCAACAGAGAGAGCTGTTGCAGCTCAGAAGATAGCAGGCAAGGGAGATTTCTTGTTTAGTATGCTATTTCCTCCAGAAGTACAAAGCTTGCTGTGGTCGTTGAAGGATCGGATCAAATCAGTGCTCGTGCAGTCCGAAGAGCCTTGGATACCATGGGAACTCTGCAAACTCTCAGGTCGAGAAAATGGACGTGTCGTTGAAGGTCCGTTTCTATGCGAAGCATTTATTTTCACACGCTGGATTCCAGGCATAAGTCTTAAGCCGACACTAAAACTGCAGAACATGGCCGTTGTAGTGCCATCGGACTCAAACTTGCCTTACGCATCCACTGAACTAAATTACCTGCTATCTCTTGTTGAGAAAAAACGGAAAGTGACACGTATCCCGGCTAGATTTTTGGATATACAAAGTGTTTTGGCTTCTGGGGAGTGTGATGGATGGCATTTCACCGGACATGGAGCTTCTATTTCCCCTGATCCCAATCGGTCAGCCATATATTTGGAAGACAAGGAAACCTTCACCCCTGAAAATATCGTGGGTGTGGTAACAAATCTAGGGAATGCTCAGCCTCTAGTCTTCCTGAACGCCTGTCAAATTGGAAGGAGCGGTATGTCACTCACTGATATTGGTGGTTGGGCTAGCCAGTTCCTGCATGCTGGAGCAGCTGCATTTATTGGTGCTTACTGGTCGGTATATGACCGACCCGCCTGCGACTTCTCCAAGTAAGTTTATAGCCGTCTGCTCGCCGGTCAGCCAGTAGGCAAAGCTGTTCAGGAAGCACGCCTCGCGATCAAAACAACCGGTGATCCAACATGGCTGGCCTACACTGTCTTTGCTGATCCTTTTGCAACAGTACAGATATAAGGGTTGTGTTGCAAAAAATCTTTGGGAAATGCAATTGATATGAAGAGATACCTCACGTTCAGCTTAGGAAGCTACTCTAAACAGGCCAGCGATGAACGTCAACTGACTCAGAATATCTCCTTTGTCCACGCCATACATCTGACCCTTTCTGATCATGTTCATCACTTCATAACCATGTAAGGTTCGCCACGCAGTCTCGAACGAAAAGAAGCCCATCCCCGGTTTGACCATCCGTTTGATGAACCGGTGATCTTGCTCGAGAATGTTGCTGAGGTATTTGACCTGCCGCAGCTCACCGTGTTCGGGAACAGCCTCCTCTCCCTTCACTTCGGTGAGCGCCTTTGGAAAGGCCGCGTTTTTATCGATGATGATAAGGCGAGGGCTGACCGTGCGAGCTGCTCCCAGCATCTTTTGGAAAAACTGTTTGGCTGCTGCCGCATCGCGGGTCGGGCTGAGCAGAAACTCCAGCATGTTCACTTCGGAATCAACGGCCCGATAGAGGTACGTCCACACCCTTTTTACCTTCACATACCTTTCGTTGACGCGCCATAAATCGGTCGTGGCCTTCAAATGCGATCGGCAGCACTTCTCCAGTTCTGGTGCGTGGCGTTGCACCCAGCGGAAGATCGTGGTGTGATCGACGTGCAACCCCGCTCCAGCATCATCTCTTCGAGATCTCTGTAGCTCAGAAAATAATGCAGGTACCAGCGCACGCAGAGCAGAATGGTCTCGGCTTCGAAATAGCACCATTTGAACGGTGTGGAGTTGTCCATGAAGCAAGTTCCTCTCAATCAGCAGAATAGGCCCAGTTTACAGGATCGCTATTATTTTTGCTACACAACCGATGGAACTATGGAATTTCGAAGCTTGATGAGCTTTGACGATCGACATCGCTATTCAAGGATGTCCCCGTGTTCCTACAGGTGCGAGAAGAACTTCAAGATTCCCTCGAAGAGCGATACGATCTGTGACCAGACAAGGAAACATGGAATTATGGCAAGAACCGAGATCCACCCAATAAGTTGGAAGACTACACGCCCACTTCGAGCGTAGAGCCAGAACCAGAGCGAGGCCACGGCAAGGCATCCCGCCGATGCGATCAGTTGAGCTGAGTAGGTCTGGCCAGGGACGAGCAAGAATGCGATGAGGATGGCTATACCGGCGACGGCAAAGTTCAGCAAGACCTGTCCGTCAATGGCTTTCGTACCACTCTCAACGAGACTCTTGAGTTGGTTCACGGCTTGAAAGCTGTCCTGATTGCTGTTCCATTGCATCACCAGCATAAGCAGTTCGCGGTACCGCTCGGAGAGGATGCCAGGCCCGTGGTTAGCATCGGTGTCGTACGGCTGAAGCAGATTAGCAAGAAGAAGCAGCTGCTCGCGACTCACATCAATGAGGAGCGCACGTCTCGGAGAGATCATAAGCCAGCCGCGCTGTTGAGTCTCCGGATCATAATGGCGGAACCGATTCGGCAGCCAGCCATTGGTAAGCTGTCCCGGTCCAAGATCGCACAGCCGTTGTGTATCATCCACAAAGACTTCTTTCGCATCGGTTATCGCATTCTCGATATCAGCCTTGACCTTTTTCATAAAGGAGAGGGGGGACCGTGGTTTTGGGGCAGACAACTTTTCGATATGAAAAATAAGGTATGCCGGTGGTGCTGCTGGATACAATTCGTCCAGGCGATGGCACAACGCTGCTATGATGTTCCCCGCTTCCGCCGCCGTCACTACAGGTGTACCTAGCCATACGAAGTGGATCACTGTCCAAAGTCCAATTGTTCGCATCCTTGCACCGATATCCTCTGTCACTTCCATTGACGGCCTTATCAGTGGATGACGGCTATCCCAGAAAGCATAGAGCGAGATGCCCTGCGCCTTCACCGGAATGGGATCTTCTATACGGAGAAAGCGCTTGAGAGCTAGCAAAATAGCGTTACCGGAGTTCCGGTTAGCAGTAATGCTAGATTCAAGTGATTGGTGCTGTGAAGGAGCCATGTTCATTACTATATCCCTTAAAGGTGAAGGCATTTCCTTAGTTTGCATAAGCGAAGCGTTCGTAGGTGATGCCGCGTGAGCTTCCTCTCGTGGTAATCTCTGCATCTGCGTTTTTTGCGGCACGCGTTGACGATGAGCGCCGCGAATAAGTAGCCCAATACCAGCAAGCGCGAGGAAGATCAGGAAGGTCAGACCACGCCTATGTCCCTGCCAGAATGCAATTTGCGATGCGTGCTTATCGTCATGTGGAAGTGTATCGTCCAACCGTTGTTGTCGCACTGCATCCTCCTTTCCGGTGCTACGAGTTGAAACTGCTCCTGCCACTAGGTGAGGGTGCGGATTAAACGTTTGCCACAATTGGCGTTTGTGCTATTCGGAATTTTGCTGCAGTACCATCCAGACTCCCCATTCGATTTGTAGGGTTTGAGTTCTGGAAAGAGGCATAGTGGGCACACATACTTTTTACAATGGGTACAGTACAGGATCAAGAATCCATCGCGTTTTTCTTCCTTGAGGGTCTTACGCTTGCAGTTTCCACAGTACTCGTCGTACATATTATCTAGATCGAATGTTAGCGCATCGGTATCTTCCTCCTCCCATTCCTCGTACTCCTCATAGTCATTTGTGTCACTCGCCCGAGCCGAATCGGCTGGATGTCGCTCTTGCTCCATACTTCGTTGTTCTCCCATTCGTCGTTCTTTGAGATAAAGGGATTATCTGCTTCATAGATGATAGACGTGCTCGTAAAACATTTCTCAAGTCGGCTGATGCCCCATCGGATCCGCTTAATTGATAATATATATTATCGCATAACATCTCTTCATGCACTAAATTTCTCCTTCCATGGACCGATGTAGCATTCATTGGCTGCATTTCCATCAGGACAGATAAGCGCAGAACTTACAAGGTTAGTATATGATTTGTCCCTTGTGTGTGTTAGAATATGCTCAAGTGTAGTAACTTATACAGAGAGAGTTTCATATGGAACCTAAAAATCTGGGCGCGAGTTTACTGGTGGTTGAGTTCCTCAATGAGGAAGTACAGCCGTTTGTGAGGGATAAACATTATGGAACAGCCCCTTGACCTTAGTATCACGCTCACAGCACCACCTCAGGGTTCAGGGCCTGACGCCATTGCGAGGACTAGCATTCAGTGTGATGCGCTTGGCCTCTCTCCTATAGGTGGCCTGTTGTATGATCCCTTGACACAGCAAGAGCACAACAATCTGCTTTGGTATCTGGAAGAGTACTGGAAGTGGCCCTACGAGCAGTTTCTAGAACGTGGCAAAAAAGTCGAGGCGTTTCTTGTAGAGTTGGGGAAGCGACTTTATAATGCAATGTGTGGAAACGCCGAGGCAATGAGCGTCGTGCAGGCATGGCAATCGTACCCATTACAACCAGGAGAGCAACGCCAGATCAGCATTGTCAGTGAGCTACCGAGGGCGTTAAGCCTCCCCTGGGAACTGCTGCATGATGAGCAAGGGTTCCTGGCGCTGCGCCCTGACTACCCAATCTCCATCGTGCGTCGTTTACTCCCGTCCGACTGGTCCGCCCTTACGACCTCTTTTGAGCCACCGTTACGGATTCTGCTCGTCACTGCAAGACCAGAGGGCGCTGGCTTTATTGATCCACGCAGTATAGCTCGCGAACTCCTCGACGAAGTACAGGACTATGTTGTCGATGGGACTATCGAGCTGGAGTTTCTCCGTCCCCCCACTGTCTCAGCGCTCAGTACACGCCTAGAAGATATTCAACGACCAATCCACGTACTGCATTTTGATGGACACGGCGCTTTTCGCCAGCGGGAAAGGCAAGGCATGTTGGCCTTTGAGGATAACCATGGGAAAATCGACTTGGTCACGGCAGCAAAGCTAGCCCAAATCCTACGTAACAGTAAGGTACGGCTCGTCGTCCTCACTGCTTGTCAGAGTGCTGCTACCGCTGCCGATGATGCTTTCAGCAGTGCGGCGGCGCAATTGCTCCAAAGCGGGATCGATGCAGTCGTGGCCATGAGCGCGAGCTTTCTTGTCACGAGTGCCGTCCGCTATGTTCAAGCCTACTATCGTGCAGTAGCTGCAAGTATTCCCGTACCAGTAGCTCAGGAACGTGCGAGGTACGACTTATATGTCGACCCTCGACGTCATTTGTTGCGCCGTCGCCGAGAGGAGGAGGGTACACCCGTGGCGCTCTACGACTGGTGGGTGCCGCACTTCTACCAACAGCGCCCCGTGCTCCTGCAGGCAACAAAGGAGAGACACATAGACGAGAAACCAACAGAAACGTTCCCTATACGCCGTCTGAACGAAGAGATGCCTGTAGAGCCGCGCTACGGCTTTAGAGGGCGTGCACGTGAGCTGTTGCGGATTGAACGCTCGCTGATGCGAGGAAAGGTCATGATTATCCATGGTTTTGGTGGAGTTGGCAAGACTGCCCTGGTTCGTGAAACTGCTGATTGGCTCACACGGACAAGGATGTACGACGGGTCCTGCTTCGTCTCCTTCGAGCACGGTGGGGACGCTACGACGCTTCTGAGCGCACTCGGCACCTATCTGGGAGTTTATGATGCGAATTACAACCCCAATAACAAGGAGGTGGCGTTTGTCCACCTGCAACCAGCCTTAAAAAAGTGTTCTACGCTGATCGTTGCCGACAACCTGGAGAGCATACTTCCCGGTGGCGAAGCTCCCCTGGATCCGGTAGTACGCACACGACTATGGGACACACTGCTAGAGCTGGCAAAGATGGGCGCAGGAGTACTTCTCACTAGTCGTGGTACGGCCTTTGGCGATGGACGACTGGAACATGGAGAACGAGTGGCGTGTCTGGAATTGAAAGGCTTGCATCCTGACGACGCTTATGCACTGGCCACTCGTCTCTTAGACGATCTAGGGATCGACCGTGCCCGTGCTCCCTATCCTGAGCTACGAGATCTCCTCCATCGACTGGACCATCATCCATTAGCAATCCAATTAGTCCTCCCTTCTTTGCAAACATTGCCTCTAGCAAATATTCAGGCTAATTTCGAGGAACATTTAGTGAAGTTCGCCGATGATTCGGAACGGGGGCATAACCGATCTCTGTTAGCTTCATTAGATTACTCATTACAACGACTGAGTGAAGAGCAACGTTTACTCATAACTCGCCTCGCACCTTTTGAGGGTGGTGTGACTGAAAACAACCTCTTAGAAATCACGAATATTGCTGAAACCGATTGGGCGAGGCTACGTGTTGCACTTGAACACGCAGCGCTCTTGACAGTGGAGCAGATACACCAGTCTATTCCTTACCCTTTTCTGCATTTCCATCCTGTGCTAGCACCATTTCTGCGCGGACAGTTGAGCGAGGAAGACGAAGCGCTCCTCCAGCGCTACGCCTCACACTATAGCATGTTTTCATCTTATCTCTATCAACAAGACAAGCATCATGCTCAAGCGGTACGAAGTTGGTTTTTAAAAGAACTACCGAATTTAAGACGCGCACTAAATATGCTTCTGGAGAAGGACGAAAGAGAAATCGCTCCTGGTATGGCTAGCGAAATAGCTAGATTTTTGAGCAATTTTGGCCTGGAGCGAGAGCGAGATGCGCTGTGGCAGCATTTAGCGGAAAGTCGAGTTGAAGTAGACACTCGAGCAGACAGCGCTCTCTCTGAGGGAGAATATTCGCTTGAAAGCGGCCTGGCTCAGTATTACTACAGAAAAGGCGACCTGGACAGCGCATTTGAGCGCTTTACGGCTCTGTTAGCTCGTTTAGAGGCATCGCCAGCGGGTATGTCTCTTGACAACGCCTCGTATGAACACGCCCAGGTGTTAGATGGGTTGGCCCGTTGCCATACAGGTAAAGCAGAGTATTCCGCTGCCGAGAACAGAGTAAACCAGGCATTGGCGATTATCGACGATCTACTGAGGCTGGAGCCTGATAATCAACAATATATTCATGAACGGGGTGTGTTCCTGACAGATCTTAGCGGTGTATTACTACACCAGGAAAAATTTTCAGCTGCACGTCAGGCAGCCGAGGAGGCACTACGCATCGCACAACAACAGGGAGACCTGCGTCAGCAAAGTGTAGTGTTTTTGGAGCTTGGGATTGTAGCAATGACGCAAGAAAGATATCCCGAAGCTCAATATTACTTTAGGGCAGTCCTGGAAGTCGGACGGGTATTGGGTGAGCCAACAATGGAATCGAACGCCTGGGTTAATCTAAGTCAACTAGCGCGAAAACAGGAGGACTGGGTGGAGGCTGAAAATTGTTTGCGCGAGAGCTTACAGCTCCAGGAGCAGTTTGGAGGGGCAGCTATTGTTGCTGGGATTTGTTTCGAGCTAGGATTAGTAGCCATTGCTACAGACAGATTCTCTGAGGGTGAGGGTTGGTTCCAGCGGGCCCTGGCCATTCAGGAGCAAGTACTAGGCCCACAACATCCTGACGTGGCATTCAGCCTCTCTAGACTGGCGATGATCTATCATTTTCAGGGCAAGGATACTCAAGCCGAACATTTCTATACGCGAGCTTTAGCAATCCAGGAGCAAGCCCTGAATCCACAACATCCTGGCTTGGTGTCTACCCTCCAAGGACTGGCTTTGCTCTATCGTAGCCGGGGCAAGGATGCTCAAGCCGTACCGCTCTTGCTACGGGTCCATGCTATTCAGGAGCGAGCTCTTGGTTCAGAACATCCTGACGTGGCATCCACCCTCAATAGCCTGGCTCAAGCCTACCTCAGCCGAGGGCTTATGTACGAGGGACTTCAGCAGCACGATAAGGCACTAAGCGATTATAGCCTCGCTATTGAGTTAGACCCAACATTTGCTGAGGCTTATTTAGTGCGCGGCATGCTTTATAGAGAGTTGCATCGAGATAATGAAGCCCTGGCCGATTACGCCCAGGCAGTTAAGTTAGATCCTTCTTTGTGGCGAGCCTATTTGCTACGTGGGACGATCTTCGCCAACCGTAATCGCTATCACGATGCGCTTGCCGATTTTACGCAGGCTATTCAACTGAACCCGTCATTTGCACTCGCCTATTCAGGTCGAGGTCGGGTCTACCACGGTTTGCAGCGCTATGAGGAAGCGCTGGGTGACTTCACACGCGCCATTCAACTAGACTCCTCACTTGCAGAGGCTTATGCTCTTCGCGGTGACATCCACTATCTCCTAAAGCAGTTCGATGAAGCGCTGATTGACCATTCACGGTTCATCGAATTGGAGGCCGATGATGATGAGGGTTATAGGCACCGAAGCGCAACTTACAGGGCTATGGGGCATTATCAAGAAGCGTTGGCAGATATCGACCAGGCTATTAGACTTGCCCCGGCCAATGCGGCAAACTATACTAACCGGGGCGCTCTTTATAACGACTTAGAACAGTATCAAAGTGCATTAGTTGATCTGAACCGGGCTATTGAACTTGATCCAACGGATACCAAAGCTTTCAATAATCGCGCTATCGCCTCGTTGAACTTACAGCGTAAGGATGATGCACTGGGTGACTTCAATCACGCCATCGAGCTAGATTCTACCTACGCTCTCGCCTACCATAATGCGTGTGGCCTCTACATTCAAAAGGGATTATTGCTCGAGGCATTCCCTTACTTTGTAAAGGCAGCGCAGCTAGGAATCCCGACGGCATATTATTCAGCAGAGCTGAGAGAAGAATTTGGAGCCATAGAGCTGGCGTTCGAGGCTTTTCAGGCTGCACACCAGATCAAGAATATGCGTCAAACAGTAAAGCGTTTTCCTTCGCTAATTACTCCTGATTTTCTCTCGTTTATCGAACGAATGATCGCCCTGCAGACATCACCTGATCTCAAAGCACATCTCAAGCAGCAGTTAGCTTGGTTACAGCAAATAGCCAATAAGCATAAATAATTAAAGAAGTATTTCAATACGCACATATAATATATCACGTTCCTTTTTGCGTAATATTCAATCTTTTATGTGTTTGCTATCTAATTGATACATCTATAACAAACCGCTAAGATAAGCGCATATCAGATCTCAGGAGGCGTAACTGGCATCATTTCGTAAAAATTTCACCGAATGTTCCCTCGTTCCTCAATACGCTGAACGAAAGCAGTTTATGGTGACCGACTGGTACTTTGTGGATGCAAACGATTTGCTGAAAGAGAGAACTCGGTGACACAATACAAGCATGAGAGTCTACTCACAAGATTTGAGACAACAGATATTTCGCCCCGTCGACGAAGGGAAATCCCAAGCCCAGATCATCGAACGCTTCCAGGTGTCGTGGGCGACCATCAAGCGCTCGTCTGTTTATCGAAGGGATATTGCCTTTTGAGATTCGCTAACACCAATTTTACGAGGCATGCTCTCTCACATTCGGAGTGCGTAGTGGTACATCCAGAGGGTCCTCTCGATACTCTGGTTCGCCTGTGCTGGCTACATGAGATATCCATTCGCAAAATCCGTCTTTTCTACGAAAGGATGCCTCATGTAGCCAGCACAGCCTCACCCAGCATGAAAATGGGCAGAATAGTGACGGATGATCTGGTCCTGTTAAAAATCCATAAATCCTACCACTGATGCGCATGAAACTTGCTGCTGATCGTCGCCTTTTATCGTTGCTCTATACCTTTGCTCATAATGAGAAGATGTACGGGCAGCCCGAATATTTGTGGTAATAAGTACGGTCAACCCGAATATTTATGGAATAATTGGCCAGATATATTTGGAACAAGGATGAGCGTTAAGCTCGTTCATACTTGAGCTTATGCCAGATATATATGGAAAATGACAACCATTGTTTATTGCCACAAATATTTTGTTCGAAGTTACGGCTTTTGGTTTTCCACAGCGAGGGGGGTATTTTCCACGACAAGGGTGCGAGACGTCTTCCGGTGTCAGGGTCACGTGCGCGGGATCT
>Ga0307374_10012735_pt1 | contig 11745 bp, 7 predicted proteins | sample OX3MG_FD_202532 | JGI IMG/M metagenome (GOLD analysis project Ga0307374, IMG submission 202532) | Soil microbial communities from Risofladan, Vaasa, Finland - OX-3 | ecosystem: Environmental > Terrestrial > Soil > Coastal area > Acid sulfate soil | place: Finland: Risofladan, Vaasa | collected...
TTCTAATCTGGACAGCAGACGGGGGGCCTGAATTCGCGCCGCGCAACAACCCGTCCAATTACCCGCGGAAAACCGGGGTCAGGACAGCAGATTTCGGCTAATTTGGACAGCAGTGTCTCGGGATATAAGTGACCGACGCGCCGTTTCGCCTCGTCGCTCATCCATTGTCCGTAGTAGCGCACGTCTTCGGCCAGCCCTTGCACCGCTCGCCACTGCCGCGGAACGAGCAATTTTTCAGCGCGCGTCGCCGGGTTCACCGGCGGTCTGCCGGCGAAAGTAGGGGGAATCTCGATCATGACCTTGTTGATAAGGACTGCCACCGGATTAAGGTCGCTGGCACAGCTCTCGAGCCCGAGCCGCTGCGCCTCAAGCGGCAGCGCGCCGCCGCCAGCGAACGGGTCATGGAAGGCTGGCAGCTTTTTGCGATCGAACAACTCCTTCGCCCCTGGATGGTCGGCGTTCTCAGCGCAGGCGCGCCGCCAGCTCGCCCAGATCTCGTCGCGCGCCGCCTGCAGCACTGTCTCGTTGGTGGTGTTTTCCCACAGCACCAGATCTTCGATAATCCGAAAGAGCCTCTGGCGCTCTTTCTCCTGCTTCTTCTCGGTCTGGAAGAGGTCCGGATGCGCTGACGGGTCGTCCACCATCTGCGCGAAGATCACCGCCCGCGCCGCCGCCAGTGGACGCCGCGCCCACCAAAGGTGCAGCGTACTTGGATGACCATGACGGATGGATTTCTCTCGCGCAGATGCAATGTTAATGGCCTCGAGCGGGAGCGCGACTTCGATGAGTTTCTTTTTATAGGTCAAGATCTAGCGTCCTTCCACAGGCGCACGATCACACGGTTCTCCTCTGCGACGAGATCCGGTGACGTCCCGTTGTGGGCGCGCATGCCTGGAATGATCTTGTTTCGTACACCCATCCCACGTGCATCGACGTAGCCGTAGTCGCGCATCACATTGACGAGCGTCTGATTGCGCGCGTACCGCATTCCCGACTTCATTCCTTCGACGGTCACCGTATTTGGTAGCCGTCCCGGACTAAGAACCTCGAGCCGATCGGAGTAGATTGCGAGCATCACATCCGTGCCGGCGATGCTGTAGTCGCGGTGCACAAGCGCATTGACCACTACCTCGCGCACGACACTTTCAGGGTAGTCCCAGCGATCAATCCGACGGCCGGCCTCTAGGTGGGCCGTCGGCGTTGTGTTGCGGCGGACGAAGTCCCACGCTTGCTCAACAAGGCCAACCTCTACCAACGAGCCGTCTGCGGCGCCCAACGGAATCATGGGACCCCGTAGATTCTCATCGGCGCGGGTCGCGTAGTCGGGCTCCGTACCCGTATAGCAAAGGGCGCGAATGCCCGCCTGCCGTAAGAAGCGCTCGGGCGTCTTACCGAACAGGAGTACGCCGTCAACAGCGGCGACGTCCTGTCCGACCGATGTCGTCATCAGTTCGACGTTGCGCAGCAACGTGATCCACTCGCTCAGTTCGTCGTCGGCGGGAGCGGTTCCATGCAGGACTCGAGTGAAGTAGTCGCGCAGGCGACGCACTTCGAAGGCTGCAAAGTCGGCTCCAGGGACTGGCTTCAGGCCGTAGTGCAGACCGCCTGAGGCCTGGAACATCCTTTCTAGCTCCTCGCGGCTCGCCTCCCGTGAGGTACTGCCGACGCGGATGAAGTAGGTTCGGCGACTATCGTGGATCCGTGAATAGGGTTTGTCGGGACCTAGCGGCACGCGAACAGCTAGAACGTCACGGCCCGGCTCCGCGTCCTTGACCCACGCGAGGTACGGAAGGACCGGGGGGTCGATCTTCACCCGGCACAGCTCGGTGATCCACTCCTCCAAACGATCTCTAGTCGTTCCCGATATTCTTCCATCGTCTTCGACGCCGAGCAGCACAGTTCCACCATCAAGGTTCAGGAACGCGACGAGCTCCTTGGCCAAATCGTGGTTCTGTACATCGTCGCGCTTGAACTCGACACCCGAACCCTCGCCGTTTCGTATCAGATCGGTCAATTCAGTTCTGTTCATTGGTGACACCTCAAAAGCCGTACTTCCGGCGTCGGCGTTCAAAGGCCTCCTTGCCTCCCTCGAGAATCTCCTCGACTAGTTCGCGGACCGGCTTATCGTCGATGGAACCCATGTGCTCGGGGGCAACACGTGCCCGCCCGTGCTCCGCCTCCCCGGTGGCGGATAGTCCAACGATCAACTCTGCGTCGCCGAGGACGGGAATGTTCGCGTTATGTGTGGAGAAGAGGAACTGCCGTCTCTGCTTCTCGTCGCGCATTCGCGGCACCACGCCTTCGGTGATGAAGCGGTTATCGAGGTCATCTTCTGGTTGATCGACGATAAGCGGGGCGTCGGATTCGAGTAGAAGCAGGAGCAGCACGGCCGTCGCCTTCTGGCCCGTGGAGAGATCCTCCAGCGCGTGCCATGCTGGCGGCTCGCCAGCCGGCGCCGTATTGAGCCGGATGGCGGTGGTTGGCGGAAGGTCAAGTTCCTCAATGCGCATCAGCACCTCTGCTTCCCCATTGGCCAATCGCTCCGCCTGGGCAGGAGTGATGCCGAACCCTTTATTCAAAGCTTCTGAGCCTGATCGACATGCGTCCACGAGCGCCGTGAGGGACAGATCTAGCACGCCTCGAAGACTCTCGATGGCCTCGGACAGGCGGCCGCCAATGTCATTGCGCAGGATGCCGAACAGTGGCTCACGATCACCGGCCGCCGTCACCTCGACTTGAACTCGGTCGCGAAGCTTCTGGTTGACCTTCTTGGCGGCACGGTCCAAGCGACGAAATTCATTCGCCTTAAAGTCCTCCCAATCGACCAGTAGCTTCCTGCGCCTTTCGGCGTGCTCCTTCTCTGCGCGCTGGACCAAGGCCTTGCGTTCGCGTAGGGGCCGCAGCTCCTCAATCTGACGCCGAAGCCGAATAAACTCTTCGCCGTCCACGCGCGACTTCTGAAGGTCGCGCAGGATCTTCTCGTATGCCGCCTGGACTCCCTGCTTGCGAAGCTCCCACTCGGCGCGAACACTGGCGACGCCTTCGTCGGCGCGGTGCAGTGCCTGCTGCAACTCGTTCTTGATGCGCGTGAGGTCGCGGTCAAGTTGATCGAAGACGCCATTCAGGCGACCTAGGATCTCCTTCCCTGGCAGATCCTCCAGGGCTTTGGCGGACACAAACGCGCGATCTATGGGAACCTGCGGCTTGAGGCTTTCGAGACACTCGCGAAATGGCGCCAATCGTTCGGTCACCGATGCGAGCAAGCGTTCCTCTCGGACAAGCAAGCTCTGCTCCTTGAGCCTCTCTTCGAGACCAGCTTCACGGAAGCGCTGGAGTGTCTCCTCGAGGCCGGGGAGAGCGGCAAGACGCTCCTCGATCTGGCGCAGTTCCCCGCGAGCGTCGAGCAGGTTCTTACGGCTCTTTTCCAAGTCGCGCCGCAGGTCGGCCTTACGGCGAGGCAGCGAGTCGTCGCGTTCAACGAATCGGTCGAGCAGACGCGTAAGCTTCTCGCGGCTCTTTGTTAGCTCCGAGATTTCGTGCTGACCGAATACCTCAACCCTGGGGAGTACGTCCTGCGGCGTTAGATTTGAAACCTCGCCCCGATCATCCCTGACCAACGGCGGGTTCGGAATCGTGCGCTCGATGCGGTACTCGCGCACCGCTGGCCGGTGTGCTCGGACAAGCAGCGAAATCTTAGTTCCGCTTCTAAGAACCTGCCGCACAATGCCCTCGTGCGCCTTGCGCGCCTCATCGCCAACAGCATCGAGGCCTAACACAGAGCGGATGCTCTCGACAACAGTGGATTTTCCGGTGCCGCGCCCACCGACCAGGACATTGAGATTGGGATTGAAGTGGATCGCGGCGCCATCGAGAAAACCTCCTTCCCAAGCAATCGTGACGAGTTCGGCGTGCTCCTCAGGCTCTAGCTTGCCTTCCTTCGGGTTGAGGCGGATTCGCGAGCCGGGGTCTAGGAAAGCTTGGCGCAATCCTTCGACGCTCACCTCGGACATTTTTATCCAGCAAGTTGCTGAGCGATCGTCGAGATCCTCGGGCTTTGAGATATCCTTTGCGTTGACGACGGCTATCGCCAGTCGGTCCTCGGCAGCGTGTTCTCGCATGTAGTCAGGGTTGGAGTTCTCGATGATCTGACGGAAGTCCTGCGGCAGATCCGCGACCGGTCCGGGGATCTGAATGGCGAGCAGGTCCTTGCTTCGCCACGCCTGGATCCGAGGCTGACCGCTGAGGACCTTTAATAGCCCGTTGTCGTTCGTCGCGTGCGCCGCGATTGCGACGCCGCCCTGTTCACGCACCTTATCGAGGACCTCTACGAAGGTCATTTTAGCCAGTGCGGCCGAAGGGTTCGTATCCGTGATGCCGAACTCGCCGAGGTAGCGTGCCAGTCGCTCATCCGCAGCGTCCGGCGCGTAAATGCACAAAACGTGGATGCCCTCGCTGGAAGACAGCTCGAACCCTGGGAAGATATGGATGCCGGTGCCCTCTGCGCCTCCGCGGAAGGCGCCGACACCGCCAACGTGATTATGATCTGTGATCGCCAGCACCGTCACGCCGATCTCCTTGGCCTTCTGGACAATTGCGTGAGCGTAGTCTGCGGCATTCCCGGTCTGCGGCTGACCTCGGTACGTAGCAGAGTAATGGTGCGGGTTCACTTGCAACGCGCAGCGGTGGAACACAGCACCGCTCGGGAGAAGTGCTGCCCTTTCATTCACGCCACTATTGGCCATAAGTCACCTTGGCTTGCCTTACGGCCAATCCCCGCGCCGAGGCATCGGCGTCGGCATCTATCGGGAATACAAGTCCGATGAGTTGTTTCTCTTGGATCATGCAGGTTCTCCGGCCCGAACCAGCAGTTCGGCAAAATCGTAATTGACACTGGTTACGCCGAAGTCCGGCTCGCGGTGGAAGGGACGCCTTAGATAGTGTGCGCGGTGCTGGTGCTCGTTGATGAACTCAACGATCGCGAGGACGAAATCGTCCGGCATATTGAGACTGGTCAGAATTTCGTTTTTTGTCACGGTCACGGTGGCTGCGCCGGCGACTCTTCCTTTTACCTCGATGAAACGAAGCTGACCGGTGCCAGACACGCGACTCTCAATGTCGTAGCCAAGCTTCTCGAATTCGCGATCAGTGGGGTCGAAGCCGAGACTGCGCTCAATATCCATGATGATCGCGCGCGCGCGCGCCGCCGAGGCTTGCGTGTCCACGGGGGCCGTCGGAGACTTGAGCGAGCGACCGCTTATTGCTGCAATGAGGCCTAGCGGAACCACAACGAGAGCGCCCAACACTACGGGCGGCAGCGCGGACACCTGGGCCTCGCGGTCCAACTCGCCAAGGCGTCTCTGGAGCCGAGCCTGCAAGTCGTCGGCCCGCCGGCGCGCCTCCTGGGAGTTGAGCCGCGCGCCGGCCTTGCCGGCCTGCTCTTGGAGCTTCAACTGCTCCGCTCGATGATCCCAGTAAGTGATTTCCTTGGTGAGTCGGTCTTTCACCGCAGCGCGGGTCTTATTGATCCACGCGAGACGCCTCCCGCGCACCTCGGCGATATGCTCTGGAACAACATGCGCGATAGCGTGACTTTGCGCCTTTTGCTCGAGCGCGCGATTGATCCATGTACATTCGGGTCGGGCAAGTAGCTCTGGTACGGAAGGTTCTCGCTCGGCCATTGGGCGGTAGTCGAGGTAGGGTGCGCAACTCAGATTGCGCGTGTGGCCCTCGGCGTCCATCTCGACGTAGAGCATGCGACGCGAGATCGTGCGCCGCTCGCCCGACGGCAATAGGCTCGCGTCCTGGATTGCGTGCTCAAGAGTGAAGAGCACGCGCAAGCTTGTACTGGGATCGCGGTCGTCCACCAGCAGCGTACCCCGTCTGAGAAGGTCGCGGTGCCGCTCGAGAGTGATGTCGAGTGCCGCGTCGAGAAGTGGGTGACCGGGGCACACGAAGGCGGCGAGCGGCTGACCCTGCGGTGCGATTAGCTCCTTCTCAAAAGTTATGCGCTCGTAGCGCGCCAGTACGGGATCGCCCACGCCAATCTGGCGGTCTCGGTTACGCACCGGCGCGGGCACATGGGTGATTTCGTAGCGGCGTGGCTCGCGCTGACGCACGGTGCCTCCGAGGCGCTTGAATGCCTCGAGGAAGAATGACTCGACATAGTGCGGCTGCAGCCGACGCGCCTCGGCGCGTTCCATCTCTTCACGCACCCGCGCCACGCGGCTCGAATCCATTACGTCATGGGCGAGTGCTCGGTCTTCAATCAGGCTTTGCAAGTGAGGCCGATCGACGCCGTGTTCGATGGCGCGGGTGAGGCGCGAGCGGACCACGGGCTGGTCACCGTAACGGATGGCCTCTATTAGCAAATCGCGCAGTGGCCGGCCCTCGAACTGGAGTTTTCCGAGCACATCGAAGACCTGTCCGCCCAGCGCCTGACGCGCTTCCTCAAGCTTCTCCAACAGTCGACGATATACATCGCCCTCGCGAGTCTCCTCGGCCACCAGGTTCCACAAGTGGCAGACCTCGGTCTGGCCGATGCGGTGAATGCGGCCGAAGCGCTGCTCCAGGCGGTTTGGGTTCCAAGGCAGGTCGTAGTTCACCATTAGGTGCGCACGTTGAAGATTGATGCCTTCGCCAGCGGCGTCGGTGGCGAGCAGGACCTGCACCTCAGGGTCGTGGAGGAAGCTCTCCTGCGCCTTGCGCCGCTCCTCGCGGCCCATGCCGCCGTGGATCAGGACGACCGCATGCGGTCGACCTAGCAGCGAGCCAATTTGGCGCTCGAGATAGGTGAGCGTATCGCGGTGCTCGGTGAATAGCACAAGCTTCTGGCGCGGCGATGGCACTGGTCTCGCAACCAGACCGGCGCCGTAGGGCACCGTGGGGTCCGCGACCATGTCCCCCATTCCCGCTGGGGTGAATATCTCGCTGAGCAGGTGCGAGAGCTCGCGCCATTTCGTATCTTGGCCGCTGCGCCGCACTTCGGCGGCGAGGGCTTCAAGCCGGCCGAGAGTATTGATCTCGATTTTGAGTTCGGCCAACGTCGCGGCGGCCGTAGCCTGATCGAGGATCTCCTCTTCCGCGGTCTCGACCTCATTCTCGGGAGCCTCTTCGAGATCCTCGACGTCGTCATCGTCAAGCACTGGACCACCTGGCAACGGCGCGGGGACCGCGGCGCTGCGCTGCAGGAGTTCCAGCTCCCGCGCGCGCTTTTCCAGACGTTCGCGCCGACGGCGCAACGATTGGTAGATCGCCTCGGGAGAAGAAGCCAGGCGTCGCTGCAAGATGGTGAGCGCAAAGCCGACCGTGCCCGCGCGCTTGTCGTTCTCCAGTGCCTCAGCGCGATTGAACTCCTGCCGCACGTAATCCGTGACTTCCTTGTAGAGACGCGCCTCGGCGTCGGACAGCTTGTAGGGCACGGTGTAGGCGATGCGTTCGGGGAAGAGCGGGCGACCGTCAAACTTGAGCAGGTTCTCCTTCACCATGCGGCGCATCAGGTCCGATACTTCCACCTGGTGCACACCGTCGCGGAATTTGCCCTCGAAGCGGTCGCCGTCGAGCAGCGCCATGAACAGCTGGAAGTCCTCTTCTTTTCCGTTGTGTGGCGTGGCGGTCATGAGTAGGAAATGGCGCGTGAGGCCCGAGAGGAGCTGGCCGAGGCGGTAACGCTTCGTGTACTTCACTTCTCCGCCAAAAAACGTCGCGGAGAGCTTGTGCGCCTCGTCGCAGACGATCAGGTCATAGCGGCAGTCCGGCGCGCTGAGCTTTTGCTGCACGTCCTCGTTACGCGACAGCTTGTCAAGACGAGCGATTGCGAGATCGTTCTCGAGGAACCAGTTACCTGTGCGGGCGGCCTCGAGCTTATCGTTGGTTAAGATCTCAAACGGCAAATGAAAGCGCCTTCCCAGTTCATCCTGCCATTGCTCGGCGAGGCTTCCGGGACAGACGATCAGGCATCGCTTCAGGTCCCCGCGTGCGATGAGCTCTTTTATCAGCAGGCCCGCCATGATCGTCTTACCCGCACCAGGATCGTCGGCAAGCAAGAACCGTAGCGGTTGGCGCGGCAGCATGGCCTCGTAGACCGCCGTTATCTGATGCGGGAGCGGGTCGACGAGCGACGTGTGCACTGCAAGTACCGGATCGAAGAGGTGTGCCAGTCGGATTCGGTGAGCTTCGGCAACTAACCTGAAGAGAGCACCGTCGCCATCGAAGCTCCAGGGGCGGCCCGTCTCAACAATCTCTAGTCTGGGCTCGTCGTGGCGGTAGAGAATCTCGTCCGCGACGCGACCGTTAGGCGCGCGGTATACGAGAGTGAGTGCATCGGACCCGTGCCACGCCACGCTAACGATGGTGACCAGTGCGTCGGGCAGGACGCCGCGGATGACGGCATCGGGTTGGAGGTCTTCAAGGGTCATTTCGCGGTCACTCCAACGAATCCAGATGAGCCGGTTTCTCTCTCGACGAGCACCCCGGACGCAAACGGCGCAAACGTCGGTGTTGTCACTTGCCGCCCTTTGCGGGCGATACCGCTTGTGCCTGTATCGCCATCCATTTGTCGAAGTCGACTCGCCGAATTCGCCATTGCCCCCGAACCTTGAACGCCGGTAACTCCCCGTCCTGTGCCATCGAATACACAGTCTTTTCGGCGAGCTTCAAGATCGCGGCGATGTCCTTAATCGTTAGGACCTGGTCAGCGTTCATGTGCACATCCCACGCAACCGTAACGGCACTTAAAGGCATCATATTCCAAAGAACACCACTGTATTCCATGCTCTACTTACATCGCAAGTTCTAGGGATCGCAAGTTCTAGGGCGAGTCTTGCCCCGTAGGCTTGGACGTGCCATCGGTTAGTTAGCGTCCGGGTCCTCATCCGCGTCGATGTCGTCGAATACGCTGCGCGTGCTTGCTGGCTTTTGTGTCAGTTCAACCGTACCCAGTTGTCGCGGACTTCTCGTGGGCTCCCCGGACGTGTGCTCGCTGATCCAGTCCTTCGACTCTCGGAGTTCGCGCTCGATAAGCTTGGTTGCCGTCTCGTCTTCGCTGAAGCATGTCTTCAGCGTATCGAGCGATTCCAATAGCGGCTGCATATGCTCCTCAGCTGGCTCGTTCGAGCTGTGACCTGATTGCAGCGCCCGCCGTACGTCGTCAAGCCGAGGCAGCAGTTCTGAGCGAACACGCTCCCGTAGCTGAGTAAACTCATCGTCCAAAAAAAGACAGCGGATTTCGTCATCATTGAGCGCTCTGGTATCCTCGCACTCGACGGCATAGTCGCTCACCGTCTGCACGAATTGTTTCCGGTGGCTCTCGGGCAATAGCCCAACTTCGTGGAGTCGCACCGCCAGGCGGACCTCCGGAACGGTGTCGAGATACAGGCCGGGCGTCGATACTTGTTCGAGGAGATCGGGATGTTGCTCCAAGTACAAGGACAGAAATTCCTTGGAACACCGACGGGCCAGAAATCCCATTAGAGCCCGCTTCGCCCCCCAGCTCGCGAGCCAAGGCGACTTGTAGGATTTGCTCGTCGAGGACTCAGTCAACTTCGTGAGCATCAGCCCGAACAGGGGCTTAGGCACGACAACTGCCTTTTCAATGCCTACGTCACCGCAGGTTACTTGATCGACTAACCGGTCTGGCGCACTCCCCCGGATATAGATGCCGAGCAGTTCGGGACTCTGCGCCAGTGTTTCGGCATACGCATCCCCTATGGTCGGATGCTTGAATCGCCATACGGACTCGCCACTTGCATGAGAGTGCAGGACGAGACTTCCGTTCAGTGCGTCAAGGGCCTTCACACATCCGCCAATACTGCTATGGAGACGCTCGATCGCTTCGCTTTCTGACGACTGCAGCTTGATCGGGCTCTCCAAGCGATCGTTGCGCATGTAAATCAGGGCGAGTGCGGCCTTGCTGTCGGCATCCAAGCCTTGGAGCACCTCTTGCAATAACTGCTCGCGCTTCTCGACGAATTGGCGCAGATAGTATGGATCAATGAATAGATCCTTGGTGAAGAGAGGGTCGGCCAGGCGGCGCGCTGTTTCCGGTATGAAACGGGGGTGACTCGCGATATCCTCCAGGTACGGTTTTATGTCGCGGACGAGCGCGCGGGGTTGGGTGCCGAGCTTGAGATGGTTATAGAGGATTTGGCGCCGCTCCTCTCCGGATAGTTCGTGAACATCGATGACGACCTGGCTCTCCCTGAGCAGTGGAAATGCGCTTTCCTTCAGATCCTTCCGAGCGCGGTTGTAGATGTAGTCACGCGAGGTCATGACGAATTTTGCGCCCTTACGCAGCATCGTCGTAATCTGCGGCAGGACGTGATTCCAGCGGTGGACCAGGAACTCCTCATATTGGGTCACCCCGAAAGCGTCGTCCAACCAGAAAAACTGCGACGGCTCATCCGGGTTCCACCGCTTGGTCACCGTAGCGGGATCGTCCAGCTTGAGCATCGATGCCTGCCATTGGTCCACCGCGGCCATCGCGAGCAAGGAGGCGATGGTCGTTTTGCCCGCAGCGGGCTCGCCCACAAGGAGCACGAAACTGTGCTGGTCGAGTGCCTCGGCGGCCTTCCGATACGCGTGGGTCACGACGACCTTCGCGAGGTCCTCACGCATCGATTCGAGGATGGCCCTTGCCTGCCTGTAGGCTCGTTCATCGAGGATTTGGCTCAAATCGCCTAAACCGTAGACACGCGGCACGAGCATGCGCAGGCGCTTGTTCTCTCGGATTTGCTGATTGATCCAGGTCGATCCAAAGATCGCAACGTGTTTCACACCGGCGGCTTGCAGCAGCGCCCTAATATCTTCCGCTCTCGGACCCGACATACCGGCGTTTGTCATCAGCACGTACGAGTCGCAGAGGCCTTTGGATGCCAGTCTGCTCGCTTTATCGACCTCATCGTCAAGCTCGGACAATTGCAGCGAGTGATCGCGCCTACTCGTGAACTTGCATTGGATCACGAAGGAACCGATTAATTCCTCTTGTCCCGTGGCGCGCCATATGCCCGTGAATGCACCATCCCGTCCGCCATCACCGGAGTCGAGAAATGACTCCACGGTCTGGCCCAGGATCTCCCGGGTGACGGTCAGACACAGCTGCTGGAAACTACTCCACCCAAGCGCCTGGAGATCGTACATGTGGTCAGTGTATCCGGCATTGGCGGCGAGCAAGCTCGCGCCGCGACCGTGCTGAATGGCACATCGCCCCCGCCCATAAGAATCGCGCGCACATCAGATCATGCGGCCGGTTATGGATACGTCTGCCGGCATGGTAGGCGGGCTTGTGGGTACCCGTTCTCACCCCCGCGCCCGCGCAGCCCTCGCCATGCCTACCATTCCCGCCATCACATGCTCACCGAAGCGCATCGGCATCCGATGCGACTTCCCCCGCCCAGCCTGCACCACCGACGCTAGATCAATATTCAGCGCCAAAAGATCGTGCCTCGCGCCGACCCGGATCGAGTGACTGCTGATCGCTCGGATGTCCTCCCACGCCATTTTGATGTGCCGGGCGACGCTCTTGAGAATATTCCCCTCCGCCGCCGAGCTTAAGCGAGCCCCGATCCGCTCCGGTACCGCCCTCAATTTGGGGTCCCGCCCCGGCCGTGGCGGCTTCTTGGGCGGTGTCCTTCCGGCGAGCGTGCGTGACGGGTGAGACGTAGAGGCGGTACGCTGAGGTAGGCGACTGATGTCGCCGTTTGATGCGGCAGGTGCTCGCGTGAGACTCCCCCCTCTGCGGGGCTTGCGTTC
>Ga0307374_10012737_pt1 | contig 11744 bp, 10 predicted proteins | sample OX3MG_FD_202532 | JGI IMG/M metagenome (GOLD analysis project Ga0307374, IMG submission 202532) | Soil microbial communities from Risofladan, Vaasa, Finland - OX-3 | ecosystem: Environmental > Terrestrial > Soil > Coastal area > Acid sulfate soil | place: Finland: Risofladan, Vaasa | collected...
CCCGGAGTCACGATCGCGACGGCCGGCCTCGGCCTCATGCTCGCGATCGGCCTCGTCTCGTTGCGAGCGGTCCGCAACCGGCTGAGCCGTGAGACCTGGTGGCTCATCCACCTCTGGATGTACGTCGCGCTCGCGATCTCCTTCGTGCACGTCGTCGTGCTCGGGCCCTCGTTCGTCGTCCACCCGGTCGCGACCGACCTCTGGGACGCGGTGTGGGCGGCCGCTGCGGGAGCGATCCTCGCGTACCGCTTCGGCCTGCCGGTGGTGCGCAGCGTGCGGCACCGCCTGAGCGTGGTCGACGTCCGCACCGAGGCCCCCGGGGTCGTGTCGATCGTCTGCAAGGGCCGGGACCTCGAGCGCCTCGACGTGCGCGGCGGCCAGTTCTTCGAGTGGCGCTTCCTCGCGCGCGGCCTGTGGTGGCAGGCGCACCCCTACTCGCTCTCCTCGCTCCCGCGCCCTCCCTACGTGAGACTCACGGTGAAGGGCGTGGGCGACCACTCGAAGGCGCTCGCGGCGCTGCGTCCCGGCACGAAGATCGCGATCGAGGGGCCCTACGGCGCGTTCACGAACGACGCGCGCACCCGCAGGCGGGTGGCGCTCGTGGCGGGCGGCATCGGGGTCACCGCGATCCGCAGCCTGCTCGAGGAGATGCCGAGGACCGCCGAGCCCGTCGTCGTGCTGCGTGCCTCGAAGCCCGAGGACCTCGCGCTGCGAGCCGAGGTCGCCGACCTCGTGAAGGAGCGCCGCGGGAGCCTGCAGGAGGTCGTCGGCGCGCGCGACGAGGTCGAGCTCGACGCGAAGGCGCTCCGCAAGCTCGTGCCGGGGATCGCGGAGCGCGACGTCTTCGTGAGCGGTCCGGAGTCCTTCGTGTTCCACGTCGTCGAGACGCTGCGCACGATGGGGATCCCCGACGAGCAGCTCCACTACGAGGCGTACGCGTTCTGAGCCCGGTCGCCCGCGGCGCGTCGCGCCGTCGGGGCCCGAGAAGGAGGAAGTCGATGAGAGCGAGGAAGCCGGTGGTCGCGCTCGGCTCGACCGCGGCCGGGATCGCGGTCGTCCTCGGCCTGCACCCCCAGGGCGGGGCGTTGCTCGCCGCGGGGCTGCGGCGCGCGCCCGGCGCCGGTCCCGCGACGCCCGGCCGTTCGACCACGACGACGACGACCCGCCCGCCCGCGGCCGGGACCCCGGCGAGCACGACCACAGGGCCGCCCGCCGCCGGGACGCCCTCGACGACGACCACGCGGCCGCCCGCCGCGAGCGGAGCCGGGGGAGCGTCCCGGAGCACGTCGGTGCCCGCGGGGAGCGCTCGCGTGCGCACGGCGACGGGAAAGCCGATCCAGTACGGGTTCGGCGTGATCTCGGTGCGCGCGACCGTGCGCGGCAAGCGCCTCGCGAACGTCGTCGTCGCTCGCATCCAGGTCGCCGATCCGACCTCCGGTCAGATCGCGTCGCAGGTCGACCCGATGCTCCGCTCCCAGGCGCTGTCGCTCCAGACGTGGCGGATCAACGGCGTCTCGGGCGCGACCTACACGAGCGAGGGCTACGCGTACTCGCTGCAGTCGGCGCTCGGGAAGCTCCACTTCAAGTGACGCGGCCGGTCGGGCGCCGCGGCGCGCCGGCACCGGCGCCCGTGGGCTCCGCGCCGGCACCGGCGCCCGTGGGCTCCGCGCCGGCGCGCTTGCTTCCCGCCTAGCCGCCGGCGACGGCCGGGACGACCGAGAGCGTCTGACCCGCGCTCACGGGCGTGTCGAGGCCGTCGAGGAAGCGCACGTCCTCGTCCGCGAGGAACAGGTTGACGAAGCGGCGCAGCCCGCCCGACTCGTCGAGCAGGCGCTCGCCGATGCCCGGGTGCGCCGCGTCGAGCGAGGCGAGGGCCTCTCGCACGGTCGAGCCTTCGACGGCGATCTCGCCTGCGCCGCCGGTGAGCTGGCGGAGCTGGGTGGGGATGCGGACGGTGATGCTCATCTGGCCGTGCCTTTCTCTACGACGGCGGCGAAGGCCTCGAGCGTCGGCGGGATGACCGCCGACGGCCCGACGTCGTCGCCGAGCGCCTCGACGGTCTTCAACCCGGTGCCCGTCACGTACGCGACGACCCGCTCGTCGCGCCGCACGACGCCCGACGCGGCGAGCTTCGCGAGCGTCGCGATCGTGACGCCGCCGGCGGTCTCCGCGAAGATGCCCTCGGTGCGCGCGAGGAGCCGGATCCCCTCGACGATCTCCGCGTCGGTGACCGAGCCGATCGCACCGCCCGTCGAGCGGGCGACCTGCAGCGCGTACCAGCCATCGGCGGGGTTCCCGATCGCGAGCGACTTCGCGATCGTGTCCGGCCGGACCGGGCGCACGATGTCCGAGCCCTCCGCGAACGCGGTCGCGACCGGCGAGCACCCTTCGGCCTGGGCGCCGGAGATCCTCACCGAGTCGCCGCCCTCCACGAGCCCGACCGCGGTGAGCTCGTGGAAGCCCTTGTGGATCTTCGTGAGCTGGCTGCCCGACGCGATCGGCACGACCACGTGGTCGGGGACCTCCCAGCCGAGCTGCTCGGCGACCTCGAACGCGAGTGTCTTCGAGCCCTCCGAGTAGTAGGGCCGGACGTTGACGTTCACGAAGGCCCAGTCCGGGTGCTCGCTCGCGAGCTCCGCGCAGAGGCGGTTCACGTCGTCGTAGTTGCCGTCGACCGCGATGAGGTTCCCCCCGAAGACCGCGGTCGTCTGGATCTTCACGCGCTCGAGGTTCGCCGGCACGAACACGTAGGAGTCCATCGCGGCACGCGCCGCGTGCGCGGCGACGGAGTTCGCGAGGTTGCCGGTCGACGCGCACGCCGCGACCTTGAAGCCGAGCTCGCGCGACTTGGTGAGCGCGACCGAGACGACTCGGTCCTTGAACGACCCCGTGGGGTTGCGCGTGTCGTCCTTCACCCACAGCTCGCCGAGCCCGAGCGCCGAGGCGAGCCGGTCCGCGCGCACGAGCGGCGTGAAGCCCGCTCCGAGGTCGACCGCGTCGTCGTGGGCGACGGGCAGCATCGCCCCGTACCGCCAGATCGTGGGAGGGCCGGCCGCGATCGACTCCCGCGAGACCGACGCGGCGACGGCCGCGTAGTCGTACGCGACCTCGAGCGGGCCGAAGCAGAAGTCGCACACGTGGAGCGCGGCTGCGGGGAAGGAGCGGCCGCACTCACGACAGCGCAGACCCTGGACGTGTGCCACGAGATGCCTCCTCATCGCTCGGGCATTGGCACCTGGTGAGACCCGTGCGCCGCCGACGATCGGGGCGATCGGACCTTCACTGGTTGCCGCGGCGTCGCAGGGCCCGTCCCTCAGCCGCTCTTGATGGTGGTGACAGTGTGGACGACGGCGGGCCGCGCGTCAAAGTGCCCGCCGGAAGGGCCACCACGTTGCCGTCGGCGCGCGCACCGGCGAAGATGGACCGCGTGACCCGGGACGGCGGCGCGATCGCGTCCTTCGACCACCGCGACTTCCCGGTCGCCCTCGTGCGCGAGCTGAAGGGCGCGACGAGCGTCTCGGTGTGCATCCCGGCCCGCGACGAGGCGGCGACCGTCGGACGGATCGTCGCGTCGGTGCGTGACGGGCTCATGGGCCGCGTCGGGGTCGTCGACGAGCTCGTCGTCGTGGACGACGGCTCGCTCGACGCGACCGCCGTGGTCGCGCGGCGCGCCGGCGCGCGGGTCGTGCCGAGCTCGACCGCGGCGGGGGGCGGCCCCGGGCCGCTCGGCAAGGGCGACGCGATGCGCGCGGGCGTCGCGTCGACGACCGGCGACCTCGTCGTCTTCCTCGACGCGGACGTCACGAACTTCCGCCCGCACTTCGTGTCCGGCCTGCTCGGCCCCCTGCTCACGCGCCCGCCGACCGTGCTCGTGAAGGGCGCGTACGCTCGCTACCTCCACGGCAGCCCGACGGGCGGCGGGCGGGTGACCGAGCTCGTCGCGCGCCCGGTCCTCGCGCTCACCTATCCGGAGCTCGCCGAGGTCCGCCAGCCGCTCGCCGGCGAGACCGCGGTGCGACGGTCGGTGCTCCGCGAGGTCGAGCTCGCCCCCGGCTACGGCGTCGAGATCGCGCTGCTGATCGACGTCGCGGACCGCTTCGGCGCAGCCGCGCTCGCGCAGGTCGACCTCGGGATCCGGGCGCACCGGAACCGCCCGCTCGCCGAGCTCGCGCCCCAGGCGCGCGAGGTCCTCGGCGCGGCGCTCGCCCGCCTCGGCCTGCCCGCGAGGTGAGCGAGCTCGTCGTCGTCTCCAACCGGGGACCGGCCACGTTCGCGGTCGGCGCGGACGGCGCCCTCGTCGCGCGCCACGCGGCCGGCGGGCTCGCCCCGAGCCTCGTGCACGCGCTCGCGGGCACGAACGCGCTGTGGATCGCGACCGCGATGGGCGACGCGGACCGGCGGGCCGCTCGCGAGGGCGTGGCGGCGGCGCTCGCGGGCGGGACGGAGCTCCGCCTCGTCGAGCTCGCGCCCGAGGTCCAGCGCGCCGCGTACCGCGTCGTCGCGAACGGCACCCTCTGGTTCGCGTACCACGGTCTGTTCGACCGGGTCCGCCAACCCGTGTTCGACCGGGCCTGGTACGAGGCGTGGGACGGCTACCGGGAGTACAACCGCACGCTCGCGGGCGAGGTCGCGCGCTGCGCGGACGAGGGTGCGACGGTCGTCGTGAACGACTACCACCTCGCGCTCGTCGGCTCGTACCTCGCCGCGGAGCGCCCGGACCTCCGGACCGTGCACTTCCACCACACGCCCTTTTGCGACGCGCACGAGCTGCGCGTGCTCCCGGACGCGGTCGCGCGCGAGCTCGTCGGCGGCCTCGCGGCCTTCGGCGCGTGCGGCTTCCACACCGAGCGCTGGGCCGGCCACTTCCGGAGCTGCGCCGCCTCCATCGGGGTCGAGGCGCCCGAGGTGTTCGCCTCGGCGCTCGGCACCGACGCCGACGACCTGCGAGCGGTCGCGAGCTCGCCCGGGTGCGCGGCCCGCCGCTCGGACCTGCTCGAGCGCCTCGACGGCCGTGCCCTGCTCTTCCGCAGCGACCGCGTCGAGCCCTCGAAGAACATCCTGCGGGGCTTCCTCGCGTTCGAGGAGCTGCTCGACACCGTGCCGCGATTTCGCGGCTCGGTCACGTTCATCGCGCGCGCGTACCCGTCGCGCGAGGAGATGCCCGAGTACCGCGCGTACCGGGAGGACGTCGAGCGGCTCGTCGAGCGCGTGAACGAGCGCTTCGCGACCGCGGACCACGTGCCGATCGTGCTCGAGGTCGCGGACGACTTCGTGGCGTCGGTCGCCGCGCTGTGCTCCTACGACGTCCTGCTCGTGAACCCCGTGCGCGACGGCATGAACCTCGTCGCGAAAGAGGGGCCGGTCGCGAACCGGCACGCCGGCGTGCTCGCGCTCTCGCGCGAGGCGGGTGCGTTCGCCGAGCTCGGGACCCACGCGCTCGCGGTCCAGCCGTTCGACGTGAGCGGGACCGCGGCGGCGCTCGGGCGCGCCCTCGAGATGCCGGTGGCCGAGCGGCGAGAGCGCGCCGCGGCGCTCGCCGCGGTCGCCGGATCGCGCCCACCCGCCCGGTGGTTCGCCGAGGTCGTGCGCGCGGCGCGCACCTCCCGGCGCCGGGGCGGTGACGCCTCGGCGGTCGCGCGGCACTGACCGCGTCCCGCCCCGGTTCGGTCAGCGAGCTCCGGACCGGTCGGCGATCGCGGCGAGGAAGGCCAGCGCGCTCGCCGGTCCGTCGAGCACGACGTCAGCGGCGAGGAGGAGATCCGGCGGGGACTCGTCGCTCGCGACCGCGATCCGCGACGTGTAGGCCGCCGTGCGGTCGCGGAGCTCGTCGAGCGCCGCGAAGGCGGGGAGGTCGCCCGAGTCGTCGCCGAGGAAGCAGGCTGCCCGCGCACCCGCAGCGAGCGACGCGACGGCCGATCCCTTGTCGGGCGCAGCGGGGAGCACGAGCTCGACCGCCATGCGCGCGGGGCGCGGCGACAGGCCGTGCCGTCCGGCCGCGGTGCCGGCGAGGTGCTCGGCGCGCTCGCGCTCCGCGGGCGCGTTCCGCCAGTGGAGCGCGACCGACCACCGCTTGCGCTCGACCTCGACGCCGGCGGGGAGCCCGGCCTCGAGCTCGCGCGCCGCGGCCTCGATGGACTCCGCCTCGCCGGCAGCGCGCTCGGGCGCCGTGACGTGCCCGTCGGGCCCGGCACGCTCCGCGCCGTAGGAGCCGTAGGCGCGAAGCGGGCTGCGCCCCTCGCCGAGCGCGAGCCGCGGCACGAGGAACGCGGCCGGCCGCCCGGACACGACGGCGACCGTCCCGAAGCGCCGCGCGAGCCGGTGGAGCACGTCGAGCGCGCCGGGCAGGGCGTTCGCGTCCGCGGGGTCCCCGACGATCGGTGCGAGCGTCCCGTCGAAGTCCGTGAGCACGCACGTCTGCGCGGGTGCACGGGCGAGCTCGGCGACTGCGGCCCACGCGGGCGGGCCGAGCACCGGGTGCCCGGGCGGGTCGAGCGGCGCGCTCAGCGGGGACGGCGCTCGCGGGGCGCCTCCCCGAGGAACCGGGCGCGCCGGCGCTCGTCGCGCCGGCGCCTCAGCCTGCGGACGAGCAGCGGGTCGTAGGCGAGGGCGTCGGGCGAGTCGATCAGGCGGTCGAGGCCGGCGCGGTAGGCCGTGGCCGACATGTCGAGGCAGCGGCGGAGCGCGACGTGCTTCGGTTCGCCGCCGTCCTCGAGCCACCAGCCGCGCTCGAAGTCCAGCATCGCCGCGTCGCGCTCGGTCAGCGCCACGGCCCGGTCTCCACGGCCCGACAATGCCCCGGGGGCGCGCGCGAAGCAAGGACCGTCGTCACGCTGGGCTTTCGTCCCGCCCACACGGGTGTCTGCACACGTGCGAGGCTGGGCCCCCACCGGAGCGCGGCGCCCGCGCGCGCCCGGGCGCCCGTGCGGGGCTCGCCCGCGGGATCGAGAGGAGCGACGGTTTGGTGAGCGCGGCAGGCGTGAGCTACGTGGTCGCGTTCGGCGGCGGGGTCGTCTCCTTCGTCTCCCCGTGCGTGCTCCCGGTCGTCCCCGCGTACCTCTCGATGGTGACCGGCCTCGACCTCGCCGAGGCCGAGGCGGGCGCCCGCCGCCAGATCGGCCGGATCGCACGCGACACCTCGCTGTTCATCGCGGGCTTCGGCGCGGTCTTCGTGCTGCTCGGCATGGGCGCGTCCGCGCTCGGCGGCGCGCTCACGCGCGACAAGGTCCTGCTCACGCGGGTGTCGGGCGGCGTGGTCGTCGCGATGTCGCTGTTCATCGCCGGCTCGCTCGTGCTTCGCGCCCCGTTCCTCTACGGCGAAGCGCGCTTCCACCCGAGCGCGGCCCGCTTCGGCCCGCTCTACGCGCCCGTCGCCGGTGTCGCGTTCGGCTTCGGGTGGACCCCGTGCATCGGGCCCGTGCTCTCGTCGGTCCTCGTCGTCGCGTCGGCGGACCGCGGAATCGGCCAGGGCGCGCTCCTGCTCGCGGTGTACACGGCCGGTCTCGGCCTGCCGTTCCTCGTCGTCGGCTGCGCGCTCGGGCGCGTGACCGGTGCGATGCGCTGGGTCAAACGGCGCTCACGCCAGGTCACGATCGTCTCGAGCGTGCTGCTCGCGGGATTCGGGGTGCTCCTCCTGCTCAACCGGCTCACCTGGGTGACCACGGTGCTCGAGGGGTGGATGGGCCACGTCGGCCTCGGCCGGCTCGTCCACGTCGGCTGACCCGCGCGCCGGCGCCCGGGCGCGCCGGTCAGCCGCGGGCGAGCTTGCGGGCGACGAAGGGCAGGATCCCGCCGGCGACGAAGTACTCGGCCTCGGTCGGCGTGTCGATGCGGAGAAGTGCCGCGAGCTCGACGTCGTCCGCGCGCACGGTCACGTGCCGGCCGATGAGCTCGTGCGGGGAGACGCCGGCGATGCCGGTCACCGAGAAGACCTCGGTGCCCGTGAGCCCGTGGGAGGCGACGTCGCCCTCGAGGAACTGCAGCGGGGCGACGCCCATGCCGATGAGGTTCGACCGGTGGATCCGCTCGAAGCTCTCCGCGAGCACCGCGCGCACGCCGAGCAGCGCGGTCCCCTTCGCGGCCCAGTCGCGCGACGATCCCGAGCCGTACTCCTTGCCGGCGAGGATCACGAGCGGCACGCCGTCCGCCGCGTAGCGCATCGCGACGTCGTACATCGTGCCCTGCTCGCCGTCGGGCAGGTGGACCGAGAAGCCCCCCTCGACGCCGGGGACGAGGCGGTTGCGGATCCGGACGTTCGCGAACGTGCCCCGCATCATGACCTCGTGGTTGCCGCGGCGCGTCCCGAGCGAGTTGAAGTCCTGCGGCTCGACGCCGTGCGCGGTCAGCCACGCGCCCGCCGGGCTCGAGGGCTTGATCGAGCCCGCGGGCGAGATGTGGTCGGTCGTGATGCTGTCGCCGAGCACCGCGAGCGCGCGGGCCCCCACGACGTCGGCCGTCGGCACCGGCTCCGGTCCGGTGCCGTCGAGGAACGGCGGGCGCCGCACGTAGGTCGACTCGTCCCACGCGTAGCGGTCGCCGGTGGGCGTCTCGAGTCCCTGCCAGCGCTCGTCGCCGAGCGAGACGTCCGCGTAGTCCTTCGTGAACATGGACGCGTCGAGCGCGGACGCGGTCACCTCGAGCACCTCGGCCGTGGACGGCCAGATGTCGCGCAGGTACACCGGGTCGCCCGACGGGTCGGTCCCGAGCGGCTCGCTGTAGAGGTCGACGTCCATCGTCCCGGCGATCGCGTAGGCGACGACGAGCGGCGGTGACGCGAGGTAGTTCATCCGGACGTCGGGGTGCACGCGGCCCTCGAAGTTCCGGTTGCCCGAGAGCACCGAGACGCACGACAGGCCGTGCTCCGCGATGGCCGACGAGATCTCCGGCGCGAGGGGGCCGGAGTTGCCGATGCACGTCGTGCAGCCGAAGCCGACGAGGCCGAAGCCGAGCTTCTCGAGGAAGGTCATGAGGCCCGCGCGCTCGTAGTAGTCGACGACGACGCGCGAGCCGGGGGCGAGCGACGTCTTCACCCACGGCTTCGCGGAGAGCCCGCGCTCGACCGCACGCTTCGCGAGCAGGCCCGCGGCGATCATGACCTGGGGGTTCGACGTGTTCGTGCAGCTCGTGATCGCGGCGACGACCACGCTTCCGTCGCCGAGGGTGAACCGCTCGCCGCTGCCGAGCGTGACCTCGGCCGGGGAGCTGCCCGCGGAGGCGGGCGACGCCGCGAGCGCGTCCCGGTACATCGCCTTCGAACGGTCGAGCGGCACGCGGTCCTGGGGGCGGGACGGCCCGGCCAGGCTCGGCACGACGCTCGAGAGGTCGAGGGTGACGGTCTCGGAGTACGCGGGGACGACGCTCGGGTCGTGCCAGAGGCCCTGCTCCTTCGCGTAGGCCTCGACGAGCGCGACGAGCTCGGGCGGGCGGCCGGTCAGCCGGAGGTAGCGGAGCGTGTCCTCGTCGACCGGGAAGATCGTCACCGTCGAGCCGTACTCGGGCGACATGTTCCCGATTGTCGCCCGGTTCTCGACCGGGACGCTCGCGACGCCCGGGCCGAAGACCTCGACGAACTTCCCGACGACGCCGTGGCGCCGGAGCAGCTCGGCGATCGAGAGGACGAGGTCCGTCGCGGTCGTCCCCTCGGGGAGCGCTCCTTCGAGCCGCAGGCCGACGACGCTCGGGATGAGCAGCGGGATCGGCTGGCCGAGCATCGCGGCCTCGGCCTCGATGCCGCCGACCCCCCACGCGACGATGCCGAGCCCGTTCACCATCGGGGTGTGCGAGTCGGTCCCGACGAGCGTGTCGGGGTACGCGTTGCCCGTAGCGTCGGCGAACACGACCCGAGAGAGCAGCTCGAGGTTGACCTGGTGGCAGATGCCGGTGCCGGGCGGGACGACCCGGAAGTTCGAGAACGCCTGCTGGCCCCAGCGCAGGAAGCGGTAGCGCTCGACGTTGCGGCGGAACTCGATCTCGGAGTTCACCTCCATCGCGTCGCGCCGCGCGCTCACCTCGGCGATGAGCGAGTGGTCGATCACGAGGTCGACCGGTATCAGGGGGTTCACGCGCTCGGGCGCGCCGCCGAGGTCCTCGACCGCGTCGCGCAGCGCCGCGAGGTCGACGACGCACGGGACGCCCGTGAAGTCCTGGAGCAGGATCCGGGCGGGCGAGAACGCGATCTCCCGGTTGCCGGCGCCCGTCGTCGCGTAGCCCGCGAGCGCCTCGACGTCCTCGGCGCGCACGTTCACGCCGTCCTCGTTGCGGACGAGGTTCTCGAGCAGGATCTTCATCGAGTACGGGAGCCGCTCGAGGTCGTGGCCGTCCGCCAGCGCGGCGAGCCGGTGGATCGAGTAGGTCGCGTCCCCGACCGCGAGCCGGCCTTGTGCCCCGAAGCTGTTGCGTCCCATGACGGCCTCCGTCGACGTCGATGCCGTACCGCACGCTACCCGTAGGGCGCGGGTGCGCACCCGCCCGTCCTGCGCGCGGGCGCGCGCGGACGCGGGCTCAGGACCCGACGGGCTCGGCGTCGCTCACGAGCGAGGCGTGCGGGTGCACCTGGTCGCGCAGCTTGCGGAGCAGCGTGACGAGCTCGGCCCGCTCACGCGCGTCGAGCACGCCCGCGAGCAGGCACTCCACGTCGCGCTCGTGGCGGCTGAGCGCCTCGCGCGTCCGCCGGAGCCCGAGAGCCGTGAGCCGCGCGAACGCGCCGCGTCGGTCGCTCGGGCAGACCTCGCGCTCGACGAGCCCCGCCTCGACGAGCCGGTCGACCGCCCGCGTGAGCCCGCTCGGGGTGAGGGCGGTCTGCGCCGCGAGGTCGCTCATGCGCAGGCGGCCGTCCGCGCTGCGCCCGAGACGCACGAGGATCTCGAAGGACTGCCCGCCGACGCCGAGCTCGCCCTCGAGACCCGGCGTGAGCACCTTGCGCAGGCCACTGGCGGTCTCGAGCACGAGTCCTATGAGCGTGATCGGGTCGCTCACGTCTCCGCCGGCGTCGCTCGCGAGCGCCGCGCAGCGGTCCAGGTCGAGCGCGCCGCCGTGCGCAGCGACCGCACGGCCCTCGGGTCGATCGAGCTCGGTCCCCATGGTCGAAGTGTACCCCCGCCGCATAACTAGTTGCGCAGGAAATATTTGTGCGGTATTATCATCTCGGTCTGGCAGCCGGGAAACGGTACCTCGGCGGCGCCGCGGAGCGGCGGCCGGATCGTGCGACCGACACGGCTCGCGACCGCGGGCCGACGACGAGGAGGAGCCTCCAGATGGCAGAGACGACCGAGACCACGAGAACGGTGAACGGGGCGCCGGTGCCGGTGCCCGGCGTGTACAACCTCGACATCGCGCACTCGAGCGTCGCGTTCGTCGTCCGGCACCTCATGGTGTCGAAGGTGCGCGGCACGTTCCACGGCTTCGACGGGACGATCACGGTCGCGCAGGACCCGACCGAGTCGGGCGTCACCGCGACCGTGCAGGTCGCGACCGTGGACACGCGCGACCAGCAGCGCGACGCGCACCTGCGCTCGCCCGACTTCTTCGACGCGGAGACCTTCCCGGCGATGACCTTCACGAGCACGCGCGTCCTGCCGGCCGGAGGGACCGACTGGAAGGTCGAGGGCGATCTCACGATCCACGGGGTCACGCGCTCGGTCGTCCTCGACGTCGAGTTCAACGGCGGGACCGGCGACCCCTACGGCGGCACGCGCATCGGGTTCAGCGCGTCGACCGAGATCGACCGCGAGGACTTCGGCATGACGTTC
>Ga0307374_10012740_pt1 | contig 11742 bp, 11 predicted proteins | sample OX3MG_FD_202532 | JGI IMG/M metagenome (GOLD analysis project Ga0307374, IMG submission 202532) | Soil microbial communities from Risofladan, Vaasa, Finland - OX-3 | ecosystem: Environmental > Terrestrial > Soil > Coastal area > Acid sulfate soil | place: Finland: Risofladan, Vaasa | collected...
AAGGCTTCTTCGATGGTGACGGGCAGTTCGGCTTCGATGTCCGAGCCGCGGGTGCTGAATCCGGGCCGTCGGCGCTGGGTGCTGGCGCCGAAGCCCATGCCGGGACCGAAAAACTGCTGGAAGAATTCGGAGAAATCGCCTTCTTCGCCGGTCGTATAGGTGAATCCGCCACCCGCGGGCTGCGGACCCCATCCTGGCGGCGGCGTGAACTGCTCGCCGGTCTTCCAATTTTCGCCGAATCGGTCGTATTTCTTCCGCTTCTCGGCGTCACTCAGGACTTCATAGGCCTCGTTGATTTTTTTGAACTGCTCCTCGGCACCCGCATCTCCCGGATTGACATCGGGATGGTGCTTCCGCGCCAGCTTGCGGTAGGCTTTTTTAATCTCCTCTTCCGTCGCCGTTCGCGGGACGCCGAGGATTTGGTAGTAATCTTGAAATTGAACGGGCATTATCGTGAAACGCTACAGACCTCTTAAGGCAGCCGCGCAGTCAAATCGTTTGCATACTGGGTTGCGCGATCCGTAATGGAAAGAAGAATAGGTGTCCAACGCAAGACGTCGATGGCAACAGCTTCGATGTCCCGCGTTGCATATTCATGTGCAATCTCATTACGCAATTCGCGAATGTCACTAAGGTCTCCGGCGGATTCGGCAATTGATTGTTTTTCCGCGCGGTTCATAATGTCAATAATAGTTCCGGCATCATTGGCCTCCACGGTGCCGATGTAGCGGAGAACTTTTTGAAGCAAGAGATCCGCCAACCGGGCGAAGCGAGCAGTGAGGGCTTCGAATTCGCGCAATTCCGCACGGGAAAAGGAGCCCTCGATCGCTATTTTTCCACAAATATCGTAGCATTCCCGAAGGTAATCCGAGGCGCGAAGGAGTTGCTCGGCAAATAAGGCGAGCTGTTCCGTTCTCGATAAATTCTTTTTCGTCATTCGATTGGCACCGCATCAAACGAAACCATCCGCGCGAACGTGCTGAGATTATTTTCTTGCTCGCCCAGAATATCTATTTTTTGTTCGCCCAGAATTTCCCAGAGCTTCCAGCGAATCTCGCCGATGGTTTTGCGCGGCACAACTTCACGGTTGACAATCATGAGGTCGATGTCCCCGCCGCGCTTGGAATCGTCCACGCGCGAGCCATAGAGATAGACTTTTGCGTTGGGCAAAAATTGCCGGACCGTGTCGTGGATCGTCTGTTGCTCGAATTCGGTGAGTCGCATATCATAAAATCTTTATTCCAGTCAGAAATGTTTCATCTTTGTCAGAAGGGAATTCAATTTGCACGCGGTTTGCACAGACTTCCATCGTAATTAATACGCCGATGTCCGATCTCCTCTATGAAGAGCATGGCTTCACGGCCAGTGAATTGCCGAGCGCCCCGGTGCTCGTCGATAGCGGGCGTTTCGTTTTTTTTATCGCGCTCTCGCTGGACGTGATCCTCTTCGGCACCTTCACCGCCGGATATTTTTTCCTTCGCGTGAGCGCGCCCGCCTGGCCACCGGCAGATTTGCCGCATCTCCGCACATCGCTCGCCGGCGCCGCCACGATTTGCATCGCGATCGCTACGCTCCTGCTCGCGCTTACGGTCTTTGCGCAAAATCGGAATGCGCTCCGCTCGATGCGCGCCTCGCTCGTGCTCGCGCTCATATTCCTTGCCGGCTTTCTCGTGTTAAACGCAAGCGAGTGGAAAGAATTAATTGCGACCGGACTTCCGATCCGCACGGTCTTCGGAGGAATGTATTTCGTGCTTACCGGGCTTTTCCATTTTCATATTATCGCCTGCGCCGTCTATATTCTCAGCAAGTACCGCTGGACGCTCCACTGGCGCCGCTACACCCGCTCGGCGGTCAGCATCGCGCATCTTTCCTATTTCATGGACGCCATGCTCCTCATCTGGCTGGGAATTTTCTATGTGATTTATCTTTAATACCGCCTCGATAAAATACCATCCTTAACCGAACCGAGCCGCGTTATTTTCGGTTAGGCATTTTCCTCGGCGTGTAGGGCGGAATGGTATTTCGCTACCCCGATTTTTTTAACATTTAATAATCGCCTGATGTCATATCTCTTTACTTCCGAATCTGTTTCCGAAGGCCATCCCGATAAGATAGCCGATCAAATTTCCGATGCCGTCCTCGACGCCATCCTCGCGCAGGACCCCAACTCTCGCGTGGCCTGCGAGACGTTCGTCACCACTGGCCTCGTCGTCGTGGGCGGTGAAGTAACGACGAACGCTTACGTGAACGTAGAGGAAGTTGCGCGCGAAGTTATTAGGCGCATCGGTTACACGAAGGCGGAATACCGCTTCGATTACGCATCGTGCGGCGTGCTCACTTCGATTCATTCGCAGTCGCCCGACATCGCGATGGGCGTCGATACGGGCGGCGCGGGCGATCAGGGTATGATGTTCGGCTACGCGACGGACGAAACGCCAGAGTATATGCCGGCCCCGCTCTACTTTGCGCACCGGCTCGTCCGGGCGCTTGCCTGGGCGCGCAAGAACAAGCCGGAGCTTATGCCTTACCTCCGTCCCGATGCCAAATCGCAGGTTACCATTGAATATGAAGGACGCACGCCCAAGCGCGTGCATACCGTCGTTATTTCCACGCAGCATGATCCGAATGTGACGCAAGCACAGATTCGCTCTGATGTCATCGAGCATGTGATCAATCATGTTATCCCCGCGTCCATGCGCGATAAGGACATGATCATCCACGTCAACCCGACGGGCAATTTTGAAATTGGCGGACCTCACGGCGATACCGGACTTACGGGACGCAAAATTATCGTCGATACATACGGCGGCAGCGCGCCGCATGGCGGTGGAGCGTTTTCGGGAAAAGATCCCTCGAAGGTCGATCGCTCGGCGGCCTACGCCGCGCGGCATGTTGCGAAGAATATCGTTGCCGCCGGACTTGCGAAGGAATGCACTGTGCAGCTTGCCTACGCGATTGGCGTGGCCGAGCCGGTTTCCATCAACGTCGATACCAAAGGCACCGGACGCCTGCCGGACGTGGAGCTTGCCGACATGATTCGCCGCACCGTCGATCTCACACCGCGCGGTATCATCGCGCGCTTAGACCTCAAGCGCCCGATCTACCAGGCCACCGCCGCCTATGGCCACTTTGGCCGCGATGAATTTTCGTGGGAGAAGCTCGACCTGGTCGAGGATTTCAAGAATGCCAGCGCCCTCGCGCATAAGACGAATGGGCGCGTGGCGGTGGGAGTCTGAATCAAACGCAGTGTGCCGGGAAGCGCGGCTTCCCGGCCAATCAAGCAGCGATTGACGGCGCACACGCTCTTCGTGGGAGTCATTTCCAAACTAAATGACGTTCCCAAGAAAACAATTAGACGAATGATATGAGCCGCCGGCTTCTCACATTGTCTCTTCTCGGGCTGCTTTGTGTAGCGGGCTGTTTATGGTCGTCCGAGGAGAATACCGGTCCCTTCACTATCTATAATGGTCCTTCCGCAATCGTCGATGTCGAAGTCGATTCTTCGCGTTCGCTTTCGGGCGTGGAGACGGGAACGACGTTCGTCTATCCCAACGATCGCGATTCGGTGCAGAATATTATCGTAAATGGGAAACTCGTATGGTCGGACACTCCGGCATTTATGGATAGTCTTGCGCCCTATTATCTCGATGGGCGAACGAATACGGTCACCATCGTCTGGCCGCATGTTTCGAAAACAGATACGGAATTGTTTCAAGACGTGTACCAAGTTTTTTCTCCTCTGCCCGGTGATACCATCGTTCGCGCGGATGGAATTACCTTACGTTATCCCGCCCTGTATGAAATGAGGGGACAGTACGTCACGCTGGACGATGGCACGGACACGATCGGTACGTATCTCGATACCATCGGCGTTCGGATCATTCCAGATACAATGCTCGAAAAGTTACATGGTCCCTGGGCACGAATTACACTTGATTTTATCGACTCTCGCGGCTACTTCGCGGGCAACAATATCCATAGCACGACGGTCATTGGTTACCGAAGCATTCAATATCCGATGAAATAGCTATGAGAAAATCTCCCTGGCTGCTTCTTTCGCGCGCCACCATCGTTGCGGCGCTCTATCCCTGGCTCGTGAGCTTCGGGCCGGACGATTCGCTGAGCCACCAAGTCTCGATTTATGGTTCGGAGGGAAGCTATACTTACATCAATCGCGATTGCTCGAATAATATTACTTCGCGCCTTCCTGTTCCTTTTTCCGAAGTAGCCGCAAGCTATGAAGCGCCAATCAATGACGTATGGGGATATAAACTGCGCGCGGGCTATCTTCATACCGCTTATGGATACAACATCCTTCCCTATAACACGAGTGCCGTGGCGCAAAATACTGCATACGGCGGCGCATCGCTCGATCTCAAGAAGCCCTACTGGGGCGTGGACTTCGGGGCGCTTGGGTTCAGCCGCCCGATGGCCTTTGCGAATGACCATTCCGGCATAACCTATACCCTTGGAGCACGGTTCGGGTATCTCTCGGCATGGTATCTTACGATGGGAATGCTGAACTCGGATCCGATCATTGGCAGCCGGCCCGCGTTCAATAGCGGAATCGGCTTCGCGCTTTCGGACGCGAAGACGAACATGGAGCCTGCTCATTTATGGCTCGGGGTTGAATTCGGCCCGCCCTTCGATAATGGCAGAAACGGACTTTTCGCATTCCCTTACGACGGGGTCGTCAGTGGCGAGCTTGCCGTCCCGGCATTTCGCAGTTGGCTCATCTCCCTTCGCGGCGGCGTGGACCCCAATGGGCAGGGCAGCGGATATATGTCGGGAGGATTAAGTTACCGGTGGTAATGAACGGGCGCAAACCGCGCGGACTGGTATAGATCACACGTTGGAACCGCCCCATCGTTCTCGCAGTTTGCAAGCCGCGCTAAAAGAGCGCTGAGTGCTCGGAATAATATAGCACTGACAAAAGCGGGAGTGGCGAAATTGGCAGACGCACTACTTTGAGGTGGTAGCGCCGCAAGGCGTGGGGGTTCAAGTCCCCCCTCCCGCACACTTTGAGAACGGTGTTCTTCGAAAAATTCTGGTAGCCGTGACCTTTAGGTCACGGTGTAAAATCCCCACCGATCCAAAAATTTCACCGTGACCTGAAGGTCACGGCTACAAAGGCGGAAGCCTTTAGGCCCAAAATGTGTTAATGTCTCTCCATCACCTAAATTTATTACATGGCAACGAACATAGTAATGCCCAAAATGGGCGAATCGATTACCGAAGGCACCGTTCTTCGATGGCTGAAAAAAGAAGGCGACGCCGTCCAGAAGGACGAACCAATTCTCGAAATTTCGACCGATAAAGTCGATACCGAAGTGCCGTCGCCGGTAGCCGGGACGCTGCTCAAAATTTTAGCGCAGGAGAAACAGACGGTCGCCGTCGGCGAACCGATTGCCTCTATTGGCACGAATGGCGAAGCGGCCCCAACTGGTAGTGGCGCGGTTTCCGCGCCTGCCCCGCAACAACAGCAGGCTCCGAAGGAACAAGCTCCGCAACAGCAAGCTCCACAACAGCAAGTTCCACAACAGCAGCAGACCCCGCCGCCACAGCAACAGCAAGTTCCAACGCCATCCAATGGACAGGCGCAAGGGCAAGGCCAGGCCGTCGTGATGCCGAAGATGGGCGAGTCGATCGCCGAAGGCACGGTCCTCCGTTGGCTGAAAAAAGAAGGCGATGCGGTTCAGAAGGACGAGCCGATTTTAGAGATTTCCACCGATAAAGTCGATACTGAAGTTCCGGCGCCATTTGCCGGCACGCTCTCGAAAATTGTCGCGAAAGAAAATGAAACCGTAGCCGTCGGTGCAACGATAGCTTATATTTCCTCTCAGAGTAGTGGCGCGGTCCCCGCGCCTGCCGCGCCGAAGCCGGAGACGCAAGCGGCAGTAGTGACAAAAGCCGAAGCACCTAAAACCGCCGCCACTTCGTCCAACGAGTCCACTCCGTCCACCGCTGCGCCCTCGCCGCAGCCACAAGCGCCCGTGGCCCAGACTAAATCCTCACCTGCCGGGAAAGACGACCGCTTCTATTCCCCGCTCGTAAAAAATATTGCGAAGACCGAGGGCATTTCGCCCGATGAACTTTCGCGGATTCCCGGAAGCGGAATGGAAGGCCGTGTCAATAAGACCGACATGCTGAAATATGTCGAGTCCCGCAAAGGGCAGGCTGAAAGTACTGCCCCACGCGTGCAGAGCGGACAGCCTGCCTCTGCTCCCAGCTTCGCGCCGCAAGCGCCACAGCCGATGCAGGCGGCCGCCTTTGCCGCCAGCGGCGAAGCCACGACCATCATCCCGATGGACAATATCCGTCAGCGCATTGCCGAGCACATGGTGCGCTCGGTGCATACGAGCGCGCATGTCACGAGCATCAGCGAAGTGGATGTAACGAATATCGTCAATTATCAGAAAAAGAATAAAGAGAGCTTCGAGCAGCGATATGGCGTGCGGCTCACGCTAACGCCGATCTTTGTCGAGTGCATGATAAAGGCGTTGCGCGAGTTCCCGTTCATCAATGCCTCGATCGACGGAACGAATATCGTCGTTCGCAACGAGATTAACTTTGGGATCGCGGTCGCGATGCCGAAGCAGGAAGGCTCCCCGCTGCCACCGGCGCTTATTGTGCCGGTCATTAAACACGCCGATAAGCTTTCGCTCGCCGGACTCGCCGGAGCCGTCCACGAATTAGCAAATAAAGCGCGCACGAAGAAACTGACGCCGGACGATATTTCCGGCGGCACGTTCACGCTCACGAATCCTGGAATGTTCGGCAATATTCTTTCGACGCCGATCATCAGCCAGCCGAACCTTGCCATCATGACGACCGGCGCGATCGTCAAGCGGCCGGTCGTCAAGACCGATCAGGAGGGTAACGATTACATCGCGATCCGTTCGATGATGTATCTCGGCCTTTCGCACGATCACCGGCTGATTGACGGCCTCTATGCCGTGCAATTCACCGAGCGGGTGAAGCAGTATATGGAAGCCTTTCGAGGGGACATATAAAAGTGAGAGTGTAGTGCGAAGTTGCACTTCGCACTATTCCTGCGATAGTGCGCGCAGCACGTCTTCGGTTGAGCGTTCGATATCTGCTCCACCGGTGAGTTTATGGAAGGCGCGTTCGAGCGAGGCTTCGCCGGATTCCTCGAGCAATTCTGACGGAGTTCCAATCGCGATGAGCCGGCCGTGGTTCATAATGGCGATCCGGTCGCAGAGACGCTCGACAACATCGAGCACGTGGGAGCAAAAGAAGATGGTCTTCCCGGATGCACCGTGCGCGAAGCGTCGTATAACTTCCTTGAAGATGAGCGCGGCATTGGCATCGAGGCCGGAGAGCGGTTCATCTAATATGAGTACTTCTGGATTGTGAATAAGCGCGGCGATGAGCAGGATTTTTTGCTTCATTCCTTTCGAAAACTCCGCGAGCAATTTTTTCTGGTCCTCGCTCGTAAGCTCGAAGAGCGAGAATAGTTCTTCGCGCTGCTCGGCAAGCTTTTTCCGGTCGATATGGCGCAGCGTTCCGCAAAGATCGAGAAATTCGTCCGCGGTCAGGCTTTCATATAGGATCGCATTTTCCGGCACATAGCCAATGCGTTTTTTCACCTCGTTGGATTCTTCCACGACATCGAATCCCGCGATGCAGACCGTCCCCGTCGTGGGCCGCGAAAGACCCGTGAGAACTTTTACGGTCGAGGACTTCCCCGCTCCATTCGGTCCGAGCAACGCGAAGATTTCTCCCGCTTCGATTTCCAGCGATAAGTCTTCGACAGCGACGGTGTCGCCATATTTTTTGCTGAGATGAAGGATGTTGATCATGGGGAAAGGATGAACTGCTTCGAAAGTTTTCTTCGTTATTGCGAGGAGAACGAATCGACCGAAGGGAGATTCGTTCGACGAAGCAATCCGTTGGGTAAACGGGGAGATTGCTTCGTCGCGTTCGGCTCCCTTCGGTCGCCGAACGCTCCTCGCAATGACATTCTTTAACGTTTATGGCATTTTAATTCTGACAACCAGCGATGATGGATTTATGTCGACATGATCGTATTCGAGCGTCAGTTTATTTTCGCCCGCATTGGCCTCGATATGCTGGGGGATGGACACTCCGTTCACCCGCATCGGTTCCGCGAAATGCACCGTTATATCTGGCGGAGTGGTGGTGATGGATTCTGGAACCCCATTCCATCGCTGATAGCGCACGAGGGTTAAATTCCCAAAGGAAGAATCGCTCGGCAGTTCGCCTTCGAAATCCAGCGCGGTGGTAGAAACGCCGGGAACGCGAATGATGAGCGCGTGGTGGAGATCGTTATCCGAATAGAATTTCACGGAGTCATTCGCATCCGTATCGATCCGCACGAGTCCATAAATAATATCGCTCATATCTTCGAGCGAGATGCCTTGCAAATGCGTGAGAGCTTCGAGCGAATGCGTATCCGTCGGCCCGGAAAGTGTTTGGCCATGAAGGATGTCGTAGAATTTATACTCCTGCGGCGAGGCGAGAAATCGTGCAACGTTAATTCCAAATGGCCCCATTACTTCGATGCCGAGGGAATCTATTCGATTGCCGCTTGCATCGAGGCGTTTGCTTTTTAATGTAAAGCTCGCGGAGTTCGATTCGCCATTTTGATCCACGGTAATGTCCCCCGAGGCATTCAGGCTTCGGGCCGCGCGGGACTTGCGATCGAGCCAGGAGTGAATCCCCGCGATCGCCGCCATATTGGCCGATTGCGCGAGCGGATGGACCACCGTGGTCTTGGGTGCCGAAGCGCAGCCCGCGAGGAAGCCGCCCAAAAGGGCGGCGGATATGACAGTTTTGTTCCCGAAACGGCTCGACATTAAGACCTCTCTACGTGAATTATGAGAAAGGTAACAAAGGGTGTCCGCTATACAGTCCGAGTCCCGGTTTGTCCACTGGGCTACGCATCCGAAATTGTTTCAGAATTTTTTAAAAATCACACAATCGCTTGATGTATCAGGCTGAAACGCATGTTTCATGGCGTTGGCATTCGAATGGACATTACTCTATCACGAAGAATGATTTGACGCCTTTAGTGAACACGAAGTAAGACAACTAAAATGAAAACATCGCGTAATAGCGGCACAATACGCGATCCTTATTTTTGCAGCGCAAATCACCTACGTCATAACTCTTAACCTCTATTAATACAATGATAACATCAACCCTCAAAATCGCGAGCGCTGCCGCACTTATCGCGATTTCGACCGCATTTAGCGCTACGCTACGCGCGCAAACGTTTTCACGCCCGGTCATTCTTATGAGTGGAATCGTTCGCTCGGATGAAACCGCGCAGCCAACTTCCGTAAAAGTAAGCATTCGGGAAGTCGGCGACACCACTATGGAAATCACGTGTAGCACCTCGAACAAAGAAACCGGACGATATTTGGTGGTATTACAACCCGCTAAAAAATACTGGGTGCATCTCGAAGGGGATTCGGTCCTGACCAAGGACATCCTCATCGCGACGCCACCGGCCGATCAAACGCAGCAACTTCCACGGGACTTCACGGTCGCGCTGCGCGAGACGGACGATGCTACGGCAACAAAAGCTTCATCTCCGCAGAATTAGAAAACTGCGGAACTGAATAAGTGTCCTGTCACGAGCGTTTCATGGTTGCTCGTGACACATAAGCAGAGAAAGCAAAGCAACGGAGAGCGGTCCGGGATCAGCGATGATCCAGAGGATCGCTCTCTTGTTGTCTATCAGTCGGGAATTGGGCTGGAACGAAATAGCTCATTCGATTCTTTTCCTCCTACATTTTTGGGCTTCTATTCGCAGGCCGGAGATGTTACCATAATATGATTTTTTCGTGATCCGAAGGACCGTTACTATTAAGAACCGCGCAGGCCTGCACACACGCCCCGCCGCCGCCATCGTAAAACTTGCCAGCAAGTTCAATTCCGAATTTTTCATAATCAAAGAGGGGTTCCGTATTAATGGAAAGTCGATCATCGGTGTCATGACGCTCGCGGCCGCGCAAGGAAGCCAACTCGAACTCGAATTCGACGGCCCAGACGAAGAGCAGGCCATGAAGGAACTCGTCGATTATTTTGAAAAGGGATTCGAAGAGGAAAGTTAAGAATGAGGAGTTATGAACGTTGTTTGTAGCCGTGACCTTTAGGTCACGGTTGCGAAGCGTAAAATTGATAATATACACATCGTGACCTAAAGGTCACGGCTACAACACGCTTGGCATCTCGACATAAAGAGGCGAAAGAGACGCTACGGTTCAGCGGAATCGCGGCGAGCCGTGGCATTGCCATCGGCCCGGCCTACCGCTATTTCCGCACGCTGCTTTATGGCGAGGACCATCCGCTTGCCGTGACCGAAGTCGGGCAGGAAATCGAGCGGTTCGATGCCGCCGTTCAAAAGGCGCGGCAGGAAATCGAGAAGGTGCGCCGCGTGGCCGAGCAAAAAGTCGGCACGCCTGCCTCTTCTATCTTCGAGGCGCAGATGATGATGGTCTCGGACGAATTTATTTTAAGCACGATTCGGCAGCGCATTAAACATGAGTTGAAGCCCGCGGCCTTCGCGGTTGATTCGGAATTTTCCGCACACCAGGATATGCTGAAGGCAAGCGACAGCCCGGTGATGCGCGAGCGCGCCGACGATGTCGAAGATATAAAACAGCGGCTCCTGCGTTACTTGCTCGATCGCAAAAAATGGCTTTCGAAGATTGAGGAGCCTTCCATTCTTGTGGCGGAATTGCTTACGCCGGCAGATGCGATTCTGTTCGCGCGCTCCTCCATGCTCGGGTTTGCGATCGATGGCGGAGGTCTGACGAGCCACGTCGCGATCCTTGCGCGCTCGCTCGGAATTCCGGCGCTCGTCGCGCTGCACTCGGCCGCCGAGCATATCGAAACCGGCGACCTGCTTATCCTGGATGGCGAACGAGGGGAACTTATCGTTTGCCCGGATAAGGAGACGCTGCGCGGATACGAGCAGGAGCAAAGTTATGTCCTTGGCAGTGGTGTCGAAGCAGAGGGACCGATTCTCGAAGCGGGCGCGCCGGTCGTGAAGACAGTGGATGGTCATGACGTGACCCTACTGATGAATCTCGAATTCGGCAATGAAATCGCGATTCTCGAAGCCGAACGACTCTCGGAAACCACCGCGCTTGCGGATGGCAAAAAACGTCTGGGACTTGGACTCGTTCGCACGGAGCATTTTCTGCTGCTTCATGATGATTTCCCAACCGAAGAAGAACAGAACGATCTTTATAAAAATCTTGCAGATCGCTTCCATCCTGCCACTGTTACGCTCCGCACCTTCGATGTTGGCGGCGATAAAGTTTTGAGCGGCTCGTACCGCGAAGATAATCCCTTCCTCGGATGGCGCGGTCTTCGCATTTCGCTCGATGAGCCGGATCTTTTTCTGGCACAGCTCCGGGCCATTTTGCGGGCCTCCGAGCGCGGCAACGTGAAGCTGATGTTCCCGATGGTAACATCACCGGATGAACTGCAACGCGCCCTCGCCTTCCTGCAGGAAGCAAGGAATATGCTGCAAGTGAATCGAGAGCCATTCGATGAGCATCTTCCCGTTGGCATTATGGTGGAAGTCCCCAGCGCCGCGATCATGGCGGAGTCGTTCGTAAGCATGGTCGATTATTTTTCGATCGGCTCGAACGATCTCACGCAATATACGCTGGCGGTCGATCGCGGGAATGATCTCATTGCAACGCTCTATCAGGAGTTGCATCCCGCCGTGCTGAAACTGAT
>Ga0307374_10012741_pt1 | contig 11741 bp, 7 predicted proteins | sample OX3MG_FD_202532 | JGI IMG/M metagenome (GOLD analysis project Ga0307374, IMG submission 202532) | Soil microbial communities from Risofladan, Vaasa, Finland - OX-3 | ecosystem: Environmental > Terrestrial > Soil > Coastal area > Acid sulfate soil | place: Finland: Risofladan, Vaasa | collected...
CCGCCCGCAGCGCCACCGCCGTGGCCCCCGCGCCCACCTTGCCCGGCGTGCTCCGCCACAGCAATGGCTTGCGCGAGTTCCTCAACGGCTGGGACAAGGCCGAGGGCCGCCGCGTGCTCGATTTGGGCTGCACCTCCAGCTCCAACCTCGGCTTCTTCACCCAGCACGGCCACGGCATCTACAGCGACGACCTGCTGCTGGAGGCCGATCGCCCCCGCTATCGCCTCACCCCCGCCCCCGACGCGTCGCCCGCGGCCCCGCTTTTTGATGCGCCCCTCTGGCTGCGCGAAAACCTCGACTTCCCCCCCGAGCGCTTCGACGCCATCCTGCTCTGGGATCTGGTGGACTACATGCCCGAGCCGCTGGTCAAGCCCCTGCTCGAGCGCCTCACCGCCATCCTGCGCCCCGGCGGCACCATCCTCGCCTACTTCCATACCCGCGATGCCGGCCCGGAAGCCCCCTTCTTCCGCTACCACATCCACGACCGCGAAACCCTCCAACTCCGCCCCGGCCCCCCCTACCGCCTGCAGCGCATCTTCAACAACCGCCACGTCGAAAATCTCTTCCGCGGCTACCGCTCCATCAAATTCTTCCTCGCCCGCGACAACCTGCGCGAGGTCTTGGCCAGCAAATAGGCCCGGCTCGGGAGGAAAGGGTAGCTGAAGAGCGCTCCCCAGCTACCCTGGTGGGATGATTGGAAGGGATCCCTCGGGGCCGCGCCACGTGCCGCTTTCCAGAGGGACTCCTGACTAGATGCCCCCCACCCCCCCACCCCCTGCCCACCCGCCCCCTGCTTTCCGCTGCCACGTCCCGAAACGGTAGGCGCGCCACGCCGGGTTGGGCCATTCCCAGAAAAGTTGCTATCCTCACCCCTATGTCCCCTCGCCGCCTGCTCGGTTTCCTCTGCCTCGCTGCCGCCCTCGCCCTGCCGCTCGCGGCGCAGCGCGCCGACACCGCCCTCGCCCAAGCCATCCTGCGCCAATTGGTGGATACCAACACCACCGACGCCGCCGGCACCACCGGCGCCGCCCGCGCCCTGGCCCAGCGCCTGCTCGCCGCCGGCTTTCCCCCCGCCGAGGTCTCCCTCCTCGGCGACAACCCCAACAAGCAGAACCTCGTGGTCCGCTACCGCGGAGCCGGCGCCAAGCCGCCGATCCTCCTCATCGGGCATCTCGACGTGGTCCAGGCCCGCCGCCAGGATTGGTCCACCGACCCCTTCCATCTCATCGTCAAAAATGGCTACTTCTACGGCCGCGGCACCCAGGACATGAAAGACGGCGACGCCATCTTCCTGGCCACCCTGCTGCAATTTAAAAAAGAGCACTACCAGCCCGACCGCGACATCATCCTCGCCCTCACCGCCGCCGAAGAGGGCGGCACCGACAATGGCGTGCAGTGGCTGTTGGCCCACCGCCGCCCGCTGATCCAGGCCGGCTTCGTGCTCAACGCCGATGGCGGCGGCGTGGACGCGGTCCACGGCAAACCGCAATTCTTGGCGGTGGACGCCAGCGAGAAGCTCTACGCCGACTTCCAGCTCTCCACCACCAACCCCGGTGGCCACAGCTCGCTGCCCGTGCCCGACAACGCCATCTACCACCTGGCCGCCGCCCTGGGCCGCCTGCAGCGCTTCCAGTTCCCCTTCGAGCTGAACTCGGTCACCCGCGGCTTCTTCGCCGCCTACAGCCGACTCGACTCCGGCCAGCGCGCCGCCGACGAACACGCCCTGCTCGCCACCCCGCCCCCACCGGCCGCCCTGCGCCGCCTCAGCGCCGACCCGTTGTTCAACGCCACCCTGCGCACCACCTGCGTCGCCACCCGCCTCAGCGGCGGTGACGCCAACAACGCCCTGCCGCAAAATGCCGAGGCCCTGGTCAACTGCCGCATCATGCCCGGCCACTCCGCCCTCGCCATCCAGCGCCAACTGGTCTCCATCCTCGCCGACCCCAAGATCACCGTGCGCTACGAGGACGACGCCGGCGCCATCCACGATCAAGCCCCGGCGGCGGTATCCAATCCACCGGTGCAGCTCAGCCCCGAGGTGATGCAGCCGCTGCAAGCGCTCGCCAACCAGATGTGGCACAGCCTGCCCGTCGTTCCCGACATGGCCACTGGCGCCAGCGACGGCAAATACACCAACGCCGCCGGCATGCCCACCTACGCCCTCAGTGGCGTCAGCGTGGACGAGGACGACGTCCGCGCCCACGGCCGCGACGAAAACCTCGCCGTCTCCAGCTTCGACCGCGGCGCGCAGTTCTACTACCGCTTCCTCAAGCTCCTCACCGGAGGCCGTTGAACCCCGCCGCTCAGAGTCTCTCGATCGCCTTTTGCAGCTTGGCGCGCACGGTCGCCGCGGCTTGGTGCAGCTTTGGGTTTTCGATTGCCTGCATCGAGGCCACCGGATCGATCGCCGCTACTTCCGTACGTCCCGGGCCCGCCTCCTGCACCACGACGTTGCAGGGCAGCATGGTGCCCACCTTGTCTTCGATCGTGAGCGCCTCGTGCGCCAGCGTTGGGTTGCAGGCGCCGAGGATGCGATAGCCGCGAAATTCCACCCCCAGCTTCTTCTTGAAGGTCTCGCGCACGTCAATCTCGGTGATGATGCCAAACCCCTCCCGCTGCAGCGCCTTGATCGTGTGCGCCACGGCCGCGTCGAACTCCATGGTCAGCGTCTTGGCAAAGTAGTAGCCCATCGCTCGCCTCCTCACCGCTTTCAATTTGGTTCAAATGGTGCGATGATTCATATGCGGGGTGGAGCAGTCCGGTAGCTCGTTGGGCTCATAACCCAAAGGTCGGTGGTTCAAATCCACCCCCCGCAACCAAAATCCCCTTCCATCGTCCATTCCTCCGAGCCGCCATGGCTCGCGGCGGTGCCGTGCGCGGTACGCTTACAGAATGAGCGTACCCGCGGCGGCGGCGCAACTGCCATTGCGCGACTATGGGCTGATCGCCGACGGGCTGACGTGCGCCTTGATTGGCAGCGAAGGGGGTATCGGTTGGCTGTGTTTGCCGCGCTTTGACAGCGGCTCGGTCTTTGCCCCGCTGCTCGATCCCAGCCGCGCCGGGCACTGCATCTGGGCACCCAAAGGCGCTGGGCCCGGTGCCCAGCGCTACCTCGAGGGCACCAACGTGCTGGTTACCGAGTTGGGCCCGCCCGGCGCGCGCGTGCGCCTCACCGACTGGATGCCGGCGCGCTTTGATGGCCTCACCACCGTCGGCTGTGGCGACGGGGCGGTTTGCCGCTTGGCCGAGGCGCTGGACGGCGAGGTTGCGCTGGAGCTGAGCTGCCTGCCACGACCCGACTATGGCCGCGACGCGGTGGCATGGCGGCCGAGCGCGGCCGGCGCTTGGCAGGCGCCGGCGGCCACGCCGCTCTGGGCGGCTGCCTCGTTTCCCGCGCAGTGCGAGGGCGGCGAACTGCGTGCCGCAGTGAAGCTGCGGGGCGGGGAAGCGGCCTGGTTCGTGTTCGGTTGGGGCGAGCCGCCGGTGGCCTTGAACACCGACTGGCTGCGCGCCTCGCTTGCCGCCACCACCGCCGGCTGGCAGCGCTGGTCGGCGCAGGCGCACTACCGGGGCCCGTACCGCCAGGCGGTGGTGCGGAGCGCGCTGGCGCTCAAGGCGCTGATCTACGCCCCCACCGGCGCGATTGTGGCCGCGCCCACCACCAGCCTGCCCGAGGCCATCGGCGGCGCGCGCAACTGGGACTACCGTTACTGCTGGCCGCGCGACGCCACCTTCGCCCTCTATGGCCTCTCGCTGCTGGGCTACCACGACGAGGCCGGGCGCTTCCTCGAGTTCATCGCCCAGGTCTGCGATACCCATCCACCGCCGCTGCAGGTCTGCTACCGCGTGGATGGCTCGACCGAGCTCGCCGAATGCGAGCTCGACTACCTGGCCGGCTACCACGGCTCGCGGCCGGTGCGGATCGGCAACGGCGCGGCGCAGCAGCGCCAACTCGACAGCTACGGCGAGATCATGGACGCCGCCTACACCTACGCCAAGTGGCGGCAGGGGCTGGATCTGCGGCTGTGGCAGGCGCTGCGCGGCCTGGTGGACTATGCCGCAGCGCACTGGCGCGATCCCGACGAGAGCATATGGGAGGTGCGCGGCGGACGCCAGCAGTTCACCTTCTCGAAGGTGCTGTGCTGGGTGGCGCTCGATCGCGGCATCCGGCTGGCGCAGCGCTACCAGCTTCCGGGCCCGGTCGCCGATTGGATCGCAGCTCGCCGCCAGGTGCGCGAAGCGGTGTTGCGCCGCGGCTACAACCGCGCGCTGGGGGCCTATACCCAGACCCTCGGGGGAACGGTGCTCGACTCCAGCCTGCTGCTGATGCCGCTGCTGCGCTTTGGTTCGCCGCACGAGCCCCGTATCCAGTCCACCATTGGCCACATCCAGAAGGAGCTTGGCCACGACTCGTTGGTCGCGCGCTACCAGAACACCGAGGCCGACGGCGTGGGCGGCCCCGAGGGCGCTTTTTCGATCTGCAGCTTCTGGCTGGTGGATTGCCTCACGCTGCTGGGCCGCGGCCAGGAGGCGCGGCAACTTTTTGAGCGCATGTTGGGCTACGCCGGCCCGCTCGGGTTGTTCTCGGAGGAACTGGATCCCTCCACCGGCGCGCTGCTGGGCAACTATCCTCAGGCCTTTACACATATGGCTCTGCTCAACAGTGCCCACAACCTCGAGCTCTACCCCGCCGGGGTGCCGTGATCGTGGTACTTTGGTGGGCATGAAACTGTTTCGGCGGATTGGTCTGCTCTGGATGGGGTTGGCCCTGGCCGCGCTCGCCACCACGCCGACGCCCTCGCACGGCCCCCAGCGCGGCTACCTCATCATCAGCGGCGGCATGGACTATCACCTGGACATCCCGCGCCTGATCCGCATGGCGGGAGGAACCAAGGCTGACATCGTGGTCATCCCCACCGCCAGCGTCACCCGGCCGGAGACCGCGGCGCAGCTTGCCCACTACTGCACCGACCCGGCGACGTTTGGCCACGTGCACTGCACCGTGCTCCACACCACCGACCGCGCCGTGGCCAACTCGGCCGCCTTCGTCCGGCCGTTGGAGACCGCCACCGGCGTTTGGCTGGTGGGCGGGCGGCAATGGCGCCTGGCCGACGCGTATCTCGGCACCCGCACCTTGCAAGAGATTGTCGCCCTGCTGGCGCGGGGCGGGGTGGTCGGGGGCGGCTCGGCCGGCGCCAGCATCCAGGCCTCGTTCATGGTGCGCGGTTCCGAGCACCCCGACGACAACCACATCATGATGGCGCCGGGCCACGAGGCTGGCTTTGGGTTGTTCAGCAATGTTGCCATTGACCAGCACGTGGACGCCCGGCATCGTGAAAACGACCTCGCCGCGGTCATGGCCGCGCACCCGGCGCTGCTGGGCCTGGGCCTGGACCAGGGAACCTCGATCACGGTGCATGGCGACCGGTTTGTGGTCAACGGGCCCGGCCGGGTCGCCGTTTGGGACGGGAAGCAGCACGATGGCAAGGGCTACTACTACCTCCATTCTGGCGACCGGTTCAACACCGACACTCGCGTTGCGACGCGGGCGCAGGCCGCGGCGGCTGGCAACCGCTGAGATGGAGCGGGGGAACTGGATCGTCGTGGGCTCGGGCCGGGTGGGCGCGGCGCTGTGCCGCTGGCTGGCGGACGCGGGCCTAACGCCCTTGGCGGTGGTCGGCCGCCGCCGTCCGCTGGCGCTGGCGCGCCGCTGCGGCATCGCCAACGCATGGACGACGGAGGACTGGCAGGCGCGCCTGCCGGGGCTGGCCCCGGCCTCGGTGCTGCTGGCCATCCCCGACGACGCGCTCGCCCCGCTGGCCGCGCGGCTGGCGCCGGCGCGCTCCCCGTGGCGCGGCTGGACGGTGTTGCACACCAGCGGGGCCCGCGATGCCGGCGTGCTCGCTCCGCTGGCGCGCCGCGGCGCGGCTGTAGGTTCGCTCCACCCCATGATGACCTTTCCCCGGGCGGCGCGGCCCGCACCTTCGCCCGCCAATCTTATTTTTAGCTTCGAGGGCAGCCCCGCCGCCCGCCGCCAAGCCGCAGCCTTGGTGCTCCGCTGGCGTGGCGTGCCACTACAGCTTCCGCCCCGTGCCAAGACCGCCTACCACTTGGCAGCGACCCTGGTGGGACCGGGAGCGGTGGTGCAGATGGCGGCCGCGCGCCACATCTTGCGGCGAGCAGGGCTGCGTGGCCGTCAGCTCGAGCGCGCCTTGGCGGGCCTGCGCAGCCTGCTGACCGTCACCGCCAGTAACCTGGCCGACGGCCTGGAGGCCGCCTGGACCGGTCCGCTGGCCCGCGGCGACCGAGCCACCCTCGCCCTGCACCGCCGAGCCCTGAGGTCGCCCCAACTCGCTCGCCTCTACGCCGCCCTGATGGCAGCGGGCCGCGAGCTGCTCCCTTCGCAGCTCTCCAAGAAAGCTACTCCCACTAGTAAAACATAAAGGGCGCGCGGGCCAGCGCCGTCCGCTCCCGATTTTCGTTGCAACCACCCGTGCGAGCCAGATACTATGCCCCCGCACATGGTTATGGTCGCCACGAGCCCGCGTGGGTTCCTTTCCAACCGGGTCTCCCCTGGCCGGATCCCACGGTTGTGTGTGGCGGTGCAGGCGCCGACGGTGGGCGAGCTGTTGGACCGCGCCGAGCGCGCCTCGCGTGAAACCACGCTGCTCGAGTTGCGATTGGATTCGCTGAAGCTGCCGTCCGCGGCCATGGGGCCGCTGCGCGAGTTCCTGCGGTCCTCGCCCCAGACGCTTGTGATCGCCACCTGCCGCAAGCAAACCTACGGCGGAGGCTTCAAGGGCTCGGCGGAGGCCGAGTGGCGCATCCTTCATGACGCCGCGCTTGCCGGCTGCGCCTTGGTGGATATTGAGTTGCAAAGCGCTGAGCGCCTGGCCGCCGGTGCTCTGAGCGAGCTGCGCCAGCACACCAACTTGATCGTCTCGTATCACGATTTCAAGACCACGCCGCCGCTGGCGCCGCTGCTGAAGCGCATGCGGGCCATCCCGGCCGACCTTTACAAGCTGGTGCCGACCGCCTCCACCTGGCGGCAGAATATCGAACTGCTGCGCTTTGTGGACGCCAACAGCGGCCCGCAGGCGCTGGTGGCGTTCTGCATGGGCGAGGTGGGGCTGCTCAGCCGCCTGCTCAGTCTGCGCGTCGGCGGTGCCTTTACTTTTGCGGCACTGGAGGCGGACGAGGCCACCGCGTCCGGCCAGCCCGACATTGAAGCCTTGCGGAACCTGTACCGCATGGACACGCTCAACCGCGCCACCCGCATCTACGGGGTGCTGGGCTATCCGCTGGCGCACTCGCTGTCGCCGCGGATGCACAATGCCGCGTATCGCCGCACCGGCGAGAACGCGCTGTACCTGCCCCTGCCGAGCCGACGGCCGACGGATGTGTTGGACTTTGCCGACGATATCCCGCTGAGCGGGTTCAGCGTCACCCATCCTTATAAGAGCGCGTTTTTGGACCGGCTGGAGCGTATGGATCCGATCGCCAAGGCGGTGGGGGCGATCAACACGGTGGTGCGCAGCCAGGGGAAATTCTACGGTTACAACACCGACGTGGCCGGCATTGTCGAGCCGCTGGCGCAGGCGCTGCCGCTGCGGGGGGCCAAGATTTTGGTGTTGGGGGCGGGCGGGGCGGCGCGGGCGGCGGTGTTTGGCCTGCGCAGCCGTGGCGCCCAGGTTTTCATCCACAACCGCACCCGGCAGCGCGCCCAGGCGCTGGCCGCCGCCGCCAAGGCCAAGGTGGTTGGGCGGCAGGAGCTGAAAAAACTTGAATTCCAGGCCATCGTGCATGCCACGCCGGTGGGACAATATCCCAAGGTGAAGGAGTCGCCGCTGGCGGCCGACGAGATCCATGCCCCGGTCGTATTCGATTTGGTCTACAACCCGCTGGAGACGGAGCTGGCGCGCTTGGCCCGCGCCGGCGGCGCCCGCGTCATTCCGGGGATGGAGATGTTTGTGCTGCAGGGCGCGCGCCAGTTCGAGCTGTGGACCGGAAAACCAGCGCCAGTCGAGGAGATGCGCCGCGAGGTGCTGGCCGCCCTCACCGAACTTGCGGATTAGCCTCGGGTTCGGAATCGCCCCATGATCACCGCCCTGCTTTTGATCGCCTTCGCCTTAGTGGCGCTCTCGACGGTGCTGCGCACGCGCCGCCACCACGGCCTGCTGCAGCCGACCGGGCTGGCGCGCGACATTGGGTTGGCGGTGGCGGCGCTCTATTTTGTGATCGAGGGCTCGCGCTTTTGGATCAACTTCGCCTGGTGGCGCGAGTTGGGTCAGACCGCGACCTTCTGGCAGTTTTTGCGCATCCGCTGGCTGCCGCAGACGGCGATGGCGGTGGCGGCGGCGCTGCTGCTGATGCTGGCCTTCGGGTTTGCGCGGCGGCGCTGCGCCTCGCCGGTGGCCCGCACCAGCCTGTTTGGCCTGGGGGGCTACACCCTGGCGGGGCTGGTGGGGGTGATGCTGTCGCTCAACCTGGTGGACCCGTGGGCGATCGCGCTCTATCTGGGCGCGCGCGACACCGGCGCCTACACCGACCCCATCTTCCAGAAAGACCTGGCCTTCTATTTCTTCCGGCTGCCGCTGTACCAGATGATTTTTGACTGGGTGGCGGCGCTGGCGGTCGCCGCGCTGGTGGTGGCGGCGGCGGCGCTGGTGGTGGGATCTTCGGCGGAGCGCATGCGCGAGCTGCGCGCCCGGGTGCTGGCGCAGATGGAGGGCCGCGGCTATGCCGGCAGCTCGACCGCCGCGATGGCCACCCGCCTGCCGCTGGCCGGCTTGGTGCGCGCCGGCGCCATCCTGCTGCTGGTGCTGTTTGCGGTGGGGCAGTGGTTCGCCCGCTACTCGCTGCTCTACTCTACCCACTCGTTTCTGACGGGCGCCGACTTTGTGGACGTGCGCCTGGGGATCCCGCTGTTGTGGGTGCAGATTGTGGGCGCGCTGGCGCTGGCGCTGCTGATCGCGGTGGCCCGCCGTGGCAGGGGATCGCGCTTCTTGGCGCGCTCGCCCTACGCCGCCACGGTGGAGAACTGGGTGCCGGCCAACGCCCCGGGCTGGCTGCCGCCGGTGGCGCTGGGCGGCTTCCTGGTGCTGGCGATTGCGCCCTCGCTCATCCAGGCGGCGGTGCGCGCCGCCTACGTCCGCCCCAACGAGCTGACGCTGGAGCGCCCGTATATTGTGGACCATATCCAGGCCACCCGCATGGCTTTCAACCTGCAGCAGACCGCCCACGAAGAGGCCTTCGCGCCGCGCGCCACCGACTCGCTCGACCTCAACCAGTTCCCCGACACCGCCAGCAACATCCGGCTTTGGGACGCGGCGCCGTTCCAAGACGACAGCACCCAGCTCCAGGCCCTGCGCCCCTACTACATCTTTCCCCACGTGGATGTGGACCGCTACTCGATCCAGGGCCAGACGCGCCAGGTGCTGATCGCCGCCCGCGACCTCGACACCAACCTGCTGCCGCAGACGGCGCAGTCCTGGGTGAACTTGAGCCTGCAGTACACCCACGGCTACGGCGCCGTTGCCGCCCTGGTCAACGCCGCCACCCCCGAGGGCCAGCCCGAGCTGCTGCTGAAGAACGCCCCGCCCACCGGCCCCGATCCCGATTTCCAGATCACCCGCCCGGGCTTGTACTTCGGCGAAGACACCACCCGTCCGGTCTACGTGGACACCCGCCAGGACGAGTTCGACTATCCCAAGGGCGACGACAACGCCTATACCAACTACTCCGGTAGCGCCGGCATCGTGCTCGACCGCCCGCTGCTGCGCATCGCCGCCGCCATCCAGCAGAACGACGCCAACGTCCTGCTCACCGGCTACTTCACCTCGAAGACCCGCCTGCTGCTGCACCGCGAGATCCTGGACCGGGTGCAGACGCTGGCCCCGTTCCTCACGCTCGATCCCGATCCCTACCTGGTGATTGACAGCCACGGGCATCTGTTTTGGATGCTGGACGCCTACACCGTCTCCGACCTGCATCCCTACGCGCAGCCGGTGGCGCTCGGCGACGATGACGTCAACTACATCCGCAACAGCGTCAAGATCACGGTGGACGCCTACAACGGCACCGTGCACATGTATGTCTTTGACGAGAAGGACCCCATCCTGGCGGCCTACCGCTCGGTCTTCCCCCATCTCTTCCTGCCGCGCTCGGCTATGCCGGCCGACCTGCTGGCCCACATCCGCTACCCGCAGGCGCTGTTTGCCGCCCAGGCCGAGACCTACCGCCTCTATCACATGCAAGACCCGCAGGTCTTCTACAACAAAGAAGACCAGTGGGACATTGCCCGCCAAGTCGTGACGCAGGAGGAGAGCGGCCCCACCAAGCCCTATTACGTGATGCTGCGCCTGCCCGGCGATCAGCAGGCGGAGTTTGTGCTGATGGTGCCGTTCACCAGCCACAACCGCGACAACCTCATCTCCTGGGTGGCGGCGCGCTGCGATCCCGCCCACTACGGCCAGCTCATTTTTTACCGGCTGCCCAAGGAGCAGTTGATCTATGGCCCGCTGCAGATCCAGAGCCGGGTGGACCAGGACCGCGACATCAGCAAAGACCTGAGCCTGTGGAACCAGCAGGGGAGCCGGGTCATCCGCGCCACCACGCTGGTGCTGCCGGTGGACGGCACCTTCGTCTACGTCGAGCCGATCTACATTCAAGCGCCGCAAGCCAAGCTCCCCGAACTCAAGAAGGTCGTGCTGGCGGTGGGCAATCGGCTGGTCTACAGCGACGATTTAGCTAGCGCCATCGCCACCTTGGCGCAGCCGCCAGGCGGCGCCACCCCCGCCGCCACGGTCGCGGCGGCGGTGGCCGCCGCCGCCCCGTCTCCCCCGGCAGGAGGCGCCAGCACCAATGCCGTGCCCCGCTCCGTGCTGGAACAGATCCAAGCCCATTTGGCCAACTACCGCTCGCTCACCGCCCAGGGGAAATACGCCCAGGCCGGGGCCGAACTGCAGGCCGCCCAAGACCTGCTTGCGCAGGCGCTGGGAGGGCGGTGAAGGCCGCCGCGCAGCGGCGGCCGCACTCGGCACTCGGCATTCGGCACTCGGCTTGGTGGCCGCGGCGGCGCGGGCAGAGACGGCGCGGGATGCGCGCGGCGATTTGGTGGCCATGGGAATGGGCGACCTTGCGGCAGCGGGTGGTGAGCTTGCAGAAGCGGGATTGGGCGTTGAGCACGGTGGATTTGGGGCGTTGGTGCTCATCTCCGCCCGCAAGCGATTGATCCCCCGGCCGAAGGCGTCCACTGCGGCCATGCCCCTGGGGCCAAGGATGAGAACGAAGGCGGCCTTGAAGCAGCGCATGCTTTGGGCGTGTAGCTGCAGATAGGCGACGTCGCCGAGGGCGGCGGGGTTGGTCAGCGGGCTGGTGGAAGCGAGCCAGGCGGTGCCCAGCCAGGCCTGGAAGCCGGGCAGGCGGCACCAGCGGTAATAGCTGGAGCGGGAGACGCCGGCGTCCTTGAGTAGGCGCGCCAGCGGCAGCTCGGCCGGGGTTTCGCTGACGGTGCGGTAGAGGCGGAGCTGAGCGCAGGTGGGGCGGAAGCGGCCCCCCAAAGCTGGCATGAATCCTACGATGCCGCGCGGCCCGATGGCGCGCGGCACTTATTTGTGTCAACGCCGGTTGAAATTTCCCCATTTCGCCGGTCGAAAAATCCCCCACCCAGAACCCCTCAGAGACGGCTTTCCGAAGCCCCGGCCGGAGCGGATCCCAGCGCCGCCTGGCGGCGCGTTTTG
>Ga0307374_10012743_pt1 | contig 11740 bp, 10 predicted proteins | sample OX3MG_FD_202532 | JGI IMG/M metagenome (GOLD analysis project Ga0307374, IMG submission 202532) | Soil microbial communities from Risofladan, Vaasa, Finland - OX-3 | ecosystem: Environmental > Terrestrial > Soil > Coastal area > Acid sulfate soil | place: Finland: Risofladan, Vaasa | collected...
CCCCCGCGCGGTGTTAGTCATAGCAAACGGGTCGCATCGGCACAGGGGTTAAATGCGCCGGGCGACAAAAATCGGCGGAAATTGCGGCGTCCGGCCGCAGCATTGCGCGGGATGCGCGAATTGTGGCAGGGATACGCGACAGACCAGCCCGCGGTAGCGCCGGCCGGTCGGGGCGCGCAACCCCAGGCGACGAGGCGAAAGAATGCGAGTGGTGCTGGCTCAGCCGCGCGGCTTTTGTGCCGGAGTCGAACGGGCGATCGAGATCGTCGAGCGCGCGATCGAGAAATACGGTCCGCCGATCTATGTCCGCCACGAGATCGTGCACAATCGCCATGTCGTCGAACGGCTGCGCGCCAAGGGCGCCCGGTTCGTCGACGAGATCGACGAGGTGCCGCCGGGTTCGGTGACGATCTTCAGCGCCCACGGCGTCGCGAGCGAGATCGAGCGCCGCGCCGGGGAGCGCGGCCTGCCGGTCATCGATGCGACCTGCCCGCTCGTCTCCAAGGTGCACATCGAAGGCCAGCGCTATGCCAACCAGGGGCGCGAGGTCGTCCTGATCGGTCATGCCGGCCATCCCGAGATCGAGGGCACGATGGGGCGGATCACCGGCCGGGTGTACCTGATATCGCGGCCGGAAGAGGTGGCGCGGCTGCAGGTCAGCGATCCCGACAAGCTCGCCTTCATCACCCAGACGACGCTCAGCGTCGACGATACCCGCGCCGTCATCGAGGCGCTGAAGGCGCGTTTTCCCTCGATCGTCGGGCCCGACACCAAGGACATCTGCTACGCGACCCAGAACCGCCAGCGCGCGGCGCGGGAACTTGCCAGGATCGTCGACGTTGTTCTCGTGGTCGGGGCGCCCAACAGCTCTAACTCGAATCGGCTGCGCGAGATCGCCGCCGAATGTGGCGTGCCGAGTTACCTGATCGAAGACGCGCGCGCCCTCGACCCCGATTGGCTGGTCGGCGCCTCTTCGGTCGGCATTACCGCCGGTGCCTCTGCCCCGGACGCGCTGGTCGACGATCTGATCGCGCGCTTGCGCGAGACGGCCGCGATCGAACTCGAAGTGCTTCCCGGGGTCACCGAGAACGTCCGCTTCCGCATGCCCCAGCAACTCGCCGACGGCCCCTCCCGCGCTTGATGCGCATCTGACAAGGATTTGTCGTGGCCATTCCGCTGCACCAGAAGATCCGCGTCGGCGCCTACGTCGTGGGGCGCCACCTGCGTGGCGTCCGGCGCTACCCGCTCGTCTTGATGCTCGAGCCGTTGTTCCGCTGCAACCTCGCCTGCGCCGGCTGCGGCAAGATCGACTATCCGGACCCCATCCTCAACCAGCGGCTCAGCGTCGCCCAATGCCTCGAAGCGGTCGACGAATGCGGCGCGCCGGTTGTCGTCGTCGCCGGCGGCGAACCGCTATTGCACCGCGAGATCGACGAGGTCGTGCGTGCCATCATCGCGCGCAAGAAATTCGTCTATCTGTGCACCAACGCGCTGCTGCTCGAAAAAAAGATCGACCTGTTCACGCCAAACCCGTTTTTCGCCTGGACGGTGCATCTCGACGGCGACCGCGACGACCACGACCGCTCGGTGTGCCAAGGCGGCGTCTATGACCGCGCGGTCGAGGCGATCCGGCTCGCCAAGGCGCGCGGCTTCCGCGTCAACATCAACGCGACGCTGTTCGACACGGCCGAGCCGGAACGCATCGCGCGGTTCTTTGACGATGTGACCGAGATGGGCATCGACGGCATCACCGTGTCGCCCGGCTATGCCTATGAGCGCGCGCCCGACCAGGCGCATTTCCTCAACCGGCGACGCACCAAGGAACTGTTTCGCGACATCTTCCGGCATGACCCGAAACGCCGGTGGTCGTTCAACCAATCCGGCCTGTTCCTCGACTTTCTCGCCGGCAACCAGACCTACCACTGCACCCCCTGGGGCAATCCGACGCGCAATTATTTCGGCTGGCAGCGCCCCTGCTACCTGCTCGGCGAGGGTTTTGCGCGGAGCTTCAAGGAGCTGATGGAGGAAACCGACTGGGATTCCTACGGCACCGGCAATTACGAAAAATGCGCCGATTGCATGGTGCATAGCGGCTATGAGGCGACCGCAGTTGTCGATTCGGTCCACCACCCGCTGAAGGCGGCGATGACCGCCTTACGCGGGGTGCAAACCGAGGGCGAGATGGCGCCGGAGATCCCGCTCGACCAGCAGCGCCCGGCCGAATACGTCTTCTCCCGCCATGTCGATGAGGCGATGACCCGGCTAGGCGGGAAACGCCCCGCGCAGCGCGCGCGCCGGGCCGGCTAGCGCGTTCAGCGCCTGCCGCGTATCGCGGGCGAGGCCGAGCAGGGCGGCAATCTGTTGCGGCCGCCGCAGCACCTCGCGCAGCACCCGCACGACGGCCGGCGTGCCGTCGGCCGCCAGCGGGATCAGCGCGGCCGGCGGCAGTTCGCGCCGCGCCGGGTCGGCGATCGTGCGCAGCACCAGAAACGGGATTCCCGCCGCGGCCGCGATGCGGGCCACAATCGCGCTTTCCATATCGACCGCGAGCGCGCCGGTGTCGCGCCACGCCCGGCCCTTCTGCTCCTCGGTGGCGAGCACCTCGTGCGAGCCCAGCACCGGCCCCTCGAGCGCGCCGATCCGGCGCGCCAGGCCGCTGATCTGCGAATGGAACGGGCCGCTCGGGCGCCAGCGGCGATCGTCGCCGATGACGTCCGCCGACATCACAACGTCGCCCGGCCGCAGATGCGGCGCGAGGCCCCCGGCGACGCCGAAGCTGACGAGGCATTTCGCCTGCTGCGCGGCAATTTCGACGAGCGCGGTCGTGCGCCGGTGATCGCCGGCCCCGACGATCACCTGGAACCCGGCGGCGCGCGCAATCCGCGCCTCCGCGGCAAGCCCGGAGGTACACAGCACCGGCACCAATGTGCGCATCCATCCTCCCCTGCCCCGCCGCAACCTGCGGGCCATCGAGACCTCGCCGCCGCGGCGCGCCCGCCCCAAGCGTCGGGCGCCCCGCCACGCGGCGAATGCCCGCATCCCTACGCGAGCCGGCATCGTCTGACCAGTGGGAAAAAAGCCGCGCCCGAGCGGAGGATGCGCTATAGGCCCGCCCGCTATAGGCCGAACGTCACCTGTCGCGAATTGGCGAGCGACAGGCGCTGGTAGCGCGCCAGCGCCCACAGCGGGAAGAACGCACGATAGCCGTGGTAGCGCAAATAGAACACGCGGGGAAACCCGACCGCGGTGTACCACGGCTCGTCCCAGTTGCCGTCGCGGTCCTGGCTGGCGATCAGATAGGCGACGCCGCGCGCCACCGCCGGGTGGTCGATCTCGCCCACCGCCATCAGGGCGAGCAGGGCCCAGGCGGTCTGCGAGGCGGTGCTGTACGGCGCCTCGCCGCGCGGCCCGTCCGGCCAGTAGCTGCGGCCCGACTCGCCCCAGCCGCCGTCGCCGTGCTGGCGGCCGATCAGCCAGGCGACGGCGCGGCGCACCTCCGGCGTTCCGGGATCGACCCCGGCGGCGTTCAACCCCGCCAGCACCGACCAGGTCCCGTAAATGTAATTGGTCCCCCAGCGGCCGAACCAGCTGCCGTCCGCCTCCTGCTCGCGCCGCAGATAGTCGACGGCGGTCGCCACGGCCGGGTGGTCGGGCGGCATGCCGCGCTGGGCGAGGAAGCCGAGGCAGCGGGCGCTGACATCGGCCGACGGCGGATCGAGCAGCGCGCCGTGGTCGGCGAACGGGATATGATTGAGGTAATAATGCGTGTTGTCGGCGTCGAACGAACCCCAGCCGCCGTTGCCGCTCTGCATGCCGACGACCCATTCGGCCGCGCGGTCAGTCGCCGCCCGGTAGCGCGCCGGGTCCAGCCGGTCGAGCGCCAGCGCCACCGCGGCGGTGTCGTCGAGATCGGGATAATGCGGGTTGGCGTACTGGAACGCCCAGCCGCCCGGCCGCAACCCCGGGCGCATGACGGCCCAGTCGCCGACGGTGTCGAGCACTTGCTCGCCGGCGAGCCAGTCGCCGGCGCGGCGGATGGCCGGGGTCAACCGCGTCTCGTCGACCTCCATCAGCGCGTGGCAGGCCAGCGCCGTGTCCCACACCGGCGAGACGCAGGGCTGGCAATAGCTGCGGTCGCCGTCGGACACCAGCAGCTTGTCGATTGCCGTGGTGGCGGCGACGCGATCCGGGTGGTCCGCCGGATAGCCGAGGCAGTCGAACATCATCAGCGCGTTCGCCATCGCCGGGAAAATGGCGCCGAGCCCATGTTCGCCGTTCAGCCGCTCGGTCACGAACGCCACCGCCTTGGCGATCGCCCGCCGCCGCGGCCGCGGCGGGAATAGCGGTCGGGCGATCCGCAACAGCCGGTCGAGGACGGCGAACGCGTGGCCGACCAGCGAGCCGCTCGCCGGCGCGATCCAGCCGCGCACCCGCTCCGGCGGCTCGACGAACAGTTCCGTGATCCGCACGCCGCGCGGGTTGCGCGCGGTCGGCCGCAGCGTCATCAGCACCAAGAGCGGCACCAGCACGGTGCGCGACCAGTAGGAAATCTTGTCGATGTGAAACGGAAACCATGCCGGCAACAGCATGATCTCGACCGGCATTATCGGCACGGCCCGCCACGGCACCTCGCCCCACAAGGCCAGCAGGATCCGGGTGAAAACGTTGCAGCGCCGGGCGCCGCCACGCTCCAGGATCGCGGCGCGAGCGCGCGCCATGTGCGGCGCATCGATCGGGTCGCCGATCGCCTTCAGCGCGAAATACGCCTTGACCGAAGCGCTGATGTCCATGGCGCCGCCAAAAAACAGCGGCCAGCCGCCATCGGCCCCTTGCGAGGCCCGCAGATAGCGCGCGATGCGCGGCTCCAGTTCGGGGTCGATCGTGCCGAGATAATGCTGCAGCAGGATGTATTCGGCGGGGATCGTGGCGTCGGCTTCCAGCTCGAACACCCAATGACCGTCGGCATGCTGCCGCGCCAGCAGAGAGTCGACCGCCCGGTCAATTGCGGCGTCGAGGCCGGTCGGCAACGCATCGCCGAGCGCCGGCGCCGTCGTCTTTTTTGCCGTCATTCCGCTTTTCATGGCAGCGCGCGCTGGCAATCCCCGATGCGGGAGGAGGCGTGTGGTTGCGGCAATGGGCCAGGGTTCAATGCCGGCACCGCGCGTCGCTGGCGCACCCGCGCCGCCGCGGCAAGCCCCGAGCGAATAGCGCCTTCGATCGTCGCAGGCAAGCCGGTATCGACATAATCGCCGGCAAGGTGAAGGTTGGGCCACCCGGTCGCGGTCGCGGGGCGCCGCGCCAGCTGAGCCGGCGTCGCGCGAAACGTCGCGCGGCGCTCCTTGATGATGCGGCAGGGCGGTGGCGGTCCCGGTGGCAGGCGGCAGGCCAGCGACACGTCCTGCCACAGCGCCTCGCGCAGCGCGTCGGCGGGGCGGTCGACAATCCGGTCGGCCGCGCTGACCGTCACCGAAATGACCTCGCGCTTGCGAAACACCCACTCGGCGACGCCGCCCGTCACGCCGACGAACCATGCCGTTCCGGGTGGCGCGATGGCGCCGCGGTCGCAGCGGAAATGCGCATTGACGATCGGCGCGTAGTCGTCCGGCACGGTGAGGCCGGGCACCAGGCGCGCCGCGATCGCCGCCGGCACGGCAAGGATCACGCTGTCGCCCGGTGCCAGCGCGACCGTGTCGCCGTCGAACATCAGCCCGGCGACGCGGCCCGCTGCGACGTCGAGCGCCCTGAGGCGGCAGCCGGTGCGGAAGGCGCCGCCGCGGCGTGCCAGAAACGCCAGCGCCGGCTCGACGAGGCTCTCCGACAGCCCGCTGCGGGCGAGCATCGGCCGGCACGCCGCCGCGCCGCGCCCGAGCGTTTCACGCAGGACATGCCAGAACAATCGCGCCGAGGCGTCTTCGGCTGCGGTGTTCAACGCGGCAACCGCCAGCGGCTGCCACAGGCGCCGGAACAGCACCGTGTCACGCCCAAGATCACGCCCAAGCACCGAGGCGACCGTTTCGTCCGGCATCGCCCGGCGCAGCCGCAGCGCGGCGAGATAGTCGCAAGCCCGGGTGCCCGGTACCCGGCGCCCGGCGCGCAGCACCCACCAGGGCACGCGGCCGCGTCCGGGCCGCACCGTCCAGCGCTCGCCCGTCGCGATATCGACAAACGGGATCGCCGCCTCCTGCGGCCGCTCGAATGTGTCGAGCGCGCCGATGCGCTCGATATAGCCGAGCGCCGCCTCGTTGCCGGACAGCAGCAGGTGGTTGCCGTTGTCGATGCGAACGCCAAGCTCGGCATCGAAAAAGGAGCGGCAGCGGCCGCCGGCCTGCGCGCCGGATTCATAGAGCGTGACGGGGCAATCCTGGGCGGCGAGATCGACCGCAGCCGCGAGGCCGGCAAGCCCCGCCCCGATCACATGCGCCCGGCCGGACGGCGGCGCGGCGCCGCTCATAGCACCCCGTGGCGCAGCACCAGCCAGAGCTTCTGCGCCTTGGACAGCCCGACCCGCTGGCTCGGGTCGCGCCAGCCCGAGCGCAAGAGCGCGTCGAGCATCGCCCGGTACAGCGCGCTCATCACCGCCGCCGGGCGCATCGCGCGGCGCGAGCACTGCCGCATCGCCTGATCGGCGGCGGCGAAATGCTGCTCGGCGATCACCGCCAGGTCACGGCAGGCGGCCGGCAAGGCGGGATGACGCAGCACTTCGAGCGGCGCGCTGCCGCGGATGCCGTGCCGGTCGAGGATCTCGCGCGGCAGGTAAAGCCGGCCGCGCCGTGCGTCCTCGTCGAGATCGCGCAGGATGTTGGTCAGCTGCAGGGCGCGGCCGAGCGAATCGGCGACGGCGTGCGCGGCGGGGCTGGAATCGCCGAAGATGTGGACCGACAAATGCCCGACCGCGCTCGCGACGCGGGCGCAGTAGAGGTCGAGGGTCGCCAACTCGGGGGCGCGGATGTCGCGCGCCGCATCCATCTCCATACCGTCAATAACGGTGTGGAAGTCGTTACGGCGCAGCGAATAATGCAATACTGCCTCGCTCAGTGCGCGAGCGACGAGATGCCGCGGCCGGCCGGCGTAGAGCGCGTCGATTTCGCCATGCCAGGCGGCAAGCGCCGCCCGCTTGTGTTCGGGCGGGGTCGTGTCGTCGGCGATGTCGTCGACCTCGCGGCAGAACGCGTAGACCGCATACATCGCGTTGCGCCGGTCTTGCGGCAACAGCCGCATCGCCCAATAGAACGATGTACCGGCCGCTTCGACCCTTTGGCGAATGGTTTCGCGCAGCGCCGCCTCGTCGGGGACGGCCCCGACGCTGTCGGAGACCGTCTCGCTCATCGCCGCTGGCGCGCCAGGATGCCGGTCACGAAGGCGGCCGCGAAATCGGTCTTGGCGAGCTTGACGCGGCCCGCCAGCGGATCGCCGCGGCGCAGCCGGCGCGCGAGGCGGGCGGCGAGCCCGACGATGACCGCCGATTCGCAGCGCAGCCCGCGAGCGGCGACACGCGGCGGGAGATCGCGCGCGGTTGCGATCAGGCCCTCGGTGCGGTCGAGCAGCCGGTCGAGCACCTGCCGCAGCGCCGGGCTGGCCGTCGACGCCGACAGAGCCTCGAGCGTGCCGCCGGCCGCGTCGAACTCGGCAAGCGGCAGGTAGACCCGGTCGAGGGCGGCGTAATCGGCGGCGCAATCCTGCAGATGGTTGAGGACCTGCAAGGCGGCGCACAGCGCGTCCGAGGGGGGCCAGGTGTCGCGGCTCTCGCCGTGCAGATCGAGCAGCTGACGCCCGACCGGCGCCGCCGAATAGCGGCAATACTCCATCAGATCGTCCCAGTCGCGGTAGCGCAGCTTGACCGCATCCTGGCGGAACGCGCGCAGCACGTCATAGCAATGTTGCGCCGTGACCCCGCTCGCCCGGAGGCTGGCGCGCATCGCCGCAGCGGCCGGCGAGTCGCCGCCGGACGCCCCATCGAGGATCGCCGCCATGCGGTCGAGGCGGCGCAGCTTGTCGGCAGCGGCGAGCGTCGGGCTGTCGGCGATGTCGTCGGCGTTGCGGGCAAAGCGGTAGAAGGCGTGGACATGGGCGCGCAGATCGCGCCGGATCAGCCACGAGCCGACCGGGAAATTCTCGTCATGGCGGCCCTTGCCGGACGGGGCCTCGACGTCGAGCGCGGTCATTTCAGGTAACCGTTGGCTCTGAACCAGGCGATCGCGTCGCCGATCGCCTGCCGCGCCGGCCGCGACGCGTAGCCCAGCTCCGCGACGGCACGGGCCGAACTGAAGAACATCTTCTTGCGCGACATCCTGACGGCGTCGACCGTGGCGAACGGCTGGCGCCCGGTCAATCGCGCCACGGATTCGGCGCCGGCCGCGATCGGCAAGGCGGCGCGATGCGGGATCTTGAGCATCGGCGGCCGCCGGCCGGTGGCCCGCGCGACCTCGGCGAGGATCTCACCGAGGCCGAGGTTCTCGCCGCCCAGAATATAACGCCGCCCGATCTGGCCGGAGCGCGCGGCGAGCAGGTGGCCGAGCGCGACATCCTCGACATGGGCGATGTTGAGCCCGGTATCGACAAAGCCCGGCATGCGGCCGCGCGCCGCCTCGACGATCAGCCGCCCGGTCGGGGTCGGCTTGACGTCGCCGGGGCCGATCGGGGTCGACGGGTTGACGATGACGGCCGGCAGGCCCCGCTCGGCGATCAGCTCGCAAACCGCCGCCTCGGCCCGGAATTTCGAGAGCTTGTAGGGGCCGATCATGTCTTCGGCGCGGCTCGCCGTTTCCTCGTCGGCGATACCGCCCTTGACGACCCCCAGCACCGCCACGCTGCTGGTATAGACGATGCGCTCGACCCCTGCCGCCAGCGCGGCGAGCATCAGCTGCCGCGTACCCTCGACATTGGTTCGGAACATCGCCGCCGGGTCCGGTACCCACAGCCGGTAATCGGCCGCGACATGAAACAGGCAGCGGCAGCCGGCGACCGCCGCGGCGAGCGAGTCGGGATCTTCGAGCGAGCCTTCCGCGATTTCGGCGGCGAGCCCCTCGAGATTGCGGCGGTCGCTGCCGGGGCGCGCCAACACCCGCACCGGGTGGCCGGCCCGCCACAGCACCCGCGCCACCGCCGCGCCGACAAACCCGGTGGCGCCGGTCACCAGGCACAACCCCGCGGGCAGCGCCATGCCTCGGTCATCGCGCGGCTCGATCACGGCCTGAGTACCCATGCGATCACCGCCCCTGCCCTGCGGCATTCCCCGCCACCAGCCGTCGGGCGCTCAGAACGCGGCGCAGGCGTCGCGCGTGATGATGCCGACCGATTGCTGGTGAAAGCGCCCCTTGTAGGCCGCGATGACCGCCGCCAGCCGCCGCGCCAGATCGGGCGACCGCCGGACGGCGACCAGGAGGATCTTGGTCGGCTCGCGGGCAATCTGGTGGGTCGCCGGGTTCTGCCACTGTCCCTCGCCGTCGAACGCGGTAAAGCCGTCGGGAAAGTTCGCGGTGACCGTGCCAGCGGCGAACGCCGCCCACTCGGCATCGCTCAGCATCCCCCGTCCCGGGATATTGCGTCCGAAAAACAGTTCCGCGACAAGCATCCGTTGTTCGGAAGGAAGCAGGCACGCGTGCGGCGCCGACGATTGACTGTGCGCCGGCGGCGGCGCCGCGCAGCCGGCCAATGCCATCAGCAGCGACAGCGCGATCGGCGCCAGTATGATCGGCGTCCGGCCGCGCAGGGCGATAATTCCGGCTCAGAACGGCGAAGGTCCGACGGTCTCCCAGCCGAAGCGCCCGAAAAACGCGGCAATCTCGGTTGCGCCCATCGACGACAGCGGCTGCTCCAGGCGCCTTGCCTCCTCGAACATCCGGCCGGCCCCGCCCGGCGTGTAGAGAAACAGCGCCTTCCCGGGTTCGGCTCCGGTATTCTTCCAGGCGTGCGCAACGCCGCGCGGTATGAAAGCGCAGGTGCCGGCGCCGCCGATCGTCGTCTGGTCGGCAATCTTGAAGGTGAACTCGCCGCTCAGGACATAGATCAGCTCGTCGCTGTCGTGGTGCAGGTGAAAGGTCGTGTCGGTGCCGGCCGGTGCGGTTTCTTCGAACGCCATCACGCTCTCCGCGGTCTGCGCGTTCTGCAGCTTGAGCGCAGCCGATCGGCCGGGCGACATGCTCCACACGGCGCCTTCGCCCGGCAACACAACGAGGCCCTTCGCATCCATCGCAAGCTCCTCCGGTTGGCGTTGAGATGACCGGCTTGGCTACCTTGGCTACTCCGCGGCTGCGGGCGCCGCCGCCGGCTCGACCTTCGCGGCGCAGAACTTGTATTCCGGGATCTTGCCGAACGGGTCGAGCTGCGGGTTGGTCAGCACGTTGGCGGCGGCTTCGGCATAGCAGAACGGGATGAATACCATGCCGGGGGCCACCGCGCTGTCGGCCCGCGCCTTCAATTCGATGTGGCCGCGCCGCGTCGTCACCTTGACCCGGTCGCCGGCGGCGATGCCGAGGCGGCGCAATTCGACGGGCGCGAGGCTCGCCACCGCCTCCGGCTCGATCTCGTCGAGCACGCTGGCCCGCCGGGTCATCGCCCCGGTATGCCAATGTTCGAGTTGGCGGCCGGTCGTCAGCACCATCGGATAGTCGGCATCGGGCTCCTCGGCCGGCGGGATGATCGACGCGGGCACCAGCTTCGCCCGCCCGGAGGGGGTGGGGAAACCCGACGCGAACACGATCTCGTTGCCCGGCTTGTCCTCAGCGTCGCACGGGTAGGTGACCGAATCCTCGCGTTCGAGGCGCTCCCAGGTGATGTTGTCGAGCGACGGCATCGCCAGCTTCATCTCGGCGAACACGTCGCGCGGATGACTGTACTGCCAATCGAGCCCCATGCGCCGGGCGATCTCCTGGATCGTCTCCCAGTCGAGCCTGGCGTTGCCGGGTAAGGGCAGCGCGGCGCGGCCCATCTGCACCTGGCGGTTGGTATTGGAAACCGTGCCGTCCTTCTCCGCCCAGGCCGAGGCCGGCAGCACGACATCGGCGTATTTCGCGGTCTCGGTCAGAAAGATGTCCTGCACGACGAGGTGTTCGAGATGGGCCAGCGCGGCGCGGGCGTGCTGCACGTCAGGGTCGGACATCGCCGGGTTTTCGCCCATGATGTACATGCCCTTGATCTCGTCGCGGTGCACCGCGTCCATGATCTCGACGACGGTCAGGCCGGCCTTGTCGTCGAGCGGGGTGTGCCACAGTTTCTCGAATTTCTCGCGGATTGCGGGGTTCGCCACCGACTGGTAGTCGGGATAGACCATCGGGATGAGGCCGGCATCGGAGGCGCCCTGCACGTTGTTCTGGCCGCGCAGCGGGTGCAGCCCGGTGCCCGGCCGGCCGACCTGGCCGGTGATCATCGCCAGCGCGATCAGGCAGCGCGCGTTGTCGGTGCCGTGGATATGCTGCGAAATTCCCATGCCCCAGAAAATGATCGCATGCTCGGCGCGGGCGTAGGCGCGGGCGACGGAGCGCAGGGTACCCGCGTCGATGCCGCAGATTTCGGCCATCTTTTCCGGGCTGTAGTCGCGGATGTGCTCGCGCAGCTTTTCGTAATCCTCGGTATGCGCCTGAATATACTGGCGGTCGGTCAGCCCCTCCTCGACAATCGTGTGGATCATCGCGTTCAGCAGCGCCACGTCGCGGCCGGGGTTGAAGCGCAAGGTCTTGGTGGCATGCCGCACCAGGCTGTGGCCGCGCGGGTCCATCACAAAGACTTGCGCGCCGCGCTTCGC
>Ga0307374_10012747_pt1 | contig 11738 bp, 10 predicted proteins | sample OX3MG_FD_202532 | JGI IMG/M metagenome (GOLD analysis project Ga0307374, IMG submission 202532) | Soil microbial communities from Risofladan, Vaasa, Finland - OX-3 | ecosystem: Environmental > Terrestrial > Soil > Coastal area > Acid sulfate soil | place: Finland: Risofladan, Vaasa | collected...
CTGCCCGACGGATCGAGAATCAACGCGGTGTACCCACCTCTGAGCATCTCCGGGCCATACCTAACGGTGCGGAAGTTTCCCACTGACCCTCTAGCTGCCCCGGATCTCGTCAGGATGAAAACACTGAGCGAGCGCGCTCGATTCTTTCTTGAGCAGTGTGTCCTCGGACGCCTCAATGTGCTCGTGTCGGGTGGAACGAGCACCGGAAAGACGACGCTGCTCAACGTCTTGTCCTCGTTCATCCCCTCTGACGAGCGCATCATTACGATCGAGGATGCAAAGGAGCTGCAGCTGCGTCAAGATCATGTCCTTGCGCTTGAATCCCGCCCGACGAACACCGAGGGCCGCGGCGAGATCACGATCCGCGACCTCGTGCGAAACGCTCTTCGAATGCGCCCCGATCGGATCATCGTCGGCGAGGTCCGCGCTGGAGAGGCCCTCGACATGCTGCAGGCCATGAATACCGGACACGATGGCTCAATTACCACCGTGCACGCCAACAGTCCCAGAGACGCCCTCTCGCGGATCGAGACGATGACGCTGATGTCTGGCTTCGATCTGCCGATAAGAGCCATTCGCGAACAGATGGCCTCGGCAATCGACCTCATCGTCCATCTCGCTCGGCTGCGTGACGGCTCCCGCCGAATCACCCATGTCACCGAGGTCGAACGGATGGAGGGCGAAGTCATCGTGCTGCAAGATGTCTTCCTCTTCGACTACGGAATGGGGATCGATGAAGAGGGTAAATGGCTCGGAGAACTCAAGCCGACGGGACTTCGACCGAAGTTCGCCGAGCGCCTCCTCGACCGGGGCCTTTCTTTTGACTCCGAGATGTTCCAATCAGACGGATTCGTTCGCGCACCGCTCGGCAGGCGTTGATCACAGATGTCTACACTCGCCTCCGTTGCCTCTTCGATCCAGACGGGCTGGGGCCACGTCATCCACGACGTGTCCCAATGGGGTAACACCTTATACAGTCGAGTCGGACCGCTCGAGGTAGCTGCGCTCGTCGTCGCGACGGTGGCATTTCTGGCATGGGCGATCACCAGCTTGGGCGGTGGAACCGACCGAGAGCTAAAAGCGGCACTACGACCGTACCGCGTGAAACCGCGTGGTTTCGTGGAAGCCGACGACGAAAAGGTACTGGCGAGGTCGGCTCTGAAGCGCATCTCTGGTTTGCTCTCAGCTTTCGCCGAACAGCGAGGCTTTCGCGACACTCTCGCCGCGCGTCTCCAGCGTGCTGGACTGCCGATCGGCGTCGGCGAGTTCATGACGATCTGTTTAGTCGGCGCGATCATCGTGTTGGTAATGGGCTTCTTTGTCGCGGGTCTGATGGGGATTATCCTCGCCCTCATCATCTCTTTGCTTGTTCCTGTTGCCGCTCTCCAGTTCCTCGCCGATCGGCGCAAGCGTCAGTTTGCTCAACAGATCCCCGATGTGCTCAAGCTTCTCGCGGCCTCGCTACGAGCTGGCTTCTCTCTCCTCCAGGGCCTGGACGCCATCCTCTACCAGATTCAAGACCCCATGGCGGCTGAATTGAAACGGGCCTTTGCCTCGACCCACCTTGGTACGTCAGTCGAAGACGCACTCGAGGCTGCAGCGGAGCGGGTTGGAAGTCAGGACTTCTCCTGGACCGTGATGGCGATCCGCATCCAGCGCGAGGTCGGCGGAAACCTCTCCGAGATCCTCGAGACGGTGGCCGGAACAATGACCGAGCGGGTACGGCTCAAGCGGGAGATACGCACATTGACCGCCGAGGGGAGACTCTCGGCGATGATCGTTGCAGCGCTGCCGTTCGCGCTGGCCGCAATGATCTACGTTGTCAACCGTCCCTATATCGCTACCCTATTCCACACGTTTAGCGGACAGATGGCAATACTCTTCGGCGTTGTACTTGAGATCGCGGGCGTATGGTGGATGTACCGAATTGTGCAGATCGAGATCTGACTTTGAGATGAGAAGAGGGATGCTGTGCTTCTGATCACTATCGCCATTTTGGTTTTCGCCGTCGTGGGGCTGCTTATTGGCGCCGCGGGAATGCGCATCAGCGACCGGGTGGATATTCGTTCCTCGATGAGCCTCGTCGCTGCGCAGACGCTCACGCCAATCGCGCTCGTCCTGAACGAGGAGGACCGACGCTCACTGTTCGAACGCGCCCTCAAGCCGCTCCTGAAAAAGGCGATCCATCTGGGTGGCCTGTTCACCCCACCAGGCTATGTCGCGAGTGTCCAGAAACGACTCATCCTTGCCGGCCGGTCCAGTCGAGCCGATCTCGACCGATACCTCGCAGGCCGGTTCGTGAGCATCGCACTAGTGCCGCTGCTGCTTCTGGCGATGCTGACATTAGCGATCTCTTCGAAAGTCGCGATTGTGACATTCTTGTTCTTCGGACTCGTTCTCGTCCTTGGTCCCGACGCATACTTGAACCGGCGGGTCACCTATCGACAGGAGCGCATTCGGCGCCAACTACCTGATATCCTCGACCTGCTTACCATCTCGGTCGAGGCAGGCCTTGGTTTTGAGCAGGCGCTCAGCCGTACGGTCGTAACAGTGCCAGGTCCGCTCAGCGCGGAGTTCGCCAGAATGTTGCAAGAGACCCGCCTTGGCCTGAGTCGGCGAGAGGCATTCGAAAGCGTCGCATCGCGCACCGACGTTCCCGAACTACAGGCCTTCCTCGTCGCCCTCAACCAGGCAGAGTCGCTTGGAATCTCGATCATGCAGATCCTGCGCAGTCAGTCGATCGAGATTCGCGCTGCACAGCGTATGAACGCTCAGGAGAAGGCGCAGAAGGCGCCGGTCAAGATGATGTTCCCTCTTGTCTTTTGTATTCTTCCCGCCCTCTTTGTCGTCGTGGTTGGACCCGCGGCGATCGAGATCTATCACACCGTGATCAAGCCGGGCCACCTGTGAGAAAAGGACATTCCATGCCTTTTCGAGGCCTCCAGCATCATTTCCGTCGCTCGCGAGACGGTGAGCGGGGCGCGAGTCTCGTTGAGTTTGTGCTCATCCTTCCCCTCTTTGCCCTCCTTCTCTTTGGCCTGATAGATTTTGGCTTGGTGTTTGGCGGATACATCACCGTTCAGAGCGAGGTAAACGCCGCGGCCCGTGCTATCTCGATCAACCACATCGCCACCGGGTGCGGGTCAGCAACTAATGAGGCACTCTGTACCGTCGAAACCTACATTGCCCTCTCTCCACTTGGCGTCGTCCCGGGAAGCGTCAAGATTGGGCTAGATTTCCCGGGCCCGGTCCCCGGCACCTCTGCGGGCTACCCGGTCATCGTGTGTGCTCAGGCGACACTGGAGTCGACAACGGGCATGACATCTCCATTCCTCAACGGTCGAACGACCTACGTGAGCAGCGAAATCCTGCTTGAGCAGGACGCCTCGGTTCCATCGTCGTCCTACAGCTTCACCAATTCGACTAGCGATCCGACCTTCTCATGCAGCGGCTAACTAACCAACTCACCTTTCGACGGCTGACGCACCGCTGTCGGGACGAGGACGACGAGGCTGGCGCAGCCCTCGTGATCTTCGCGGTCGCGCTCGCCGGACTGATGGCATTCGCCGCTATGGCGGTTGATCTTGGGAACATCTCCCAGACGAAGGGGCACACCGAAACGGCGGTGCAAGACGCTGTCCTCTCTGCGCTTCCCAATCTCAAGTCGCTCTATGTCGGCAACCCGTTTGCACCGCCGTACCTAACCCAGGAGGGATACGCGGTGACAGCCGCCGAGACCTACCTCAGGGACAACTACAGTTCGCTGTCACCAACAGATAACAGCATCTTCAACACCTGTAGCCAGCTCTTGCCCCTGGCTACAACGTTGTACGTCGTGCCCAATGCTGACTGTTTTGGCTTCTTCGACCCAGCCGATCCGACCAACCTCCCGCTTGACCTGTCGAATCCTACGGGCATGGCCGTCGCATTCCCCCAACAGACTGTGAACTACACACTTGGCAAAGCAGTGGGTCTGAAATCACAGGCAGTCTCCTCGGTAGCCTTCGCGTCGATTAAGACCGCAGGCAACTTCGGCCTTCCCTTCGGTTACGTTTCTGGGGGCCAGACAGGGCTCGTGTGCATAAAAACCAAATCCAGCGGCAGGACGACGAATAACTGTGTGGGGGGGGGATTCACCACTTCAACAGGCACGTACGGCTTGCTCAACAGCCCGCGCTACACGATCTATCCCGGCAATAACACAGCAGCTGGCATAAACACGGTCGTAGAGACCGACATGGCGATTGGTATCGACCATCACCTGACGTGCTCATCCTCATCGACGTGCACGACACCACCGGCCTCTGAGATTTGCGACGCAGCTGGGTCGTGGCCCACCTGTAATGCTTATGGCTACAACAACGTTGCCCCCTACGACAACGGGAACTACGCTGCCCCCCAGACAGGATCGACCACGAACATGCTTGCCCCAGCGCTCTTCAATGGCGGCTTCACGGCACCAGACGGGAGCGGGTGCCCAATCCCTCCCCGCTTCAGCCAACCGGATGGCTTCACTGCGACAGGTACGTGCTCGACGGACACCAACGCTGCGGCCGCCGGCCCTTCTGGGCCATATCTCAATCCCAGCAATCCAACTCCCGACGTCCCCAACGGGAGCCCTAGCAAGTTGAACGGAAGGCACATTTCTTATTACCTAAACAGTACCGGGACTAGCGCGACGAGTGCCTGTGCCTCCCCTGGCGCGAACACAGTAGCGATTGATGCGATGAGCGGAAGCACGTACGCGTGGGCCACGTATGACACCTGCCTTTGGCCGGCGCTCACCGCCAACACTGTGACTGGGCCGGTCTTCAAGTCATCAATCGAGCAGTCCCCGCGTTTTGGCATCGTGCCGCAATTAATTCCATCGAGTGGATCGAACCCAGAACAGATCACCGGATTCTACGGCGTTTACCTCGATCTTGCCACCGTCGATTCAAGCCAGACAAAGGTCATCGCTCTCCAGGCGTGGGTTTTTCCACTTAGCATGATCGATCCGACCCCAGGTAGTGGCGGGGGTGGATCGATCTACACAGGCGGACCATGGGTTGCCAACCTATGCAGCTTCGTCGCCGCCTACAACTGCTGAACAGAGAAGTTTGACCGGCAAAGTCAAGGTTTACAGGTGGTATACAACGGGCCGCGATCTTTCGAAAGCACATCTCTTGAGGTTCCGATCTTCGAGGATCGGCGCGACAAGAGGCGAACAGCGCCATCTCTTGCCACGGGAGGGCGAGATCATCAAGACCAAATTTGTCAAAGTCGTTGATGCCAGCCGATCGGTGTTTTGAATCCACTGAGTCAGTGCACGCGCGGTCCTCGACGACATTGACGCGAAACCAGACCGAGGTATTGACGCCAGATCTTGCCGGGAGGTGCCAGCACGTCTCGCGACATTGCAGAGGCACTCAGCCCGTGACCTGTGTGTAGCAGGCGAGGCGAGTACAGCGCCAAGGCGAAGATGCACAAGGGGCTTCGGCGAAAGTCCGTCGGTAGATCGCTCCGCGATGACGGAATCTGGCTCGACCTCGATGCTCATCTGATCACTCCCCTGTGCCCGCGACTCATGACCGACAAAATGGTCTTTCCTCGCGAACGGTGTGGGCAAAATTAATGGTTATAAGAAACGTTGTGGCCCCGTGCCAGATGCGCTCCCTCCGATAAGTTCGAATCGCGGTCTTGCAGAACGGCGTTTCCACTTCGCCAAAGCCGCAACCTCTCGCGACCCTGTTCCCTCTGGCGGCGACCGAGACCTTTTGAAGAAGATGATGATAGAGACAAGGAGACCGGCACAATCGGAACGGACTCGTCACATTGTCTGATGCATCTCCAAATACTCCCGAGCTAATACGCGCAAATAAGGCGCTGACAACAATCTTTCTCATTCACGTTCTTAAGGAGATATCTGCCGCGGTCCCGAGTGGCGCACAACGCTGGCACGATCGGCTCAGCGGGCCCCGATCCACTCGAAGACCTCTCCCGTTTTGAAACGATGAGCGAGATGCCAGCGGGGATCTTCGATCAAATAGTTCGACAACGCGCTGTGAGCCGGCCAGAGCACCCATCGCACCTGCCAGCGATGCAGGACCGGGTCGGGCATGACGGCGAGATCTTGTACCGCAAAGTAGGTGCCAAGGAGCCCCGTCCCAAAGTACAGGTCCGTTCGGCCATCGACAAAGACCGGAATACTACGCGAGATCAGGTAGTCGTTCCAGGCGTAGGTGGAGAACACCCGACCACTTCGATGTGATAACCAGTTAACGGCAACGACAGGTGCTCCGTCTGGCTGTAGCGTGCCAGCGGGCGGATGGCCTCCTGCGAGCAACACGAGACAAAAGACTGCCGAAACCGGCCACGTCAGCCATGTCGGGTGGATCGTCTCGCGACGCCCAAGTACCCACGGCGCAGCCAACCCTCCGAATGCAATAGCGAAATAGGGAACGAATCGGATGGCATGAAGGGTAGCGATGGTCAGTCCGACCCAGATGACCAGGTCGAGCAGTTCGGTTCGCACACGGCCGGTGGCGAGAATCGCCACCGCGGCCAATGCCGGCATTGCAATGGCCACAAGGACGATCCCAAGATGAAAGTCGGGGGACTGCCACTCCTCAATCGCGTTGAGCTGCGGAGCCGCGGCGACCCGGACCACATAGCTCCACAGCCCGATGCCATGCGGATTGACCAGAGTTGCCAGTGCGCATGTGACAAAGAGGGTTGTTGCGTCGAGCGCCCGAAGGGGCTGGCTCACATACAGCTGGGATCGTCGTTCGCGCGTATCCGAGAGCTGGAGAAAACCGGCACGCACCGTCGCCTTTGCCCGTAGAGCAAAGGTCACTGCGAGGATCAACTCGAGCACGAGAACGCCAAGACCGAGGACGAAACTTCCGTGCAGGTTGGACCACAACAAGAAGAGCCACGGAAGGCAGACGAGCCAGCCACGCTGGCGTCTCGCGAGGGTCAGCAGCAACAGCTCGAGAGCAAAGAGCAGGTAGCTCAGGTCCTGGGGGCGCGGAGCAAGGCCAAGGAAGAGTGCAATCGCGGTGGGAATAGATAGCGCTGCTGTCCAAAGACCGCCGGCACCCAGGCGCCTCCAACGCATAGCGCTCGCCACCAGGGCCATCACGCACGCGCCGCCCGAGACGAGCCAGTACGATACGTTGCCGATGTGATGGACCATCCAGGCGAGAAGAACCTGGAACCCCCACTCCTCCGAGACCCAGGGGCGCCCGCGTACCGTGTAGGAGAACATGTCAGCGCGGATGATGGCGTGGTGCGAGAGCATCCAGTTGCCCGAGGCGAGCTGCCAGAAGACATCGGTATTCAGCCCCGAGTGAACGGTCGTGCGCACCAGCAGTGCGCACGAACCCGCAACCACGATCCAGCCCGGGTGCAGGGCGAACCTACCCACCCTGCTGCTTTGCTCCTCCTCCGGAGCCGCGCCATCTTCCCCGGAGCTCACCGGTGCCTGTTGCCAGACACCGGTCGTCGCCGCCGATCCCAACGCGGCAGCGGCCGATGCTTCAGTCGACTCACTCGCTCGCGGCGTCCGCGCCGCTCTAGAAGGAACAAGAGCACGACGATGAGCAGCACACTTATCGCCAAGGCGCCTGCTCCGACAAGCCTTCGAAGCCGAGCCGACGTTTCGACCGGACGGGCACCGGGTCCGATGAGCGGTGCGACATCATCGAGATTGCGCGCCAGATGCGCCTCGACCACCGTGTTCTCGACGTCACCGACATGGCCTGACCGCGAGTAGTCGATCAGTACGAGCGATCCCGAGTTGCTCGCGATGAGTATCTGCCCGCGGCCGGTGACCGCTGCCTGGTCGAAGCTGTTGGCGCGCAAGATGACTTCGGATTCGATGCGTGTGGGGTTGGCCGCGGCGAGCTGCAGTACGACGTCACCACCGACGACGAGGTAGGACCTGCTCCAAGGGTCGTAGAGGATTCCGTGGGCGCCAACGATATGGTGGAAAAGACTTCGCGTCTCCCCGGTCGCGAGATTAATCAGGCCGATGTCACCCTGCCCGTTAAACGGGCTCATCGTGTAGAGCACCTGGTGGCCTGGTCCAAAGGCGAGGGCGGTCACCGCTGTCGTCGACCCGTGGAGCACGATCTGGTGCCCAGGCTGAGTCGGGTTGAGCGAGAGCGCGGCGAGAGCGCCCGGCTCGCCAGAGGTATAGAGCGTCCCGGCATCAGGCGAGAGTGCGAGATGCATCGCTCCGCTGACGCCCGATGGAAAGGTCTCGAACGCCCGTGTGTGTGGGTTGACCGAGTACACCATTCCCGTACGCACGCCGCCGACGAAGAGGCGCCCGTTGGATCCAAAGAGCACGCCGTCTGCCCTTGGCAGGCGAGTGATGACATGAGGGTCTTGCAGCTGCAGATGTCCCGCGTGATAACTGAAGGTCACCTGTTCCACCGCTGGCGGGCGAAAGGTCGTAAAGTACAGCTGTCCAGCCGCGACGGCTGACGCGCTTGGGATGACCGAATCAGGACCCGCCCCAATAAGGAGCGCTGTCCCGCCAATGCCGAGGAGGCCGATGGCCAAAGCGAAAACGACCGACACGCTATGCTCACGCGGTGTTTTGCGCGCCACCGAACTCTTTCGCTGCCGCGGCGACCGATGCATTCGCAGACCTGACAAATCGCCTCGTTCCCGTCTCGGTACTCGTACATGACAGCGAACCGCTCGCGACCAACACCTCGCTGATGACACTCAATCTAGTCCACCCCGGCGCGTCGGTCGATGGCGGTTGCGACACGCTTGATGTTGCTCGCCGGCTGAACAACGCGGGTCCGCCGGAATTTCCGTGCACGACGCGTACCGTGGCCGACAAAACCTGTCATCTCGTTCCACTATCAAGACCAAAGACAGACCGTGATCTCGAACGTCGAGGCGGTCTCATCGCCGTGAAAAGAAGGGGCTAAGTTGCTCGAGACGCGTCTCGAGGAATTCGTATCGCGACGGGGCACGGTGCGAAGGCAGAACCCGGACCACTGGGATCTCATTGACATGGCACTCGCGGTCCGTTGGGGAGCGCTGTGCCTCGCCCTGATCAGTGCATTCGCGCCAATCAGTGTTGCGACGGGCAACAACCTGCGACGCGATATCGTCGGCGCGTCAATTCTCGTCGCCTATTGCATCGTGCGTACGCTGCGGCCCATCCGGTCGAGCGATTCAAGCCGGGCTCTGCTCCCGGCAACCTGTACGGAGACTGCGCTATGCGTCGCCGTCGCCTTCGTGACCGGGGGCTGGTCCTCTCCGCTGTTGCTCATGGTTGGTTGCTCGCTTTTGATCGCGGGGCTTCTCGGTGGCCTCCAGGCACTTGGTGCATCGATCATCACCATCCTCGCCCTGCTGCTCGCCGCAGAGGTTGCGGGTACTCTTTCCTGGCTCAAGGGTGTGCGATCCATTGTCGCCGCGCAGAAGATCCCTGAACTTATTGTCATGGGGCTCGTCGGGACCTATGTGCATCGGGTGTTCCACAACCAGGGCAGCCGCTACAACCAGATCAGGTGGATGAACGCGGTCCATGCGCTACTGTTCGATCTGAACACCGTTGCAGCGGAAAATCCAGAGGTATTCACCCTCCGCGGAGCGGTCAATGCCACCGTCATCCGACTGCGAGACGTACTCTTTGCAGACGTGGTGGTTGTCATACTCAGAAACCCGACGGCGGAGGGGGCCGAACAACCCTGGGAGGTGGTGCACTGCTCGGGGGTCGAGCTGGCGCCTCTGATACGCGAGACCGATCTTCCTGCTGCGATCGTCGAGTGCATCGGTTCACTGCGACTTGAGATGACCGAGGCGCCCGCCGCTAGCTCGGGCTTTGACCCCGCGGCGGTCTCTGGTCTGTATGTCCCGATCCTGACGCGTGGCGCTCTGGTCGGATTGCTCGCCCTCGAGCGACGAGACCCGGAGAAGTTCACGGTAGAAGATGCCGAGGTGGTGAGTGAGATGGCCCGCTACGCCGGACTTGCCATCGACAACGCGCGGTCGTATCTTCGCCTGCGCAACCTCGGAGCTGAAGAGGAGCGTGAGCGGATCGCCCGGGAGCTGCACGACCGCATCGGGCAGTCACTTGCCGCGGTGGCCTTCAATGTCGACCGGATCATCGCCTCGCTGCCTAAGACGATGCCCCCGGACCTGCCTCCCGAGCTCAATATGATCGCGGTCGAGATCCGAGCGGTCAACGCCGAGATCCGAGAGAAGCTGGCGGAGCTGCGCGGCGGGCCATCGGCGACCCTCGACCTCGTCCGGCTGCTTGAGGGCTTCCTCCTCCGGGTCGAGATGCGCTCGAAGCTGCGCGTCAGCTTCGACCACCAGATAGACAGGCGGCTGCCCGAGATCGTCGAGCGAGAGATATGGCGGATCGCCTGCGAGGCGATCCGCAACGTCGAGCGCCATTCGGGCGCCGAGAATCTCTCGGTATCTCTTCGCAACGAGGGGGCCGCAACAGTGCTCGAGGTCTGTGACGATGGGAACGGTATCTCCAAAGGGCAGCTCCTCCGTCCGGATGCATTCGGCTATGTCGGCATGCGCGAGCGAGCGGACCTCATCGAGGCGACGTTGGTACTCGATTCGGTGCCGAGCATCGGTACGACGGTTCGCCTCCGGGTTCCACTGCGCTAATGTCGGTTCGCCTGCTCATTGTCGATGACCATACGACCGTCCGCGAGGGCCTGCGACGCTCGCTCGAGGCCTACGGTCTCGACGTTGTCGGTGAGGCTGGAGATGGAGCCGCGGCCTTACGGGCGACCGCTGAGCTGCAACCTGATGTGGTGCTGATGGACGTCGCTCTCCCGGATATGGATGGTGTCGAGGTGACACGCCTGCTCCTTGCTGACAATCCGAATATCCACGTGATCATGTTGACAATGTTCGATGACCGCCCTACCGTGAGCGCCGCGATCGAGGCCGGCGCGACGGGTTATCTCGTCAAGGACTGCACGACCGCGGAGATCGTCGAGGTCGTCAACGGTCTCACCTCCGGCGACACCGCACTCTCCTCGGGCCTCGCCGAGACCATGCTGAGAGTCGCCCGGCGATCGACCGACTCGTCGGTCAGCGCGCGTGAACTCGAGGTTCTTCAGCTTGTCGCCGAGGGTGCATCGACCGCGGAGGTCGCTGCAAAGCTTTACATCAGCGCCAAGACCGTCAAGAACCACCTCGCCAGCATCTACCAGAAACTCGAGGCAAACGATCGCATCCAGGCGGTGATGCAGGGGCTGCGCATGGGGATCATACGGCTACGCTGAATTTGGCGGCTGGAACAGGTGGTTTTCGACACCTCCAGGATGTAGGCCGAATGGCCTATAGGCCAAGATTTAGTGCAAATGACCTATCGACAGGCCCCCATTCATGGTCAACACTGGTGCGTGTCCCATTTACCCGGCCCATATCAGCCAATCCTGGCGTAGGTCGGGAATGCGGCTTTACACACCACAACCTGAAACACCATAAACCACGAAACACCATAAACAGAGAGGAACCAGCATGTTGAACCAACTAGCACTTCTGCAGGTCACCGTCGTGAGCTGGCTGAAATCTCGCTTCTCTGACGAAGCGGGTGCGAGCCTGGTCGAATACGCGTTGTTGCTCGCCCTGATTGCCATCATTGCGATCGCCGCGCTGATCCTTCTTGGCAACTCCGTATCGAGCACCCTCAATAACACTGCGGGGCATCTCGCCAATCCATAGGTACACGTTGATGTAAAGAGACAGGGCGCATCCCC
>Ga0307374_10012748_pt1 | contig 11738 bp, 9 predicted proteins | sample OX3MG_FD_202532 | JGI IMG/M metagenome (GOLD analysis project Ga0307374, IMG submission 202532) | Soil microbial communities from Risofladan, Vaasa, Finland - OX-3 | ecosystem: Environmental > Terrestrial > Soil > Coastal area > Acid sulfate soil | place: Finland: Risofladan, Vaasa | collected...
CCGATCAGGACGTGATCCATCCGTGGGAGCGTCCGATGTACCCGCAGGGGCATCTGGCGATCCTGCGCGGCAACCTTGCGACCGAAGGCGCGGTCGCGAAAATCACGGGAATAAAAAGCCGCCAGATAACCGGGCCCGCGCGAGTGTTCGAGTGCGAAGAGGATTCGCTCAAAGCGATCCTCGAGGGAAAAATCAAAGCCGGTGACGTATTGGTGATCAGGTACGAAGGTCCGAGAGGCGGACCCGGGATGCGCGAGATGCTGTCGCCGACCTCGGCGCTGATCGGCGCGGGACTCGGCGGTTCAGTCGGCCTGATTACGGATGGACGATTTTCCGGCGGCACCTATGGGCTGGTGGTTGGGCACGTCGCTCCGGAAGCGCAGGTTGGCGGATTGATCGCACTGGTGCATGAAGGCGATTCGATCACAATCGACGGCGACCGCCGGGTGCTCGAGCTCAACCTCCCGGAAGACGAAATTGCGCGGCGGCGGGCGGCATGGAAAGCGCCCGCGCCACGTTATACGCGAGGCGTGTTGTCGAAGTACGCGGCCCAGGTATCGTCGAGCAGCCTCGGTGCGGTAACCGACTGATCGGCCGGTCTCGCGCTTGTCGCTTGACTGCATCGGCGGTCGATTGTCTTATGATAACCGCGAACGGTGATGGGGTTCACCGCCAACCGCTCCCGTCCGAGTGAGCTGATGACCCCTACTGGTGTTGAACACAGGTAGGGGTCTTTCTTTTTTTTGAAAGAGCTCGGCCGCGGCGCGATCCGGGGAGGTGCACGATGATGTTTACCGGAAAGGGCAAGCAACTGAACATCTACTTCGGCGAGACCGATCAGTACCAGCATCAGACGCTGTACATGGCGCTGATCGAGTTGTTGCGGCGCGAAGGATGCAGCGGCGCGACGGCGGCGCGCGGAATCGCCGGGTTTGGCGCGTCGTCGCTTATCCATACATCGGCAATCCTGCGGCTCTCGATGGACATGCCGATCACGGTTACCGTGATTGATCGCCCGGCGCGGATCGATCGAGTGATCGCGGCGGTGCGCGCGATGGCGCCCAATGCGCTGATCACATCGCAGGAGGTTGACGTGCTCCAGTCAGGCGCCCCGTTCAGGGAAGGGCTGCCCGACGTAAACGTCTCCGAAGTGATGCGCCGCGAAGTGGTGACGGTGAATCCCGACAGTCCGATCACGCAAGTGGTCGAGCTGTTGCTGGGCAAGAACTTTACCGCCGTTCCGGTGATCGACGCGCAGCGCAAAGTGGTCGGCATGGTCAGCGACAACGACCTGCTGACGCGCGGCGGAATGAACCTGAGCCTCAGTCTGCGCAAGGCGATGGCCGATCCGGAATTCGTGCGCAAGCTCCACGAGTCGCTCGCCGACCCGCAGCGTAAAGTGTCCGAGGTAATGACCGCCCAGGTGGTGACGACGACTCCGGATACCGTCCTTGGAGCCGCGGCCAGATTGATGATCGACAAAAGGCTCAAGCGGCTGCCGGTGGTCGATGAGGAAGGTACGCTGGTCGGAATCCTCGGCCGGCTTGATATCCTGAATACGATCGCGGCGGTTCATCTGCCCGAATGGCGGCCCGAGGCCGCTGCCGCCGGTCCGTATGCCGCGGTGTCCGACGTGATGACCCGCGAGGTGCCGACCCTGCACGAATCGGCGACGATCGAGCAGGTGTTCGATCTTCTGGTCGCTTCTTCGCACAAGCGCGTGGTGGTGGTGGACGACCATCGGCGCGTGGCCGGCATTATCGCGGACTCGGATTTGATCGCGAAGCTCAGCCGCGAGGGCTCGCCCGGGCTGCTCGAAATTCTCGTGTCGAAGCTGCCGATCGGAAAAATCAGCGACGCCGCGCGCAAAGACGTCCAGAAGCTGCGCGCGCGTTCAGCCAAAGAACTGATGACGCCGGAAGTTATAACCGTGCGGGACAAGATGCCGGTGGCGAGCGCACTGGCGCTCTCCGCGGAAAAAAGAGTCAAACGGATGCCGGTGGTCGATGGTGACGGGGCGCTGGTCGGGATCGTCGGACGGACCGAGATGATGCGGGCGCTGCTGGCCCCAATCGCGCCGGAAAGGACTTGATCAGTGCTGGGAGCCATATCTGTTGCGATCGGCGGCGCGCTCGGATCGATGGCGCGATATCTGGTGGGCGGATGGTTCGCGTCGCGTTTCGGCGGATCGTTTCCGTACGGAACTTTCGTGATCAACGTGACGGGCAGCTTCATAATCGGGCTGTTCCTTGCGTTCGCTGAAGAGCGGGTCGCGCTGAGTCCCTATTGGCGGCTGTTTTTCGCGGTAGGATTTGTCGGCGGCTACACCACGTTTTCGACTTTCGAATATGAATCGGCGCGGCTGTTTCAGGCCGGTCAAACGCTGCTGGGCGCAACCTATCTGATCGGCAGCGTGGTCACCGGCGGCGTCGCCGTAATTGCCGGGATGGTGCTTGGCAGTTGGATTTGAGCGCCGGTTTCGTGCTTCAATCGAGGCGCCCAGACCGGCCAGCCAGGAGGTACCGCCATGGCTTACGCACCCGACAATCGCGTGTTTTACGACGCCGATAGCCATATCATGGAGCTGCCGGATTTCCTGCAGCGCTATGCCGACCCGGAACTGCGCGCGGAGATTCCCGCGGTCAGTTACAGCGCCTCGCTGGTCACCGACGAGGAAGTCGCCGAGATCATGTCGCGCGGCGGACGCCACAGCGGTGAGCATGTCGCCGAACTCCTTTCGCTTGGCGATCACCTGATCGAGCGATCGAAAGAGATTCAGGCCCTGGGCGCGTTCGACAGTCCTGAACGCTCGGTTGCGCTCGATATGCTGGGCTTCAAAAGCCAGCTCGTGTTCGCGACCCATAGCCTGGCGATGCCGTTTTCGCCGAGCTCTAAAATATCGCCGCGGATTCGCTATGCCGCCGCTCGTGCGCATAACCGGCATATGGCGGAGTTCTGCGCGCGCGACCGGCGCCTTATGGGGGTCGCGGCCGCGCCGCTCGACGACCCGGAGCTCGCGCTCGAGGAGCTTGCGTTTGCAATCAAGAACGGACTGAAAGCGGTCTGGGTTCCGCATCGCGCGTGCGGTGACAAGTCGCCCGGGCATGTGGCGTTCGATCGCTTTTGGGCAACCCTCGCCGACGCGGGCATCCCGTTCGTCCTGCACGTCGGCGGCTCGCCGCTGCAACTCGACAAGGCGTGGATGAACAACGGCCGAGCGCCGGTCAAAGACTGGATGGGCGGAGGCGAGAACCTGCGCACCAAGGATGTCGCGGTGCTGCACGAGGGTCCGGAGACTTTCCTGTCGATGATGCTGATCGACGGCGTGTTCGAGCGCTTTCCGAAGCTGCGCGGTGCATGCGTAGAGCTTGGCGCCGGATGGGTGCCGTCGCTGCTGGTGAGGCTGGACTGGGTAGTCCAGATTTGGCGAAAGACCGACGCGAACCTTGCCAAGTTCACGCGCACTCCGTCTGAGCAGCTTACTCAGCAGATGGCGTTTACTCCGTTTGTGTTCGAGGCAGTGGGCGGACTGATCGACGAGTCGAATCCGGACTTGTACCTGTTCTCGAGTGACTATCCGCATACCGAGGGCGGGCGAAATCCTATCGCGCGGTTCGAGACCGCACTGGGTGATCGCTCCGAAGAGATTCGCAACCGGTTCTATTCGGAAAATTTCCTCCGAATCTTTCCGGAAGCGCGGACCGCCTAGGATCGATCAGGATGCTCGAGCTGTATCATGCGCACATCTCGACCTGCAGCCAGAAGGTACGCCTGTGTCTTGCCGAGAAAGGGCTTCCGTGGACCGGCCATCCGATCGATTTCGCGACCGGGGCGCATCTTACCCCGTCTTACCTGAAGCTCAATCCCAACGGCGTGGTGCCGACGCTGCTCGACGACGGACGCCCGGTGATCGATTCGTCTGTGATCTGCGAATATCTCGAGGAAATCGCGCCTCGCGCGGGCACGCGGCTGATGCCCGAGACGCCGTACGAGCGCGCGAAAGTTCGCGCATGGCTGCGCTATATCGAGGAAGTTCCTACGGCCTCGATTCGCATACCGTCGTTCAATGGACTCTTCCTGGCCGGATGGAGCGCTATGAGCGAGCGGGCGCGCGAGCGCTATATCGCAACCACGCCGCTGCGCAAGGGCCACTACCGGAGATTTGGCACCACCGGCTTCTCGAAGGAGCAGATGGACGAGTCGCTCGAACGGCTGCGCCAAACCGTCGAGCGGATCGACGCCGCGGTCGCGGGGGAAACGCGATGGCTCGCCGGCGCGCAAATCTCGCTAGCCGATCTTTGCGTATTGCCGACGATCGTCCGGATGTCCGACCTCCGCATCGAAAGCGTGTGGGACGGACTGCCGCACTTCCAGGACTGGTACGCGAGGATAAGGGCGCGGCCGTCATTCGCGCAGGCGTTCTACCCCGAGGCGCACGTCGCACTGCCCGCTACGGCCGCGAAGTAGCTATATCTGCCAAAGGCCGGCGCCGGATCACGCCGGATTGATATGCCAGATTTCGCGCGCGTACTCGGCCACGGCGCGGTCGCTGGAAAATCTTCCGATCCGGGCAAGATTCAGAATCGCTTTTCGATTCCACACTTGGCGGTCCTGGTATTGGCGCGAGATCTCCGACTGAGTATCAATATAAGAAGCGAAATCGGCCAGCAGAAAATATTCGTCGTGGTTCAGCAACGCGTCGCGCATCCACCTGAATAGTCCCGGCTCGCCCGGGCAGAAACGATCGGACGCCAGTTCATCCAGTACTCGTTTGAGGCGCGGATCGGATTCGTAGTAATCGCGCGGCCGATACTCATTCTTCGCGCTCATCGATTCTATTTGTTCCGCCGTCAACCCGAAGATGAATATGTTTTCGCTGCCGACCGCCTCGCGAATCTCGATGTTCGCGCCGTCCAGGGTTCCGATCGTGAGCGCTCCGTTCATCGCGAATTTCATATTGCCGGTGCCCGATGCTTCCCGTCCCGCGGTCGAAATCTGTTCCGAGACGTCGGCGGCGGGAATGATCCTCTCCGCGAGCGAGACGCGGTAGTCGGGCAAAAAAGCAACCTTGATCAGGTCGCGGGTTTTCGGGTCGCTGTTGATCACGTCGCCAAGGCTGTTGATCAACTTGATGATCATTTTCGCGGCCCAGTAGCCCGGCGCAGCCTTTCCGGCAATAACGTAGGCGCGCGGCACGGTCAATTCCGCGCCGTCATCAACGATTTGCAGATATTGATGCACGATCCCGAGCGCCATCAGCAATTGACGCTTGTACTCATGAATCCGCTTGGCCTGGATGTCGAAAATCGCGGCGGGGTCGAACTCGACCGCGGCGATTCGATTTACCACTCTGGCGAGACGTTCCTTGTTGGCGCGCTTGATCGCGATGAAGTTGTCCTGGAACTCGCGGTCCGCGGCAAATTGCTCCGCCGCGCTGAGTTGGTCCAGATCGGTCACCCAAGCCGGACCGATTGATGCGTCGAGCAGGCTCGCGAGGCCGGGATTCGCCATCTTCAGCCATCGGCGCTGCGTGACCCCGTTGGTTTTATTGCTGAAGCGCTCCGGCCACAGCGCGAAAAAGTCCGGGACCAGGCGCGTGCGCAACAGCTCCGAATGAAGTTCCGAGACGCCGTTGACCGAATGGCTTCCGATGATCGCGAGGTGCGCCATCCGGACATGGCTCTCAGAGCCGTCCTGCACGATCGAAACGCGTTTCAGGCGTTCGGGATCATCCGGCCATGCCTTCGCCGCGTCGGCGAGAAATCTGCGGTTGATTTCATGGATGATTTGTAGATGGCGCGGGACCACGCGCTCGAGCAGTCCCAGCGGCCATCGCTCCAGCGCCTCCGGCATCAGGGTGTGATTGGTATATCCGACGGTGGAGCGGGAGATCTCCCATGCGGAGGCCCACGGGAGATCATAGTCGTCGATCAGGGTGCGCATCAACTCCGCAATAGTCAGTGCGGGGTGAGTATCGTTGAGTTGAATAGCCACTCGCGACGGGAAGTCGATCAGATCTTCGCCGCGGGCAAGGAATGCATGCACGATGTCGCGCACCGCGCAGGATACGAAGAAGTATTCCTGGAGCAATCGGAGCTCGCGGCCCGCCGCCACCGCGTCGGAAGGATACAGGACTTTCGAGATCGTCTCGGAGAGCATTTTCTGCTCGACGGCTTTCAGGTAGTCGCCGGCGTTGAAGATTTGCATGTCGAACTCGTCCGAGGCGTGCGCCGAGTACAGCCGGACAAAGTTGACCGTGCGTCCGCCGAAGCCGGCGATTGGCAAATCCGACGGCACCCCGACGATCACGCGCTGATCCACCCACTCGGGTACGTACTCGCCGGTGCGATCATCGACGTGGTGCTCGATACGGCCGTAAACCGGAATCCGCAGGAATTCTTCCGGACGCGGCAGCAGCCACGGCGAGGTCTCGCGCTGCCATGCGTCGGGACGCTCGACCTGATAGCCCCCGCGAATCTCCTGCCGGAAGAGTCCGTACTCGTAATTTATTCCGTATGCATAACCAGGCAGGTCCAGCGTGGCGAGCGAATCCAGAAAGCACGCCGCCAGCCGGCCCAGGCCGCCATTGCCGAGCGCCGCGTCTGGCTCTTCGTCGAACAGAATCTGCAGGTCCACTCCGCTTTCGGCAAGATAGTCGCGGCAGGTATCGATAATGCCGAGGTTGAACAGATTATTCTCGAGCGAGCGCCCGATCAGAAACTCGAGCGACAAGTAGTAGAGCTTTTTCGAGTTGCGTTGCGCGAAGCGCCTGCTGGTCGCAAGCATCTTTTCCGTCAGCATGTCGCGCACCACCAGGGCGGTCGCGCGATACCAGTCGTGCTTGGTCAAATCGATGCGCCGCTTCGCCAAAGTGAAGCGGATGTGATGCTCGATCAGCTCGTTGAACAGGTTGCTATTGGCTTCAGAAGCTGGAACAGCGGCCATGCCTGCGGTAGTCCTTTGAGCAAGCTCGAAAAAACCATTCGAGGTCATCGGCCGGCGCGCGCCGGCGCGAAGCCTTATCATGCCGGTTCGGGATGCGCGTATCCAGCCGCTCCCGGAGAAATTCGCATGCGGGATACCGCTGTAGCCAAGCGCCCCCGAATTCCTATATTTTCCGGTCGCGGCGGTGCTGGCATAATTGAGAGGCGCGCTGGCGGATTGTCGATATGCCGCGTATCACTTAAGGAAGGAGTAGCGGAGATTGGAAGACAGAGCTGATGCATCGCGCGGCCACGCCGGTTCGCGGCCGCTTCGAATCGCGCAGATCGCGCCACTGTACGAAAGGGTTCCTCCCAAGCTGTACGGCGGTACCGAGCGCGTTGTGTCCTATATCACCGAGGAGCTGGTGCGCCGCGGCCACGAGGTGACGCTGTTCGCCTCGGGCGATTCGATCACCAAGGCCAAGCTTTCTCCCGGTTATCCGACCGCGTTGCGCCTGGCGGGCAAACCCGAGTTGGGCACTTTTATCCAGCTTCCGATGATCAGCGACGCCTACGACGACGTCGAGAACCGCTTCGATATTATCCATTCGCATATCGATTATTGGAGCTTTCCGTTCGCGCGCCTGGTGAAAGTGCCCACCGTCGCGACGATGCATGGGCGGCTCGATATAGACGATCTGCGGCCGATCTATTATCGCTACCGCGACGTTCCCGCGGTCTCGATCAGCGACTTGCAGCGCGTGCCGCTCCAGTTCATGAACTGGGTCGAGACGATCTACCACGGATTGCCGCGCGATCTGCTGCGTTTCAGTCCGGGACCGGGCAAGTACCTGGCTTTTCTCGGCCGGATTTCCCCGGAGAAGCGTCCCGACCTGGCGATCGAGGTCGCGCGCAAGGTCGGAATACCGCTCAAGCTCGCGGCCAAGGTGGACGTGGTCGATAAGGCCTACTTCGAAGCCGTGATCGAGCCGCGCCTTTCGCCGCCCGATATCGAATATATTGGCGAGATCAACGAAGTCGAGAAGAACGAGTTCCTGGGCGACGCGCTCGCGCTGATGTTCCCGATCGATTGGCCGGAGCCTTTCGGACTCACGATGATCGAATCGATGGCGTGCGGCACGCCGATCGTGGCGCGGCCCTGCGGCTCGGTGCCCGAGATCATCAAGCCGGGGGTGACGGGGTTGATCGGCAGCACGACCGAGGAAATGGCGGCCGCCGTAAAGAAAGTCGGGACTCTTTCGCGCCAGGGATGCCGCGCGGAATTTGAAGCGCGGTTCTCGGTTGATGTTCAGGTCGATAACTATGAGCGCCTTTATCGGCGGCTGATCGCGCAGGCGCAAGCCAAATAGCGCGCCGGGGAAAAGACCATCGTGAAGATCTCATCGCGTCAGATCCTCTCCTGCATCACCTTGTCCGACGCGATGAGCGCCGCGCGATGAAGAAGCTTGCGCCCGCGCGCCGATCAAAGCCGCGCCGCCGTATCGCCCGCGCGCCGCGCCACGCACCGATCACGCTCAAGGTCGGCTCCGAGTACTATGTGCTCGCTTCTTCCGGCGCCACCACCGTTGACGGCCGCGTGCTGGCTCACGCGCAGAGCTTCGCGGTTTTCGATACCACCGGAGACATTGCGGTATCGCCGCTCGAAGCCCTGGGCCTGTTTCATCGCGACACTCGTTTCCTTTCCCGCTTCGAAATATTGATCGACGGCAAAGCGCCCTGTTTCCTCAATTCCTTCTTGAGTGACGACAACGCCGAGCTGGTGGTCAATCTGACCAACCCGTTCTTGCGCGCGCGTGACGGCGCAATCTCCGTCCCGCGCACCTCGATCCAGATCGAACGCAGCTGGGTGCTGGCCGATGCCGCCATGTTTCATCGCGTCAAGGCCCGCAATTATTCGCGCGAGCGGGTACGCTTTGCACTCGATCTCTCCTTCGACGCGGATTTCGACGATTTGTTCGAGGTCCGCGGCGTCAAACGCAAGCGCAAAGGCAAACGCGCACGGCCCAAGGTCAAGCACGGCGCCGTCGTGCTTCGGTACGAGGGACTCGACGCCGTGGCTCGCATCACCGAACTCACCTTCGAGCCAACACCGGTAAAGCTTACCGGCGATTGCGCCTCGTTCGTGGTCGAACTCGATCCCGAACAATCGGTGACGCTCCATACGCGGATCACCTGCGCACTCGATCCCGCGCCTGCTGAAGTTCCCGCCGACGCCGACACCTTCGCGGCGAATTTCGACCGCGCACTCGAGCTGCGGCGCACGGAAATCTCCGCGCGCGATCGTCAATGGGCGAAGCTCAGCACCAGTGATGACCTCTTTAACCGTCTGCTCCAGGCCTCGAGCGCCGATCTGACTTCGCTCATCGGGATCGACTCGGCCGGCACCTTCATGATGGCCGGAATCCCGTGGTTCGCCACTCTGTTCGGCCGCGACAGCATTATCACCGCGTTCTCGCTGCTTGCGTTCAACCCGGATATCGCGGGCCAGACCCTGCGCGCGCTGGCCGCGATGCAGGGGACGAAAATTGACGACTCCCGCGACGAGGTGCCCGGCAAAATCGTTCACGAAGTCCGCGCCGGAGAGATGGCCGCCACCGGCGAGGTTCCCTTCGGCCGCTATTACGGTTCGGTCGATTCCACGCCGCTGTTTCTCTGGCTGATTGGCGAACATGCGGAAGTCACCGGCGATCTGACGCTCGCGCGCGAGCTGTGGCCCAACATCGAACGCGCGCTCGAATGGATCGAGCGATGGGGCGATATCGACGGCGACGGCTTTGTCGAATACAGCCGCAAAACTCCGCGCGGACTCTCCAACCAGGGCTGGAAGGATTCTTTCGATTCCATCTCTCACGCCGATGGTTCGCTGGCCACGGCGCCGATAGCGCTGGCCGAAGTGCAGGGCTACGTCTATGCCGCCTATACGCGAATTTCGCAAGTGGCTGTGCGCCTTGGGCGAATCGAGGTTGCGGCCAAACTTACCACGCGCGCGGCGGCGCTCAAGGCCGCCTTCTTACCCGCTTTCTGGGTCGAGTCGCGCGGGATGATCGCGCTCGCGCTCGACGGCGACAAGCACCCGTGCGAGGTGATGGCCTCCAACGGGGCGCATTGTCTGGCGACCGGCCTGGTTGGCGGCGAGCACGCCACCGCGATGTGCGAAAGGCTGCTCGCGCCCGATATGTTTTCCGGCTGGGGTCTCCGTACGCTCAGCTCGAAAGAGCGCCGCTACAATCCGATGAGCTATCACAATGGTTCGGTCTGGCCGCACGACAACGCGCTTGCCGCGATCGGCCTTGCGCGCGCCGGCGATCGCCAGGGCGTCATCCGAATTCTCGAGGGACTATTCAACGCGGGCGTGCGTCTGCAGATTGGCAGCCTGCCCGAGCTTCTGTGCGGCTTCGATCGCACCCCCGAGCTTGGCCCGGTCCCATATCCCACCGCCTGCCATCCGCAGGCGTGGTCGGCCGCGAGCGTCTTTCCGATCGTGCAGGCGATGCTCGGGCTCAGCATAAGCGGCGCCGACAAGCGAGTGACCATAGAATCCCCCGCGATGCCGACCTGGCTCCAATGGCTGAAGCTCGAAGACCTGCGCGTCGGCACCGAATCGATCTCGCTCCTGTTCCGCCGCACCGAAACCGCGGTAGCCGTCGAAGTCCTGAAGAAGCCGCAATCAGTCGCCGTCGAAGTAAGGGAATAATCCGCGCGGGCTCAGGGCTGATGTGATATGACGCCATGTTGACAATGCTGGACGACAATCCGGAAGAGGAGCGCTTCGTGGCGATTGGCATGGGATCGCTTGGAAGGATCCTCGTGGTCATTTACGCAACTCGCCAGGAGCGCGTCAGAATTATCTCCGCCCGCAAGGCCACGCGCGAAGAGCGGTCGCAGTACGAAGGTAGAGACAGATGAAAAGACAATACGATTTCAGCAAGGCGCGGCGAGGTCCGATCGTGCCCCGGACTCCGGGAAAGACCAGAATCACGATTCGGCTCGACAACGACGTGATCGAGCATTTTCAAAGCGCTGTGGATCGTGCTGGCGGCGGCAACTATCAGACCCTGATCAACGACGCATTGCGCGAGTACATCCGAGGCGCACGTCTCGAAACCGTCGTACGCCGAGCAGTCCGGGCAGAGGTCGGCGCCATGAAACAAGCCTTGGCAAAGACAGCCTGACAGTTGCTATCCATCAATTAACGGCTGACACATCACAACATCAGATACTCCAAACCGGCGGGTTTCGGATTTGTCGTCGCCATTTGTCTTCTTGCCGCATTTTCTTTGGCCGCTCTCTTTAGACCCGGCGATATCATTAAACGCTGGGGATACCCTTCCGGCGGTTCCCGGCAGAGCCTTTGAAGCACCTGCGAGTGTTTTCGTAGCCTTTGAAGTCAAAGAGTAGTCGCGTTCGAATCGTCTGGTGAATCGTTTACGGGAGACGACGACGCGGTCGCCGTGGCCGAGGCCCGTGGAGATGCGGTGGCGGCCGGAGTTGAGGTTGCAGTGATCGTCGCCGGCGTGGTCGGCGTCGCGGTGATCGTTGGAGTGCGCGACGCCTTTGGCGCGGGCTTGGCGGTCGGCGATGCGCTCGGCGACCGGGACGCGGTCGCCTTCGCGGTTGGTGTCTTCGATGCGGTAGCAGTGGCACTGGCCGTCGGCGTGGTGGTCGAGGTCGCCGTCGCAGTCGGTGTCGAGGTCGCGGTCGAGGTCGCGGTGGCGGTGGCGGTGGCGGTCGGAGTTGGGAGGAACCAGGTGATCGGCGTTTTTGCGGAAATCAGATTTGCGGTTGCCCCGGCGC
>Ga0307374_10012749_pt1 | contig 11737 bp, 6 predicted proteins | sample OX3MG_FD_202532 | JGI IMG/M metagenome (GOLD analysis project Ga0307374, IMG submission 202532) | Soil microbial communities from Risofladan, Vaasa, Finland - OX-3 | ecosystem: Environmental > Terrestrial > Soil > Coastal area > Acid sulfate soil | place: Finland: Risofladan, Vaasa | collected...
GTCGGCGCTCGCTCCGAGCAGGTCACCCGGCACCGGTACGCGATCCGTGGCTACATCTCCACCGCCGCCAAGCAGGGCGAGAACATCCTGACGGCCCTCTGCGACGCGATCACCGGTAATCCCTGGATGCCGCCAATCCCCGAACCGCCCTGACCCCGCCATCCGCCAGTCAAGCCGCCTCAGCCCACCCGGCGCAGGGCTGAATGTCTACCCTGCGCACGCCGACTCGACCGGCCCGGACCGTCTGACCGCCGTTTAGCGATCGAAGGGATGTATCGCCGCTGTGATTGCAAGTCATCGGCTTCGGTTCCTTATTCTTGCCGCGACAGCGAGCATAGTCGCCGTCCTTGTGCCGGCGACTACGGCTACTGGAGCCTCCATAGCCACGCGACCGTTCCAGCTGAACACCGTAAGCCCTCAACACTACGATATTACTATTAACGGCCCAGCACAGAGCTTTACCATCCATTGGTCAGGCACGGCGACCTTCCCGATTCGGGCATACATCATCCCAACCGAGAACTGCAGTAAGAACGGATTCACTTGCGGCAGTTTTTCGCATCGCTTCGCGCGCGGCACCAGCACTTTGGTCTGGCACAACGCCACGCGCTGCTACGGGAGCATCGCCGCTGCCTTCACCGGGCACGAGTACATCTATCTGGTCGACGCGAAGAATCAATACACCGACGCTCTTCCACTGACCTTTACGTGCAAACCCTGAGGCAGCTTCGCGATTTCTGACCCCTTGCACATTGCCGGTCGCGCCGGCGCTCCGTTCCGGCCGGTCGTGAGATCCTCAACGGGACACCGAATTAGTTTGCCGCCCGCGGGCAGTCCGCGCCGCCGGACGGGCCGGGGCCACGGTCACCCGTCGGCTGTGCACCTTCGCCGGGTTCTACCGCTACGCCGTGGAAGACGCTGGGCATGCCGCTCACGGTCCGCAGCCTTTTGCCCGGTCAGATCACGCGACGAGGTCTCGTTCGGCGCGACATGGTGTGCCGGAAGCCGGGCTGCCCTGGTGCAGCCGTCCAGTGGTTTGGCAGCCGTCGATCCGCCGCTCAGCCAACTGCCGGGCCGGCTTTCCGGCGCAGTTATCATATTAATAGCTTATATCGAGGGACTAATGTCGCAGCCTGTGATGTCGTCCGGCGCGGCGGCGCGACATGAGCGCGGCCACCGCGTCGGTCTTCGAGGTGGGCAATAACTGGCCGCTCTTCGATGCGGCTCCGTTCGCGCGAGCGTGATACATTGGCAGATCCATTGGCAACCACCCGGGCGCGGACATCTCCGGCACGCCATGAACTCTGCCAATGAGCCCGGCAGCGCAGAGTGCGAAACCTGCAACCCAAGCGACACCTGATGCAACTAGAGTGACTCAGGTGGTGGGGATCAAACCCACGACCGGCGGATTATGAGCCCGACGCATTCTCTTCCCGGGCGCCTCACCTGCGCTGACGTCCCGGCAATCGCATCACCGCTCGCTTGGCCCGCTCGTTTCGCGCATTTCCTATTGGCACGGCCATTGGCAGGCCAGCGGTGAATGTGCTTCAGCACCTTCCCGGTGTCCAGCCAGAGCCTGTTCACGGACAGTGATCTCGCCCGAGCCGCCAGCCGCAGCGAGATCCCCCTTGCCCGCGCCAGCCGGGCCAGCATCTCCACCGTCGGCAAGCTGCCGCCGCTCTCGATCCGTGCGATCGAGGACTGAGTCGTCCCCATGCGCCTGGCCAGCTCCGCCTGAGTCAGCCCGGCCCGGTCCCGCAGGTTATACACCAGTTCCGCTAGCTCTTCGCCCGCAGCTCCCCCAGCGTAATATTCGCCATCTGTCGCTCTCCCGATCCAGCGCCGCCGTGCCAGGAACCTCGATCGCCGTGCTCACGGTCCCGCCGTCTCCCGCCGCAGGCTCTCCCTAGCTAGTCACCCATGCCATGGGTGTAGTCGTGCTTGGTGGCAGACCTTGCGTGAAACGACGGCCGGCGATGCGGCCAGGATTGCTATTTGTGGAGTTCCCACAACGCAGCGGCTCCGGCCTGCGCGATGCGGGACATTGGTGTACCCGGCGGTAATCGAGCAGGGTAGAGACAGGTGCAGGCGACGCTCCGGGACCCGGACGTCGCCTTGTCTCTGCGTGGGTACTTGGGAGGCTCAGCCGGTGTTCAGTCGTGTCGCCATCGTCAACCGTGGAGAGGCCGCGATGCGGCTCATCCACGCCGTCCGCGATCTTTCGGCGGAAACCGGGACGCGGATCGAGACGGTCGCCCTCTACACCGACGCCGACCGCGATGCGACCTTCGTCCGTGAAGCGGACGTCGCCTACTTGCTGGGGCCCGCCTCGGCTCGCCCGTACCTCGACCACGCCATCCTGGAGCGGGCGCTGGTGGAGACCGGGGCCGACGCCGCCTGGGTCGGCTGGGGGTTCGTCGCCGAGGACCCGGCGTTCGCCGAGCTGTGCGAGAAGATCAGCGTCACCTTCGTCGGGCCGAGCGCGGAGGCGATGCGTAAGCTCGGCGACAAGATCGGCGCGAAGCTGATCGCCGAGGAGGTCGGCGTCCCGGTCGCGCCGTGGAGCCGGGGCGAGGTCGCCACCCTCGAGGACGCGCTGCGCGCCGGCGACCAGATCGGCTACCCGCTGATGCTCAAGGCGACCGCGGGCGGAGGCGGGCGTGGCATCCGCATGGTCGCCTCGGATGAGGACCTGGCCGACGCCTACGAGCGCACCCGCCAGGAGGCGCTGCGCGCCTTCGGCTCCGGCGTGGTCTTCCTGGAGCGGCTGGTCACCGGCGCCCGGCACGTCGAGGTCCAGGTCATCGCCGACGGGCAGGGCACCGCGTGGGCGCTGGGCGTCCGCGACTGCTCGGTGCAGCGGCGCAACCAGAAGATCATCGAAGAGTCCACCTCCCCGGTTCTGGCCCGCGAGCAGATCGCCGAGCTGAAGGCGTCCGCCGAGCGGCTCGCCATGGCCGTCGGCTATTGCGGCGCCGGCACCGTCGAGTTCCTCTACCACCCCGGCGAGAAGCTGTTCGCCTTCCTCGAGGTCAACACCCGGCTGCAGGTCGAGCATCCGATCACTGAGATCACCACCGGCATCGACCTAGTCAAGCTGCAACTGCACGTGGCGAACGGCGGGAAGCTCGAAGGCAAGCAGCCGGTCGAGAGCGGCCACGCCGTCGAAGCGCGGCTCAATGCCGAAGACCCGGACCGCGACTTCGCCCCTTCGCCCGGCCGCATCGCGCGCCTGGCCCTGCCCGCCGGCCCCGGCATCCGCGTCGATACTGGCGTCAGCGAGGGCGACAGCATCCCGGCTGACTTCGACTCGATGATCGCGAAGATCATCGCCTACGGCCGCGACCGCGACGAGGCGCTGGGCAGGCTGCGCCGGGCGATGGCCGAGACCACCGTGATCATCGAGGGCGGCGCGACCAATAAGAGCTTCGTGCTCGACCTGCTCGACCAGCCCGAGGTGATCGACGCGAGCGCCGACACTGGCTGGATCGACCGCGTGCGCGCCGAAGGCCGCCTGGTCACCCAGCGGCACTCCGCGATCGCCCTGGCCGCAGCCGCCATCGAGGCCTACCAGGACGAGGAGGAGGTCAGCCGCCAGCGGCTGCTGGCCACCGCGCACGGCGGGCGTCCGCAGGTGCAGCACGAGAGCGGCCGTCCGCTGGACCTCAAGCTCCGCGGCGTCGGCTACCGCGTGAGCGTGGCCCGCGTCGGCCAGAAGCGCTTCCGCGTCGGCGTCTCCGGCGGCGGTGACGTGCGCCCCGTCGACGTCGAGGTCGAGCGGTTCGACGCGCACAGCGGCCGGATCGTGGTCAACGGGCACCGCTTCCGGCTGGTGTCGGCCGCGCACGGCCCGATCCACCTGGTCGAGGTCGACGGCGCCACCCACCGGATCAGCCGCGACGAGGGCGGCGTCGTCCGCTGTCCCGCGCCCGCATTGGTTGTGGCGACGCCGTTGTCGGTCGGAGACGAGGTCGACTCGGGCGCGCCGATCCTGGTGCTGGAGAGCATGAAGATGGAGACGGTGCTGCGCGCGCCGTTCCGCGCCCGGGTGCGCGAGTGCCCGGTGTCGGTGGGCAGCCAGGTCGAGACCGGCGCGCCGCTGATGCGCCTGGAGCCCCTCGCCGACGAAGGCGCCGAAGAGGAAGCCGCGTGCACCGGCCAGACCGTCGAGATCGACCTGCCCGCCGAGCTAGCGGACGTGTCCGCGGGCGAGCGGGTCGAGCGCGGCCTGCAGGACCTGCGCAGCCTGCTGCTGGGCTTCGACGTCGACCCGCAGGACCGCAAGCGCGTGCTGTCCGGGTATTTGGCCGCACGGGCCGAGCTCGGTGGCCGGCCGCTGCTGGGTGAGCTGGACCTGCTAACGGTGTTCGCCGACCTGCTGGAGCTGAGCCGCAACAAGCCGGGCAGTGAGCTCGAGGTCGAGCCGGGCAGCCCGGTGCACAGCCCGCGCGAGTACTTCCACAGCTACCTGCAGAGCCTCGACGTCGAACGCGCCGGCGTCACCGAAGGGTTCCAGGCCAAGCTGAAGCAGGTGCTCGGGCACTATGGCATCGCCGACCTCGACCGCACGCTGGAGCTGGAGACCGCGGTCTTCCGGATCTTCCTGGCGCAACAGCGGATGCCGGCCGACGTCGCGGTCGTGTCGGAGCTGCTGCGGCAGTGGCTGGCCGGGGCGCCACCGCTGGAATCGATGAGCGAGCGCGCCGGGCTCACCCTTGAGCACCTGGTCGAGGCCACGCAGGTGCGTTTCCCCGCGGTTTCGGATCTTGCCCGCGGTGTGGTGTTTCGCTGGTTCGCCCAGCCGCTGCTGCGCCGCAACCGCGCCAAGGTCTACGCCGCGGTGCGCGACGAGCTGCGCTACCTGGACCGCAATCCGGACGCGCCGGACCGCGCAGAGCGGATCCAGGCCATGGTGGCTAGCGCGGAGCCGCTGGTCCGGCTGATCGGCCAGCGGATCGGGCGGCCCGGCCGGGACCACGCTCCGCTGCTGGAGGTGCTGACCCGCCGCTACTACGGCAACCGCGGGCTGTCCGTGGTGACCGCGCGGGAGACCGCGGGCTGCCGGTTCGTCACCGCCGAGCACACCGGGTCGGGCGGCGTGACGCGCCTGGTCACCACCGCCATCGACATCGCCGCGCTGCCCGACGCCATCGGCGCGGTCAGCACGTTCGCTGCCGACGTCGCCGAGCATGGGCTGGTCGCCGACCTCTATGTCATGTGGGAGGGCCAGCCGGACGCCGACGCGATGGCGGTGCGGCTCGGACAGCTCCTCGCCGAGCACCCGCTGCCCGCGGGCGTCCGCCGGATCACCACCACCGTCGCTGGCACCAGCGGCGCGGCGATGCACCACCACTTCACCTTCCGGCCTGACGGCGCGGGCTTCGCCGAGGACCGGCTGATCCGCGGGCTGCATCCGCAGATCGCGCAGCGCCTGCAGCTGCAACGGCTGCGCGAGTTCGACCTCACCCGGCTGCCCTCGGCCGACGAGGAGATCTACCTGTTCAAGGCCGTCGCGAAGAGCAACCCGGCCGACGAGCGGCTCTTCGCGATGGGCCAGGTCCGCGACCTGACACCGCTGCGCGAGGCCGACGGCCGGCTGGTCGCGCTGCCGACGGTGGAGGACGCGATCACCGCGGGCCTGGACGCGATTCGCAACATCCAGGTACAGCGACCGCAGAATAAGCGGTTCGACACTAACCGGATCATGATGTACGTCTGGCCGCTGGCCGAGCTGACCGCCGACGAGCTCAACATGCTGGTCCAGCGCATTCTGCCGACCACTGCGGGCGCCGGGCTGGAGGAGGTCCAGTTCCTGGCCCGCCAGCGCACCGCCGCGGGCGAGCTGGCCGAGGTCTCCGTGCGGATCATCCTCGACCCAGGCCACGGCGCGCGCCTGGACGTCGGCAAGCCGTCGACGGAGCCGGTGCAGCCGCTGGACGACTACCGCCAGAAGGTGCTGCGCGCGGCCCGGCGCGGGAACGTCTACCCGTACGAGCTGACGGGCGTGCTCGCCGGGCCGGAGGGCAGCTTCGTCGAGCACGACCTCGACGACCACGGCTTGCTCGTGCCGGTGGACCGGCCGAAGGGCAAGAACACCGCCGCGATCGTCGCGGGCGTCGTCATGACGCCGACCGAACGGCACCCCGAAGGCGTCACCCGCGTGCTGCTGCTCGGTGACCCGACGAAGGCGCTGGGCGCGCTGTCGGAGCCGGAGTGCTCGCGGGTGATCGCCGCGCTCGACCTGGCCGAGCGGATGCGGGTCCCGCTTGAGTGGTTCGCGCTGTCAGCGGGCGCACGGATCTCCATGTCCTCGGGCACCGAGAACATGGACTGGGTTGCCGCCGCGCTCAAGCGCATCGTCACGTTCACCCAGGACGGCGGCGAGATCAACATCGTGGTCGCGGGGATCACCGTCGGCGCCCAGCCATACTGGAACGCCGAGGCGACCATGCTCATGCACACCAAGGGCATCCTCGTGATGACGCCGGACTCGGCGATGGTGCTCACCGGCAAGCAGTCGCTGGACTTCTCCGGCGGCGTGTCAGCCGAGGACAACTTCGGTATCGGCGGCTACGACCGCGTGATGGGCCCGAACGGCCAGGCGCAGTACTGGGCGCCTAACCTGCCGGCCGCTCGCGACGTGCTGATGGCGCATTACGACCACACCTACGTCGTGCCCGGCGAGACGGCGCCGCGGAAGGCGGACACGAACGACCCGGTCGACCGCGACGTCTCCGAGTTTCCGCATGCGATCGTCGGCAGCGACTTCACCACCGTCGGCCAGATCTTCTCCGCAGAGTACAACCCGGACCGCAAGAAGCCGTTCGACATCCGCGCGGTGATGCGCGCGCTGTCCGACCAGGACCACCCGGTGCTGGAGCGCTGGGCCGGCATGGCCGACGCCGACACCTCGGCGGTGCAGGACGTGCACATCGGCGGCTGGCCGGTCTGCCTGATCGGGATCGAGTCGCGGTCGGTGCCGCGGCGCGGCTTCCCGCCCACCGACGGGCCGGACACCTACACCGCGGGCACGCTTTTCCCGCGGTCGTCGAAGAAGACCGCGCGGGCAATCAACTCGGCGTCTGGCAACCGGCCGCTGGTCGTGCTGGCGAACCTGTCCGGGTTCGACGGCTCGCCGGAGTCGATGCGCCGGCTCCAGCTGGAGTACGGTGCCGAAATCGGCCGGGCGATCGTCAACTTCGACGGCCCGATCGTGTTCTGCGTGATCTCCCGCTACCACGGCGGCGCGTTCGTGGTGTTCTCCAAGGCACTCAACCCGAACCTGACCGTGCTGGCGTTGGAAGGCTCGTTCGCCTCAGTGCTCGGGGGCGCCCCGGCGGCGGCCGTGGTGTTCTCCGGTGAGGTGAACAACCGCACCGCGACCGACCCGCGGGTGACCAAGCTGCAGGCGCAGGTCTCGGCAGCCAGAAGCGCCGAGCGGGCGGCGCTGAACGCCCAGCTCGCCGAGGTACAGTCCGCCGTCCGGGCAGAGAAGCTCGGCGAGGTCGCCGCCGAGTTCGACCGGGTGCACAGCATCCAGCGCGCGGTCGAGGTCGGCTCTGTGGAGGCGATCATCAGCGCCGCCGAGCTGCGGCCACGGATCATCGAAGCCATCGAGCACGGCATGAAGCGCTGACGCCACTGCACGACGGCAGGCACGGTGTGGCGACGCTGGCGCTGGAGGCCGAGCCAGACATCAAGATCGTTAGCGCCCAGCTCGGGCATAGCCAGACGAGCATCACGGACAACCTGTGCCAGCATGTACGGCGGGCCGTCGCCCGACCCTACCGGTCGTAATCTGCGGCCGGCTCACCATGCCTGCTCAGTGCCGCTGGGGCTTGGCGTAGGCGGATCGTGACCATGATCACCATCAAGGCGCAGACGTCGAAGATCGCGGCAACGGTGAAGGAGCTGGCCATGCCGTGGGTGAGAACTTGACGTGCCTGAGCCACTGGTCCGTCGCCAGTGATCGGATGCCGCATCGCAGCCCGGGTCGCGTGCCCGAACACGGTGACAAGAATCGCCAGGCCGAGCGCTCCGCCGACTTGCTGCGTCACGTTGATCATGCTGGCGGCGGCACCGGAGTCCTCGGACCGCACGTTGTGCAGTGATGCGACTGTCAGCGGCACGAACGTCAGCCCCATGCCCGCCCCGAGCAGCAGCATCGGGCCGAGGATTCCAGGCAGGTAGCTCGTTGCTGGTGAGATGTGCGCGAGCCAGGACATGCCGGTAACCACGGGAACCAGGCCGGCCATCATCAGCGGCTTGGCTCCGAAGCGCGGGATCAGGCGGGGCGCGGATCTGGACACGGCGAACAGGGCTCCGGTCATCGGCACGAACGCGAACCCAGCCTGCAGCGGGCTGAACCCCAGTACTTCCTGAACGAACTGGGTAAGGAAGAAGAACATCCCGAACATGCCTGCTACCAGCAGCAGTCGCGCGACGTAGGAGCCTGCCCGGCCAGCGTCGGCGAACAGGTGCAGTGGCGTGATGGGATGCGGGCTGCGGGACTCGTTGACGACGAAACAGACCAGGAGAATGGCTGCGGCCGCGAACGCTCCCTGCGTCAGCCGGTCGCCCCATCCGTTCGACGCGGCGCGGATGAACGCATACACCAGCGCAGACATTCCGGTCGTCGACGTGAGAGCGCCGGTGATGTCAAACCGGCCCGGCTGGCGCGGGGACTCGGCCAGGAGCCGAGGCGCCGACGCAAGCACGGCCAGGCCTATAGGCACGTTGATGAAGAGCACCCACCGCCAGGACACCCATTCGGTGATTACGCCGCCGAGGACCAGCCCGAGGGATGCGCCGCCCATGGCGACCGCGGTGAAGATCCCTAGCGCGCGAGTCCTTTCTCGCTCCCCGGGGAAGTTAGAGATGATCATCGCGAGCACGGCGGGTGAGGCTATCGCGCCACCGATTCCCTGAACGGCGCGCGCGGCGAGAAGCCACGGACCCGTCGTGGCCAGGCCGCCAGCCAGTGACGCGCCAGTGAAAAGGGCCAGGCCCGCCATGAAGACTCGCCGCCGGCCGAGGATGTCGCCAGCCCTGCCGCCCAGAAGGAGCAGGCCGCCGAAAGTCAGCGCGTAGGCGTTCAGTACCCAGGACAGGTTCGCCGCGGAGAAATGCAGGCCGCGCGCGATGCTCGGCAGGGCAATGTTGACCACCGTCATGTCGAGGACGATCATCAACTGGGCGCAGAGGACGACGGCGAGAGCGGTACCTCGCCGGTCACGGCCGGCTCTCGCCGGCGGAGGACTTGCCATGACTTGACGTGTTATCGAGGAGATAGACACGAGTTCCTTCCTGTATGCACGCTTCGGAAGGCCGCTGGTCCGACCATGCAGGTTGGCCAACGTGCCCGGAGTAAGCTAGCCTTAATTCGGAGGATCCCTCCGGTAACTATACGGAGGATACCTCCGCTTTGCAAGTCGGATCGGGTGATGGTCTATGGGCACAACCGAGGAGGCCGGCAGTGTCGGCCGGGACCGGCATATGCGCGCCGACGCGCGGCGCAACTACGACCGGTTGCTCGCGGCCGCCCTGGCGGCGTTCAGCGAGCAGGGCGCCGACACGGCGTCCCTCGAGGAGATCGCGCGACGTGCCGGGGTCGGCATAGGCACCCTGTATCGACACTTTCCGACCCGCCAGGCACTGCTGGAGGCCGTGTACCGCGATCAGGTGGATGCGCTCGGCGTCAGGGCCGCGGAGCTGAAGCAGGCCAAGTCGCCCGGCGCCGCGCTCGCGCAGTGGCTCCAGGCCCTGGTGACGTTCGGCAGCACGAAGCGAAGCCTGACCACGGCGTTGCTCGAGACTCCCGACAAGGAGTCCGAGCTGCTGTCATCAGCCGGCCTGGTCCTGCGCGAGTCGACGACGCAGTTGCTGGAAAGAGCGCAACAGGCGGGGGTTGCCCGTACTGACGTCAAGGGAACCGATGTGCTTCGGCTCGCCCACGGCGTCAGCATGGCAGCCGAATGGGCACCTGGCGACCCCGGGCAGGCAGAAAGAATGCTGACCCTTGTTATCGACGGCCTGCTCATCCGCGATGAGCAGGCGTACGCTGACAACGGCCGCAATGTAATGCCCGCCTAGCGATCTGGGCGCTCACAGGTCATCGCCAACGGCGAGAAAGTAATACTGGTGATGCGAACGCCGGGTATCTTCCAGGACCGGCCCTGGCATGACGACGATCGAACCCACGACGTTGTCACAGTCCAGGACGAACTGATCGTCGGATTGCGGGCCTGCTGCGACCGAAGCGAGGCACGATCGCTCGCCGGTGATCGTCTAGCTATCCGACATTCAGCCCGCCGCGGCCAGGCTGTCCCGACCCGGGACTTCCGCCAGCGATCTTCTCCAGCCCAGGTCACGCCGCCGCCGCGGGGCGGCAGCCGCAGGCATCCCTGGAATCGCATCAGCAATCCCCCACTGCGCCCGTTTCGCACACGTCCCTTTGGCACCCTCATTGGCAGCGTCCATCGGATCCCGCGGGATGACTAGTCCGCGTGCAAGATTCATAGGTCACTCTCCGTGACAACCACCGAGCGGCGCCACTGCCGTCCGCTATGGCGCTTCCGGGCTTAGCCAATTGCCCGCGCCGCCGCGTCAGCTGAATCTCAGGCGCTCGACTGGCTGCCTGGTGATGTCGGCGATGACCTCGAAATCCTTGTCCTGGTGCAAGACGGTGAGGCCAGCCAGTTCCGCAGTGGCCGCGATGATCAGGTCCGGGATTGATGGCGCGCGGTGCTGGCCGCGGTCCGCCAGCAAGGTGAGGACTTCGACTGCCCGGTCCTCGATCGCCGGGGTGAGATACTCCACGGGCATCGCCGACAGCGGCGGCTGCCGCAGCCCGGCCCGCAGATCGGCGGCGGTCCGGGCCGAGTAGCCGACTTCCAGGCGAGTGACGATCGTGATCCTGACCAGGCCGCGCTCCATCCGCCCGGCCCACTCCCCGGCGTCCGGGCTCACGGCAAAGCGCACCAGGGCGGACTTGTCGATCAGCCAGGTCACTGCCACGCTCGTGACATCACGTCCGGGTCCGCCAGGTCGCCGAACGTCTCGGCGAACCTGGCCAGATCACTAGCGCTCACATGCGAGCCCGGCGTCGCAGCATCCTGAGCCAGGCGGCGGCGCACATATTCGCTGCGCGACAGCCCGAGCCGTCCCGCATTCGCGTCCACCGCCGCGATCACGTCGTCCGGCACATCACGGATCAGCACATCAGTCATGCCCACCACCTCCTCCTGATGATATCCAATGATATCACGTTGGCGGCGGCCACGCTCGGACCGCGAGCATCGGCTGGTCGGCCGACAACAAGCCGAGCACTCGCAGCAGTGATCACTGTCCATGAACCTGGCCAATCTCAACTAAGGCTCGTCAAGCAGTAGAACTAGCCGATGCGCGCGGGGTCCCACACTTTCCGCGACAAAAGCGCGCGGTGCGCGGCGCAGCGGTGGCGTAAACATTCAGGTGCGTCCCGAACGCAGGAAGGAGCTTGATGTAGGTAGGGCTTCTTGATGCGGTGCTGTACGGAAGATGGAGGTAGGCCCTCCGGATCCTCCCTGCGGGGGGCGGTTCCAAACCACCCACTGCTGCGTTAGCTGAAGACTGTCTTGTGAACACGAGCGTGGGAGGTGGGCCTGGTGGTTGATGGCGGGTCCGCTGACTGCGGTGCTGTACGAGTGATGGAGGTTGCATGGCCCTCCGGTATCGCCTTGCAGGAGGAGGTATCAAA